>Ga0075017_100002013_pt1 | contig 12629 bp, 9 predicted proteins | sample AleBraG_ABR_2012_FD_71475 | JGI IMG/M metagenome (GOLD analysis project Ga0075017, IMG submission 71475) | Freshwater sediment microbial communities in response to fracking from Pennsylvania, USA - Alex Branch Run_MetaG_ABR_2012 | ecosystem: Environmental > Aquatic > Freshwater > Creek >...
ATCTCGGCTACGAGGAAGCAGCGTCCATCGCCAAACAGGCACTTGCCGAAAGCAAGACGATCCGCGCAGTCGTGCATGAGCGGGGACATGTGACGAGTGGCCGCATCTCCGAAGCACAGCTGAATGCTGCGCTCGACGTCGACGCGATGGCGCGCGGGAACGCAGACGAAGATGGCCGCCCCTGAGGGCGGCCATCTCTCAGTACCACTGGTGTTGCTGCCAGAAACTCCAAGCCCCGCAAGGGTTTCCGTATACGCGCGCGATGTAGTCGAGTCCCCACACGATCTGCACGAAGGGGTTGTTTCGCCAGCTCGCTCCGACCGAACCCATCTTGTTTCCCGGCGCAGCCTGCGGAATCCCGTAGGCACCGCTCGCGTTCTGCGCGTGCGTGTTCCAGTTGCTCTCGTGCGTCCACATCTGGTCGAGGCAAATGAATTGCTGGCCGCCCCACCCTCGTTGTGTCGCCAGCTGCAAGCCGAGGGCGCGGTTGGAGCCGCCGTTGGCCACGATTCTCGCAATCACCGCTTCGATCTCGCGCGCACGCTCGCGCTCGAATCGTCGTCTCGCCGCAGCTTTCGCCTCGGCAATGTGAACGCGCGCGACCGCAGCAGCTTTTGCGACTCGACGTGCACGGGCTAGCGCGTCGGCTCGAAGCGACAACTGCGCATTGGCGCGTGCGCTGTGAGCGAGCGCAATTTCAGCGAATACCGGTGATGCGACCCGCGACCCAGCCAATGCGGGGACGCTCGGCGAATCGGCGCTCAGATGCGCGCCCGCCGTTGCAACACCGCCGGTGATGGATGTCGCCGTCAGCACCGCTGCGGCAAGGCCAAACCCCCGGACCGAGATCCGGCTCATCGAAGTAATTCCTTCCAGTACGTGTCCCGCGACGTTGCCGCCTCGGAAAGTCCTCACCCCTGCCGTGTCACAAACGTCAGCGCATGCGCGGATCGAACGTGGCGCTGCTGCGCTGGCGAGTGACGCGGGCTTCGGGTCGATACCCTGCCGATCTCGGGCTAAACCCCGTCACAGCGCTCGGACGATCGATCCATTCGAACGCCGGACAACATCTGCGGTGGCCGGGACGTCTGGACGATAAGCGCTGCAGACCGAACGTTCAGGGCCTGTCAGAGTCCCACCCTGACTGATCAATGAGCGGCTGGGCAACTTCTTGCACCGTGCCAAGAATCACATTGCGACATACGGTTAGCACTCATGTGCGGTGTGTGAGCAAATTCAAGCCAAACGGTATTTCTGCGCGCGTGCTGTGCGACTGCGCAGCATCAGAGCGGAAGGTCCTCCAACATTTCGGTCACGAGTGCGGCGATCGGCGATCGCTCGCTCCTCGTCAACGTCACGTGGGCAAAAAGCGGGTGGCCCTTGAGTTTCTCCACTACCGCGACAACACCGTCGTGCCGGCCGACGCGCAGGTTGTCGCGTTGCGCAACGTCATGCGTGAGAACGACTCTTGACCCTGTCCCCACGCGCGACAGAACGGTGAGCAACACGTTGCGCTCCAACGATTGTGCCTCGTCGACGATGACGAAGGAGTCGTGGAGCGAGCGACCACGGATGTATGTCAATGGCAGCACTTCGAGCATCCCTCGGTCGACGACTTCGTCGATGACGTTCTGCGTCGTTACCGATCCGAGCGTGTCGAACACTGCCTGCCCCCAGGGCCCCATCTTCTCCGCCTCGGTTCCAGGCAGATAGCCGAGCTCTTGACCGCCGACCGCGTACAGCGGACGGAACACCACCACCTTGCGATGCTGATGCCGTTCGAGGACTGCTTCGAGACCCGCGCAAAGCGCGAGCGCGGACTTGCCGGTGCCGGCCCGGCCGCCGAGCGAGATGATGCCGATCTCGTTGTCCAGCAACAGGTCCAGGGCGATCCGCTGCTCGGCGCTCCGACCGTGAAGTCCGAACGCTTCACGGTCTCCCCGAACCAATCGCACGCTCTTGTCGGGCAAAACCCTTCCGAGGCCGCTGCTCCGATCCGACATCAGGACCAGACCAGTGTGGCAAGGAAGGTCTCTTGCCCCATCAAGCTCGAGACGGGCACCTTCGTAGAGCATGTCGAGATCGGTCGAGGTCACCTCGACCTCGGCCATACCGGTCCACCCTGACTCGACGGCGAGTTCGGCGAGGTACTCCTCCGCTCGCAGTCCGACGGCGGAAGCCTTGACTCGCAGTGGCAGGTCCTTCGACACGAGCGTGACGGCATGCCCGTCGGCCGCGAGATTGCGAGCGACGGCAAGGATGCGGGCATCGTTCTCGGTCGACCGGAATCCGGCCGGAAGCACTGTGGTATCCGTGTGGTTGAGCTCTACGCGCAGAGTTCCGCCGAGATCGTTGACCTCTACTGGAACGTCAAGGCGTCCGTGTCGGACGCGCAGATCGTCGAGCAATCGCAGCGCAGCCCGGGCGAAATATCCGAGCTCAGGATGTGCGCGTTTGGCCTCGAGTTCGCTGACGACAACAACCGGCAGCACAACCTCGTGCTCGTCGAAACGCAGCAGGGCGCTCGGATCGCTGAGCAGCACACTGGTATCGAGCACGTACGTATGGCGCCCTGCGACACCGCGGGAACTGGCTGTATCGGGAGTCACGGAGATGCGGGCAGCCACGATCGAACTCCTGAGCGGGCGCGCACCTCGCCCGGCGGCCGTTCGTGCAGGACCGGGACCGGGCCGCGAGGCCGGGTGCCGGCCCCTTTCGCGCCGACGCACATGCGCTGGTGGGCCTCCCGCACGGTCCGGCGGGCGCCGGTCCGTGCCTCGACCGTACGGCCACGATCCGGCACGGATGCGCTGCGCCACGCCGTCGAATCGGGACCGGTGCGGTGCCCCCAGAGCTCAGCTTCCGTAGCGACGGCTGCGGGCGGCATACGCGCGCAGCGCGCGGAGGAAGTCGACCCGACGAAAATCGGGCCAATACGCCTCGCAGAAATAGAACTCCGAGTGGGCGCTCTGCCACAGCAGGAATCCGGACAGCCGCTGCTCTCCAGAGGTCCGGATGACGAGATCCGGATCGGGTTGCCCGCGCGTGTACAGATGCTCCGCGATGTGTTCGACGTCCAAGACCTCGGCGAGTTCCTCGATCGAGGTGCCGCGGCCCGCCTGCTCTTGAAGCATCGAGCGCACCGCGTCGGCGATCTCTCGCCTACCGCCGTAACCGACCGCCACATTGACCGTGATCCCGGCGATGTCCCGAGTCCGGTCGGCAGCGTCCTTGAGAATGGCAGCGGTCCCGTCGGGCAGTAGGTCGAGAGCTCCGACCGGATGCACCCGCCAGCGGCCGGCCGCGGCCAGTTCGGTCACCGTGGCCTCGATGATCTCGAGCAGAGGCTCCAGCTCGGTCGCCGGACGGCTCAAGTTGTCCGTCGAGAGAAGCCACAACGTGACGACCTCGACGCCGACCTCTTCACACCATTCGAGCAGTTCGGCGATCTTGTCCGCGCCGGCCCGGTGGCCGCCCGCCGGGGTCGTCCCGGAGCCGCGTGCCCACCGGCGGTTCCCATCGAGGATGACTCCGACGTGGCGCGGAATCCGATCCGCCGGTAAGGATGCGGCAATCCGGCGCTCGTACGCGCCGTACACGAAGCTGGACAAACCCACGGCATCTGCACCTCTCGTCGGGCCCCTTGAGGGTACCCGGCGTGACCGCCGTGGAGCCGCCCATCGTTCAGGCGCCGGGACCCTCCGAACGGACCTTCGAGACGTGTTCCATCGCGGAGCGCAGATCCGCGAGCCAGCCGTCGGCGTTCTTGCCGACGAGCTTGACGCACCATGCGAGCGCTTCGGAACGCGAACGCGCGACGCCCGCTTGGACCAGCGTGTCCAGTACAAGCCGCTCCTGCTGCCGGAGTCGGGTCATCACAGGGACGGAAAGCGTGGTGAACAGTTCTGTCCGGTCACCCACCTGAACACCCCACGCGACCTTCCGGCCGGTCCGATGTTCGAGCTCGCTCGCAATATCGATCCGCTGCTCGCGCGTGCGCTCGCGGAACTCCTTGATCTTTCCGGAAACCGCCGCGGCGCGCTCGGCGTCACTCGCGTCTGCGGCGAGCTCCGGTGCAGTCAGGCTGCCGACGACGAGGATCTCCTCGCGGTCGATGGTGACCTCCGGAGCGGCAGTGAACCAGTCCTGCGGGAGCCGGCCGGTGAGCCAACCCCTGATCTTCTCGAGCAACTCGCTCGTGTGTTCAGTAGTCATGAAATCATGATTACACAGTTACGCAGGAAGTCCAGACAGAGATTGTGCGCTGGCGGCGAACGCCCATAGGTGTTCCGAGCCCGGCCTCGCGCCTGGCTTGGAGCCGCGCTGAGACCGCCCATCGGGCCGCCGTCCCGCCGGTACGGGCGCTGGTTTCAGCGGTCCGCCGTCCCACCCGCCAGCAGCGTCTCGAGCGTGCTCGGCTCAGTTGTCGGCAGATCGCAGACGAACGCCCGGCACACGTAGGCCGCCGCGCGCCCGTCGATGAAGGAGCGGCCGCGTAGGAGCGCGGGTCCGGTCGGACCGTCGCCTCCCGGGCCGTGTGCGACAACCAGGCCCGGAGCGTTGGCCGACAACGCGATTCGTTTGAGTTCGGCAAACCCCGCGTCACCGTCCGAGCCCACGATTGCCACCTCGCGCGGGCCGTCGAGAACGGCTTCGGCTACCGCAAGCCCCCATCCGGCGAACCGGGCGTACTCGCGTGCCAACGGGCGGAAGGCCGCCAACGCCGACTCCGCCGCCGCGCGATGGCGTGACGAGCCGGTCAAGGCCGCATAGCTCAGCAGCGCTCCCGCAGCAGCCGCGTTGCCGGACGGCGTCGCGTTGTCGGTCGCGTCCTTCGGACGCCGAAGCAACTCCTCAGCGTCGTCCGCCGTGTCGAAGAAGCCGCCCCGTGGATCCGCGAAGTGGTCGAGCAGCGCATCGAGAAGGGCACCCGCGCGATCCAGCCAGCACGCCTCGCCGGTGACCGAGAACAACGCGAGGAAGCCCTCAGCGACGTCGGCCTGGTCCTCCAACACCCCTGCGTGGCGCCCGACAACGCCGGCACGCGACACCCGGAAGAGGCGCCCTACGGCTTCAGTCGAAGGATCATCCGGGCCGGCCGGGGATTCGCCCGATCCGTGCAGGTCGTGGAGCAGCTTCCCCGCCGAGACAGCTGCGTCGATCCAATCGGCGCGGTCGAACACCGCCCCCGCCTCAGCGAGCGCCGCGATCGCGAGCCCGTTCCAGGCAGCCACCACCTTGTCGTCGCGTGCCGGCTGCGGCCGGGTTGAACGTGCCGCGGCCAGCAAAGACCGGTCGCGTTCCCACCGAAGCCGGTCGTCGGGGTCGTCGAGTTCTCTGTTCCGGCGCAACACCGACGAACCGTGTTCGAACGTTCCCGAATCAGTCACGCCGAGCAGCTCGGCGGCCCAGGTGCCGTCGTCCGCCCCGAGCACGTCGATCAGCTGTTCCGGCGTCCAGACATAGGTGAGGCCTTCGACTCCGTCGGTGTCGGCGTCCAACGCCGACGCGAAGCCGCCTTCCGCCGTTCGAAGGTCGCGGAGGAGGAACTCCGCGGTCTCTCGGACGACTCGTTCTGCGAGCATCGACTTCGTCGCGCGCCACAGGTGCGAGTAGACCCGCAGCAGCAAAGCGTTGTCGTAGAGCATCTTCTCGAAATGTGGCACCGTCCACGTCGAATCGACGGAGTAGCGAGCGAAGCCACCGGCCAGCTGGTCGTAGATGCCGCCGTGGGCCATAGATGTGCACGTGCGCAGGGCCATGTCCAGTGCCAGAGCCGATCCGGTGCGGGCGTGGTTGCGCAGCAGAAACTCGAGAACCATCGACGGCGGAAACTTGGGCGCGCCACCGAATCCACCGTTCGACCGATCGAAGCTGTTCGCCAGGGCGGCGACCGCCGCGTCCAGATCGTCCGAGTCGGGGACAACATCGGCCCGCACTCCGCCGGCATCGGACACGGCGGCCAACCGGGCGGTGATGTCCGCGGCCGCGCTTTCCACCTCGTCGCGCCGGGTGGCCCACGTTTCGCTCACCGCGCCGATCACCTGCCCGAAGGACGGCGCGCCTTGGCGTGGTCGCGGCGGGAAGTACGTTCCCGCGTAGAACGGCTGCCGATCCGGCGTGAGCATTACGGTCATCGGCCAGCCACCCTGACCGGTCAAAGCCTGCACGGCATCCATGTAGATCGCGTCGACGTCGGGCCGCTCCTCCCGATCCACTTTGACGTTCACGAAGTGCTCGTTCATGGCCGCGGCTATCCCCGGATCCTCGAACGACTCGTGGGCCATCACGTGGCACCAGTGGCAGGCGGCGTACCCGACGGACAGCAGGACGGGGACGTCTCGACGCTTGGCCTCGGCGAACGCCTCGTCTCCCCACTCGTGCCAGTCGACCGGATTGTCCTTGTGCTGCAACAGATACGGGCTCGTCGAGCTGGCCAGCCGGTTGGGCACGACAACTCCTGGTGACATAGGCGTGTCCTCCATCATTGCGTGGCTCGGTCGGACACGCATAACGGGACGCGAGACGGTCAAGTGTCTCCTTCGGCGCTCGCGTTCCCATAGTTGTCCAGGGGCGGCACGAAGCAGCTCGCCGTATTTCCTGACGACGGCCGCTAGGCGCGCCCGCCCGGGTTGGACGACGAACCGTCTTCGCCGCCGCTGATGCCGGCGCCGCCGGCCAACGCACCTGACATCGCCGGGGCAGCGACGGGTTGTGCATCGAGGCGACTCATCCGGGACGGCCACCAGTTCCACCTGCCCAGCAGGATCACCGTGGAAGGCACGAGCAACGTCCGGACCAGAAAGGTATCCATCAAGATGCCAAGGGCCAGCCCGAACGCGATGTCGCGGAATTGACTGCCGCCTGCTCCGCTACCGGCAACCAGGCCGAACACGATGAAGGTCCCTGCCAGCACGAGGCCGGCCGAGGTGACCGTCGTTCCCGTGGCGGTGAGCGCGCGCGTCACCGCCTCGCGCAGGGGCAGCTTGTGGGCTTCCTCGCGGATCCGCGTCATCACGAGGATGTTGTAATCCTCGCCGAGCGCCAGCAAGAAGATGAACATCAAGAACGGCATGAAGAAGACCAGCCCCTGGTCTCCACCGATCTTTATGAAGAGCAGGACTGAGAGCCCGAGCGCGGCGAGGAAGGACAGCGCCACCGAGGCGATCAGGTAGAGCGGAGCCACCAAGCTGCGCAGGACGATGGCGAGCAGGATGCCGATGGCCAGGATGGCGATCGGGATGACGCGCTTGAGATCACTGTTCGAGATGGCACTGATGTCGTAGATCGCCGGAGCCTCGCCCCCCACTGCGGAATCCGTCGCGCCGATCGACTTCGCAACCCTGGTGGTCTCATCGCGGATCGCGGGGACCGCGTTCAGGGCCGGCGTGTTTCCCGGATCACCTGCCTTGAGCCCGGTCGAATACTGGACCGTCTTTCCGTCAGGGCTCACAAAGTTCGCGGTCGCGCGATAGGTCTCGTACTGCTGGATCGGAACGGTGGTGCCTGGCGGCGGAACGATCGGCAGGTCTTTGGCCGGGCCCAGGGTCGCATGCAGCGCGGTGTATTCGCTCGGCGTGAGTTCAGCGCCCGTCGGGTTGAGCGGGCCGATCACTTGAGTGAACAGACTGCTGGACCGGAGCTGGTCGGTTGCCGCCGCGAGCGGGGCCGGATTTTCCCAGGCCGGCGTCTCGAATTGGAACAACAGGCTGGTCGGGTTCGCCGAGGACTGCGGGAAATGTTTGGCCAGCAAGCTTGTCCCGGCGGCGGAGTCACTTCCGGCAGGCGGACTTGTGTTTCCCCCGAATCCACCTGCTGCGTATCCCAGCGCGCCCAGCCCCAGACTGCCGAAGACCACGATTCCGATGGTCAACGTCAGGGCCGGCCGGCGAACAATCCGGCTGGCGACGCGACTCCACACGCCGGTGCGGCCGCTTCCCTGGATGTTCCACGGCAGCAGCTTCGGCCTGCCGAATACCGCGCGGAACGACGTGCGCTTCATCGCCAGCAAGGACAAGCGAATGGACAACAACGCAGGCAGCAAGGTCAACGCTGCCAAGAGGATGACGACGATCGCAATCGCGAACGGGATCGCCAGGTCGGAATAGAACGAGAAGCTCGCCAGCAGCAAAGTGAGCACGGCCGCAATCACTGTCGCGGCGGAGAAGGTTATCGATTCGCCGACCTTCGTGACGGATCGGTCGATGGCCTGCCGGGCGGGAGGGCGCGGGTGGAGAAGATCGAACACCAAGCTCGACCAGGTGCCACGATCGCCGGCGCCCTGGGTACCAACTGCGTCGTGGGATGCGACGCGCAGTTCCTCTCGCACGCGGAAGACCAGGAACAACCCGTAGTCCGTGCCCGCGCCGAGCACGAGCACGATGAGCAGGAATTGGGCCAGCGGTGACACCTGGAGTCCGTGCCGCGCTGCCTCCGCGACCAACGGGCCCGAAATGATCACCGAGATCGCCGCGGGCGCAAGGGTCACGAGCGAGAGCGTGAATGACCGGAAGATAAACACCAGCAGAACGAGGATGAACACGATCGACAGGTTCTGGACCTTGTTGCCTTGGTTACCAGAGGCCTTCTGCTGGTCCACCTGGATCGCGATATCGCCGGCCAAATGCGCCGTCAGGCCGGACGGAAGTCCCGCATTCGCGATCTTCGCTCGGAGCGCGTCGACGAGGTCGAGCGCCTGGTTCTGGTTGCCTCCGCCCTGCTGGGCCAGGACGACGAGTTGCTGGGCCTGCCGGTCCGGCGACCGGCCGGCGTCCAGAACGCGACTGACCGTGGGAACCGTGGCGAGCTGAGTCTTCAGATCGGCGATCGCTGTCGCGTCGGCGGAGGTCAGCGCTTGACCGTCCCGTGCGGCGACGACGGGAATCGGCACCAGGTTGGCGATCCCGAACGGGGCGGCGAGGTCAGCCGCGTGCGAACTCGGCGCGCTCGCGGGCAGGAACTTCGAGTTGTTGTTCTGAGTCACGCTGGACAACGACGGCAGTTGGGTCGCAGCGGCGACGGCGGCCGCGATCCAGGCCACGAGCACGAACCATCGAAACCGAACGGTGAAGGTCCCGATCGCGCTGAAGACCGAGTCGGCTCGAGTTCGGGTCGCGGCCGCTCCAGGCAGCGGGCTAGCGGTCATGCGGTCCCTCCGCGTTCGGTGCCTCCCCGTGGAGACGATGACGGGGCCCGGCTGTCGAGTTGCCCAGCCTAATCACGCGGCCGACTATGCGGGCGAGAGCCACCGGCACCAGGAGCGACTGCCGATCGGAGTGCAATCGGCCTGACGATACGTCGAGATGCCGCACCTGTCCCCGGCCTCGCACTTGTCGGACTGCGGCGTTAGTGTCTGTCGCTCCTGGCCGGACAGGTTTCGAAGGAGCAGCCATGACATCAGTCCGGGTACTCGTCGGCACTCGAAAAGGTGCGTTCGTCCTCAGCTCGGACGGCAAACGCGCCACGTGGGAAGTGAGCGGCCCGCATTTCCCCGGCTGGGAGATTTACCACGTCAAGGGCTCGCCGGTGGATCCTGAACGGCTGTACGCCTCGCAGTCCACCGGGTGGTTCGGTCAGGTGGTGAACCGCTCGGACGACGGCGGGTCAACCTGGTCCCCGGTCGGAAACGACTTCGGATACAAGGGAGATCCCGGTACCCACCTGTACTACGACGGCACGCCGCGACCGTTCGAGTTCAAGCGGGTATGGCATTTCGAACCGTCCTTGGTCGACGCCGACACCGTGTACGCCGGCGTCGAAGACGCCGCGATGTTCCGCTCGACCGACGGCGGGCACGAATGGGAAGAGTTGCCGGCGCTTCGACAACACCGCACGGCGCCCGATTGGCAGCCCGGCGCAGGCGGAATGTGCCTGCACACGATCCTGCTCGATCCGCGCGAACCCGCGAGGATCTATGCGGCCATTTCAGCGGCGGGCGCCTTCAGATCGGACGACTCGGGATCGACGTGGAACCCGATCAATCAGGGCCTGAGATCCGAGGGGATCCCCGATCCGAAGGCGGAAGTCGGCCACTGCGTCCACCGCCTGGCCCTACACCCGGCGCGCCCGGACACGTTGTTCATGCAGAAGCATTGGGACGTCATGCGTACCGACGACGCCGGAGAATCGTGGAGGGAGATCAGCGGGAATCTACCCACCGATTTCGGCTTCGCTATCGATGTCCACGCCCACGAGCCCGAGACCGTTTACGTCGTGCCCATTACCAGCGACTCTCAGCACTTTCCCGTCGATGGTCAGCTCCGAGTCTGGCGCAGCCGAACCGGAGGCGACGAATGGGAACCTCTGACCGAAGGCCTGCCGCAGCGGGACTGTTACGTCGACGTTCTTCGCGATGCGATGGCGGTCGACAGCTTGGATTCGTGCGGCATCTATTTCGGCACGACGGGAGGACAGGTCTACGCGTCCGCGGACTCCGGGAACACCTGGTCAGCGATCGTTCGCGATCTGCCTGCCGTTCTGTCCGTGGAGGTCCAGACGCTGGCATGAGTACAAAGCCACTCGAAGAAGGTGACCCGGTGAGCACCGTGCGCGTCGTTCTCCCCGCCCACCTTCGCGCGCTGGCCAAGGTCCAAGGTGAGGTCACGCTGGACATCGCCGGAGAGGTGACACAGCGTTCCGTGCTCGACGCGCTCGAGATGGCCTATCCGATGCTGAAAGGCACGATCCGCGACCGAGACACATTGCGGCGCCGTGACTTTGTCCGTTACTTCGCGTGCCAGCAAGATCTCTCGCACGAGCAGCCCGACGCCCCATTGCCTGACCAAGTCGCTGCCGGCGCGGAGCCGTTCCTCGTCGTCGGAGCCATGGCGGGCGGTTGAGCGCCGTATTCGAACACGCTCGCGGATCCGGCGAACCCGAACGAACGATCTGAGCTCAGGCTTGAACCGGAGGTCCGGCGGGCGCCGAACCGTCGCCGAACTCCCGAGAGATCCGGTACTCGCACACGAAAGAAGCGAACGGAATGGTCCCGGCCAGCAGGACGATTGCGGTCCGCAGGATCGAGAACCTGGCCCGAACGGCGAGATCCAGAGCGGCGAGCAAGTAGATCAGGAACAAGAAGCCGTGGATCGGACCGAAGATCTCCACAACGGTCTTCGAGTTGGCCCAGATCTGCATCGGCACGCCGATGAAGACGAGAATCAGCAGCGCGGTTCCGGTGATCCAAGCCATCACGCGGTACCGAAGCAGGGCGCCCTTCATGCCAGCGAGCTTAACCCGAGCCGTCGGGCACCGATGGCGCAGACCCTGCGATGCCCGCCACAGGCGCCGCGCGCGCACCCGGCTCGGCAGCAGGCGGGTCGGCGAAGACCGGAGCAGCACCGGGTCCGGCTGAGCTGGTGCCAGGCGGAGGCCGCTGCTGCGATACCTCGTCACGAACGACGCGGAACCAGAAGAAGACGACGAAAGCTGCGAACAGCCACCACAGAACCGCGTACGCGAGGTGCTGCAGGTAGAACCCCGGCACCGACACAGCACTGGCTCGCGGCGACGGAACCAGGGCCAGCCCGGCCGCGGCGGGCGGCGTTTGGGCTCGCAGGATCACGAACCCGTCGCGCAGCGGGTAACCGACGGCGCTGAGCACCCACACCGGGCTCACCGAAGGCAACTGGCCATCGGGCACCTGCCCGCTTCCCGAGTCGGAGGCCTCCGCCTGCTGAAGGCGCCCGACGACGGTCACCGCACCCGGCGGGACGGCTTGGGCCGCGGGAATCGTGGCCGAGCCGGTCCAGCCGCGCACCACCAGCACGCCGTTGCCATCAGCCAGTCGCATGATCGCAACGACCCAGTACCCGTTCTTCCCCGACTGTGTACGACCCGGAACCACGAAGGTGTGGACCGGGTCGTACTGGCCGGACACCCTGACGAGCCGGCCGGTCGCGGCGCCGGACAGCGCTGCCTGGGCCGGATCCAGCGAATTCAGGCTGACCGGCGCCGGGTCGGGTCCGACCGGAGCTTGCTGCAACTCCCGGGCGCGATCGAGCTGCCAGCGGCCCAGCCACGCGAAGCTGCCGACGAGCACCAGCGCCAGCACAGTCAGGGCCAGCCACCTCGGGGTTAGCAGCTGCCGCACAGCGCCATCCTCCCTCGGCGCAGCCCGTTCGTCGCGCGCGGTCGGTACCGCCGCGAAGCCAGCGCGGGTCGATTCGTTCCCGGCGCGCCGACTGGGCATCCTTGACCCGTGCCCGGTCCGTTGCGTGCAGGCTCGGTCGTCATCCCCGAGACCGAGCTTTCGTGGCGCTTCTCCCGATCGTCGGGGCCCGGCGGCCAGGGGGTGAATACCACCGACTCCCGCGTCGAGCTGATGTTCGACGTCGAGCGCTCGCCGGTACTCGGCGCCACCGCTCGCGCCCGCGCTCTCGCTCGGCTGGAGGGGCGGCTGGTCGCCGGAGTTCTGACCGTCACCGCGTCCGAGCACCGATCGCAGTTGCGCAACCGAGAGGCGGCGGAACAACGACTCGTCCAGGAGCTGACAGCCGCGATCGCCCCGCCGCCCCGGCGTCGGCGAGCGACCAAGCCGTCCAAGGCCGCTGTCGAACGACGGATCGCAGCGAAGCGACGGCGGTCGGAGCTCAAGCGACTGCGACGCCCGGACGAGAGCTAGCGTCCGG
>Ga0075017_100002015_pt1 | contig 12626 bp, 11 predicted proteins | sample AleBraG_ABR_2012_FD_71475 | JGI IMG/M metagenome (GOLD analysis project Ga0075017, IMG submission 71475) | Freshwater sediment microbial communities in response to fracking from Pennsylvania, USA - Alex Branch Run_MetaG_ABR_2012 | ecosystem: Environmental > Aquatic > Freshwater > Creek >...
ACGACCGGCACGCGTCCAAGAACCCCGCAACGGCCAGCGTCACGTTCGACGCTCCCGGGTCGCCAGGCATCCGCTCCATGGCGAGATTGTGCCCAGAATCTCTCTTGACAGTCAACATAATGGCCGACATTATGTGTGCAGAAGGAGAAGCCAGGCCGCCCGGACGGGCCCGACGAACCTGGAGGTAGCAATGACCATGCTCATGCGATTCGACCCGTTGCGCGAGTTCGACCGTGTCTTCGACCAGGCGTGGAGCCAGACCCGCCAGGCCAGCGTCCCGATGGACGCCTACCGCCACGGCGACAGCTTCGTGATCCACCTCGACCTGCCGGGCGTCGACCCGGCGTCGATCGACCTCACTGTCGAACGCAACGCCATGACGATCACCGCCGAGCGGCACTGGCAGCCCGTCGAAGGCGACCAGGTCGTAGCGAGCGAACGGCGGCAAGGCACCTTCAGCCGCCAGCTCTTTCTCGGCGAGGGCCTCGATTCCGACCGGATCCACGCCACCTACGAAAACGGCGTGCTCACCGTCACTGTCCCCATCGCGGATCGCGCGAAGCCCCGACGCATCGAAGTCACGAGCGAGGCGCACAAGGAAGCCATCAACGCGTCCGCGACCTAGCCGTCGGCCGGGTCAGGGATGGGCTCTCTCGATCCGCCACCTTCGAAGAGCCCATCCCGGCGACACCGACCCGGAGCGATGCGCGGCAACGTCGCGAGACTTGCGCGGTGACGAAGAAGAAGGGCCGGCACGCCAGGGGTGCCAGCGGTCGGGGCACGCCGAAAGTCGGGGTTTCGATCGTCCCGATTAGGACGATGCCGCTCGCGCCGCGCTCATCGACGGCTTCCGCGCATCCGAGTTCGCGACGACCTGCGCCGGTACCGAGTTCGACACGGCTGTTGATGCCATCCTCTGGTACGGCTGCGACGACAGCGGTGGAGACCCCTTGCGCTGGAGTGCGGTACGCGTCGCCGACTACTCGCGGCCGTCGGCACAAACCGAGCGTCGGTTGCCGATAGCCGTGAGCGGGATCATGTGATAGGTGCCGTCGAGGCAAGTGATGGCTTCGTTGTCGTGGCTGAACACACCTTGTGGGGAGTCGTAGCCAGGCACCACCCACGCGTGCAACATGTAGGGCGTCCGGCCGATGAGGGTTCCGCCCACGCCATCGCACATCGCTTTCGTGACGGTGATGTCCGGTCCGAACGGCGTGTTGAGGCCGCCGCTGTTCGGCACCACGCAAATGTCCAAGTGGTAGTGCCAGATGTCGTTGCCGCCCGCGAAGCCTTCCGGGAAGCCCAAGCCCGACGCGAGGTACATGAGTCCCGCGATCGGGGAGTCGGGATGCGTGCCGTCGTAGATCAGTGACGCCGGTTGCAGCACGTTGCTATCCGTCATCGCGGTGGCGGGTACGTACCCGGAGCTGTTGTCGCCCGAATACTTGAAGTAGTGCGCGCCCAACCCAGGAGCGAAGGGCCCGGCGGGGCGCCAGCCGGCGGCCTCCGCGTCGGCCACGGTCGGGTAGCGCATCGCAACCTGACGAGCGAGCGTCAACTGGTGCTCCAACGTCAGCTGCGTCGTCCGGTCCATCGCCTGGTAAAACCCAGAAGCGGCTTGCTCGCCATTGGCGACCTTCGAGTAACCGCGATCGTCGACGGGCGCGGTCGTCGCTCTCGCCGCAGGCGCCACAACGGTTTTCGTGACGGTCTTTGTGACCGTCTTGGTCGTCGCACGGGATGACCCGAGTGCGTACAACGCAACCGCGGTCACGACGAAGACCACGACCAGGGTCGACACCAAGCCGAGCCGGCGCCGCCGGTGCACGCGACCGGCGCCATCATCGCCGCCGAGGCCCTGCGTCCGCTCCAGTGTCTGCATCGCGACTCCCGGTTTCGTGGCTGCGCGCTGACGTTAAGGCGACCGCCTCATTTTGGCAAGCTTTTCCGTCCCTGCTCGCCCTGGGTGGCCAGGACCCGTCGCGTCTGCCGGCTGATGGGTGCACTCAACGCCGCACACGTCGTGTCCAGGAGATCCGCGGTGAACAGATCCACGGGTGGCGCAGAACGACGACGCCCCGGCGTTCCTTCGTCACGCGCCCGACTCGCGACCGCGTGCATCGCGGACTCCATCGCGGTCCAGATGCGCTGCCTCGCGAAGGCCTCGGGAAGTCCGCACTCTGTGACGAGGTGGCTGTGGATCCGGGCGCCGGCGGTCCACGCCGCCGCGCTCGACGCCGTCGAGATGTCGTCGGACGCGATCGCCGGGCTGGTCGCGAGGTCTGCCGCGAGACGCAACCACGCGCGCTGGCTCGGCCCCGCGACGATGTACTCGGCGCTGGGCCGGACGATCACCTCCACCATTGAGCGAAGGTCGTCGAGGTGGTTCTCCAGTTCCGCCTGTTCGAGCAGCTCCTGTTGCCGCGCGGCGAGATGCGGAAGGTGCCGGTCGCTGAGCGCCTGCAGTAATCCTGCCCGATCATGGAAGTGGTAATACAAAGCCGCGTTGTTGCGCTCACCGGCTGCTGCGTTGATATCTCGCAGTGATACGGCGTCGACACCACGTTCGGCGTAGAGCTGTTCAGCCGTGTCGAGCAGCCGCTTCTTCGTGAGGTCGCCCCGACGCGTCACGGTCTCAAGCCTAAGCGGGCAAGCGTGGCGAATCGAACGTCAGCAACTCATTTAGAGGCGAGCGTTCGTTCTCGCCGAATTGTCGACGACCGCGAAGTCGGCAACGCGTCCAGAGACGTTCGAAGGTCGCCGTCAGCGAAGATCCGTACCGATTCGTCGCTACGACTCGCCGATTGCCGGGCCGCGGTCGGGCCAGAAAGACGCGAAGTGACGTCGGGTCGGTGAGCAACGTGACAGTTGTGGACTTGCATTTTCCCAGGTCAGGCCGATGGTGGTGGCGAGTCGGCCTGTACGCCGGATTCTGTTCCGACCTTTCGGTCGGCGATGACCATCCCTCTCGGCTGACGGTTACCCGCCCGCTCTTGCGGCCTACCCGAGGGGAGCCTCCTGCCGTGAGGCAAGTGGCGGGCGGGCCGCCCATCCCCTCTGCTCGGCCTTGCTCCGGGTGGGGTTTGCCAAGCCGCCGGAGTCACCCCCGGCGCTGGTGCGCTCTTACCGCACCGTTTCACCCTTACCTGTGCGACCGAAATCGCCATCGGCGGTCTGTTCTCTGTGGCACTTTCCTGCGGGTCGCCCCGACTGGGTGTTACCCAGCACCCTGCCCTGTGGAGTCCGGACGTTCCTCGGCCGGGTCACCTTGCGGGCCCGGACGCGGCCATCCGGCCGACTCGCCACCGTCCCCATTGTTACCTGCGGCCGGCGTTGGATGCGGCCCGAGCCCAGTTCCGCGGCGGCCTCCGGTCGGCTCCATTGCTACCTGCGGCCGGCGGCGAGGTCGCTTTGATGTGCCAACGCGCCGTAACACGGGCCGTTTTCGCGTTTGATGTGAAAAGAGGGCGCGGGCAAGGGGGGTTGGACGGTGGGGCTCACCGGCGCGATCCCGCGCCGGTCCTGCCCTGTGGCCGCTCATAGCAGACATTCGGGGGCTTCCTGACCGACGGCTCAACTCGGCCCGTACCTCGGCCGATTGTGCTCTGACGGGACGCGGCGACGAGCCGGCCCACACGGGAGGGTGTGCCCATATGGCAATGGCATCCAGATCCATCACCAGCTGGCGGGAAGTCGGCCGGTGCAAGGGCGTCGACCCCGAGATCTTCTATCCCGAGGACGACGAGGATCCGGCGCTCGAGGCGAAGCTGATCTGCTCCATGTGCATGGTGCGCGAGACCTGCCTCGAGCAGGCCATCGTCGGCCGCGAGAAGATCGGCGTCTGGGGCGGGTACACGGCCCGCGAGCGTCGTCGGCTCGTACGCCAACTCCGCCGCCGCGCCGGCTGACCTGACGTCACTCGGCGAGGAGCCGATCGGCGGTATCGAGCCAGAACGCGATCTCTTCGACGCGCTCCTTGCGGATCGCCCAGTCGAGGTTCCGTAACAACAGGTGGCCGACGTAGGCCTGCCGTCTCGAGTCGTCGAGCGAGTCGACGCCGGCGTCGAGCAAGCGGCGCCGAACGCCGGGATCGCACGCGACGCCGAGCGCGCTGACCGCCAGCGAAGTCAGATCGAACATCGCGTCTCCGGTGGTCACGAAGTCGGTGTCGATGGTGGCCGTGAGCTCGCCGCGCGCGGCGAGCAGGTTGCCGAGATGAAGGTCCCAGTAGACGATGTCGCCGCCAGGGAGCGTGCGCGGATCGAGGTCGCGTCCGATCTGCTCGATCCGCTCGATGAGTCGAGCCGTGCGCGCGTCGTGCTTCCGGAGCGGCTCGTGCAAGCAGTAGCCGACGCCTCCGGTGATGAGTGTCGGCACCAACACGTCGGGCCAGGTCGATTCGTCTTCGGCGCGTTCGAGCCCGAGGCGCGTCGCGTGCAGCTCGAGTAGCCGGTCGACCAGCCCGTGAGTGAGCAGCTCGACCGGCGCTCCCGGCATGAAGTCTTGGATCACGAAGAGGTAGAGGTCGGACTCGACCATGTACTGCCGGGGCACCGGCCAACCGGCTTGTTCGCGCAGACGGTCGGTGAGCCCGACGGCTTTGCGCCGGAGCACTCGCGACGACGGCCGCTGCTCCCACTTCACGACGACGCGCCGCCCGTCGGGCGCGGCGCATTCGTGCGCGCCGGTCTCGCCGCCCGCGAGCCGGCGCACCAGCTCGTATCGTTCGCCGGCTGCGCGCGAGAGCAGACGTAGCGCTTCCTCGGCAGTCAACGATTCCAACTCCGTCACGGGGTGACGGTAGTCAGCTCTTGGTGACGTTGACCTTGATCTTGAACAGGTTCTCGAACGACGCGGTGTAGACCCCGGGCGGCAGTGGCTGGCCGCTCGGGTCGCCGGTGTCGGTCACGTAGATCGTGAAGCGTTGCGTGAGCGTCGACTTCGGTTGCACGGTCTGCGTGATCTGCGCGCAGACCGCGCCGCCGAACACCGCTCCGTGCGGGCCGCGCACCGTCGGCGGGCACGACAGGGGCGTGCCCAGTGTGACGATGCCGTTGGTCGGGTTCACGACGGTGATCGTCACGATCGCGTGCGCGCCGCCCTTCACCGAGAGTGCGGCCGGGCTCGCGGTCCACCGGAGCACCGAGGCGGGCTCGACCGGCGGCGTCGTCACCGGAGGGGGAGTGGGGCTCGCGACCGGGGGTGTGGCCGGCGCCGCGACGACGGGGTTGGCCGGCGCGACCGGAACCGGCGCAGTGTGGTTGATCGCGACCGGCGGCTTCGGCTTCGGCGCGGCCGGTTGCTTCGGTGTGACCGGCTGCTTGGGCGTGACCGCGCCCGCCGGCTTCGGGTGCGGGGGCGGGCTCACCGGTTGCACCGAGCGCACGCTCGAGCTCGTGCTCGACGGGTGATCGCGGTTCGCGACCGCGATCGCGATGCCACCGACCACCAGCACCGCGGCGATCACACCCGCGATCACCAGGCGGATGCGCCGCGACCCGGATCCCGGCGCCGCGGGCTCCACGACGATGTCGTCACCGTCGAGCCGATCCGCGCGCTCCAGCACCACCGGATCGCCGGCCGAAGTGTCGTTGATGGCCGGATCCGCGAGGAAATGCTCCGGCCCGCCCGTCGTTGTCACGAAGTCTCCCTGGCGCCCGCCAAACCACATGATCCCACGCGCGCAAAGCCCGATCTATGGGTAAGAAGTCCTTTACGCATTCTTACGTTCCGACGGCCCAGTGGTCCGGAAGGTTGACACCGAGGCCGGTAGGCTCGGTTTTCGAATGGCCTTCGATCTCCCGCCGGAGCTTGCCGAGCTCCAGGCCACCGTCCGTAAGTTGGCGCAGCAGAAAGTGGCGCCCCGGGCCCGCGAGATCGACGTCACGGCCACTTATCCCCAGGACCTCTTCGAGCTCTTCCGCGACACCGGTCTGCTCGGCCTCGTGATCCCGGAGGAGTACGGCGGGTCGGGCGCCGGGATCCTGGGCCTCACCGTCGCCATGGAAGAGGTCGCGAAGTACTCCAACACCGCCGCGCTGATGCTCCTCCTCACGCGCCTGCCGACCGGGCCCGTGCTGATCGCAGGGAGTGAGGAGCAGAAGCAGCACTACGTGCGCGGGGTCGCGACCGGCGAGATGCGTGCCGGCTTCGGGCTCTCCGAACCGCAGGCCGGCAGCGACGTGGTGGGCATGCGCACGAAGGCGGTTGCCGACGGCGACACCTGGGTGCTCAACGGCACCAAATGCTGGATGTCGGGAGTGGTGCAGGCCGACTGGTACTGCGTGTTCGCGAAGACCGGGCCCGCCGACTCGCGATCGCACGCCGACATCTCGTGCTTCATCGTCGACCGCGCGGCGCCGGGCGTGTCGGTCGGGCGCACCGACGACAAGATGGGCGTGCGCGGCGTCGACACCGGTGAGCTGGTCCTCGACGACGTGCGCGTTCCCGCTCGCAACGTGGTGGGGGAGATCGGCGGCTTCCGGCTCGCGATGCTCGGACTGAACTCGATGCGACCGGTTGTGGCGGCGCGCGGGATCGGGTTGGCCGAGGGCGCGTTGATGTACGCGGTCGAGTACGTGAAGCAGCGCGCGGCGTTCGGCAAGACGATCGCCGACATGCAGGGCATCCAGTGGAAGATCGCGGAGCTCGCGACGGAGATCGAAGCGGCGCGTCTCCTGACCTACCGCGCGGCGGCGATGGCCGACGAAGGCAAGTACACCAAGGAGTACGTGCCGTTCCTGTCGATGGCGAAGTATTACGCGAGTGAAGTTGCTGTGAAGGTTTCGGGCGAGGCGCTGCAAATGCTCGGCGCGGCGGGCTATATGAAGGATCACCCGACAGAGCTCTACTACCGTGACGCGAAGCAGCTCACGATCGTCGAGGGCACCTCGCAGGTACAGCTCGGGCTGATCGCGCGCGGTGTGCTCGACCATGACATCTGGTGGGACTGAACTCTCGGTATGAACGAAGTCCTCACGCCGATCCTGGCTCAATTGACGCGGGGCATCGAGCTCTCGGCCGACGCGGTCGACGCCGCGCTCGCCGAGCTCTTCGAGGGCCGGGTCTCCGACGTGCAGGCCGCCGCGTTCATCGTCGCGCTGCGCACGAAGGGCGAGACCGAAGACGAGCTCGCCGCGATCATTCGCGCCTGGCGGCGCTACGGCACCCCGGTCAACGTTCCCGACGGCGCGATCGACACGTGCGGCACGGGTGGCGATCGCTCGGGCTCGATCAACGTCTCGACGATGGCCGCGCTCGTCGCCGCCGGTGCCGGCGCGCGCGTCGTCAAGCACGGCAATCGCGCCGCGTCGTCGCAAGCGGGATCGGCCGACGTGCTCGAGGAGCTCGGCGTCATGATCGAGTTGGGGCCGGAGGGTGTCGCGCAGTGCGTCGCCGAGGCCGGGGTCGGCTTCTGCTTCGCGCCCCGCTACAACCCCGCGATGCGTTTCCTGGGCCCGGCGCGCAAGGAGATCGGCGTGCCGACGACGTTCAACTTCCTCGGCCCGCTCGCCAATCCCGCGCGAGTTCGCCGCCAGGCGGTCGGCGTGTCCGACGGCGCGATGGCAACACGCATGTTGGGCGCGCTCCGCTCACTTGGTACGGAGCGTGCGATGGTGTTCTACGGCGGCGACGGCCTCGACGAGCTCACCACCACCACGACCAGCACGGTGCACGAGCTCGCCGACGGCATGCTGCACGAGTACCTCGTCGACCCGCTCGATCTCGGCATCCCGCGCGCGCAGCCCGCGGATCTTGCCGGTGGGAACACGACCACGAACGCGATGATGCTCACCGCGGTGCTCGGCGGGGAGAAGGGCCCGCACCGCGACCTCGTGATGCTCAACGCAGCCGCCGCGCTCGTCGTGGCGGGCATCGCTCCCGACCTCGCGGCCGGCGCGGAGGTCGCCGCGGCGTCGCTCGACACGGGAGCCGCCGAGCGCGCGCTCGAGAACCTCGTGCGGGTGAGCCGCGCGATGCACGCCGCAGAAGGGGAGGCCTGAGTGGCGCCCGTATTGTTGTGTCCCGAATGCGGTGCGAAGCATCCGCTCGACGGCATCGGGAGCCGTTCGGCGTTTCCCTGCAGCGGCTGCGGACGCACGCTGAAGGTGCCCGCGGTGGCGCACGCGGCGACCGAGGCGCCGCTCCCTTCGGTGCCGCCGGCCCCGATCGACGAGCTCCCGTGGCCGGTCGCGGCCGCGCCCGCGGTGGGCGCGGCGACCATGGATCCGCACGCGACGCAGGCCTTCTCCACCGCGTCGGTCCCGCCCCTGGCGCCGCCCACCAACGGGCAGGCCCTCGTGGCGCCGCTCCCGCCTCCGGATGCTCCGGCCGCTCCGGCCGCGGATGCGCCGCGGCCGACGAAGGATCCGAGCTCGGCGGCGGCCGACGATCTCGTCCCGGCCCGGCCCATTCGATTCCTGCTGTGGATCGTGGCGGTCCCACTCGGGTTCATGATCGTGTTCTGGCTCGCGAAGGCCTTCGGTGTTCTCACCACCAATCAGGTCACCGACGTCGCGTTGGCCAACGGCTGGGGCCGCTTCTGGCCCATCGTGCGATTGCTCCCGTTCGTCGCGCTGGCCACCGCGGGGATCGTGCAAGGCGGCGTCTACGGCATCGCGTGGTTGCGCGCGAAGCGCCGGCGCCAGGCCGCCGCCCCGGTCAACGCGGAGATCCCGCGGGTGCGTCACTCATCGCGTAACGGCAAGTAGCTCGCGACCGCGGGAAGGCGCGTCGCGGCGACGCCGACCGCGTCGTGACAGCGCACGTTGCGGGTCTGCTGGATCCAGCGGCTCACGAGCATCAACTCATCGGCTTCGGCGCGCGCGGGTGGCACACTCAGATCGGGTGGTTCGACCGCGCCGGCGCCGAGGTCGTCGAGCACGACGCGACCGTAGGCGAGTACGAGCTGACCCTCGTCGGTGTCGATCACGAGCTGTTCTGCGGCGCGCAGTGCATCCATCGCGCGCTGGCGTTGGAGCGCCTGGGTGAGCGCCGCGAGCCGGTCGCGGGTTGCGGCTGCTTCTTCGTATCGCTCCGTCTCGGCGAGGCGCCGCATCCGCGCTTCGAGCGGCTCGCACAGCGCGGCGGGCTCCTCCTGCAGGCCGCGGCGAACGACCGCGGCGAGCGCGGTGTACGACTCGTCACCGATCTGGGCCCGGCACGGGCACGACGAGACACCCAGCTGGGCGGGCACGCACGGCGGGCCGCACTCGAGCACCGCCTTGCGCCCGATCTTCGTGCCGCAGCGCCGGATCGGCACGGCATCCTCGATGGCTTCCCGGGCCCGATGCGCGGCCGAGCTCGAACGGAACGGACCGAGGTAGGAGGCGCCGTCGGCGCGCGCGACGCGACTCACGACGAGCCGCGGGAACCGTTCGTTGGTGAGCTTCAAGTACGAGTAACGCCGCCACGACTTCGACTGGCGATTGAACCGCGGCTCGAGCTCCTGGATGAGGCGCAACTCGCGCACCGCCGCTTCGAACGGTCCGCGGCACACGCGATGCTCGATGCGCACGGTCTCGCGCAGCAGTTGCGGCACCTTGCGTCGATCCTCCGTCGAAAAGTACGAGCGGACTCGGGCGCGCAAGTTGGTGGCCTTCCCGACGTACAACACGCGCCCGCCCCGATCGCGGAACAAGTACACGCCGGGCAGACGGGGGAGCTTCGCCGTGAGCGCGAGCTTGGCGGCCGACGGGTGCGCGCGCATCGTCGGCAACGCGAGCAGGTCGTCGAGGCCGAGCACGCCGAACGCGGCCGCCCGTTCGAGGAGCGCGTGCAGTACTTCGGCGGTCGCCGCCGCGTCGGCGTAGGCGCGGTGCACCGGCTCCACCGCGGTCCGGAAGTGGCGGGCGAGTGTGCCGAGCCGTAGATTTGGGACCTCGTCGCGGATGAGGCGACGTGCGAGTGCGACGGTGTCGACGCGCCGGTGCGAGAGCCGCGAGTAGCCGTGGGCGAGGAGCGCGGCGTCGAGGAAGCCGGTGTCGAACCGAATGTTGTGACCCACGATCACGGAATCGCGCGCGAACTCGAGGAACGCGGGCAGCACCTCCCCGATGCGCGGCGCGGGCAACAGCATCGCTTCGGTGATCCCGGTGAGCACCGTGATCATCGGTGGGATCGGGACACCCGGATTCACGAAGGTCTCGAACCGCCCGAGGAGCTCTCCGCCGCGCATCCGCAACGCGCCGATCTCGGTAATGGCGTCGCCGGCGGGCGAAGTGCCGGTGGTCTCGAGGTCGACGACGACAAAGGTGACTTCGGAGAGCGGGGTGCCGAGGTCGTCGAGGGTCTGCTGGCGGGGCGGGATCGGCGGTGCGGCGGGCGCCGACTCGAAACCCGACAGCACCGGCGCGTACGGGGAGGTGGGCGCCACGGGGCTTCAGACTAGCGAACATCTGTTCGGGGCGAAAGTATGTTCGCCTACCGGGACTTTCGTCCGGTTTGGGCAGGGGGTTAGCCTTCGCCGCGTGTCGACGCGATACCGGTGTGCAGCGTGCGGGAATTTGACCCGTTTCGACGTAGTCGGCTCCCGTCGCACGCGCGCTTTTCACCACTACAGCATCGGTGGTGATCTGACCATTGAGGAAGAAGATGTGCTCGACGAGCGGGTCGAACAAGTGACATGTCGATGGTGTGGTGCAACGGGCGACTCGATCGAGCGCGTTCCGATCGAGGAATCGGCGTGATCGGTCAGCGGCCGCACCGGGCGGCGTATCCGCTGACCGAGACTCCTCAGATGCCGAGCAGCTGCACGACGAGGCGGCGTTGGCGCGGCCGGTCGTCGAAATCGATGCAGACGATCTTCTGCCACACGCCGAGCAGCAGCTCGCCGTCGGCGAACGGCACTGTCACCGACGGGCCCATCATTGCGGCTCGCACGTGGCTGTGCCCGTTGGTGTCGGCGTTTCGCTCGTTGTGCTCCCACGCGTCGTCGGTGGGAGCCACTTGTTCCATCACGCGCGCGAGGTCGGCGTTGCAGCCCGGCTCGAACTCGATGGTGGTGACCGCGCAGGTGGAGTGCGCGACGAACACGGTGCACAGGCCGTCACGGAGGCCGGCGTTGGCGATGAACTTCTGCGCGTGCTCGGTCACGTCGATCGTGTCGCAGTCGCCACGGGTGTCGAGCGTCAGATCCTCGCGCTGTGCCTGCATACCCACCTCGCGCTCCGGGAGAGATTGCCGGATTCGCAGTGTACGAGGCAACACCCGCGACGAGCATCTCGCGCGGGCCAGAAGAAGGTCGGGCGCATGAGTAGTCACTTGGCCGACGTGGACCCGGGTGTCGACGTCGCAGTATCGGATCAGATGTTGCTGCCGCTGATCGAGGTCGCGGCCGACGTGCTGCGGGACCTCGAGATCAGCGAGGTGCCGCCCTCGGTGCGCCCGCTCCACGGTTTCGACCGCCGGGGCATGCTCGCCGGGCCCGCGCCCCGTCAGCTGCGGCGGGCGTTGGTCACCGACGGGTCGTTCCGCGGGCGCGTGGTGGAACGGTTCGTCGCCCGCCCCGAAGTGGGTCTCGTGCTCGCGGCGTGGAGGCTCGACAACGCGGCGCCGATGGCGGCGGCGGCCGTCGAGTGCGGCGACCTCGCCCTCTACACGTCGGCGCTCTGGGCCGCGAGGCCGGAGGGGTTCGCGTTCGGGCTCGGGATCGCAGTGGTGCTCGACGCGCAGATGCGCGACCGGCAGCGCGACGACGACCTCGGCAAGAGCGCGGCACAGGAGCGCGCCGCGCTCGAAGAGGCGTACCGGCGCGCCGAGGCCGCGCGCATCGAGTCGGACACCGCGCTCGCGCGCGCCGAGCAGGAGCTCATGAAGGAACGCAGTGCGCGCCGCGCGCGTGAAGACACGGCGATCGGCGCGGCCGGCGCCGCGCAGGCCCAAGTGGACGCGCTGCGAACCGAGCTCGATCAGGCGCGCGCGGAGATCGCCGAGCAACAGAGCCGCGCCGCGCGCGCGTCGGCGCGCGCACATTCGCTCGAAGACGATCTGCGGCGAGAGCGGACCGACTCGCGTGTGCTCCAAGCGCGGACCGAGAACGCGGCTTCGCGGCTCAGCACGCGCGACGAGCGCGCGCTGGCCGACGCGGTAGCGGTCGCTCGCCAGCTGTCCGTGTCACTCGACGCGCTCCAGCGTCGGGTCCGTGAGAGCACGCTCAGTGAAGGATCGCTCGCCGACTTGCCGCGCGCGCGAGCGCGCGGTCGGGAGCCGGCCCCGACGAAGCGCACGCATCCGCGGCTCCCGCCCGGTGTTGTCGCGAACTCACCCGCCGGTGTGGAGGCGATGCTCGCAACGCCCGATGTCGTGCTCATCGTCGACGGATACAACGTCGCGCACCGCGCCTGGCCCGAGGCGACGGCGGGTGACCAGCGGGAGCGCCTCGGCATTGCCGCGACCGCGCTGTGCCGCCGGCTCGGCTGCGAGGTCGTACTCGTCTTCGACGGCAACGGGAGCCGGCCGCGGCCGTCGCTGCGGCGCGGCGGCGTGCGCGTGCTCTTCTCCGAAGCCGGGGAAGAAGCCGACGAAGTGGTCGTGCGCGAGGTGGAGTCGCGTCCCCGCCGGATTCCGGTGGTGGTCGCGTCGTCGGACGCGTGGGTCGCGGAGCACGCGCGCGATCAGGGTGCCGC
>Ga0075017_100002018_pt1 | contig 12621 bp, 11 predicted proteins | sample AleBraG_ABR_2012_FD_71475 | JGI IMG/M metagenome (GOLD analysis project Ga0075017, IMG submission 71475) | Freshwater sediment microbial communities in response to fracking from Pennsylvania, USA - Alex Branch Run_MetaG_ABR_2012 | ecosystem: Environmental > Aquatic > Freshwater > Creek >...
ATGATTCGTAAGGCGGGCATTCGCAAGCAGCGCCGCCCCCGCAAGTACTTGAAGATTCGGCGCGAAGTGGAGATGCGCGAGGGCAACAAATTCATTGCCGTCTATCCCGCCGACTCCTACTCGGTTTCCTATTCCATCAACTTCCCGCACCCGCTCATCGGAAAAGAAACTTTCCAGGTACAACTGTCGAACGGAAGCTATCTTCGCCACATTGCACCCGCGCGGACTTTCGGCTCGCGCCAGGACGAGCAGGCCATGCGCAACATGGGATTGATCCGCGGCGCCTCCAGTGAGAATTGCATTGTGCTGACCCGCGACGGAATTGAGAACGGCCCACTCCGCTTTTCCGACGAGTTCGTGCGCCACAAGGTGCTCGATCTTGTTGGTGACCTTGCGCTGCTGGGCAAACAGATCCTGGGCAAGGTTGTTGCCGACCGCGCCGGGCACGCCATGCACACCGCCCTGGTCTCGGGCATCTTGCGCGACAAAACGCTCTGGGAAGAAGTGACCGTTACCAGCGAAGATAGCGGGACCGAGACAGTTTCTAGCGTGCAAGCGGCGGCTGGGGCCGCGCTCTAAGGGTCATCCCTCGGATTAGGGGATCCTTCAGACCAGCGTTCGCGGCTTCAGTCGGCAGGTTCGCAGGGCGGGTCGCTGGGATCGAAATCGTCGATCGGCCGCTCTTGCAGCAACCTTTCCAGTTCTGCTCGGGTCTGATTAATCATCGCGGCGGCAAACATGCGCGCCGCCTCCTGTCTCTCTTTCGACAGTTCTTTCACGCGCATGTTGAGCAAGGGAATGTCTTCCTCAAACCAGCGCAACGTTCTTTCCACTTTCGCAATGCGGAACTCGTTCCTCGACATAGGACGTGGCTCTCGGCTGAACTTCCAGAATGCCACGGTTCGCGAGACTGACAAGTCTCAGGCAAGATACCTGCACACAGGGATCCCTCACCCATAGGCCTGCGGAATTCGGGGTTGTCAACAATGGAAGGTTGTTTGACTATTGCAGGTGGTCCGAATCGGCCGCCGTGATCCGTTCCTTGACTCCCGGCATCTCTTCCTCCATCCGTTCATCGAGCCATTTCTCCAGCTGTTGCTGGCTTTCTTTAGGAACGTTGTGGAAACGCAGGCCCGCGCGCCCCTTGACGTCGGCCCAGACCACTTCCGCCTCAAGGTCGAGTTTGAAACTCGTCTCTGGCAGTACGAACTGCAGACGAGGACCGGCCCCCTTCGGCGGGGCTTCCCGCAACATCAGCGCGATCCCGCTCTCGCTGAGGTTCGTGCTCGTTGCCTTCACCACTTTATCGGCCATGACGATCCTCACCGGCATTTTCACCGGGTGCCGGAAGTACCGCCGGCGTTCCTTTACCATGAAATTCAGCGCGGCGTGGAAGCAGCGCGATGCATTCAGCGCGCTGATCGGTTTCTGCAGCACGAAGTTCGCCCCCATGCCGAAGGCTTCCTGCGTGGTCGTTCTCTTTCCGTTCAGGATGGCGAAGGTCACGGAATTCTTGTTGCTGGGTGTACTTCGAAGTCCCTGCAGTACTCCGAGTCCTCCAGTCAGGTCGTCGCAATCCACAATGACGGCGTCGAACTTCTCCGAGATCAGAATGTCGGCGGCAGCCCGCGCCTCATGGCAAATCTCGACGTCAATCGAAAGCTTTTCGAGCGTAGGCCGGATCACCCGCACCAAATCGGGATCGTGGCTCAGGAGGAGTGAATCTAACGTCATACACACGATTCTATGTCGCGCCGAAGAAGTACGAAGGTGACAAAGGTAATTGGCCTTGCGGACGTGAACGGCGTTAACCCGTTTCTAAGATTTTTCGCCGGACTCAAACTGGATTGCACTGCGGAACTCCGCCAGAGTACAACTGGGGGCAGGCCTGAATGCCCATCATCGCCTATCTTTCGCTTGGATCGAACCTCGGGAATCGCGAGAATCACGTCCACGATGCCATCGCGCGGTTGCAAGCTTTGGGGCGCATTGTGGCCTTTTCTTCGCTCTACGAGACGCAGCCGGTCGAGTTCACGAACCAGCCCTGGTTCCTGAACTCCGTTGTTGTTCTCGAAACCGCCGAAACTCCTGCGCAGTTGTTGGCCAACTTGCGTGGCATCGAGCAGGAGATGGGCAGAGTCCGCACTCGGAAAAAGGGCCCGCGCACGATCGACATCGATATCCTGCTGTTCGGCGACACGATCCTCCATTCCTTTGAGTTGACCATCCCCCATCCTGCCCTGCATCAGCGTCGCTTCGTCTTAGAACCCTTGGCCGAAATCGCGCCCGAGGTTCAGCATCCGATTTTGAAGAAAACGATCCGGACATTACTGGAAGACTTGCCTGCGGGGCAAACCGTGCGAAAACTGCAAAAAAAACTAGCCCCGGATCACGCGGATTAAACTGAATATAAATCGAAGAGATTCAGATCCTTGCGGACCCATGATGATCCGTGGCAGATTGTCCGACCGTCTCAGGGCAGGATGATCCGGCTGCCCGCTTCCTGCGGTGTGACCGCCGCCGTCTCTTTCTCGGGAAACTGAGAAAACAAGAATTCCGTAAACGCTCGCGATTTCGGTCGGCCCGACGTCCTGCCGTGCGCGAGACGCAAAAGGAAAACCAGTGCCTTCAGCACCTCAGACTCACGCAGCGTGGAGTATCCCATGTGCTTCTGCTCGGCCTCGCGGTATTCCTTGACCATGGTTTCGACCTCGGCCGCAGCCCTCCGCTGCGAATCGCTGGTGAGCGGCTGCTCGTAGTGCAGTCCCGAGTTCACCCGCCGCTCATAGCCCTTCGTCAAGACCGAGAGCGTGTGGATTAGATCCTGATCGTGCAAGCTGTGATCGCTTCGCGCAGCTTTGGCTAGTGCGTACGTCAGGCCCATGAGCAGATGTTCCTTCTCGTAGATGAACTGATCAGAAACCTCGATGTGCAGAAACAATCCCGACGCATCGAGTTGATCGGCTGGGCGCGGCTTTTCGTGCTCGCGAGCCTGCAGAAGATAGGGGCAATCGCTCGGGCAATCGAGCGTCACTTCGCGCTGTTCACCGCAGCATTGCGGGCAAATCCGCCCGTGAACGGCGGGACAAAACCGCTTCTCTTTCCGGATTTCGCAGATCGCACAACTCAATGGAAGGCTCCTCAAACATTATGGCACTTCTGGAGGTTACTACGCTGGCACGCGCCACAGGCCCGTTTTGGCAAACAGATGTGGTAAAACCCTGTAAAGATGGGCTCTCGCGAGCGTCCCCGCGCAAAAACCGGCGTAAAATAAGGTGATTTTCCACAGGCGATGGGTATAAGATAGCGCCCGCTGGTATTAAATCGATTCTTACAGAGGAGGAAGTACATGGCTGCTGGTTTGACCAAGACACAACTGGTCCGCCTTCTAGCGGAAAAGAACGAACTGAACAACAAGCAGGCCGCGGCGTTTCTGGAGCACCTGGCCGACACCGCGATCAAAGAGACCAAGAAGAACGGCGTGTTCGTCGTGCCCGGCTTGGGCCGTCTCGTGAAGGCGCATCGCAAAGCCCGCGTGGGACGCAATCCGCAGACCGGAGAACCCATCCAGATCAAAGCCAAGACCGTCGTGAAGTTCCGCGTCGCCAAGGCTGCGAAGGACGCGATCGCTCCCAAGAAGTAGTCGCTGTTCTGAAATCGAATCAAAGGCCGGCTCAGGCCGGCTTTTGATTTTCAAATCGAAATACGAATTCGGCGGCACTGGCAGTTGTGGGGACACTTGGCGAACTAAGGCGTTACTTACTCGGCGGCTCATGCTCAACTGGATCGTGATCGGAATCGGCGACATCGTGACTCGCCGCGTCATTCCTGCCATCCAGGCGGAGCCGCGCAGCCAGCTTTACGGGCTAGTGACCCGCGACGCGGCAAAAGCCGCTCCCTACGACACACGCGTCTTCACCGATCTCGACCAAGCGCTCAAGGATCCCGCGGTTCAGGCGGTCTACGTCGGTACACCGGTATTCCTCCATGGCCCGCAGACTATTCAGTCACTGTGCGCCGGCAAACACGTCCTGTGCGAAAAGCCGATGGCGATGAACGAAGCCGAAGCCCGCACCATGGTGCAGGCCGCCGACGAGACCGGCAAAACCCTCGGCGTCGCCTACTACCGCCGGTTCTATCCCAAAGTGCTTCGCGCGAAACAACTGCTCCAAGCGGGAGTCATCGGAAAACCCGTGGTGGCCGAGGCCACCTGCCACATGTGGTTTGATGGAACGGGCAGCCGCAGTTGGCTGGTCGATCCCGCCAAAGCCGGAGGCGGGCCGCTGTTCGACATCGCCTCGCATCGCATCGATGTTCTGAACTTTCTTTTCGGCCAGCCCCTGCGAGCGACCGGCCAGCTCTCGAACGTTGTGCATCACTATGCAGTGGAAGACAACGCCACCGTGATGATCGAATACGCCGATGGCGTTCGCGCCGTCGTCGACGTTCGTTGGCATTCCAAAATCAATCGCGACGAATGCCGCATCCGGGGAACAGACGGTGAGATGGAATTATCTCCGCTGAATGGCCCGGACCTCGTCTGCCCGGGCGGCCGCGAGAATCTCCCCAATCATGCCAACGTGCACGGTCCGTTGATCGAGAATTTCGCGGATGCGGTGGAAGGCAAGGCCGCGCTCGTGGCCAGCGGCGCGGCATCCTACTGGACAGACTGGATCACCGAAAGAGCAAAAGGAACGCAGCCCTAATCTAGCCTAGTGGTGCGGGTGGTGCGAGCGGGCTGTTTTCCACCCTCCGGTATCGGTGATAGGAGAACGCACCACGAATCGCGTTGATATAGGTCAGGATAAAAATAATTGTAATAACCCCGAGCGCGCCGCTTGGATTCGTCGCCAATTTATAGCCAACCTCCACCAGGTACATCAGCAATCCGACAATCGCCCAGGTTCGAGAGACTTTGGAAATCCTCCACGCAATCAACGCGAATATCACGGCGTCAACCAAACCCCATCCATCGAGCCCAAGAATCGGCTTGTGATAAACGATGCTCAGGATGGCAGCCAATGCCGTAACAGCGGCAATAAATCCACTAACTCCAACTGCCGCCTTGGTTGCGTGTTCGGCGGAACTCTCATCCTCGATGGTCGGCCAGTACCAAGCCATGAAAGCCTCCCAGGCAACCTGAATCCCGGCTATTCTACTCTTCACTTTCCATATTCACTCCGCACCACTTCGCCGCCCTTCATTACAAATTTCACACGCTCCAGCGTGGTGACGTCTTTGGCCGGGTCGCCCTGTACGGCGATGATGTCGGCCCACGCCCCCGGCTCCAGGGTCCCCACTTTCCCCGACCATCCCAGCAAGTCCGCGGCGTTTACTGTCGCCGCCTGAATCGCCTGCAGCGGCGTCAGCCCCAGCCTCACCAAGACCGCGAACTCGTGCGCGTTCAGGCCATGGGGATACACTGCGGCATCTGTGCCGAAAGCGACTTTCACTCCGCTGGAAAACGCGTGGGCAATATTCTTCCGCGCCGCCGGAATCACTTCCTGCGCCTTGGCCAGAAGCGGCGGAGGCAGGCGCGTCAAGCCCGCGTTGTCGATCATCCAGTCACCGAGGTAGAGCGTCGGCACCAGGTAAGTTCCGTGCTCCTTCATGGCTGCAATCCCGGCATCGTCAATGTACGACCCGTGTTCGATTGAATCGACTCCCGCCTCCGCTGCCCAGCGGATTCCCTCCGCTCCGTGCGCGTGCGCCGCCACTTTGCGGCCCAGCCGGTGCGCGTCGGCCACAATGGCTTTCATCTCCTCCAGTGTGAACTGCGAGTGCTGTGGATTGTCGCCCAGGGAGAGCACTCCACCCGTGGCGCACACCTTGATCAGATCGGATCCGTACTTGATGTTCTCGCGCACCTTGTGCTGCACGGCCGCGATGCCATCGGCGACGCCGTCGCTGGTGGCGTGATACTCAAAAGGCAGCATGTTGTTGTCGCAGTGTCCGCCGGTGATGCTGAGCGCCGGACCGCTCACCAGCAGTCTCGGCCCCGGCACGTCGCCAGCGTTAATGGCGTCGCGCAGAGCCACGTCGGTGAAGTCTCGGGCACCCACGTTGCGGGCGGTTGTGAATCCGGCCAGCAGCGTAAGCCGCGCGTTCTTGGCGCCGGTCAAGGCCTCTCGCGGCGCGGAATTCGCCAGCCGGTCGTAGCCGAACCTGGGATCCATGGTCAGGTGGGTGTGCGCATCGATCAGCCCCGGAAGCACGGTCGCATTGGGCAACTCGATGCGTACCGCATCCGGCGGAGCTTTCGTCTCCCCGGCCGCGCTCGCGCTGACGATCTTTCCGTCTTCGATCACCAGCATCTGATCCGCAAGCATCTTGCCGCTCTTCACATCGAACAGATGTCCCGCATGCACCACCACGTGACGCGAGGTTTGCGCCGTCAGGTGCATCCCCAAACTCACTACAACTGCAAACACGACACCTTTGATTCTTATGGTCATTCTTTGTCCTCGGAGTTTGATTGAGAGTAACGACGTCCAAGACTGGTCTATCCAGGCAGATGCGATTGCCGCGCCAGAAACGGCGCAGATGATGAGAAATACCGCAACGAAGCCCACCGCCAAAAGGTTCTAGCCGCCGGGCCCGTCGTTGGAAACGTACTGCTCCAGCGACTCCAACTCGCGGCTCAGGTCGTCCACGCGCCACTCGAGCAGATTGCGGATGGAGAGAATCCCCAACAACTTCCCGCTGTCGTCGGCCACCGGCAGATGCCGGAAGTGCCGCTCCAGCATGGTAGTCAGGGCTTCCCCGGCACCGGTGCCGCGTGTAGCCATCTCCACCGGCGTGGTCATGAGTTCTCGCACCGGAGTCGTTTTCGGATCGACGTGGCTGAGCGACATCTTCCGCAGCACGTCGCGCTCAGTAAAGATCCCCGCCACTCGATACTCGCTGTCGACGACCGCGACTGCTCCGACGTGGTGGTCTAGCATTTTGTGAATAGCGTCCGCCACGGTGGCTTCCAGACCTACCGCTGCAATCTCTCGATCACAAAGCTCGAGCACGCTCATACTCACCTCCTCGGCCGGTACCCTCGACCGAATAGACCCTGGAACTAGGATTGACGCATTATGATCGCGCTGCCGCGCTTGTCAAGGGAATTTGCAAAGAATTACGGAGGATGGCCGATCGTGTAGGCGTACCGCGCCGCTCTGACCGACGACTCCACCAAGCTTTTGCAGATTACCCAGAGCGCGGGGAAACGATTCCATACCCAGCAGTGTGACGAGATCCGTAAGCCTAACTTCGAGTGTCGGGACAAAGTCAAGGCCGCGCCCTTGGGCGCGGCCTTGACTTTGAGGAAGGCGCCATGCTGGTGGCGTCTTCGGATTGATTAGAAGCGAACGCGAGCACCCACCTGGATCGTTCGGTTACCTCCGGTGACTCCCTGCGCTGAACCGCCTGAGACGCCAAAACTGGATTCCGAGAACAGGCCCCAGGGCTGCGGTGGGTCGAGCCATTGATTGTGATTGAAGATATTGCTGAATACGCCTTGGAATTCCATGGCCACTTGCTCCGCGATTCGCACATTCTTGCGAATACTGAAATCTACGTTCCAGTAGGGCAAGCCATTAACGAAGTCTGTAGATCTGGTATCCATGCCCAGAATCGGATTGCGAAAGCTGTTGAACGCCTGGGATTGATCCTTGAATATATTTGGGAAAGCTCCTGGAGTGCTGCTGCTGTAGGCGTGACCGCTCTGAACTGGGGCCATCTGGATAGCCGTCGCGGTGCTGTTAAAGTTGATGGAGTCCATCCCACCAAACTCCTGCCCGGAGAAGCCCGAGGTCCACACCTGGAGAGGCTGGCCACTTCCGGTCGTGAATACCGTGGAGAAGGTCCAACCGCCTAACGCTCGTCCCAACAAGCCTTGTTGGCCCTTGTAGAAGGGCGGGCTATAGACGATAAACGTGTTGTAGATAAATTTGCGATCATAGAACTGCCTGCCGTACATCTGGTTCAAGTTGAAGGAATCATCGGGAGAGTAGCCGCTGGTGGCCTGAACCAGGGCGCCCGTACCCAGCGCCTTTGACCATGTGAAGTTTGACTGCATGGTCATGCCCCTCCAGTCCGCCATTTTCAGCGAAACGAAGCCGGCGTTGTAGTCTCCGTGACCGACGGTGGCATTCATGCCTACACCTGAGGTGAGCTGGCCTTGGCAGCCGAATCCCGTGCCAGTTCCACAGTTGGCGGCGATGGGAGTGTTCATCATGGTGGGAGCGAAAGCGAACGCGCCCCCGGTGCTGCCGTTGACGGGAGTGCATGTGCCTGAGCCGCCAGGACAATTGACGCCGGCGTCCAGATCACTCCACAGGGTCCAGACCTGCTGGGCGGCAAGGTTGCCGCCCTCATTGGCTACCATCGCCTGCGTGCAATTTGCGAACCCTTTACAGTATCCGGTGTTCGCGAGTGCCTTCTCAAAGAAGGGCTGAGCGGTCACCGCACCCGCATTTTTCGCGCATCCGCCGCCGGCAAGGCCCGCAAAGCCTCCGCAGTACTGCATTACGACGTTGGCATAGGCTCTATCAAACCGCTGGCCGCCCATCGTCATCATGTAAGGAACGGCGTTGATGTTGATCGGCTGATATTCGTGGGTAATTCTCCGGCCGATATAGCCGAACTCGAGAGTGAGCTTGCGCGATAGTTGGCGCTGAATGGTGAAGTCAAACGAGTCCACGACGTTGGGCCGGAAATGAGGATCCAGACCCTCGCCGGCGCCCGCCGCGATTGCGTTATATCCAGGAAAATCTGGCTGCGGAAGGGTGGGATTGGCCGCCGGAATCGGGGCTGTCAGACCATCTGTTCCAATGCGGAATGCGTTGGAGAAGCTAACAGGGTTCGCGCTGCAATTGCCGCCCGCCCCGCCAGCGACCGGATTATTACTAGCGTTGTTGAAGCACTGGACCGGCTGAATGAGGCCTGTACCCAGCAAAGGCACGAGCACCAAGTCGACGCCGTTGAGCCGTCCATATACACGACCATACCCGCCGCGCACCACGGTGTCCTCATGGCCGAACACTTTGCCCATCATAGAGTCGCTGTCAAAGCGAGGATTCCACGCTGCGGCGACACGCGGACTGAACTCGCCGTAGAACGGATCGTACGGGTACTTCCGCCCGTTCTCGGTATTGCCGACAAGATTGAATCCGACGATTGGGTTGTAGACTTGACCCTGAAGGGCCGCCTTCTCCCGAGATTTCAAATAGCTTTGGGTATCGACAAGCTGGTTGGCCTGATCTACAAATTCCACTTGCTTTCCGTTTTTCTCCACGGGTGGCATTTCCAGCGTCCAGCCCAAGCCGTACGAAAGGGTAAAGGTCGGCTTCATGTGCCAGGTATCGCTGAAGTAGACGTTGTAATAAGGAATTGTGCTCTGATCGAACGCCGGTGTCAGAGGTGGGTTCAACGTCAGAGTCGATCCAGATCGGGTGTATGCGATCTGCGATATCGAAACAACGCCCAGCGCAGCAGCGCTGAGAGCATCGCAGTTTTGGATGGTTGTCTCTGTATTGTTGCAGAGGTCCAGCGGCGAAGCCATTCCCGAACCATTGGCACCCAAGCCCATTTGGTAGACAGGTTGGTAGTTGATACCACCACCGTTGTCGGTGCGTTGATGCCAGTTGAAGTTGTGCTGGTACTGGCCGCCGAGCTGGAACAGATGGTTGCCTTTCAGCATGGAAAGGTCGTCACGGAACATCTGATCGTGTCCATCCCAGAAGCGCGTGCGGCTTTGCTGGGTGTTCACGTTGTAGGGGCCGAGGTTCTCGTAGTGAGACTCGCCGTTACCGATCTCCAGCGCACCTCCGAGCCCCGCCAACTGCGGCACGTCTCCTGCTCTGCCCCATTGCCACCAGTTGCGAAGAAAACTGTAATGAAAATCGTTCGTAACGTTTTGTGAAATGTTGGTCGTCAGGCCCACTACCCAGAACCACGCCTGCTGTGGATCGCTGGACTGGCTCGTGGGCGTCCCCAATTTGTCGCCCGGGAAGAAGCCGCCGATATCGACCTGATCCGAGGTGGCATTTAGCCCGAACTTGAAATAGCGATAACTGGACATGAGGTGCCACTTCTGGGAAAAATCGTGATCGATGCGCCCGACCATGAAGTTCGTCTTCTGGGGAAGTTTCACATTGGACGTGAACCCCAGCACGTTGGCGTTGTCACAGATCGTAGCGTTGATGCAACTAAAATTCGAAGGGGGTTCATACTTCTGCCATAGCTGTTGGACCAGCGGATTAATGCCCAGCTTGCGCGGGTCGCAGATCCCTCCAGTAAACGTCTTACAGCCGAAATTGGCCGGGATTGGATTGCCACCGCCGGGGGGAGTCACGGCATAATTGTTCAAGTTGTAATCGATCGCGCCTGTCGTCGTGTCGGTCAGCAGTCCCAACTGCAGGGCTGGCGAAGGGACGTCGCGATTGATGCTCACCGAGTTGTCGGGCCAGCGAAAACCTTCATAGTTGAAGAAGAAGTAGGTCTTTCCGCCAAGGATTTCCTTCGGGATGAGCGGGCCACCGATCGCGCCGCCGAAGCGGTTGTAATGGAAGCTGGGAAGGGCGTGAGCCGACTGCCAGGAATTCGAAGACCAGTTGTTGTCGAGATAATAGTCGTAGGCCGTTCCGTGCCACGAGTTGGTTCCGCGTTTGGTAACGACTTTGACTTCGGCGCCCGACGAACTGTTGAAGTCGGCAGTCTGCCCTGCGGTGTTGACCTTGAACTCCTCCACGCTGTCCTGCGGAGTCGGCATCACACCAGTCGGTTGACCGGTGAGGTAGAAATTGTTCTGCGCGGCAACGCCGCCAGTCGGATCGCCGGCGTAGGTGGTGGTGTAGGTGGACATGTTGCCGTCCATGTCGTTGCTGTTGTTGCCGCCATCGAGCGAAAAATAGCTCTGGTCATTGACGGTTCCACCAACGCTGCCCTCGGGGCTCACACCCGGCTGCAACTCGACGAAGCTGCTGACGTCGCGGCCGATGCTGGGCAGTGAGTCGAGGGCAGCGCTTGTGATGGTGTTTCCCACGGTTGCATTCATCGTCTGCAATTCGTTGCCAACCGCCGTCACCTCGACCACCACGTTGCTGCCGCCCACCTGCAAAGTCAAGTTCGCGGTTGTCGAACTTCCGACTTGAACTGTGACCTGCGTTTTGCTGGTGGAAAAGCCTTGCTTCCCGACCGTGAGTTCGTAGGTGCTAGGGGCCAGGTCGACGAAGATGTATCGTCCCGCATCATTCGTGGTTGCAGAACGCGCGTTCTTCGTCGCCGTATCGGTGAGGGTTACCGTGGCACCATTCACCACCGCATTGGTTGCATCGGTCACGGTACCGGCAATCGTGCCGGTGTTGGTCGACTGTGCCCACATGGGCGGAGCGCCGCCCAACCATAGCGCAGTTGAACACAGAATCAGAGTTGTAAAGAGTACAGAAAGAATCTGGTGGCGAACACGCATGGCAAAGCCCTCCTGGACTACTGATCCGCAAACGATCACGCGGCAAATGTTGTCCGGCCGCCGCTTGCTAGCGGTCGTGGTAGTTGAGAATCAGCGCATGATGTCGGACACTCCGAGAATGAAGGCCGCTGACGCGCAAATTCCCCTGATAGGCCGGAGACACTAACACCATTGACTGCGCAAAAACAAGTAGCAATCGTACGAAATCAGTCAATGAATGCTTAACATAACAACGTGTTGCGAGACATAACAATAAGCCGTTGTTGGTGATTGTCTCTTCGGTGTAATGCCAAAACGTGAGCTTCTTGATCGGACACTTACCGGCTCTCATGCGAAGAAATTAAGAATCAACTTAGCCAGCACTAACTAAGGCAAGGCCTTCTAGGATCCAGCGACGGCGTCCGCCTCAATCTCTACGAGAATCTCCGGCGAAATCAGGGCACTCACTTCGACCATCGACGTCGCCGGGCGAATGTCGCGGAAAAATTCGCCATGCGCCTTGCCGATCTTTTCCCACTCCGCGATGTTTGTAACGTACATGCGAGTGCGCACAACATCCTTCATGCTGGCGCCGGCCTTGTGCAATGCGTTCTCGATATTCTTGAGCGTCTGCACCGCTTGCGCGTATACGTCGCCAACGCCGACGATCTTTCCATCTGGGCCCGTCGCGGTGGTTCCTGATACGTGCACATAAGATCCAATTTTCACCGCCCGCGAATATCCAACGACGGGTTCCCACGCCGTGCCGCTCGAAATGTTCTGCCGTTGCATGCAAATTCCTCCGTAGCGCTGTTCCTAGACGTAGCGCCAAGTCCATTCTGCCCGAAAATTAGCAGCCGCGTGTTCTGACTGCCAGCAGAATACAACGAAATCCGGGCTCAACTCAGCACAACCCGTTTGGATTCGCCCTGTTCTACCTGATCAGGAAAATGAATACTACCGATAAACAAAAGTCACTTGCGTTGCACTATCGAACTGAGGTATCTACTCCTGCAAGCGGCTGACGTAAGCGCTGGGCACTGAGTTCACGGGGGGCCGAAAACTATGATTCCGGAAGCGCATCCGTTGCAGCAGTTGTTTCAGGATCTTGTCGGACGGCATTACGCCGAAGAGATCGGCATTCGCGATCCGCAAGTCGTCGCCTATGTCTCGCATCTGCTGGC
>Ga0075017_100002020_pt1 | contig 12617 bp, 20 predicted proteins | sample AleBraG_ABR_2012_FD_71475 | JGI IMG/M metagenome (GOLD analysis project Ga0075017, IMG submission 71475) | Freshwater sediment microbial communities in response to fracking from Pennsylvania, USA - Alex Branch Run_MetaG_ABR_2012 | ecosystem: Environmental > Aquatic > Freshwater > Creek >...
ACATTGCAGCCATCAGGAAACATCCTGGAATGACTCAGGCCCGGATTGCGGAGCGCACCAGCATACCGCAGCCCACTATCAGCAAGATAGAGCGCGGCGACGTCGACGATGTCATGTCGCGCAACTATAGAGCACTTCAATCGCTTTACCTTGAGCTGATCGGTGCCGAAGGCGCCCCCGCTACGACAGAGAAGCGGGCGGCCGCATGAATCAACTAGAACTTGTTTGTCAGCTTGCTGAGGTCGATTTCCAGCTTTCGAGCCTCGCTCACATTGGCGCTTGTAATCTTGATCAATCCTTCTTTGTCCAAGGCGAGCCGCCCGCCGCATTCGCAAATGAGGACGGACGCACTTTCTCCATTTGCGATCTTCGTGAACTGGCGGACCGTCTTGATCAGCTCTCTGCTGCACTTCGCGCAGGTCAGTTTGATACGTATTGCTGCGAAAAAGGCGACTTGATGCAAGACGCTCAAATTTACGTAGATACATCCTGGTTGAGTGCGCAAGTAGCTCTGTTGCTAGAACTTCTTGAAAGCATCGCCGAGAGTCGCCGCGAGCATGGCTTGAACCTTGTCCGTGGCTATCTTGATCGCCTGGGCGCGAATATCCGCATCGGTGAGCACGTACGCACAGTTGCTGCAGATGGCTCCGTGCATATCTCCATTCCCGTACTGCTCGGCGCTGACTTTGAAAGCGTTCTTGCCGCACTTCGGACAGGAGAAGCTGATGAGATATGAATCCATGGGAATCCCTTTCGTTGTTGGTGTGTTGCACCTCCATCGTAATTCGACCGCGAAAGCAATCTGAATGTCGATAGAAACAAAAGAGCTGCGCGGACTCGCGCCCGCCGACCTTGTGCGAGCGCTCGACGCAATTGCCCTGGCCAAGGGGTTGGATCGAAACGCGTACGTAAATCAAGTCCTCGAGCTGCATGTGAAGTTGTACCTCGACGAACTCACTGTAGTAACGAGCATGCTCCGCGGCAATCCACTGCTGGCGGATTCAACACGGAGTCAGCAATGAACAACAAAAATGCGTTTAACTGGCGCACCGGCGAGCCGTCGATTTTTTACTCTGCGGCAGCTGAAAAGTCAGCCCGGCGTACAGCTGCGCGAGGGATGGCTCTTGACCGTCTCGGACGGCCGGTCGTCGAAATGACGCCTCGCTCGAAAAACGCGATTTCGATTTCAAAGTCTTCTGACACAGATCGCAATCGAAAAATTTCGCGGGGGACGAACAAATGAAGACGCTTGTTGCAAGCACGAGCATCGACACATACAGATCGATTTCAGTGCGCGAATTGTCAAAAAAAGAGAGAGAAGTTCTTGATCTGATGCAGCTCGGTTATCGCATGACGCGCGAGCAGATTGCAGATGCGTTGTCGTGGAAAGAAGCAAGTGTTTGCGGTCGCGTGAACAGCCTCGTCGCCGCCGGAAGACTGGTGGAGTTTGAGGGTGGCCGAACTTCGAGCGGCCGGCCCGCCAAGTTCGTGCAGATCGCGCCGACAGAACCCCAGCGGGAGTTGTCTCAGTGACAAAGCGCCCCGCTCCATACAAGGTGACTGCAGAAACGGTTACGCCGCTGCGCGGTAGCATGATGACCCATTTAACAATCAGGAGTGGAAATGTCAGAAGACAAGTGGAACTGGGGCGACCAGGAATCGGTTGTGATCCAGTCGGTGCAGGCGACTGCTGTATATACAAATCCCAAGGGAGACATTGTGATTCGGCAAGAGTCGGCTCTTGGGGGCGACGATCAATATGTCGTTGTTCCCAGAAAAATGGCCGATGCTATGGCGAAGGCCATTCGCGCCGAATCCAAGAAGGAATTCATACCCGATTAAGTGAATTTACGCGCCCCCGCAATTGGGGGTGCAAATGAAGCGCCCTTCCTTCCAGTTCTATCCAGCAGACTGGAGAAACAATGCAAAGCTGCGCCGCTGCTCAGAAGCTGCGCGCGGGGTCTGGATGGATGTTCTATGCGTCCTGCATGATTCTGATGAGTACGGTGTGTGCCGATGGCCATTGGCCGATCTGGCTCGCGCTGCTGGCGCGAATCTGAAGCTGCTCAAAGAGCTATCCCAGAAAGATGTACTCAAAGGTGCAGACAAGAACAACGCCCCCTACGTATATACGCCTCGGCATGCCGGAAAGAATGGCGACCCGGTAACGCTAGTGGATACAGATGGCGGACCATGTTGGTACAGCAGCAGGTTTGTCCGGGATGAATGGGTAAGGCTTCGCCGTGGTAGTAGCGCCCATTTCTCCAGCGATAACCAGCCACCAAAGATTGAACCGAAGTCAGCACCAAAGCCAACACCAAAGGGGGGGATTGGTGATCGGCAAGGATACGGCCCTACATCTTCATCTTCATCTACACCTATTGGTATTCAAACAGTTGTAGCTGAAGTTGAAAATAGTGTGTGTGGGGTGCCGCACACACATTTTCCGGAAGAATTCCGAACAGCCGCGAAAGCCCGTCCGGACCTCGATGCCGAAATGGTCTGGGCAAATTTCAACGACCACTACCCACCGGAAAAGCGCACCGTTACCCGCTGGGCGCAGTGGCTTGCGCGCGAACATGCGCCGGTAACTCCGCCGGCGTCGACCGCGCAAAAAGGCCCGGACCCTGAGCTCGAGCGAATCAAGCGCGAATCCGCCAAAGCTGCGCCGATTCCTGCTGCCCTTCGCGAGAAATTCGCTGGCATCACAGGAAGGTTGACGGGTGCCGGCGTATGACGCACTACGCCGGAAAAATGACCAGAACCTACGCCGCAAAAAAGCTGCTTGAGCATGGCCCATTGTCCCAACCAGAATTACTGGAAATCACAAGATGGAAGCCTCGCGAAGTGAGCTTGGTGACCCAGCGCCTGATGGCAGCGGGGGACGTTTACCTGATCAACCTGCACGGCACCAGGCGCTACGTGCTCGCGTCATATCGCATTGCGCCTGGATCGCAACTTTCGATCGCGCCTATGCAGTCGCAGCATTTAACGAATACGACCGGCTACTGCCGTGGCTCGAGGTGAAAAAGAAATGAGCCAGCACGCAGCAAAAGCGGTCCAAGGTCATCGGTACCGATACGGGAATACTGAAGTAATGGCAATGCAATCGGGCGTTGTTGTCGAGGTTCGCGAGATCGATCAACTTGATGTCTGCCCGCTTGGCGCCAGGCACACAGTCAAAGCAAGCTGGTTGCAGCCAGTGCCGATGCGGTATTTCCATGGTGAGGTGCCAGCATGAGCGAATTTGCACTTCAAACCGTGTTCACGGATCCTGATCAGGCCAGGGCCTGCATCAGCCACCAGATCGCTCCTTTTTGCAAAACGATGTGGGCGAATGGCGTGCAGCGCCTGACGGTCACCGTGGAACCCGAAGACGATGCCAAGACCGTCCAGCAAGGTCGGTTTCTGTGGGGTGTGGTGTACCACGAGATTGCCCACCAGGCTGTGGTCGGCGGGGTCCGATACACATCCGAGGCCTGGCACTGCTTCTACAAAAGGCTTTGTCTTCCGCGTCAGAAAAAAACTGAATACGTTGCTGGAAGAAAGCGTCCGGTCGTTTGTACCAGCATCGGAACAACAAAAGGCCTGTCCGTAAAAAAGATGAGTATTTACATCGAGAAAGTTATGGCGCATGCGGTGACTGAGCTTGGCGTTCAGTTCAGCGTTTCAAAGTGGGAAGAATACAGATGACCGAAGAAATCTGGAAAGATATTCCTGGCTATGAGGGGCAATATCTTGCGTCGAATATTGGGCGCATTAAATCAATGGTTTCCAAGAAGCCGGGGCTTATTAGGAAGCAGGATATTCGCCGCGACGGTTATGCGCAAGTTCAGCTGAAAGTTGATCAGCGGCCGGTAAATTTTCTTGTCCACAGACTGGTGGATCTGGCTTTCAATGGGCCAATCCATGATGGTTTGGTGATAAATCACTTGGACGGCACAAAGGCTAATAACGTGCTTTCGAATCTAGAGCGGTGCACATCAAGTCAGAACGTGCGCCATGCAATTGGCTTGGGATTAAAGCCGCCTGCGCGCGGTGAATCGCATGGAATGGCAAAGTTAACAGATGCAGATGTCCGTGAAATACGGGAGATTGCAAAGGTTCGAACCCCTAAGGGAAGGATTCCGCGCGGAGTTCTGGCTTGCCTATGCGTTCGGTTCGGCATCGGATATTCGGCAATGGGGGCGATTATTCGCGGTGAGCATTGGAGTCATATCCAATGACATTCAACAGAACCCGCTGCGCCCACTGTAAGCAGAAATTCTCCCCGGATCGTCTCAGTCAGATCGTGCACGTGGAGTGCATTGAGGCATGGGCACTTGCTCAGGCCGCCAAGCGTGAGCGCGAAGAAGCCAAGAAATCCAGGATGGCCGCTCGGGTTGAGCGTGCGCGCACTACCGCGCGCAAGGAAGCCATCAAGACCATCCCCCAGTTGATCAAGGAAGCCCAGCATGCATTCAATGCTTATGTACGTGCAAGAGATCGGCAGAAGCCATGCATCTGCTGTGGACAGCCTCTTGGAGTGACGGCAATTGGTGGCGGTTACGACTGTGGGCACTACCGCAGCACTGGTAGCGCCAGTCATCTTCGATTCCATGAGGACAATGCCCATGGACAGCGAAAAGTCTGCAACCGGCACGGATCGGGCAGGGCGGTTGACTACCGCATTGGTCTGATCGCCCGCATTGGCTTGGCCCGGGTTGAGGCCCTGGAGTCATCTAACGCAGTGCACAAGTGGACAGCCGAAGGCCTGCGTGCCATCAAGGCCACCTACAAGACAAAGCTCAAGGAATTGGAATCAAAGGAGACACATGGCACTCGATAGCTGGCTTTATGGCGACCCAGAGTGGGTATTGATCCGAAAACAAGAGGAAGAGGCGCGAAAAAACCAGCAATGTGGAAAGTGCGTGCACCGCGCGGAGCTGCCATTGGAGCAAAAGGTGGTGGTTTTTTGCTCCAAGAAATTTCAGACCTATGGATTCCGGTGCCATCTGTACCGAATCGCTGACGAAAAACGATAACCAAAAAGGACCGCAATGGAAGAGCAAGCCCGACCAGACGTAACAGAGCAATATTCAGTGGCCACGAATGCCAGAAACTTGCGAGTGGAAATGGATTCTGACCGGAGCAGCCAGGCTGATGTATTGATGGCTGCCAGCTGGAGCGCTTCGCGTGTGGGCGCTGCTCTGTTACGCCTGCATAGTGAATGGGACAGCGCCGAGCATCCGCGCAAGGCCACTCCAATCTATATCCATGAAATGGGATTGCTGCTAGGGAGGCTGAAAACGCTTCCCGATGTTCGGCATCAATTGGTGATCCAGGCCGATCGATGGAAGATCGAAAATTCGCTGGATGTTGTCGCCGCAGTTCTAATTTGGTGGCTTGATAGCGCGTGCACAGAATGCCATGGCGTCAAGACGGTGGTGGTGAGGGGAGGGCGCCCGCGCACATGCCGGGCCTGTAAGGGAACGGGCTTTGCAAAAATTCCTCATGGCGATGCAGGGCGCCGAATGGTTGACCACATTGATGATTGCCTGACCCGTGCACGCGGATCGATTGGCCGCCGCTTGAATGGTCTGCGTCAAAAATAGTTGCGTCAATCTGAACTATGTAGTTAGAATTGCAGCCGTCGAATGCATGAGATGCTCAATCGCTTGCATCGACGACTTTTCGGCGGTGTGTAGCGCCCCGCCTTCGGATGCTCTTGGTGCCTTGCATGTAGCGGCCAAGTCAGAAGTTGCTTAAGCTTCGCTCGTCCAAAAAATCCCTGAAGTATTAATGCTGAAGTACCAACAAGCGCAAACGCCATCCATCCGGCGTGTTGGCAGCATTAATACTTGAGGGTTAAGCGCATCGCTACTGCGTAGGATTGGGGCAACCCGGTCGCCTTCAAACCTTTTGGCCCACGCTGCAGCGCAAGACGTGGAACGGACCCGAAGGAGCCGCCTAACCTGAAGGCGTCCCACCACGGGCAAATGGTGGGTGTATCTGAGCGAATGCGTACCCGCTATCAGGGGATGCGCGTAACGGCACCACCCAGCGCGAGAGCGTAAGTCCGATGGGTGCACTAATGGATCAACCTCATGGGCCGCAAGTCAAAACTATCCGAAAAGCAATGGGCTGATGTGCAGCGCCGAGTGCTTGAGGGTGAATCTGTGCGCGCCCTGGCAAAAGAGTTTGGAATCGCAGAATCATCCCTGCGCGGAAAAATTTCCGTTGAAACCGCGCAGATAAAAGTCGTTGCGAATCAGATAGTTAGCACGGAGCGCGCTATTCAGGCGTTGCCAATTTCCGCGCAGATAACCGCGCATAACCTCGCATCAAAACTGCGCTCGATCAGTGACAACTTGGCATCAGCTGCCCACCATGGGGCCGCAACCGCCCACCGCTTGAGCGCCATTGCAAATGCCGAGGTTGCAAAGATCGACGACGCGGACCCGCTATCGAACCCTGAAGCTTTGCGCGGGGTTGCCGCGCTGACCAGCCTTGCCAATGAGTCCAGCAAGATCGGATTGAATCTGCTGGCTGCCAACAAGGACCAACTATCCCCCACGCAGCAGTCTGTGCCGTCCGGTCTGGATCATTTCTATGGCGGTGCTACTTAATGACAGGCCCACACTAAACCCAGCACTTCGGGACTTCTGGAAAGCCAAGGCGCGCAACCGCGTTCTGGTCGGGGGGCGGGCATCGTCCAAATCATGGGATGCGGCCGGCATGGCATGCTACTTCGCGGACAACGCCAAGCTGCGTATTTTGTGCGTGCGCCAGTTTCAGAACAAGATCGAGGAATCTGTCTATAGCCTGCTGAAGATTCAGATTGAGCGATTTGGCCTGAAGAATAGATTTGAGGTTCAGGAGAAGAAGATTTACAACCGAGCTACTGGCTCGGAATTCCTGTTCTACGGACTGTGGCGCTCCATTGACGAAATCAAATCGCTGGAATCGATCGACATTCTCTGGATCGAGGAAGCCCACAACCTGACTGAATTGCAATGGGAGGTTCTTGAAGCCACCATCCGCAAGCAGGGCTCCCAAGTCTGGGTGATCTTCAATCCGCGCCTTTCCACTGATTTTGCATATCGGCGCTTTGTCCGCAACCCTCCGCCGAACACGGTTTTGCGCAAGATCAATTACGACGAAAACCCGTTTTTGTCGCAGACCATGCGCGAGATCATCGAAGCGGTCAAGGTTGACGACCACGAGAACTATCTTCACATATACGAGGGCGTTCCTCGTGATGACGATGACGCATCGGTAATCAAGCGCTCCTGGCTGATGGCAGCAATTGACGCCCACAAGAAGCTTGGCATTGAGCCGTCAGGCACGCGTCGCCTTGGCTTCGACGTTGCTGACGCTGGCGAAGACTCGTGCGCTCTCATCGAGGCGCGCGGTCAGATGGCCACATGGGCGTCCTTGTGGAAAGCAAAGGAAGACGAGCTTTTGCAGTCCTGCACCAAGGTCTGGCACGAAGCCAGTACCCGCCAAGCGCTGGTGATTTACGACGCGATTGGCGTTGGCGCTGGCGTTGGCGCCAAGTTCAACGAGTTGAACACTGGGCAGTCGCGCCGGGACACGGTAAATCACCAGAAGTTCTTTGCCGGCGGATCGGTGAACAACCCCGACCGTGATTACCGGGACACCGGCATCAAGAACAAAGATTTTTTCAGCAACATCAAGGCTCAGGCCTGGTGGGGTGTGGCTGATCGCCTGAAGGCAACTTACAACGCCGTCCAGAACGGCCAGCAGGCCCAGCCCGAAGAACTAATTTTCATCGACTCATCAATTCCGCACCTGGACAAGCTGATTGACGAGCTATCGACCCCGAAGCGCACTTTTGACTTGGCAGGCAGGGTGAAAGTGGAAAGCAAGATTGATCTTGCGAAACGGGATGTTCCCTCGCCCAACCTGGCTGACGCTTTCATCATGGCTTTCCTGCCTTTGAGTGGGGCCGCCGTATGGGCCCTCTTGGCAGATTGATATGACCCGACGCAGCAAACCAAAACCGGCCCAGACAGCAGCCCCGACGCAGCAGACCTCTGACAGCTTTCAGAACTTTGCTGCGCGTGTTGGCCTAGGTGCAGGCAATCAGAACAGCGCAAGCGGGTATGGCTTCTCCCCGGTAACTCGCAATCGCGTCGAGCTGGAGTTTGCCTACCGATCAAGCTGGATTTGCGGCATGGCCGTGGATGTGGTTGCTCAGGATATGACCCGCGAGGGTGTGACCTTCAAAAGCGACATCGAGCCGGACAAGATAGAAAAGCTGCACAAGGCATCCACCCGTCTGCAAATCTGGAAGGGCATCACCGAAACAATCCAGTGGGCGCGCCTGTATGGCGGTGCGCTGGCGGTTCTGATGATCGATGGCCAGAATCTAAAGACGCCATTGCGGCTGGAGACGATCCGGCCGGGACAATTCAAAGGGCTGATGGTTTTGGACCGCTGGCTGGTTCAGCCCAGCTTCTCTGACTTGGTAACAGAGTTCGGGCCAGAAATGGGCAAGCCGAAGTTCTACACCATCATCCCTGACGCACAGGGACTGCAGAACATGACAATCCACCACAGCCGATTGATTCGGCTGGAGGGGCAGGATTTGCCATACTGGCAGCGATTGGCTGAAAACGGCTGGGGAATGTCGGTGCTTGAGCGGCTATGGGATCGCCTGATCCCTTACGACAGCGTTACTGCCGGGGCTGCACAGCTTGTCTACAAAGCCCATCTGCGCACGTACAAGGTGGATGGTCTGCGCGAAATCATCGCAGTGGGCGGCAAGGCGTTGGCGGGGCTCGCGACGCAGATCGACATGATTCGCAAATTCCAGTCCAACGAGGGTCTGACCCTGATGGACACGAAGGACGAGTTTGAGACGCACGCATATTCGTTCTCTGGCCTGAGCGACATGATGTTGCAGTTCGGCCAGCAGATCAGCGGCGCCCTGGGCATTCCGCTGGTTCGCCTGTTCGGGCAATCGCCTGCAGGCCTGAGCGCCACGGGCGATGCCGACATTGGCAACTATTACGACAACATCAAGCAGCAGCAGGAGGCGACATTGCGTCCTGGCCTGTTGAAGGTGTTCGGCGCGATGTACCGCAGCGAGCTGGGCGAAGAGCCTGACGAGTCGTTTGACTTCGATTTCACGCCGCTGTGGCAGCTGTCAGACACCGAGAAGGCAACGGTTGCGACGAACATTGCGACCGCTGTTGTGGGGGCATTCAATGCCGGTATCACTGACCGCGCAACGTCCCTTGCTGAGTTGCGGCAGTCGTCGCACACGACAGGCGTGTTTTCGAACATCACCGACGAGGCTATCAAGGAAGCCGAAGACGAGCCGCCTCCTGACCCGAACGAGATCGACCCAAATGCAAGCCCTGACGCTGGACAGAGCGAGAAGTAAGCTCGGGAAAAAGATATTCACCAATCGCGCTGAGCGTGAATACAAACGCAATCTCCGATCAGTTGCCCAGCAGATTGGCCGGCTAATCGGAGTATTCCCGCCAGGCGACCCAAGTCAAGTGCCGACCCTGATGGACATGCTCAGGCGTTATGCCGAAGCACTCACTCCATGGGCAGAGCGCACAGCGGCTCGAATGATTGAGGACGTGAATAACCGAGACCTTGCCATGTGGCGTCAGGCTGGTCTTGAGCTTCGAGCTGGCCTGCAAAAGGAAATTCGTGAAGCGCCCACCGGCCAGGTTATGAAAGACCTGCTTTCTGATCAGGTGCGGCTCATAAAGAGCCTGCCGATTGAGGCTGGGCAACGCGTACATGACCTGACCATCAAAGGGCTAGAAGACGGCACCAGGGCAAAGGAAATCGCCAAAGAAATATTGCGATCCGGCGAAGTGACCGCCAGCCGGGCTGCGCTGATTGCGCGGACTGAGGTGGCGCGAACCGCATCGAGCCTCACCGAAGCGAGGGCGCTGTCTGTGGGCAGTACCACATACATCTGGCGTACCAGTGATGACGGGGATGTGCGACCTGATCATAAAAAGCTAAATGGTCAAGCATTTCGTTGGGACCAGCCGCCCGTTGCGGATGCGAGAACGGGCGCCAGGGCAAACCCTGGCTGCATCTATAACTGCCGGTGTTATGCCGAGCCAGTAATACCCGAGTAAAGGAAATCAATGCAAAACGAAAAAATTAATTCCCTTGAATCTGCCATCGCATCTATTTGCAACAGTGGAGTCATGGGCGACTCTATGAGGGCAGAGGGGCGTTACAAGGTTGAATGCTTTGAGTATGAAGGTGGGCCGCTGCTGTGGTCGGACGATTTTGACAATGTGGTGTGCACGCTAGGGCGCAATGCCATGCTTGACAACTTCATCACAGGCAGCGCATTCACTCAGGTCGGTCCCTACATGGGGCTTATTTCGTCGGTTGGTTGGACCAATTTGGCAACAACGATCGCTTCTTTGACAAGCTACGCTGGTAGCGTTGTGACGATTGTCACTGCTGCCGCACATGGCTTGGGCGTTGGCGATACTGTGGTGATTGCTGCGGCAGCCGGAACCGGTACAAACGTTTCTGCCGTCAATGGGACATGGACTTGTGCGGCCGGCACAACTGGCACAACTCTTGTGTTCAACATTGGGGTTACCGGACTGACCATTACAACGTTGACTGGCGGCACAGTTACAACTACTAGCGGCACACGCATCGGCGACACCATGGCGACACACGCCAACTGGGTCGAGGCTGGATCGACAAATGCGCCGACATTCGCTGCACGCGGAACGCCCGCTTGGTCTTCTGCATCCGCAAATAGCAAGTCCACCAGTTCTGCTGTGTCATTCACCATGACTGGTGCGGGCACGTTGCAAGGCGCATTTATAGCCCTTGGCGCCGGCGCCGTCACGACATTAATGTCGACTGCTGGAATTCTATTTTCTGCTGGTGCATTCACTGGCGGATCACAGGCTGTGTCTAGCGGAAACGTGGTCACAGTTTCCTATTCTGTTTCCGTCTGAGGTCAATCATGTTCAAAAAAGGCGACAAAGTTGCGCAGATACAGGCCGCCCCCGTTCAGGGAGTGGTGGCGGGATTTGATATTGATCAAGAGTCCGGGGACGTTCAGGTTCGAGTCGAATGGCCAAATGAAGATGGCGGAATGCATGTTCGCCATTTTCCTCAAGACCAGCTTGAGGCGATTGAGTAATGGCTGACAATACACCCCTTAATCCGGGGTCTGGCGGCGATAGCGTTCGTGATGTTGAGCGCACGATTGGCTCCGGCATCAAGACGCAGGTTATCCAGCTAGACTTTGGCGGCGTTTCGGGCCAGCCTGAGCAGCTGGTGACATCGGGCAACCCGATGCCCGTTGCGATCAGCGCAACGCCGTTCGTGCCATCTGCGGGCAACACGTCATCCGTGCAGCTCGTGCCCGGCCAGGTGTTTGTCGGCACGATTCAGGCCAACCAGAACCAGCCGGTCATATCGGTCGATATGTACTCGGACCAGCCGATGGTGCTTTGGGTGCAGCAGTACATTGACGCGGCTGGTCAGCAGGCTATCCCGCCGATTTACCCGAACGGCTTTGCTGCGCCAACGCTCCCGAACACCGGAATGTCGTATGCCTTCGGCGGCAACGGTAACTACTATCAGGTGTTCTGCCAGAACGTAGGCCAGCAAACTACAACAAAGTTCGTGGTTGACAGTGGTAGCGGCACGCTTGCGCCGATCACTGCGCTGGGTAACGCGCCGTCCGCGATCAACGAGATCGGCGGCGTGGCCGTCAAGGGCGGCGTGCTGCCGGTCACGCTGGCGAACCCCGGCGACATTGCTGCTGCGAACGTGGTTCGGCAGGTTCAGATACTGAACCAGGTCGGCGACTTGGCGCAGGAGATCCCTGTAGTGGGCCGCGTCACCGCTGACATCACCGCCGTGGGCGGCACGCCGTTCCAGGGCACTGCGGTGCCGGTCGCTGTGCAGACCCCAGTCAGCGTCAGCAACTTCCCAGTCAATCAAGCCGTAGCGGCTCCTGATGGTGCACTCGCAACACTTGGGGCAACCACAGACCCGCCCTCCTATGCGGCAGGCAGCAAGTCGTCCGCTATTGCGCAACTGAAGTCGATCAACGACACCCTGCAACAAATCTCGCTGTATCAGCTTGAAACCCTCTCCGTCCTGAATGCCGTACTGGGCCAGCTTCAGGCAAATGGCTTGCAGCTAGGAGCGGCCCCTGTTTTCCCCAACTTCGCCACTCAACTGCAATAAGGATCAATTCACATGAATCCCAACTACACCCCCCAAGGCTGGGCCGCTCGCGTCCTGGCCGCTGCTCGTCGTACTGTTGATGGTGCTATCAGCGACCCTGCCGGCCCGCGCATGTCCGACTATCAAGAAGCTTTCGTGACTCTGCTTGGCGCAAGCAATCACGCTCTGGTTGACGAAGGCTCGTACTTCAAAATCTGCAATGCCACGCCCGGCACTGGTGTCGTCACTGGCGCTGCCGTGGTTGCATTCAGCAACACCACGCCGTACCTGATCATCCAGAACAACGACGCGCAGAAGTCGATGTACCTCGACTACATCCGTCTGACCCACACCGCCGCCTACACCGGCGCTACCGGCCTGCATGCCACGCTGGCAATTGACACGATCAACAACCGCTACGCGTC
>Ga0075017_100002021_pt1 | contig 12615 bp, 12 predicted proteins | sample AleBraG_ABR_2012_FD_71475 | JGI IMG/M metagenome (GOLD analysis project Ga0075017, IMG submission 71475) | Freshwater sediment microbial communities in response to fracking from Pennsylvania, USA - Alex Branch Run_MetaG_ABR_2012 | ecosystem: Environmental > Aquatic > Freshwater > Creek >...
GTTGCTTCCCAACGCACCCAATCCCTTCCCCGTCATTGTGGGCACTTCGGCCGGTGCGGTGGCCGCGGCCGTGTTGGCCACCGAGGCCTTTCGCTGGCAGCGTTCCGTGGCAGCGCTTGAAAGCGTATGGGCCGGTTTTCATGTCGACCAGGTATTTCGCGCCGACGCACTCAGCATGCTGCGCTCAGGTATGCATTGGGGGCTATCGCTGGTTTCCGGCGGCCTGCTGCTGCCGCCGCCTTCGGCGCTGTTCGACAACGCGCCGCTCCGTGCGCTGTTGGAGAGCAAAGTCAACTGGCACCACCTGCAGCGCAGCGTACGGTGTGGTGCTCTGCGGGCGCTGGCGTTGTGCGCTACCAGCTACAGCAGCGCGGCCTCAGTGGCGTTCTTTGACGGCGCCGTGGAGGTCCATGATTGGGGTCGACATCAGCGGGAGGGGCGACGTGAGGCGCTGACGGTGGAGCACCTGATGGCCAGCATGGCGGTGCCGTTTCTGTTCCCGCCGGTGCAATTAGCCGGGGAATATTACGGTGACGGTGCGCAGCGTCAGTTGTGGCCTTTGAGTCCGGCCATTCACATGGGGGCGGATCGACTGCTGATCATCGGGGTGCGCTCTGAAGCTGGGGCTGGGTTGAGCGCGCGTGCGCGCGCCGCCGAGAACGCACCGACTCCGGGGCAGCTGTTCGGCTACATGCTCGATACGCTGTTCATGGACCAGATTTACGCCAATGTGGAGCACGTGGCCCGGCTCAACCAAGTGGCAGAAGTGGCGCCACAAGCCGTGCCAGGCGTGCACAAGGTGGCGACCTTGATGATCGCACCCAGTGTGGATTTGCGCCTCATTGCCACCCGGCATGTGCGCAGTCTCCCGCGCCCGTTGCGGGCGCTGCTGCGAGTGATGGGCGCGCGGGGCACCGCCGGCGCGCAATTGGCCAGCTATCTGATGTTTGAGGCCAGTTTCACGCAGGAGCTGATTGCCCTAGGCTTGAGTGACGGGTTGGAGCACGCCGATGAATTGTTGGAGTTCCTGGGGGGTGGGAATCTGGAGCGCACCATCAAATTACCGGCGTTGGCGCCCAGTTCGGTGCGCCAGGCCTAGGAAGTGCCAGAATAGCCGCCTGGGCGTAGGCTCGTAAGAGGGGGATTGCGGCTCGTGCAACAAGAACTGAAACCAGTCGAAGAAGAACTGAAACAGGCGGCGCTCGATTACCACCGCTGGCCCACGCCCGGGAAGATCGCGCTGGCGCCAACCAAGGCGCTCGCCAATCAGCGCGATCTGTCGCTGGCCTACTCACCGGGCGTCGCTTACGCGAGCCTGGCGATCAAGGACAATCCGCTCGAGGCGGCCAACTTCACCGCACGCGCCAACCTGGTGGCGGTGGTCACGAACGGCACGGCGGTGCTGGGGCTGGGCAATATCGGGCCCCTTGCGGGCAAGCCCGTGATGGAAGGCAAGGGCTGCCTGTTCAAGAAATTTGCGGGTATAGATGTGTTTGATATCGAGCTGGCGGAAAACGATCCGGACCGGCTGGTGGAGATCGTGGCCGCGCTGGAGCCCACCTTTGGCGGCATCAATCTGGAGGACATCAAGGCGCCGGAGTGTTTTTACATTGAACGCAAGCTCCGCGAGCGGATGAAGATCCCGGTGTTCCATGACGATCAGCACGGCACGGCCATCATCGTCGCCGCGGCGGTGCTCAATGCGCTGAGAATAGTCGGCAAGGACATCGCGAAGATCAAGGTGGCGACGTCAGGCGCGGGCGCGGCGGCGCTGGCCTGTCTGGATCTGCTGGTGGCGTTAGGTCTGGCGCGCAAGAACATCTATGTCGCTGACAGCAGCGGTGTGGTGTATCTGGGCCGGCCCAAGACCGATGGCGACAAATTGCGCTATGCGCAGGATACGGGCGCGCGAACCCTGACCGAGATCGTGCAGGGCGCCGATGTGTTCCTGGGGCTGTCCGGCCCCGGCGTGCTCAAAGCCGAAGCCGTGAAAGGCATGGCGGCGCGCCCGCTGATTCTGGCGCTGGCCAATCCGGAACCGGAGATTCGCCCCGAGCTGGCGCGCGCCGCCAGGCCGGACTGTATCGTCGGTACGGGGCGGTCCGACTATCCCAATCAGGTAAATAATTCGCTGTGTTTCCCGTTCATTTTTCGCGGTGCGCTCGATGTGGGCGCCACGGTGATCAACGAGGCGATGAAACTGGCCACAGTGCATGCGCTGGCCGAGCTGGCCCGCGCCGAGCAATCGGATGTGGCGACGGCGGCGTACGGGGAGAGCGGCGCGGCGTTTGGTCCGGAGTTCCTGATTCCGCGCGCCTTTGACCCGCGCTTGATCACGATGATAGCGCCGGCCGTGGCACAGGCGGCGATGGACAGCGGCGTGGCCACGCGGCCCATTGCCGACATGCCCGCTTATCGCGCCCGCCTCACGCAGTTTGTGTATCAGACGGCCTCGGCCATGCGCACGGTGTATGCCTCGGCGCAGCGCCGGCCCAAACGGGTCATCTTTGCGGAGGGCGAGGATCCACGCGTGTTGCAGGCGGCCCAGGTGGCGGTGGACGAGGGTCTGGCGCAACCCATACTCATCGGGCGCACCGAATTGATTGCGGCCCGCATCGAGAAGCTTGGGCTGAGGCTTCAGCTCGGCGTTAACTGCGAGGGCGTCAACGTTCACAACGATCCGCGCTTTCGCGACGCCTGGACGGAGTACTACCAATTGGCGCGCCGGAGCGGGGTGACGCGGGCGCTGGCCATGGAGGAAATGCGCAGCCGCACCTCGCTGATTGGCGCGGTGCTGGTTCGACGCGGCGATGCCGACGCCATGTTGTGCGGCACCGTCGGGGATTACCTGGATCACCTCAAGTACGTACGTCGCGTGATCGGGTTGCAGCCGGGGGTCACCACGGTGGCAACCATGCAGATGCTGATCCTACCGGAGCGGCAACTGTTCATCTGCGACACGCATGTCAATCGCGATCCGGATGCGGCGCAGATCGCGGAAATGACCCTGCTGGCGGCTGAGCAGGTGACGCGCATTGGCGTGATCCCGCGCGTGGCGCTGGTCTCGCACTCCAGTTTTGGCAGCAGCGAAGGCGCCTCGGCGCAAAAGATGCGCAGCGCCCTGGAACTGATCATTGCGCGTGCCCCCGACCTGGAGGTGGATGGCGAAATGCGCGCGGACTCAGCCCTGTCCAGCGCCATCCGCGATGTGGAATTTCCCGAATCGCGGCTCAAGAACGATGCGAATCTGCTGATCATGCCCAACGTCGATGCCGCGAATATCACCTATAACGCACTGCGGGTGGCCGCCGGGGGCGGCGTCACGGTGGGCGGCATACTGCTGGGGATGGCCCGCGCAGTGCATATACTGACCCCATCGGCCACGGTGCGGCGCATCGTCGACATGACGGCACTGGCGGTGGCGGATGCGGGCGCCACGGCGGCGGCCGATGCGGTCGCCGCGGCGGAGGCTGCTGCGAGCGCGGGTTGAGGCCGAGGGGACGCTACGGGCGGCGGGACTACCAGAGGTCCTTCTGCTCGATAAACTCCACCAGATTGCCGAAGTTGTCGCGGATGAAGATATTGGGCGGCTTGCCCTTGAGGCCGCCGACGAACACGATGTCCACGCCCTTGGCGCGAAACTCCTTTTCGACCTCGGCGACACTCTGGATGGCGAAGCACAGGTGTTTGTTGCCGTGGGTCTGCAGGTCCTTGTTCGGGAGGCGCCGATCCTCCGGCAGCGGATGTGCATTCTCGACCTGAAAGATTTCCATGCGCAGCGCACCGCGTCTGAGCATGGCCACCTTGGCCTTGGCCGGTGGAATCTCGAAGCGCTCCTCCACTTCAAAGCCCAACACGTCGCGATGCCAGGCGATGGAGGCCTCCAGGTCCGGCACGCTGACGCCGCCGTGATGGTGTTTGAGTTCTGCTGGCAAGGCTCATCTCCTTAAAGTGGGCGTTTTAGTTAATAAGTTCACGAAAACTTAAGCGGCGGATCATAGCGCGGCCGCCGTGAGGCCCCACAACAGAAAACGGGAACATAAATGTGCCTAATTGTGTGGCGTGGCGCTATGGATACAATCGCCGAGGGATGGGGCGCCGGATCGAGTCCGGTAATCTTATAAGTCTTTAACGCCGCGTGGGCGGTAGTGCAATACCAATGGAGAAATGCATGCGAAATTTGTTGGTTTCGTGCACCAGCTGCGTCGTTATCGCGCTGGCTTCAATGAGTGCCGCTCAGGCGCAGACGGCTGCCAATCCGGCGGCGAGCGGTGGCCTCGAAGAGGTGATCGTGACGGCCGAGCGGGTGGAGGAGAATCTGCAGAAGACGCCGGTGAACGTATCCGTCGTCAGCGGCGAAACCATTCGTGAGACGGGCCTGCAAAATATGCAGGACATTCTCAATGGGTTACCCGGCGTTACGGTACAGGGTCAGGTTCGAGGATTCGTGCCTTCGGTGCGCGGTCTGGGTACGGACTTGCCGCCCGGCAGCGCCCAAGGGAGCGTCGCGACTACCGAAGATGGTGTGTACGACATTCGCGCGGAAGCTGGACGTACTGGATACTACGACATGCAGCGCGTGGAGGTGCTGGCCGGCCCACAGGGCACACTCTACGGCGTCAATGCCGACGGCGGTGTGGTCAACATCGTCACCAACAATCCTGCGATTGGCAAGAACGAAGGCAGCGCCTTACTGACGGTCGGAAACTACGGCCTGTTCCGAGGCGAGGGCATGATCAACATTTCCACTGGTGACAACTCGGCGCTACGCGTGGCACTGACCTCAACGAACCGAAAAGGCTACCTCAATACCGGTGCCGATGACAATGTCGCTTCCGGAGGACGCATTAAATATTACTACAGCAAGGGCGAGGCCTTTTCGATCCTGCTAGGCGCGGAATTTGCCAAGCTCGGCGGCATCGGTTCGGGCAGCGTGCCGACTTACGCGGCTGGGGGGGCGTCGCCCGTAGTTCTCAACGGCACCACTTACAGCAGTGCCTGGACCGACGCGACCACCGGCACGCCGGTGGTGGACTCGCAGGCCTACGATCACTACCACTCGTCCAAGTATTGGGCCGAACTAAAGTGGAACGTAGGGTTTGGCACACTCTCGTTCACGCCGGCCTACAAGTCTGACTACGACACCAACTATACGTGCGGCATGGGACCGGCGTGCTCCGCGGGCGGGGATCCTGGGAAACTCGAGCAGAATTCGGCGGAATTGCGCTTGTCTTCTAGCGCCGGCGCGGCCACCAAGTGGAACGTAGGCGCATACCATTGGGGTTATCTGCAATACACGTTTGGTGCCGGCCCCGCGGGCAGCGTCTACCAAACCTCAAATGGCATATTCGGCGAAATTACCTATGCGTTCAGCGACGTGTTTCGCGGCATCCTCGGCGCGCGCGAAACGCACGACTGGAAAACAGACAGTCAAGGTGACGGCCCGGGCAACTGGTCGCATTTCGACTACCGAGCGGGTCTGGAATTCGATGCCAGCGCGCAGTCCATGGAATATCTGACGGTCGCCACCGGCTATCGACCCGGCGGATTCAATTTTCCAGGACCGAATAACCCGGCGCAATATAAGACTGAAGAGGTTACCGACATTGAGGTCGGCAGCAAAAACCGCTTTCTGGACAATCGGCTGCAGTTGAACGCCGATATGTATTACTACGATTTCAAGAACTATCAGCTGTTGGATTTTTACTTCCCCAATTGCAATTTTAACGGACCGCCGGCGTTTCCGCCAACCTACAACCTTGCGGCCAGCAACTTTGGCGTCGATCTCGGGCTGACCGCCAATGTCACCAACGACGATCAACTGAACGTGTCTCTGGCCTATGCCGATTCTAAGTTCAAGAGTAACCAGGTCATTAATGGGAACGGTGCGACCGCCTGCTCACCGCCGAACTTCGATCCGGAGCTGTTCACCTATACCATCACCAATGCACCAGAGCCCCGCTCGCCAAAGATCAGCGGATCGGCTAGTTACGAACACAAATTTGCGTTTGCCAACGGGTCCGTTGTGAGCGCCCAACCCAGTGTGCACTTCTCGGACAGCTACTACGTCCACCCGATCGAGACGATCTACTCCCTCCAGCCGTCGTACACGACCGAGGACTTCACGCTGTTGTACAAACCTACGGGTGACAAATTCACTATCAGTGCATGGGTGCGCAACATCGGCGACAAGGCGATTAAGGGAAGTTACTTCCCGATGATTCTCGGTGCCCCGCGCACCTACGGCGTGACACTCACTGCCAGGATGAACTGAAGACTGCGCGCGACAGATCGGTGACAATTGCAGGGCCGCCCGCGTTGTCAACGGTGCGGTCCTGTATATTTGTGGCACCACATGCAAAGGGGTGACGATGAGCATCGTCTACCGCAGCGACATCGGTCGCATCTGCCCAGGCTGTCAGCGCCCGGTGGCCCAGTGCGTTTGCAAGGACACGCGGGGCAAGCCTGTGCGCACCGGCGTCGAGAGTGGTGGCACAGGCGCGAGCGCGGTGCGGGTGGTGCGACAGACGGCCGGGCGGGGCGGCAAGGCCGTCACGGTAATCACCGGGCTGGCGCTGGGCGAGCCCGAACTGGCCGCACTGGCGGGAGAACTCAAGCGCCGTTGCGGCTCAGGCGGTACCGTGCGCGAGGGCACCATCGAGATTCAGGGCGAACATCGTGACACGCTGGTGGCAGAGCTGCTGCGGCGCGGCTTTCAGGCGAAACGCTCGGGCGGGTAGGCGCGACGCATCGTCATGTCGGCGTACTGGGCCGTCGGCTACTTGGCCAATGGTACGAGCTTGGAGCCCATCAGCTTTCGATTACGGGTCAGGAGCGGTATTCGATGCACCAGGCTCGTGGCGGCAATGAGCTCGTCGGCCGGGTCAGCACGGAAATCCAAGCGCATGCTGGCGCGGGCAATCTCCGCCGTAATGGGCCATATATGTATTGCAGCCAGAACTCGGGACACCTCCGAATCCTCCAAGTCCAGGACTATGCGGCCGAGTTGCCGCAGTTTGGCGATCTCCCAAAGCACAATCCCGGCAATGCTCCACCGATCAGCGCGTAGCAGGCGCGCCTCTCGCGCCGTCAGCTCACCGCCGACGGCGTGCAACAAAACATGAGTATCAAGATTGAGCATCCCAATTGACGCCGGTGTTAAGAATTTCGCCTTTAATGGTCAATCGCCCCTTCAACGATCCGATCAGAGCCGCCGACTCGGCCCGAATTGGAATCAGCTTCGCCACCGGCTTGCCACGCTTGGTTATGACAATGCCTTCGGTGCCAACATTGTCGAGTATCGACAGGCACTGTTCCTTGAACCGGGCTGCGGCGATCTGCTTCATAGCCAGATCATATGCCTAGTCATCTAATGTGTCCAGATCGCCGGGCACCGCCGGGAGAGTCAGGCCCTGCCGCGGCTGGATCGCACCGTGCGCTGCGCGGCTGGCGGCGGGGCGGCTTCCGGCAGCTCGGCGTGGCGCACCCGCACTTCGGCCTGTTCGGAAGCAAAGCGGGCGGCGAGTTGCTCGGCGATGTAGACCGAGCGGTGCTGGCCGCCGGTGCAGCCCACCGCGATGGTCAGATAGCGGCGCGCGCTGGCGCGGTACTCGGGAATGCGCGCCTTCATGAAGGTGGTGACATCGTCTATATAGGCGCGCACCATCGGCTGCTCCTCCAGAAAGCGCACTACGGCCGGATCGCGCCCGGTGAGCGGGCGCAGGGCACTCTCCCAGTACGGGTTGGGGAGCGAGCGGGCGTCGAATACAAAGTCGGCGTCACCGGGGATGCCATGCTTGAAACCAAAGGACTCGAACAGGAGCGAGAGCTGGTCCTGGGAGCGACGATCGAGTCGGCGATAAACCAGATCGCGCAGGCCGTGCACGCCCATGCGCGAAGTATCGATCACCAGGTCGGCGTGATTGAGCACCGGCTCGAGCAGGCGATGCTCGGCGGTAATGGCCTCGCGCAGGCCCTCGCCCTGGCGGCTCAAGGGATGGGCACGACGGGTCTCGGCAAACCGTCGCAGCAATTCCTCGTCATTGGCAATCAGGAACAGCACCTCGCACTCAATACCACTGCGCTTGAGTTCATCGACGAGGGTGGGCACGGAGGCGATCTCGACGTCCGTATTGCGCGCGTCCAGACCGATGGCGGTGCGCTCGTAGATCTTTTCGCTCCCACGCACGGTGTGGGAGATGAATGGCTTGAGGAGCGCTGCCGGCATGTTGTCGATGCAGTAGTAGCCCAGGTCCTCGAGCATGTGCAGGGCGACGCTCTTGCCGGCGCCGGACAACCCACTGACGATGACTAAGCGCACCTCATTGCCTCAGGGGGCGACCCGCGCACTCTTCTGCGCCTCGGCGGCATGGTGGTCGGTGACCTTCTCCTTGTGCTTGCGCACGCGTCGGTCCAGCTTGTCGGCCAGCGCATCGATGGCCGCGTACATGTTGCCATCCTCCGCCAGTACGTGCACGGTTTCGCCGCGCAAATGCACGGTCGCCTCAGCCTTATGCAGGAGCTTCTCAACGGTCAGCACACAGTGCGCGTCGATAACGTGATCGAAGTGACGAACCAGGCGTTCGAGCTTCTTTTCAACGTAGCTACGGAGCGAAGCCGTGATCTCGACGTGATGGCCGGTGACGCTCAAATGCATGGGCTACTCCTTACGATGTGACTGACGGAAATCAATTTTGATTAAATGCTGACTCAAACAATAGCCGACTCGAATGATCCTAATGCGATCCTCCCTGGTGCGCGTGGGCGTGCGCGGGCGGCGCGCGACGCCGTTCGTTGGAGGGCGCCAGTCCCATGATTTCCCGGTACTTGGCCACCGTGCGGCGCGCCACCGGTATCCCTTCACCAGACAGCAATTCCGCCAGGCGGCTGTCGCTCAACGGATCAAGCGGGTTCTCCTCGCGAATCAATTTGCGGATCTTGGCGCGAATGGCGGTGGAAGAAGTGCCGGCGCTCCCGTCCGCGCTCTCCACCTGGCTGGAAAAGAAGTAGCGCAATTCAAATACGCCGCGCGGCGTGTGCATATACTTTCCGGAGGTGATGCGCGAGACTGTGGACTCGTGCATGCCGATGGCCTCGGCGATGTCACGCAGTATCATCGGTCGCATGTGCTCCTCGCCCTGCTCGAGAAACTCCGCCTGGCGCTCGACGATCGAGCGCGCCACCTTGATCAAGGTATCGTGGCGAATCTCCAGACTCTTGAGCAGCCAGCGTGCCTCCTGCAGTTGGGTGCGCATGGTGGCGTGATCCGCGCCGCGACCGATCAAGTGTGCGTAGCTTTGGTTCAAGCGGACGCGCGGCACGGTGGCGCTGTTGATCTCCACCGACCAGCCGCGCGCCGTTCGACGCACAAACACATCGGGTACCACGTACTCGGGCGCCGTAGAGCTCAACACCGAGCCGGGGCGTGGATGACAGGCGCGCACCAGCACCAGTGCCGTTTCCAGCTCCTCGTCGGTCACATTGAGGGTTCGACGGAGCGTGGTCAGATCGCGATGCGCCACCTGTTCAAGATGCTCGCGCGCCAGGATGCGCGCGGTAGCCAGACCCGGCGTGTCCACCTCCAGCAGCGCCAGCTGCAAGCACAGGCACTCACTCAGTGTGCGGGCGCCCACGCCGGAAGGGTCGAGGGTTTGCACGCGCCCCAGCATGGCGGTGATCTCAGCGTCCCCGCAATCCAGCTCGGGACGAAGTGTGGCGGCAATTTCTTCCAGCGAATCGGCGAGATAGCCGTCGTCGTTGATGGCATCGATGATGGCCCGGCCGATGGCCTGTTCACGTTCGTCGAGCTGGGCCAGCTCCAGCTGCCAGAGCAGGTGCTCCCGCAGTGACGGTCCGCCTGAATCGGCAAACTCCTGCTGGCGCTCATCGTCACCGGGGCTCCAGGGATTCTCTGCCGGGCCGACGCTCTGGTCGTTCCAGCCATCGTCGATCACTTCCACTTCGGCGGCCGGCTCGGTGGAGGCCTGCTCGCCTCCCATTTCAGTGGTGGCCAAGGGCTGGAAAGAGGCGGCCTCGGCCTCCTCGTCCTGCTCCAGCATGACGTTGGATTCCAGGGCCTCGCGGATATGTGCCAGCAGCTCAATTGTGGGCAGCTGCAACAGGCGTATGGCCTGCTGCAGCTGCGGGGTCATCGTCAGCTGCTGGCCTAATCGGAGCTGCAGGGAAGCTTTAAGCATTGCGTCTCTGACGGATCATGGCACGGACGCCGCGGCCGAAGATAAGTGCTTGAAAACAGTAATATTCCCTATGCTTCAATGTTGACCCTACAGGCTGAAACTCTCGCCCAAGTACACCTCACGGACCAGGGGGTTGGCAAGCACTTCCGTTCCGGTACCAGAGGCAATCACAGTGCCGCGATTGACGATGTAGGCGCGCGAGCACACCCCTAGGGTCTCCCGCACGTTATGGTCAGTAATCAGCACTCCGATGCCGCGTGCCGCCAGGTCACGGATGATTTGCTGGATGTCGGCCACTGACAGCGGGTCGACGCCGGCAAAGGGCTCGTCGAGCAATATAAATCGAGGCTCGGCCGCCAGCGCGCGGGCGATTTCCACGCGGCGGCGCTCACCCCCGGAAAGCGACATTCCCCGCGTGGCGCGTACATGGGCGATGTGCAGCTGCTCGAGCAGAACCTCGAGGCGGCGCTCACGGGCCGCGCCGTCCAGATCCGTTCGGAGTTCCAGAATGGCCATGATGTTGTCGGCACTCGAGAGTCGCCGAAACACCGACGCCTCCTGCGGCAGGTAACCCAGTCCGAGCCGTGCGCGCGCATCGATGCCCAGTGCCGTGAGGTCGCGCTCGTCCAGTCGGATCGCGCCGCTGTCGGCGCCTATCAAGCCCACCATCATGTAAAAAGCCGTGGTCTTGCCGGCGCCGTTGGGCCCCAGCAGCCCCACCACTTCGCCAGTGTGAATTTCGAGGGACAGGTTATTCACCACGTTGCGGCCGCGGTAGGCCTTGCACAGTCCCTGGGCACTCAAGGTACTCATGGCGCGCCGCCGCTGCTGCTGGCTGTGCCGGCCGTGGGTGCACCGCTCGAACTTGACGTGCTTGGCGTGCCGCCGCCTGGTGCGAGGCTGCCGCCGGGTGCGAGGCTGCCGCTGGGTGCGCCACTGCCGCTGGGTGCATCGCCGGCGCCGCTGGGTTTGCACTGCGGTTTGATCGTGCCCTGCACGCGTCCGACCGCGGTGCCAGTTTGCGAGCCCTGCGCGGACACCGTGCCACGACCCAGGTTGTAGACGAAACGGCCACCGTGCATTTCGTCGCACCCGTCCTTGGTCACCCAGGCGTCGTGGGTGTCGTCGCCGATTAAGCGCACCTCGCCGGCGAGTAAATCGTATTCCACGGTGCTGGCGCTACCGCGCAGTCCTGAGTCGCTTTCAAACGTCGCGGGCGATCCGCTGGCACTGGCCGCCTGAAGTTTGCCGGCCAGAAAATGCACGGTGGCTTTGTCGGCGTTCAGTTTGCCCTGGGCGACGCGCACCTCCACATTGCCACTGAGCACCCAGTGGCTGTCGCTGAAATCCAGCACTGAGGCTTCGGCCAGCTGCGCCGCGACCCGCAGCGGTGTGCCGCAGGCCAGAATGACCAGGCCGTGCAACGCGATTTTGTCGCGTTGATACTCCAGGCCGTCTTTGGCGTCGTAGCTCAAGTTGCCGACGGGGCAGGGCGCGACCGCCGCGCCGGCGGTGCTGCTGCCCGTGACGACACTGTCCGTGGCGGCCCCATCCACCGGTGCCGGCGACACCAGGCACAGGCCCACCACCAGCAACCCGATCGCTGTGCACGATCGAGGCCAGTCCAGAGATCTAATGCGCGAATTCGCCATGAACTTTGGATTCTAGTCGCAGACTTTCGGCCTTCATATCCGCATGTAAACCGGTGGCGGTCATGGCGTTGTGACCCCAATCGATAACGACCGGCGAAGCGGTGTCGAGCCGTTGCTGCTGCAGATCGACGCTCACCTCATCGCTCCGGATGCTCAGCGCCTCCTCGCCGGGCCGCGTGCCGACGATCAGTACTTCGCCCGATAGATTGACCTGTTGGCCGTCTGCGGGCAGCACACCGCGCTGGGCATTGAGCGTCCAGGTAGTGGGTCCTGTGTATTGAAACTGCGGCCCGCTGAGGGCCACGTCGGCGTCGAGTTCGTGCTGTTCGATGCGCGAGGCACGCAGCTGGTATTTCGGCTTGCCGTCCGCATCCGTGTCCATCAATTCCGCGTTCACGGCAACGTAGCCGGTTTCGGTGCCGCCGGCAGCGCCCGCGGCGCCCGCGCTCACCGCTGCAGGGGGTTTGCGCGTTTGCCAAAGCCACAAACCTAAGGCCGTGGCGAACACCAGGAGCAACCAGGAACGGCGCATCAGCGTGGGCGCACGCGCCGCGCGGCCAGCAGCCAGTCGCACACTTCCCGCACCGCGCCGGCACCGCCGGGCAGACGCGTGCGCCGGTGGGCGCAGCGCTTGGCGTCCGCATGCGCATCCTGCACGGCGATGGCCAGCCCGACGCGGCGCATGAGTGGTACATCCGGCGTGTCATCGCCGACGCAGGCGCAGGCACGCGCTTCCAGCCCTAAGCGCGCGATCAACGACTCGAAAG
>Ga0075017_100002024_pt1 | contig 12609 bp, 8 predicted proteins | sample AleBraG_ABR_2012_FD_71475 | JGI IMG/M metagenome (GOLD analysis project Ga0075017, IMG submission 71475) | Freshwater sediment microbial communities in response to fracking from Pennsylvania, USA - Alex Branch Run_MetaG_ABR_2012 | ecosystem: Environmental > Aquatic > Freshwater > Creek >...
TGCAATGAGTGAAATCCAGCGTCCTGTAGCGAAACATTAAAAAGACTAGACGTCCTCTCCCTCGACAAAACTCAAAATGTGTTTTAAAAAATGACCTGTAACGCTGCAGCTGGCAATTGTTGCGTCCACGGGATGCAAGAAACCTGCGGAATCTTGGCTGACAGCGCTCAATGATAGTTGCAGACCAGAATCTTTTCATAAGGGCGCACTAGGAGGTTTTCTACTCTTCGCCTACTTCCGCGCTCCCCGTTACATGCCCAGACTAGTGATACTCTGCTCGGCAGGACCACCGATAGTTGCAATCAGATTTAACATGGAAGTTCTTGGCTGAGGGCTATGAGATACCTATTCAAGTTCGCACAAGTCTTTGCCGTGGTGCTCTTGGTTGCCACTGGGTTAACCGCACAACAGAAAACTTTTCCGATAATTTCTACGGTGGATGAACCAGCCATCGCTGGCCATCCCGTGCAATTGGATGCGAATGGCAAGCTTCTGCCGTGGCCCATCCCTGACGATACGGGCTACTCCTACTCCTCGCATTTCCTCTCGCAGTGGGCCATCCTTTGGGATCAGTACAACCGGCAACGGCTGCATTACTACTACTGCTGCTTCGACTATGACCGCGTCACCTTCGAACTTGTACCCGATCCACATTGGGTCAATTCCACGGGCTACCTGCGTGCCATGATGCAGGGATTCATCGAGCGGCTCTATCCTTATACGGGTGATCCGCGGACACTCAGGTTCCTGAAAAGTTTTGTGGACTACGAGTTAGAAAATGGCCTGACGCCCGAAGGCTACGCGTGGTCCCAAGTGCCCTATGCCTCCGCCAATCCCGGCGCGAGACGCTACTCGGGCTGGAGTCAGCTCGGCGAGGACTATGTCGAGCCTCATGTCGTTGGGGAAGACGGTTATGGCTATCTTCGCCTGTACGAGATGACGGGAGATACAAAATGTCTGCGCGCCGCAATCCGCTGCGCCGATGCCCTTGTCAAGAATTACAGAGTTGGAGATGAAACGCACTCTCCGTGGCCAGTACGCTGCTACGCGCGTGACGGGAAGTCTGAAACCACAAGGGCGATGGGTCCCTATTCCGCGAACGTCATCGAGCCGATCATGCTCTTCGATGAACTCATCCGCCTTAAACAAGGAGATGTTGACGGTTACACCAGCGTGCGCGCTGGTGCCTGGGATTGGTTTCAGAAATACCCACTCATTAACAACGTGTGGGTTGGCTATTTCGAGGACACCGTGCCTAGCATGGGCAACATGAATCAGGTGATTCCTCTGGAGTTTGCCCGCTATGTGCTGCTGCATCCGGAGAAGGATCCGCAATGGCGCCAGCACTCTCGGCAACTGATCGAGTGGGTAAAGACAACTCCCAAGTGGCCGAAATATATTGTTCATGGCGCAACGGTCACCACCGAGCAGGGGGATGGGACCAACTTCTGTTGCAATCTGCCGAACCAATGTTGTGACAGCCACACTGCACGGCTCGCTGCCGTCGAGGCGCTTTACTATGAAAAGACCGGAGACCTCGCTTACAAAGATGCGGCGTTCCGTTCCTACAACTGGGTCACTTACTTTCAGGGGCTTTCGCGTGATGCACACACCCCGTTCTCCACGCAGTGGTGGTTCACAGATGAATACGCCGACGGCCCGCGAAGGATGATGGACGGTTTCTGGGCTGTGCCGGAGTGGGCTCCGGCGGACGAATCACATCTGCTGGGGTCCAGTTCCGTCGTCACGAAAATCAGCTATGGCAAAGGTTCGGTTACCTATTCCACCTTCGATCCACAGTCATCCGATGTTCTCCGATTGGATTTTGTTCCCGAAATCATCGCCGCAAACGGCAAGCCCCTCAGCGTGCGCAAAGATCTAGACCAGTCCGGATACATGTTTGACGGAGCGACACATGTCCTGCGCATTCGCCATGACGAGGCGCACGATATTGACGTACAAGGCAGAGGAGGAGCAACGCCGCCGCAGTACATAACATTTGATGATCCACATCTTCCTGCCGGAACCCTCTTGAAGGCACAATACCCTTCTGGCGTAATTGATTGGGGTTCGGACCAGTGGCGGATCAATGCGCCCGACGGCAAGTTCGGCACCTTCAATCTTGCTCCGACTGACGCCCAGGCCCGAACCGCGGGGTTCCGCTTTTATTCTCCGCGCATCTTTGTGGGTGTGGATGTATTTAACAGTGGCACGTTCGACGCGACCATCACCATCCATTCGCCGGGGATTCCCCAGATCTCGTTCGTCATTAAGTCCGGTGAACTGCGCCGCATTCGGACCGGGTGGCGCGACGCCAGTTCTAACGTCATGTTTGAATGGAAAAATGGGGAAGGCCTGCGGTTTGACAATCTGGCATACCTTCAAGAATGATTTCTTGACGAATGGCTCGCACGAGGCTTTGCCGAGAGCAGACTCTTTTGGAGATAGAGATAAGAGAATCTGTTATAAGCACGTCTCCGCCGCGCTCCCGGCGCTACTCCCCGTAAGGCACCCAGACATTCTTCACCTGCACCGCGTGGTCGAGGAACCAGCGGCCTTCTCCCTGTTTTTGGTCAAACCAATCAATCGCGCGACCTTCGTTCGTGAAAACTTGTTTAAGATTTCCGATCGATAGTGCTTTGACCGAACCAGCCGCGGCTTCATCCGTGAAGCTCCAGATGGCATCTATGTCATCGTGCTCCGCCAGCGTCTTCATCAATTCGCTCACCTTTCCGGTGACCATGTTCACCACCCCCGCGGGCAAATCGCTGGTGTCAAACACTTGATAGAGGTCGCCGCAGATCAGTGGATATTTCTCTGACGGGATCGCCACCACGGTATTGCCGGCGCAGATCAGGGGCATGACCGCCGAAATAAATCCCAGCAACGGTTCGTCCGTGGGGCAGAGCACAGCGACGGTTCCAATCGGCTCCTTCATCGCCAGCGCTACATTTCGGAACGGGGGATTGTGCACTGCGCCGTCATGCTTGTCGCACCATGCCGCGTAAGAAAAAATCCGCTCCACGCTGAGATTGACTTCCGCTTCCGCTTGCTTCCTTCCCACAACGGCAGATAGCCGCGCCACAATTTCGGTTTTCCTCTGAGAGAGGTTTTCCGCCATGTAATAAAGCACTTGCGCGCGATTGTGAGCTGTAGCCTTGCCCCAGCCTTCCGCTTTTCGCGCTGCTTCGACTGCGTTTCTGATGTCTTTGCGATTTCCCAGCGGCGCTTCTCCCAGCAAACTTCCATCGGCCCCAAGCACGCGCATGCTATACCCCGAATCTGGCCGCGCCTGCTTTCCGGCGATATATAGTTTCACGGTGCGGTCAATCGAAGGAGCCGTTTCGTCAGTCACCTCTTCCACAGGTTGGTCAATCGCTAGAGGTCTCGCATGAAGCTTCCTCGCCTGCTTGAACCATTTCGGCTCCAGATATTCGAGAAGTCCCTCGCGCCCGCCCTCGCGCCCGAAGCCGCTCTCGCGATAACCGCCGAAACCACAAGCCGCGTCAAACATATTCGTGCAATTCACCCACACGACTCCGGCCTTGAGCCGCGCCGCCACATGCAACGAGACATTAATGCTCTCGCTCCACACACATGCTGCAAGTCCGTACACCGTGTTGTTTGCCAGTTCCACAGCTTCATTCGGCGTTCTAAAAGTCATCGCCGCGAGTACCGGGCCGAAAATTTCCTGCTGCGCCACGATCGAAGTCGGATGAACGTTGCTCAAAAGCGTGGGCGGGAAATAGAGTCCCTTGGACGGCATTGGAATGGACGGCTGCCAGCAGGTTGCGCCTTCCGCCACCCCCTGATCCACCAGCGCGCGAATGCGGTCGAGTTGTACCTTCGCCACAATCGCGCCGATATCGATCGCCTTATCCAGAGGCGCGCCGATTCGCAGCGTATTCATCCGGTCTTGAATCTTGCCAATCAATTTTTCGGCGATGCTTTCTTGCATCAGCAGCCGCGAACCGGCGCAGCATACCTGGCCCTGGTTGAACCAGATTCCGTCCACGAGCCCTTCCACGGCGCTATCGAGATCCGCGTCTTCAAAGATAATGAATGGAGATTTGCCGCCCAGTTCCAGTGAAAGCCTCTTATGGCTCTGCGCGGTGGCTTTCCGAATTACCCGGCCAACTTCTGTTGATCCTGTGAACGCAATCTTGTCTACATCGGGATGGTTGACCAGCGCAGCCCCCGTCGCGCCATCCCCCGTAATAATGTTCACTACCCCAGCGGGTAGATTCACTTCCTGGCAGATTTGCGCGAACGCCAGCGCCGTCAGTGGCGTGAATTCCGCAGGTTTCAGGACCACTGTATTCCCCGTCGCCAGCGCCGGAGCAATCTTCCAGGCCAGCATCAACAGAGGAAAATTCCAAGGAATGATTTGTCCCGCTACGCCGCAGGCTGAATAGTCAGGGAATTCTTGTTCGAGAAGCTGGGCCCATCCTGCGTGATGATAAAAGTGCCGCGCAACCAGCGGAATATCAATGTCCCGGCTCTCGCGGATGGGCTTCCCGTTATCCAACGTTTCCAGTACAGCCAGCCATCGCGAATGTTTCTGCACCTGCCGCGCTAGCGCATAAAGGTATCTGGCTCGCGCGTGAGGTTTGAGCGCCTGCCAACCGGGAAGAGCAGCCCTTGCGGCCTTTACCGCCCCATCCACGTCACTTGCCGAACCCTGTGCGACGCTTGCCAGCTTTTCGCCCGTCGAAGGGTCAGCCGTATCGAAGTAAACATTCTCAGCGGGCGCGCGCCACTGGCCGTTGATGAAATGTCCGAAGCGTTTCCCGTGCTTCTCGATCCACATCAAAGCTTCGCGAGGGTCCTCTGGTGCGGGACCGTACTCCATGGCCATGAATTTTTCGACGATGCTCATTCGCCTCTTTTCACTTCCGCAGTTCTCTGCAAATTCCTATGCAATAGGGTGCCGATAATACGCCGAATATCTGCCCGTCGAAAAATGCTCCAACTGCCGTTCAATATCCGCCAGCATTCCGCTCGCTCCAAAGCGAAATAATTCCGCTTTCAACCAGGACGACCCAAGTTCTTCCTTCATCAGCGCCAGCCACTCCAGCGATTGTTTCGCTGTTCGGATACCGCCTGCCGGCTTGAATCCCACAGCCATTCCTGTTTCCTGAGCATACTCGCGAATCGCGCGTGTCATCACCAGGCTCACCGGGAGGGTCGCGTTTACGGGCTCTTTTCCCGTGGAGGTTTTGATGAAGTCTGCTCCCGCCATCATCGAGACCAGGCTCGCACGGGCCACGTTCCGCAGCGTCATCAGGTCTCCAGTTCCAAGGATTACTTTCAAATGAGCCGGCCCGCAAGCCGATTTAAATGTTGCGACTTCGTCATACAGCGCTTGCCACTTTCCGCCGAAAACGTGCGCGCGCGTGATGACCACGTCAATTTCGTTCGCGCCAGCTTCCACCGAGCGCCGGATCTCTGCCACTCGTTCTCCGAGCGGCGAAAGTCCCGCCGGGAAACCCGTGGAGACTGCCGCGACATGAATCTGCGAACCATCAAGCGCGCGCCGCGCCGTTTCCACAAAACTGTGGTACACGCAGACAGCCGCCACCTGAATTTGAAGGGCCGTCGCGCCAATTTTTTCCAGCAGTTCCTGCTGAACTGGCTGTCGCGCCTTTGCGCACAACCGCCGGACACGCTCTTCGGTGTCGTCCCCGGAAAGCGTTGTCAAATCCATGCAACTGATGGCCCGCAATAGCCACGCAGCTTGCCATTCTTTTTTCACCGTCCGGCGAGTTCCGATCGTCTGTGCCCGGCGTTCGACCGCGCTGGTGTTTACGCGGACATTTTCCAGCCAGTCCAGATTCAGTGGAGTCCCGCGATTCGGCTCCAATTCGCGGCCACCGTAGCGGGCAGTTGCAGATGCCGGATGTGCCTCTGTTCGACGCGCGCGCGTTTCGATTGACGCCAGATTCTCTCGAAGAGTCATCGGGTTCTCTGCCAAATCAGCCGGAGCTCGCGGAAAGGCTTCATCTTATCACTTGGAAGGGCAGACCTACATTTGCGCCCTCCAACGTAGCCGATTCTCCAAACGCTTCAGGCAGTTTGGCCAATCTAACCTACGAAGATGTTGCGCAGCATAAACCACAGATTTGCGGGCCGCTCCGCCAATCTCCTCACAAACCACGGATACCAGTAACTCCCGTACGCCACTAAGACAATCGAGCTGTAGCCTTCCTTTGTAAGCCGTTCTTGCTCTCCGCGCTGGATGCCGAAAAGCATTTGTACCTCAAAATCCTTTTTGGCAAGTCCTTCTTCCGCCGCCGCCGCTGCCAGTTTATGAATCAGTAGCACGTCGTGCGTCCCGAGGGCTGCTCGCGCGCAACGCCCATCCTTCTTCGCGCCAAGCATCTCTTTGGCCAGATTGAAATAATTCTCGTCCACTTCGTATTTATGCGGAAATGCAATCTCTGCCGGCTCACTATAGGCTCCTTTCACAAGCCGGATCGAAGGCCGCAGGGCAAGCAGTCTCTCTAAATCATCCTCTGTTCGATAGAGGTAAGCCTGCAGGCAAATTCCCACATTTGGAGACACTTTCAGCGCGCGGCGGTAAATGTCCAGCGTGGCGTCCACGTAGTTGCTCGCTTCCATGTCCACCCAGACAATGGAATCCTTTGGAGCGTTTTGAACGATGCGTTTAACATTCTCGAAGCAGAAATCCGCGGAAAGATCCAAACCCAGTTGCGTTAGCTTGATTGAGATTTCAGTGCGCAATCCTCGTTCGCGAATTTGATTTAGAACTTCAAGGTAGTGCTGCGTGACTTTCTCCGCCTCCGCGCGATCGGCAATATTTTCTCCCAGATGAGTAAGCACGGTCTCAATCGCCTTACTTTTCAGTGCCACCGCCGCTCCCAGCGCATCGCTGAGCTCTTCCCCCGGCATAAATCGAGAAACGCTCCGTTTCACAAACCAGTAACGCGTGGCATGGTCCCTCAGCCATTTATTCTGCGCCGCCGCGAGCAGGATTGTTCGCATCACATTCATGATTCAGACAACTCCTCGGCAATCTTAAAAATGTTGTCTCAGGAAATCGCCAAAAGCCGCAAGAGCACGCCTGCAAGAGCCCCGCCCACCAGTGGCCCTATCACAGGAATGGGAGCGTAGCCCCAATCGGCTCTGCCTTTGCCTGCGATGGGCAAGATTGCATGAGCGATGCGCGGCCCAAGGTCTCTCGCGGGGTTGATCGCGTATCCGGTGGATCCCCCCAACGAGAGTCCGATTCCCCAAACAAGGCTCCCCACTAAATAGGGCCCCAAGCCCGCGGCAAGGCCCGTTGCGCTCACGCGCTTGGAGAAAATTGCGCCGACGACGAACACCAGAACAAATGTGGCGATGATTTCACTCAGCAGGTTAAACGCTGTATTGCGAATTGCCGGCGCTGTCGAGAAGCAGCCCAGCTTGGCCGATGCATCCGGAGTTTCCTTCCAATGCGGGTGATAGTGCAGCCAGACAAGCGCAGCCCCGGCGATCGCGCCCAGCATCTGCGCTCCGAAATATCCCCCAACTTTTGCAAAATTTCCATCGCGAACCGCGAAGCCCAGCGTAACTGCAGGATTCAGGTGTGCGTCGCTGCTGCCACACGCGATCGCGGTGAATACGCCGGCCATCACGGCAAATGCCCAACCGGCCGTGATAACTAGCCAGCCGCTTCCTTCCGCTTTTGAGCGTTTCAGCAGTACGGCGGCGACCACGCCGTTCCCCAACAGCACCAGAATCAGCGTACCCAAAAACTCACCCACTACAGGCGATGTCATCGTGCGGCGCCTCCATCAGTTTGTGACCCAATCAAACGACCTTGTGACAGCTTTCTTCCACTCCGCGTACAATTTCTCGCGTTCCACTTGTTCAGAAGCAGGTTTCCATTTGCGGTCTACAGCCCAATTTGCTCTCAGCTCATCCAGTCCCGAGAAAAACTTCACCGCCAACCCTGCGGCATACGCCGCACCCAAGGCCGTGGTCTCCTGGACTACCGGCCGGATCACCTCTCGATTCAGGGTGTCCGCCTGAAACTGCATCAACAATTCATTGCCGACCATGCCGCCGTCCACGCGCAGATTTTCCAGACCGATTTGTGAATCCTTCTCCATGGCTTCGACTAGTTCCCGAGTTTGAAATGCCGTCGCTTCCAAAGCGGCTCGCGCAATGTGTCCTTTATTCGCGTATCGCGTCAACCCCGCAATTACGCCGCGCGCGTTTTCCTTCCAATATGGCGCGTACAGCCCCGAAAAAGCAGGAACAAAATATACCCCTCCATTGTCGTTCACTGTTCGTGCAAGGCTTTCGATATCCGAGCTCTTTTCAATGATTCCCAGGTTGTCCCGCAGCCATTGCACCAGCGCACCCGTTATTGCTACGCTGCCCTCCAGCGCATACTGCACGGGACTTCCGCCAAATTTGTAGGCCACCGTCGTCAGTAGTCCAAAATTGGATGGCACGGCGCGCTCACCCGTATTCATCAGCAGAAAGCAACCCGTCCCATATGTATTTTTAACTTCGCCTGGCTTGAAACACGTCTGGCCAACCAGTGCCGCCTGTTGATCCCCAAGAATCCCAGTGATCGGCACACCCTTGATGCATTCCAAGACGGCCTCGCCATAGACCTCACTGCTCGAGTGAACTTTCGGAAGCACCGCTCGCGGAATCTCAAATGAGGCAAGGATTTCGTTATCCCAATCGAGCGTCTTCAAGTTCAACAATTGCGTGCGGCTGGCGTTGGTCACATCCGTTGCGTGCACGCCGCCTTTCGGTCCGCCGGTCAAGTTCCACAATAAAAAGGTGTCAATATTCCCGAAGACCAAATCTCCGGCTGCAGCCTTCTCGCGTGCGCCGGGGATGTTCTGCAGCATCCAGCGGAGCTTTAAGCTGCTGAAATACGTGCTCAGCGGCAGTCCCGTCTTCTGCCGGAAACGGTCCTGTCCGCCGTTTGCGGCGAACCGCGCTACCTCTTCTCCTACGCGCGTGTCCTGCCAGACGATGGCGTTCCCAGCCGGCTTGCCTGTCTTCCGATCCCACAGCACTGTTGTCTCGCGCTGGTTGGTGATGCCGATTCCTGCCAGGTCGCTTGCCCGAAGGCTACGCTGATTCAAGGCGCCCGCGATCACCTCTTCTGTTCTGCGGAGAATCTCCAGCGCGTTATGTTCCACCCAACCCGGCTTAGGATAAATCTGTTCGTGTTCTTTTTGGGCGGAGGCCACCACGCGGCCAGCTTGATCGAACATCATGAACCGCGTGCTGGTTGTCCCCTGGTCAATCGCGCCAATGTAACTTTTCACGAAAATTGCCCTCGGCTACGCGCCGCAGCATACTATGGACCTCTGTCCTGTGTATTACCCAATTGCGAATCCAGTCGTGAACAGCTTCTGCTTACAATCAGGTATCCGTCATCGACCTAGCTCGCAGCGCTGGAGCCGGGAGTTGTGGAAACTCTCTCGATTGTTCAATCATCCGCGCCTTTTCCACCCATCGCTCTGGTGGAATCGCGAATGACCAATTCCGGATGCATCTTATGCCCTGAAATGTTCCATTCTCTTTTTTCAAGTCCCGCATTCACGCCTTCCATCACGATATTCGCCGCGAGATTCCCCATCCCTTCCAAGGGCTGCCTTACAGTCGTCAGCGAAGGCGCGGACATGGCGGCCAGGGGCACATCATCAAAACCGATCACGGAGCACTGTTCCGGAACCTTTACGCCCGCCTTGGTAAGTGCTCGCATCGCCCCAAGCGCCGTCAAATCATCAAAAGCCAGCAGGGCCGTAAACCGCTTCTTCCGCGTGAGCAATTCCTCCGTCAACCGGAACCCGCCTTCAAATCCAGAATTCGGGTCGAATGCATCCGGCAGTTGCGCAACCAGCGACGCATCAATCTCGAGTCCCGCCGAGTGCGCGAACTTCTGAATGCCGCGCCATCGCGGCCCGCTGTCGATCAGCATCTTCGGTCCACGAATAAACGCGATCTTGCGATGCCCTAGTTGATACAAGTGATCGAGCGCCATTCGTCCGCCTAATTCGTTATCCACCATTACCGAACTGACTGTTTCGCCGGGCAATTCCCAGCAAATTGTCGCCGCCGGGATATTGCGTTTGCTCACGTCAGCCAAAACGTGGATATCAACAAAAAGCCAGTTCGCCACAACAATCAATCCTTCGACGTGATGATCGAGCAGCATTTCCAGGTAGCGCTCGAAACGGTTTCTCTGATTGTGCGCGTCCGCAAAGATCGGCACATACGACGACTGATACAGCGCGTTCTCGATCCCCCGCAGCACCGGCGTGCAGTACGGGTCCGTGATGTCAAAAAACATCACTCCAACGCTGTGGCTCCGCTTGCTCCGCAAAAATCGCGCCATGGCGTTCGGCCGGTAGCCCAGCCGCTTGGCGGTCTCTTCTATCTTTTTCTTGGTGGCAGGTGCAATGTAGCGTGCTAGCGGCGCATTGTTCAGGACAATCGAAACCGTGGCCGGCGAAAACCCGCTCGCCTTCGCTACTTCCCGCATGGTGATGGGACTATTTCCGCTTCTGTGCCGCTTCACCGTGGCCCCTCCGGAGGAGCTATCATCCTCCCCGGCCGGCCCGAATTGCAACGAAGGTTCCTTCACGAATCATCCACTATTGAACCTCCCCTGCCCTAAAGGGCGGGGATTTCTGACTGCCTTACGCATCAGCGCAAGACATTTCGTGGGTCGTTCCGACCCCGGCAAATAGCGTGTTACGAGCCGCGTTAACATCGCGGTCGTGCAAACTTCCACAGTTTGAGCAACGCCACTGCCTTACCGCAAGCCCGGACCATCCTGTGGGACCAGCCAGGCTCCCGCAGTCAGAACAGGTCTTGGTGGAAAACTTAGAATCAGGTTCGTCGTATTGCGTACCGCCTGAACGGCTCTTGTACGCAAGCATTTGACGCAACTGATAGTGGGAAGAACTGGAAACCGACTTCCCAAACTTTCGGGCAACGCCCTGGTGATTGTCCTTGCTGAAACGAATCACTTCGTTCTCCTGAACCAGCCGCAATGACAGTTTGTGGTTGCGGTCTTTAACACGATTCGCTCGCTTTTCTTGTAGGCGAGCCGCCAATACTTTGTTGTGCCCTCGTTGGGCCTGCGCTAAACGGTGTTCGATGGCTTTGAGTTCCCTCGGGTATTTCACTTTTTCCCAACTGTCGGTCGAGCGCAGCGATGGTGAGCAAATCCTTAAAGCCGGGGTCCATGCCAATCTTTCCAGAATCTTTGCGTTTGATGGGTTCGCGATCTGTTGCGATGAACAAACACAGGTACCAGCCGCTAGCACGCTTGACGATGCGCCCACCTTTGATCTTGCCTTCAGGTAGTTCTTGTTTGCGGAAGCGAACCTTACCGAGCCCGGGCACACCGATGTGGTTTCCTTTCGGGGGCTTGCTAGGGTCTGGAAACGGGATACTGTTTAGTTTGTTTCGCACCCCTTTGAGGCGCGGCTTCTTGGCAATCTTTTTGAAACAGCGAGACCACGCGAGGTGTGCTTGGTCTAACAAACCTTGCAGCGTATGCGACGGTATCTCCAGCTTTTCTCCGTGATGGGCCAGGAGGTTGTGGAACTCTTTTTGTGAGTAGTAAACTTTGTCTTGGGCTTCGAGTTCTATCTTGCGGACAGCCCAGTTCCACACACCCGCAAGGTTATACAACCAGCGTTCTAATCTGGCTTCTTGCGGGTTGTTAAGCCGAAGTTTTAGTTGCGCTTGAATCATACTTTCTTCTGGTTCTCCACGTATTGCTTGATGACTTCGAGCGGCGCTCCACCAACAGTCGAAACAAAATAGGAGTAGGTCCCTTCTAGCAGTCTAGCCCGCTTGATCCCGTCCCTAAAGGGAGCGAGGGGGTTGCGCGGGTTCTTGCTCAGCAGGCACTTCAAACGACATGGATTTACGAAAGCCAGATGTTTTGATCGCCCCGTAAATCAATCCAGCGATCACCCAGATTGTGCCAAGTTTCTTGGCGGGCAAACTGAGCTGCAGAAAAATGTAGCCGCAAATTCCGAATCCAAGCAGGGGCCAGAGCGCCGCCCAAACCGTCTTGCGCTCCGCCCGCAGAAAGTAGCGCACGAATGCGGCCGCATTCACTCCCATGAACGCGATGAATGCGCCGAAATTCAGCATCTCCGCTCCGCGCTCGTAGGAAAGAAAAAACGCTCCCGTCAACGCGATTGCCCCGATTAGGATCACGTTGTTTGCCGGGATACGCCGTTTCGGTTCAATTCTTCCGAAGAAACTTTTTGGAATTGCTCCGCTCCTTCCCATCCCGTAAAGCAACCGCGCGGCAGCAAGCTGTGCTCCCATTCCGGAGCCGATGTTGGCAATCAGAATTGTGAAATTCAGCAGTTGAAAAAGGAAAAACCCGCCCGCCTGTCTCGCCACCAGCGGAAAAGCAGATTCCACTTGGTCCGCCGGGAATGGTTTCGAGCCCCACACGAGCTGCGCTCCGTAGACTTCCAGGGAAGAGAGAACACCCGTAACCACACACACCAAAACAGTAGCCAGCAATATGTTCTTCCTTGGATTCTCTACCTCTTCGGAGAAAGTCGAAATGGCATCAAACCCGATGTAGGTCAAAAC
>Ga0075017_100002026_pt1 | contig 12608 bp, 11 predicted proteins | sample AleBraG_ABR_2012_FD_71475 | JGI IMG/M metagenome (GOLD analysis project Ga0075017, IMG submission 71475) | Freshwater sediment microbial communities in response to fracking from Pennsylvania, USA - Alex Branch Run_MetaG_ABR_2012 | ecosystem: Environmental > Aquatic > Freshwater > Creek >...
GAGCGGTGCTCAAGCAGGTACAATAAGATCGAATGTCGAGCCTCCCACTTCCGATTGCCGCGTTTTTCGCAGGCCTGATCTCGTTCCTTTCGCCGTGCGTACTGCCGCTGGTTCCCGGCTATGTTTCTCTGATTTCAGGCGCCGGCATTGAAGAGTTGAAATCACCGCAAGGCCAGTTGATGCGGCGGGTGATGGTGAATTCCGTGGGATTTATCCTCGGTTTCAGCGTGGTCTTTATCACGCTGGGGGCGATTTCGACGGAAGTCGGTCAGATTGCGGCTCGCTACAAACACACCCTGTCGATCATCGCGGGAGTGGTTATCATCATTTTCGGCCTGCATCTCACCGGAATTTTTAAGATTAAAGCGCTCTACACTGATGCGCGGCTGCACAGCGTGAAAGGGAGCAGTACTCCGATTGGCGCATTCGTGATCGGATTTGCTTTCGCTTTCGGCTGGACTCCTTGCCTGGGGCCGATTCTCACTGCAATCCTGACCCTGGCCAGCGAGCAGGACACGCTGATCAAGGGCGTTATTCTGCTCGGCGTTTATTCGCTCGGGCTGGCGGTACCCTTTCTGCTGACTTCGCTGCTCATGGAGCGCTTTCTGAAGTTCTATAGCCGTTTCCGGTCACACATGCACGCGCTCGAAGTAGCTTCTGGCGGCCTTTTAATCGCTCTGGGAATCTTGCTCGTAATTGGGCGCTTCACGCTGATTTCCAGTTGGTTGTCGTTCCTGAATCGATTTGCTTTGTAGTTGAGGGTGTCTTATGTCAGATGAGTTCATAAACAATCCTGCTCCGGAGAATCCGGGCCTCGGAGACAGCGTTGGACCAGTTGCTCCGCCCCCAAGCCCGCCGCCTCCGAGCTCCAGCCGGAACCCAATGGCGCTCGTCGTCGTCGCCGTAGTGATCGCCGGAATGCTTTACTTCGGCTACCATCAGGCGCGCCGCTCGGCGTCGGCCGGCGGATCCGGTGCTTCGTTTTCCGGGATCACCATCTCGAAGCCTGCTCCTGACTTCACGCTCGAGTCCATCAGCGGGCAGAGCATCCGCCTTTCTGATCTCCGCGGCAAAGCGGTGCTGCTGAACTTTTGGGCGACCTGGTGCGCTCCCTGCAAAATCGAAATGCCGTGGTTCGTGGAACTGCAAAACGAGTACGGCTCCCAGGGTCTGCAGATCGTCGGTGTTGCGATGGACGATTCCAGCAAGGAAGACATCGCGAAATTTGCCAGGGATATGGGAGTCAACTATCCCGTTCTAATTGGAAAAGAAGCCGTGGGTGAAGAGTACGGCGGCGTTCCGGCGCTGCCCGAAAGTTTCTTCATCGGCCGCGACGGCAAGATCGTCGACAAGATCATCGGACTGAAGGGCAAGGCCGAAATCGAAGATTCGATCAAGAAGGCTCTCAGTACTCAGGGAAGCCCTGCTCCCGCCGCAACTGCGGCAGTGCAGCCTCAACAATGACAACATTGCGACACGATTTGCGCTCTACTATTCCGACTATGAGAACGCATTCGGCAGCCAAGCTGGCGTGTGCTCTAACAATCCTGCTGACCGCAACAGCCTGGGCGCAGATGCCGCCTTCGCCGTCGGTATCCGTGGCTCCCATACCGCTCGTGGTGGCCCCGCGCGCGGCGCAGACCATGGTGGATTTGAACTTCCGCGTGAGTTCCGGATTCCACATCAATTCCAACGTGCCGCAGTCGGAGTATCTGATTCCGACTACGCTCAACATGGACCTGCCCACCGACATTATTCTGGGAAAGATCAAATATCCCGAGGGCGAGAAGATTAAATTTCCCTTCTCTCCCGATGAGACTCTCAGCGTTTACACTGGAGATTTTACCGTCACGGTCGCCGTCCACCCGCTGCACTCAGTGACGCCGGGAAAATACATCATGCACGGCGTTCTGCGTTACCAGGCTTGCGACAACGGCCAATGCTTCCCGCCGAAAGCCCTGCCCGTGAGTTTTGATGTGAAGGTTGTGAAGGAACCGCCCGGGCCGCACCATAATCCCGCTCAGAGCCCGCACATTCATAACTAGCTGCGCCTCTTCTACTGAGGAGTCAACAAAAAGGCGTGCTCCTGCCCGTTGTGCATGCCCATTCCCACAATCTGTCCGGCATTGTTGACCGCGTCGCCCTCGACCAGCACCCAGCCCGATCCTGCGGGGATCAGTTTGTTCAGGTCCTGGATCTTCCCGCCGCTGTAGACGAACGCGTGATAGGTATTGGCGAACGTCGAATATCCGACCACAACCCCGGCGTCGTTGATGCCCAATCCCCAGACTGTGCTCGTGTTGCCGGAGATCGTTCCCAGATCTTTCATCTTGCAGGTCGCGCAGTTGGTTACAAACGCATGGGCCGCGCCGTTCTTCAAGTAAGCCTGCCCTGCGATCTGTCCTTTGCTGTTAATGGCAGTAGCTTCGCTCCACGGACCGCCAAGCGTCCCCATCTTGGTCATCTTTCCCCTGCTCCACACGAACCCAAAGAAATTTCCGGTCGCGTCGTAGGAAATACCGACCACCTGGCCCAAATTATTTACGCCCTGCGCGCTGTTCCACCAATCGGTTCCTTTTGGCGATCCCAGGGTGCCGAGATCGGTCATCTTCCCACCGCTGTAGAGAAACGGATGATTGCTGCCATCAGCGGTCACCGCCGAACCAACTACATCGCCGGAGTCGTTGATCGCATATCCGACGGCAGAGCCGCCGCCAAGATCGCCAATGTCAGCCAGCACGCCATTCGTCGCCAGAAATGCACGATACGTTTTGCTGGCATTCTGCGAATATCCCGCGATCTGTCCCGACGCGTTGATCCCGTTCCCGATGCCAGACGTTCCACCTAGTGTTCCGAGCGCAGTGATCGTGCCGTTGCTGTAGGAGAAGACCTCGCTCAGCGTGCTACTTGTGTTGGCGGCGCCGGTCACCTCGCCGGTCGCGTTAATACTCCGCGCGACACTCCATCCGTTCGTTCCAAGAACGCCGAGGTCAGTGACGGTGTATGTGGTTTGCGCGGTACTCAAGGAGGAAGCCATTACGATGGTGAGAAGAAAGATCAGAGCGTGGACGCTGGTGATTTTCATTGCAGACTCCTCAAATCGCCGAATCAGGACAGCGCATCGTTTCATGAGACTGGGCCCAAGTTGTCAAAGGCATGTAAAACTACACAGGAGCAGGAAGTCATCCAACCACCATGAAGCGATTTGCGGCCACCTGCGAAGCGATCGCAGCCACCACGAAAAAGCTGCAAAAGACGGCTATTCTAGCCGACTATCTGAAGTTCTGCGCGCCGGCCGAGGCGGCAATTTCGGCGGTGTTCCTTACCGGACGCCCTTTTCCCGCATGGGAAGAGACCACGCTGCAAGTCGGCGGCCGCTCGCTCTGGCAAGTCATTGCCGAACTCACAGGAAAGAATGGAGGCGACCTCGAATCTGCCTACCGGCGGCTTGGCGACTTAGGTGCCGTCGCCGGAGAAATGCTTCCCGCCAATCCGACGGCGCGCCTGACGCCTACCGAAATTGAGCAGGCATTTCGTGCTATAGCCGAGGCACGAGGTCCCGCCGCCAAGGCCGCGCTGGTTCGCGATCTCCTCTCCCGCGCGACGCCGTTGGAAGCCAAGTATATCGTCAAGGTCATGACCGGAGACCTGCGCATTGGTCTCAAAGAGAGCTTGGTCGAGGAAGCCATCGCCAGGGCCTACGGCCAGCCGCTGGCGGATGTGCAGCGCGCCAACATGCTCCTCGGCGACATCGGGCAAACGGTTCGATTGGCGGAGGAAGGGAAGCTCGACCAGGCCAGGATGCGCCTGTTTCATCCCCTCGGATTCATGCTGGCCAGTCCGGTCGAGTCCGCGGAAAAAGGCTTCAGTTACTTCGCCGAGGCCGGGGTGCCCGACGCCGGTGTGGAAGACAAATACGACGGAATCCGCGCCCAAGCGCATGTGTCGGCAGGCGAGGTGAAGATCTTCTCCCGCACGCGTGACGAGATCACCGAATCGTTTCCCGAACTCCCTGACGCATTTGCAGCTCTGCCGCAAAACGCCATTCTTGATGGCGAGATCGTCGCATGGGAATATCCCGAGCAACCCGCGCAGACCAGTCCAATCGCCGGCGGGTCTGCTTCTGTGGCGAGCGGGAAGAAGGCCACGAACCTGGGCCGGGCCCGCCCGTTCAGCGTGCTCCAGCAACGCCTGGGAAGAAAGAAAGTCAGCGAGAAAATGCTGCGTGAAAATCCCGTCGCCTTTCTGGCCTTCGACATTCTGTATTGCAACGGCGAACTGATCATTGACCATCCGCTGCGCGAGCGAGCCCAGATTCTCGACCAACTCCTGACCGCTCCGCGCAAGCCGGAAAGACCAAGCAGATCTGAGGCGCAGGGGCAGCTGGCATTTGGACAGGAGGCCGAAATCGCGACGGCCAGCATCATTCGCGCTCCGGTCTTCCGCGCGAACTCTTCCGCTCATCTTGACGAATTATTCGCCGCTGCCCAGGAACGCGGCAACGAAGGCCTGATGATTAAGGATCTCAACTCGCCCTACAATCCAGGCAAACGCGGGAAGTCATGGTTGAAAATGAAACGCGAGCTGGCCACGCTCGACGTGGTCGTGACTGCCGTGGAATCCGGTCACGGCAAACGCATCCGCGTGCTCAGCGACTACACCTTCGCCGTGTGGGATGCGACTAAAGACCGGTTGTTGAATATCGGCAAAGCCTACTCGGGTCTTACCGACGCTGAAATCGCCGAGATGACGAAGTGGTTTCTGGCACACTCAATTGAAGATCAGGGATTTCGCCGCATTGTTGAACCGAAGATTGTCCTGGAAGTCGCCTTCAACAACATGATGCGGTCAGACCGTCACGAGAGCGGCTACGCCCTGCGCTTTCCAAGGATCGTCCGGCTGCGTCCCGACAAGTCGCCGGAAGATGCCGATACGATTGAGCGTGCCAAAGAGATTTACGGGAAACAGGCGAAGTAGCGGCTTCAGTGACTGTGATGATGGTGGTGTTCTTCGCTGACGGCCACCGGCATCACGCACCCGTGTGCCACCTCACAGATGACGTGCTCGAACTGAATCGTAGTGTGGTCGATCCGGAATCCATGCAGGCACTCCTTCACGTCGCGCAGGATACGCTCGCTGACCGACGGCGGAATATCGGCAATCGAAATGTGGCACGAGAGCGCGTGCGTTTCCGAACCGATGCTCCACACGTGCAGGTCGTGCACGTCATTGACGCCCTCGATGGCCCGCATCGCCGCCTCGATCTTCTCCAGTTGCATCCCGCGCGGCGTGCCTTCGAGCAGAATATTCAGCGTCTCGCGCACGATGCCATAACCAGACCAGAGAATCAGCGTGCCGATCCCGACGGAAAGCGCCGAATCAATCCAATAGTTGCCGGTGACCAGAATGGCCCAGCCGCCGGCGATCACGGCTGCAGTCGAAAGCGTGTCCCCTACCTCGTGCAGCAGGGCGCTGCGGATGTTGACGTCGCCGCCCGAGCGGTAGAGCAGCAGCGCGATCACGCCGTTCATCACCACGCCGGCCGCCGCCACCCACATCATCACGCTGGCCTGCACGTGCTCGGGATGCTGCAGGCGCTTGAACGCCTCGTAGAAGATGAAGAACGAAACGAACACCAGCGACCCCGCGTTGACCAGCGCGGCCAGTACTCCCGCGCGCTGGTAGCCGTAGGTCTTGGTGGCGTTAGCCGGGCGAGACTGAAAATAAACCGCGACCAGCGAGAGCAGCAATGCAAGAAAGTCCGAGAGGTTGTGTCCGGCCTCCGAGAGCAGGGCCAGCGAATGCGCCCTTATCCCGGCAACAACCAGCAGCACGATATAGGCGAGCGTAACGCCCAGCGAGACCTTCAGGACCCGCGTCGGCCCGCCCGCTCCATGAGAATGTACGTGCACTCTCTAAGTTTACGGGTGCCGCAGTCGCGCTTCAAGCGCAGCCAACTATGAGGGGGTGCCCCGTCCTTCTCGCGTTTTTTGCGAGAGGGCGGGGATTTTGACTTATCCCCCAGACCGCACCCGCTCTGGAGTCCACCCCACCTCGCGCAGCCGACGTATGCTCAAGGCATCATGGCGCTTGGCCAACCGCACCCCGGCGTCATCACGCACCAAATCGCAGTGATAGTAATCCAGCGCCGCAAGCCCCATGGCCCGACACAATAGAATCTGCCGCGCAGTAGACTTCAGCAAATCCGCGCCGCGGACCACTTCAGTAATCCGCATAGCGGCATCGTCCACCACGACCGCTAGTTGATACGCGGGAACATCATCGCGTCGCCAGACAATGAAATCTCCGAAATCCCGCCCCGCAACCACCCGCTGCGGCCCCAGATGCAAATCGGTGAATGAGATTTCCTCCCCGTCCGGCACTCGAAACCGCCAATTCACTCCCCTCGGTTCGGACCATGGCTCAGCCCATGTAGCGACAGCCGCCTCGGCTGTCCTGCGAGGCCGAAGGCGAGCCGCCTCGGAATCAGGCGGCCGGCAAGTCCCCGGATATACCGGTTCGTCATCTCCCTCGTTCGGAGCCCCAGCCGCTTGCGCCACATCCTTCCGCGAGCACGTACACGGATAAACCATCCCCAGATCGCGCAGCCTCTCCCATGCAGCCAGATAATGCGCCCGCCGTTCACTCTGTGCATACGGACCGTACGGCCCGCCGCAATCCGGCCCCTCGGACCACTTAATCCCCAGCCACCGGAGATCGTCATACATTGCCTGCACGAACTCCGGCCGGCAGCGCTGCGAATCCAAATCTTCATTACGAAAAATCAACTGCCCGCGATGTTCTGCCGCACGTTGCGCCGCGATCCAGAAAGTGCGCGCGTGCCCGAGATGGAGAAGGCCGGTGGGGGAAGGAGCTATCCGCCCGCGATAGGAAAAGGAACTATCGATTGTGAGCTTGGCTGTCATTCCGTTCAGGCAATCGCTAACTGAAGTGGGGACGCGATCGAATGCGAGGCGGCGTACTCGATGTGGAGCACTCGTCTTGGCAGTTCCACCTGCGATTTCGACGATGCGTGGACGAGTAAGGGTCTCATCGCGACAACACCGCCTCTCGGAGTTACGCAGTCGACGGATTGAACTTGGGTTGATAACGCATGGATGTCGTCGTCACTCCGGACGCCCAGAGTATGCGTCTTCGGCAGGACGCGTAGAGGACCGTTTTCTGGGTTTGAATCGTCGAGGCTTAATCGGAGTGCCAGCACTTGTTCGAGAGCGTTTGCCGGGGCGTGCGCGTAGTCGACTCCATCTTTCACCGACCAAGGCCCCCAACCGGGCAGATCAACGCGCTGCCGCAGCGGCAACGCAGTGTCTTGGTGCCAGACTACTAACCAATTTGCCACCTGCGATTTGTCGAACAGAGTCGCGCGAAAAGGGAATGCGTATGGTCCTAAGACCGAATGCGCAAGGTCGATCATCTCCTGAGCCACAGCTGCAACCGGCGCAAGTCGTAGAGCATGTCTTATCCCGGCGCGGCTGCGCCGCGGTTCTAGTGCGCTGACATCTTGCAGAAGCCGATCCAGATATTCATTGGAGAAGACTCTGGGCAGAATTGCGAATCCGGTCTCCTCGATTTCTTTGCGCCAGCCCATCACGACTATCGCGCGGCACCGCGCGGCACCGGAGCCACCAGAACTTTCTCGGGCGTAATCTGCAGCATGGAGCGCCCGCTCACATGCACGAAGCTCAACTCCCGCGCCGCCAGCAGCGCGTTTACGGCATCCTTCACCTTCGAGCGCGCGATGAAGTTTCCGAAGAAGACTTCCAAATCCGCCTGCTCAATCGCGCCCACGCAATCCAGATATTTCGACAGCAGCGCCGTGAGCGCCTCCTGCACCGACAAGCCCACACCCTCTTTCACCGCATCCGGAGCCCAGCGGTAGAGCACATCCCAGACCGAGCCCTCGCTGGGCTTGTAGTCCACGCGCGTAATGCGCAGCTTCGACCACAGCTCGCCCAGTGCGCCATCGAGGGCCGGAAACGATACGCTGCCGCCCAGCACCTCCTGCATCTTCTGCTTCGAGATCGGCCCCTGCTGCTGAATCAGCGCGAACGCGTCGCAAGCCAACTGAGAATACGGAGACCGCGACCCCGCCCGCGGCGCCTGCTTGGGATTGCGTTCTCCCATCAGCGCATAAAAATACGGAAAGACCGAAGCCGCCACCAGGAATCCGTTATTCTCCTCAAATAATTTCGCCTCGAACGCCGTCTTCTCGCGCAGCAGCCGCACCATGAGTTCCGTAGCGTCGCTTGCGCGCGGATCGGCAAACGCATGTTGCCAGTCCGGCAAGCGATCGTCTGACCCCACGAACGCGCCCATCAACGTGGGCAGAAGCAGCGCCGGACGCTGCGGATACATCAGGCAGAATCCGACCTCTTCCAGGAAAGCGCGCGCCTGCTCGATCGTCCGGATGGCCTTGCCATCCAGCCGCCACCTCTCGCGACGCAGTTGTTGCAGTTCGAGGTCAGTCATTTTAAGCGATGAGCAGTGAGCAGTGAGTTATGAGCGAACAGCTACGAGCGTGTTTAACCGCTCATTGCTCTTTGCTCAAGGCTCGCAGCTAGATTCTCTTAAACGCCTTCTGAATGTCCCTTACAGAATACCGCAGCACCACCGGTCTGCCATGCGGGCACGACATGGGATGATCCGTCTTTGCCAGCTCGGCCAGCAGCCATTCCATTTTGTTCTGTTCCAGCGGCATGTTTACCTTAATCGCCGCATGGCACGCAATCGAGGCTGCAATCCGCGCGCGAATCTTCTCCAGATTCAAGGATTGATCTTCGCGCGAGAACTGGTCGAGCAACTCGTGCAGCATATGCTCGACTGCCGCCGCTTCAATCCCCGCCGGCGCCATCTTTACCGCGACGCTGCGCGCTCCGAACGGCTCGGCGTCGAATCCGTTGTGCGTCAGTTCGTCCGAAATCTCCGTAAATACCGCCTGCTGCGCCGGGGACAGCTCCAGAACAATCGGCATCAGCAGGCGCTGGCTCTCGACCTTCTGCGCCGCCCGCTGCTTCAGCACGCGCTCAAACAACACACGCTCGTGCGCCACATGCTGATCGATGATCCACAAGCCGTCTTCATTCACCGCCAGGATAAAAGAATTTCGCACCTGCCCCAGGGGCTTCAATGTGCCAAGAGAAGAAAGCGTCGGCTCGTCGCCGTCGACTTCCAGGGCAGGAGCGCAGCCGTGATCCGGAACCGGCTCCGGACCGCGAGCCAGCGGAAGCGATTCGAGGCCCCGCGCCACAGGGATCGCCGCATTCGCCTCCACGGCGATTCCACCCTCAAACTGCAATCGCGCCGAAAGCGGCGGCAAGGTCGGAGCCTGCAAAGCGAAACCGCTTGCACGAAGAGGGTCCGTGGGTGCCCCATGTCTCGCGTCTTCTGCGAGACGTGGGGAATTTGAGGCGTTGCCTTCAGAACCCTCGCCCAAAGCCGGATCCCACGACGGCGCTCCGGGCGTCAAAGCTCCAGGTGTCAGCGCCTGACTGGCCGTCGCATGCGCACGCATCTCCGTCACAAACTGCGGTACCGGGCGCGCCTTCATCAGCGCCGCCCGCACCGAGTCGCGAACGAAATCATGCATCACCGACTGCTGCCGGAATCGCACCTCCGTCTTCGACGGATGCACATTCACATCCACCTCGGCCGCCGGCAATTCCAGAAACAGCAGCACCACCGGATACACCGACGGCGGAATAATGTTCCGGTAAGCCTCCGTCAGGGCGTGCTGGATCAGCCGGTCGCGAATCAGCCGTCCGTTCACAAACACAAAAATCGAATTGCGTTTCAACTTCTGAATCTCGGGCTTCGAAACGAAGCCGTGAACCCGCATCTCGCCCGGATCCTTTTCGGCCTCGCCATCTTCTTCTGCCTCGCGCCGCCACGGCGGAGGCTGCGGCAATCCCACGCGCTCCAGCGCCACCCGAGCCGCCACCGGAATCAACTGGTCCAGCGTTTCTTTGCCGAAAACCTGGTAAACGCGCTCGCTGTATCCCGCCACCGGAGGCGCGACCAGCATGGCATTGGTCGCCGAATGCAATTCAAAATGTTTCTCCGGATGCGCCAGCGCATAATGCGTCACCAGCGACGCGATGTGCGACAACTCGGTCGACTCTGCCTTCAGGAATTTCTTGCGTGCCGGAGTGTTAAAGAAAAGATCGCGCACCGTAATCGACGTTCCCAGCGGCAGCCCCGCCTCTTCGACACGCGCTATCTTCCCACCGTTGATCTCGACGATGGTGCCGGATTCTTCCTCGGCCGCCCGCGTCTCCAGCCGCAAGCGCGAGACCGACGCGATCGACGGCAAGGCCTCGCCGCGAAATCCGAGCGTAGCCACACTCAGCAGGTCTTCCGCATTCTTGATCTTTGACGTGGCATGCCGCTCAAACGCCAGCATGGCGTCGTCGCGCACCATCCCGCATCCGTTGTCGGTGATCTGAATCAGCTTCTTTCCGCCCGCCTCCACGCTGATCTTGATGCGCGTCGCCCCTGCGTCGAGCGAGTTCTCGAGCATCTCCTTGACCACCGAGGCCGGACGCTCCACCACCTCGCCGGCGGCGATCTTGTTGGCAACGATTTCGGAAAGAACGTGGATGCGTCCCATGGGCGGTTGTCAGTGTTGTGAAGGGCAGACGCCAGTTTCGCAGATGCGCTGGAAAAAACAAAGGAGACGGGAAGTGATGCGGCGAGATCGGGAAGGGCACGAGTTCCACTCGTGCCGATCGTAGACCCACAGTAATAGCGGCTTTCAGAGTGTGCGTGAGAACCAGGTTTCTCGGAGAACGGTGGAACAAACACCACAATCCAGCCGCAGAGCGGCGCAATGGGATCGCCCGGCACGGAAGCGCGGGGGAGAATGGGAATGGCACACGAGTCCCGTAGGGACGGCACCAGTTCTCACGCGCACTGTTTCAGCCGCTGATGTGTGCTCTTGAAAGCGACCGTCAGGAGCTAAAGCCCGCGATTCTTAGCGGCTGATTGCCCTTCCCGGTCCGCTCGAAATGCCATCAGACGAGGCGCTCCCCGGACCGCTACAGCCGGCTATTTGGGGAAGGCTCACGCGCTTCGCCTGACTACATGCCGCGTGAGGCGATGGAGACGACAAAGCACAGCACGCTGAACTGCAGCAGGCTGGAGGGCTTCAGCCCGGTGCTGCGGCAGATGGTCACGCTCACCGGGGTGAAAAAGAAGAGCGAGCGGAAGATCAACGCGCCCACGGCGCTCGCACAGCCCAGCAGATACGCCCACTCCGCAATATTGGCTCGAGTCATTTCTGTCCTCCTCGTCTCAGTAACAGCCGTTACTTCCGCCGGCAAAGCACCGAAACACACGGCGTGGGGCAAACGAATCGTAAGTTGATATCACGGGCCGAGGAGGATTGCTGTGATTGCAGTCACATGCATGAAGTTGCGATTTTCGAGAATAAGAAAACGCCCGGAGTTTCCTCCGAGCGTTTTAAGCTGCGACGTTACTACGGCACGACCTGGACGGGTACCGTAATCGAGTTTGTCACAGGAACGGCGCCGCCGGTGGTTGCTGTGATGACAAAGTTGTAAGTCCCGGTCGGCGTGCCCGGATTCTTGTTGCTGCCGCTGTTGCTGCCGCTGCAAGCCCCCATCCACAGCGTAGAAACTCCCAGAGCCACAATCAGCCCCAGCAGTCGCATGCCGGGGAGCGAGCGCTTCCGCGAGCCAACCGTGAAGAGGATCCCCAGCAGCCCCGGCAGCAGGGCAGCATAAAAGATGCCTGTGCCTCGGCCAAGGGGCTTGTGCAATTTCGCCACCGGGGCTGCCGCCGTGATGATGAAGCTCGGCGACGTCGCGCTGCTGATGTATCCCTGGGGCCCGGTACAGGTGGACTCCGAGGCCGGATCAGGACAGCTATATAGCACAGGCGCATTGAAGCCGTTGGTGCCGGTCAGGTTCAGAGTGACGGTGACCTGTGATCCCTGCGCCACCTGCGGCGCCCCGCCCTGCAGCGCCAGTTGGAAGGTCTGATCGGTGGCGTTTACCGTGAGCGCGACGGTAGTGGTGATGGTCGCTGTCCCGCTGACGGCACTCACCGTTACCGAAGTGGTTCCGGTGGCCATGCTCGGGGCAGTCCCAATCGTCAAGCTCGTCGAAATGGCGTGGACGCCATCCGGCGTGACGGATGCCGGAGTAAAGGTGCAGCCCGTAACGCCCGCAGGCACGCTGCTTCCGCAACTGAATGTGACTAACGAGTTGAAGCCGTTCAGAGGTGTGAGCGTAATCGTGATCGAGCTCGTGGTGTGTCCGGCAACGACGGTCGCACTGGGCGAGTTGAGCGAGAATCCGCCTACGTTGACCACGGCTGGGGTCGAAGAAGAAACGTTGTCGTAGCCATCTCCGTTGTAGGTGCCGACCACGCCGTTGGTGCCGGAAGGCAGCGTTGTCGTGGTGAACGTCGCCGTGCCGGCGGAAAGAGTTCCCGATCCCAGCGCCGTGGACGATCCATTGTCGAAGAAACTCACCGTTCCCGTGGCGGTTGAGGGTGTAACCGTGGCCGTGAAGGTAACGCTGCCTCCTTGGGCGATGCTGCTGGAGGAGGGTGAAACTGCGGTCGTC
>Ga0075017_100002027_pt1 | contig 12606 bp, 5 predicted proteins | sample AleBraG_ABR_2012_FD_71475 | JGI IMG/M metagenome (GOLD analysis project Ga0075017, IMG submission 71475) | Freshwater sediment microbial communities in response to fracking from Pennsylvania, USA - Alex Branch Run_MetaG_ABR_2012 | ecosystem: Environmental > Aquatic > Freshwater > Creek >...
CCAGGAAGACGACGGGCGTTTTTCCGTTTCGCTGGTACGCTCCCAGAGCAACGCCTTCCTGTTCATCGATAGCTCCAGTTCGGTTACCGGAGAAACGCTCTATCTGAATGCCAGCCGGCCGCTCGATGCATTCAAAGTGCTGCTTCCGCGCCGGCAGGAAGTGGAGTACGACGCCTATCATCACGGCGGCCACTTCTACATCCGAACCAACGAAGGCGCAAAGAACTTCCGCTTGATGCGCACGCCCTTGACTTCACCTTCCAAGGAAAACTGGGAAGAGGTGATCCCCGGGCGCGCAGACACGCTGATTGAGAGCGTGGCGCCCTTTGCGGATCACATGGTCATCTATGAGCGCCAGCGCGGGCTGACCCAGATTTGCGTTCGCCGCATGAGTGACGGCTCTTCTTATTACATCGATTTTCCGGAGCCGGTTTACTCCGCCGGTGGCACCGGAAACGCCGAATACAACACCACAGTCTTGCGCTTTGCCTATACGTCGCTGATCACATCGCATTCCGTCTTCGATTTCGACATGGAGACGCGCCAGCGCGAGTTGAAGAAGCAGTATGAAGTTCGCGGTGGCTACGATTCGTCCAAATACCGGTCGGAACGCGTTTTCGCCAAGGCTGCCGATGGCGCCGAAGTTCCTATCTCGCTGGTCTACGCCGCCGAGTGCCAACTCGACGGCTCAAACCCGCTGCTGCTGTACGGCTACGGCGCCTATGGCGCAAGCATGGACCCGGGCTTCAACTCCGATCGATTCAGCCTTATCGACCGGGGCTTTGTTTATGCCATCGCCCACATCCGCGGTGGCGAAGAACTGGGCAAAACCTGGCACGACGACGGCAAACTGACCAAGAAGAAGAACACGTTCACCGACTTCATCGCCTGCGCCGAGCATCTGATCGCCGAGGGATTTACCGCGAAAGATCGCTTGGCGGTCATTGGCGGCAGCGCCGGCGGCTTGTTGATGGGCGCCGTGGTGAATATGCGGCCGGACCTCTTCCGGTTGGTGGTGGCCAAGGTTCCGTTTGTCGACAATCTCAACACGGGGCTCGATCCTACGCTACCGTTGACCATCGCCGAGTATGAAGAGTGGGGCAATCCGGTGGAAGACCCGGCGGCTTACGCCTACATCAAGTCCTATTCTCCGTATGAGAACGTGGAGCGCAAGGCCTATCCGGCGATGCTGGTTTCCGGCGGCCTGAACGACCCGCGTGTGTCCTACTGGGAACCCGCCAAGTGGGTAGCCAAACTGCGGGCTTTCAAGAGAAACGACCAAGTCCTGCTGCTGAAGACCGACATGGGCAGCGGGCACTTTGGACCTTCCGGGCGCTATGCGCGCATTCGCGAAGTTGCGTTCGACTACGCGTTTCTGCTGACCTACCGCTAAACTCAGTTCGCCGGCGCGGACGGCGACACTGCTGGCTCGAGTCCGAACTCCTTCGCTCCAACCGATCGCAGCAGGGGTTGCGCGGTTCGTCATGCTTCCCTGAGCGGATTGCGCACGATACTCTATCGATATGCGGATCGGCCTTTTATGCGCGTTGGCTTTTGGAACGGTGCTTGCCTTCCCCGGGAGGACTCAAATCAAGATTGTTGCGCCGCAGGACGGGACAATCGTTCGTCCGGGCCAATCCGTCAACGTTACAGTTGAGGCATCGAAGGACCTGAGAGGAATCGCGCTGCTCGGCACTTACCCGCTTGGCTTTGAGGGGCCCCTGGAAAAGCCCCCCTACAAGTTCAAGATTGCAATACCGGCGGTTATCGAGCCCGGGCCTCAGATGATCACCGCATACGGAATCACCCCCGACTCTCAGACTAAGGAGGACCATATCGCGATTAAAGTCGAGCGAGCGGATTCGCCTCTGGAATTGTCCGCGGCGCCACAGGTCATGAACCTGGACGCTGGGGAATGGAAGCATCTCGAAATCTCACGGAAGTTTGCTGACCGCTCGACGATCCAATTGACTAATTCAACTCTTAACAGGTTCTCTTCCGATCAACCCCGAGTAGCCAGCGTGGATGGATACGGCAAGGTCACGGGTCGGGCCCCGGGGTCGGCAAAAATTCGGATTAGAAACGGAACGTCTCAAACCGAAGTTCAGGTGATAGTTGTAAACGCTAGGTGAGCAATAACCTTGCGACGCGAGTGATTGCGGGATGACAAAAAATAACTCTTCTTACGACGTTACACCCCAGGCGGGCTGGATGAGGCAGTGCTTTCTATTCTGTGTTCTTATCTTGCCGAGTTGGGCGCAAACGACACTCCAGATTACCTCGCCAACCACGGGAACTGTTGTCGCCCCTGGCAATTCGGTGACTGTCACCGTTGCCGCTTCCGGGGAAACTCCTCAGGGGGTGCTGATTGCGGCCTCCGATCCCATCGGTTTCAGTGACGAGGTAGATGCCGCCCCGTTCCAATTTACCATCCAACTCCCGAATGCTATCGATCCGGGCCTCTATGTATTTACAGCCGACGGATGGACCGCGTCTGGAAACCCGGTGACAACCGACGCAATCCGCATCGATATCGAGCGATCGGATTCCCCGGTCTCACTGAACGCCGCGCCCTCGAGCCTTTCGGCCTTGGCAGTCGGCGATCAGACCGCAATTCGGGTCATGGGAACCTACGCCGATGGCTCGGTTGTGGACCTGACGAATTCTACGCGAACGACATTTGCCACCAATCCCACCGGAATCGTTACGGTTGGCGCAGGCGGCTTGGTAACCGCAGTCGGTTCAGGCTCGGCTCAGATTGTCGTCAATGGTTCTCTTTCCGTCCCTGTGACTGTCGACCCACCGATCACCATTGCTCCGGCGCAGGCGACTCTCACTGCATCTCAGACCAGGCAGTTCATCTCCGTCGTCTCAAATCCCGCGAATCCCGCCGTTACCTGGCAGCTCAATCCGCCGCTGGGTACGATCGCCACCGATGGCCTCTACACCGCCCCGGCTTCGCTTAGTGCGGCGCAAACGACCACTTTAACAGCAACCAGCGTTGCTGACCCAACCTTGACTGCCAGCGCGCAGATTACGTTGTCGGCGGCAGTTTCCTTGAACGTTCTGCCCGCCTACGCCGTGCTCTACGCGGCTCAGCCGCAGAAGTTCACTGCCATAACCTCCAACGCCGGGACGGCCGGCGTGAACTGGTCCGTCAGTCCAACTGGCGCCGGAACGATTGACAGCACGGGACTGTATACCGCGCCCGCACCTATCTCCTCGGTGCAAGGGGTCACGATCACCGCGACCAGCGTCTCGAATCCTTCCATTTCCGGAAGCACAACAATTTACATATCGCCTCAGCCGTTCGCGCTGTTGTTATATCCGCCAACTTTAGGCCTTGGTCCGGGCTTGTACAACGGGACGAGCGTAACAATTCTGACCAACGGATTTACGCATCCGCTTACGTACTCCGTCACTGGCTTGCCGAACGGTGTCACTGCCGCTTTCAACGCTGCTCAAACAGTCCTAACGTTCACTGCGAGCCCGACCGTCGTCCAGGGAACGTACACGGTAAATGTGACAGCGAACGACACCGTTTATCCGCCGCTCAGCCAGACGCAGCCGATCACACTTACGATCGGCGGCGGATTCTCTTTGGCTGTGAGCAGTCCTACGGTCACCACCATTCCAGGCGGCTCAGTCGGGGTTACCGTGACGCAGTCAGTCACCTCTGGCTTCAACACTCCCATACTTTGGCAGACCTCCGCGGGCAGCTCCGGCATCGCCGCCACGTTTCCGTCCGTGGGGATTTCCTGGCAACAGGCGGGGCCCGGCAGTACCACGCTCTTGTTGACCGTGCCTGGTGGCACTGCACCGGGGAGTTACCCGATTGCGATTACCGGCAGCTCTCGGGGCGGCGGCGGAACTTTTTCCGCTACCATGACGCTGGTGGTGCAAGCGCAAACCGGGCCAAGCATCGTCTCCATGTATCCGAATCCAGGTACGCAGACCACCCAGCTTTTGACGTTTGCGTATTCGGACCCGATCGGCGTGGCGAGTATCACCTCCGCCGGCGTTCTGGTCAACGCGACTCCGAGCACTGCTTCAGCTTGCTATGTGCAGTATTCGCCCAGCACGCAGACCCTCTCGTTAGGAAATGACGCGGGTACCGGCTGGGCCGGGTCGGCGGCGATCGGCGCCGTCGGAACACTCCGCAATAGCCAGTGCATTCTCGATACGGGCGCGTCGCAGGCTGCGATTTCGGGAAATGAGCTACTGCTCACGCTTGTTCTTACGCCAGTGAACCCGGTGGTCGGGATTCAGAGTGTCTTCGGAAGCGCGTCGGATAGCTTCAGTTCCAGCGGATGGCTGCAGGTCGGGGTTTGGACGATTTCCGCAAATTCCCTGCCCAGTCCCTGGCGGGATCAGGACGTTGGCGGGCCAGCGCCTAATGGACCAGGTTTGGCTACATACACTCCGGCAACGGGCGATTTCCAGATATTCGGAACCAGCAACGATCCCAACTCCACGCCGGACCCGGCCAACGACTGGTTCCGTTATGTGTACCAGCCGCTCGCCGGAAATGGAACAATTGTGGCGCAAATGGTGGATCTGAATAACGTCTTCCAATACACGAATGCAGGCCTGATGATCCGGGCCACCCCGGCACAGAACTCCCCATTCGTATACTTGAGCCTGCAGCCGAATAACGGAGGCTGCACCATCAGTTACCGCTCGACCACCGGTGCGGCGCTCAATTCTTCGCCGTGCAACAGCAACGCGAGCCCCCCGGTTTGGATGATGCTGACGCGGCTAGGCTCGACTTTTTCACTGCAGACGTCGCCGGATGGCCTCAACTGGACCAGCGCCGGCGCTGCTGTGAACGTGAGCCTGCCCGTCAACGTCCAAGTGGGCATGGCCGTTGCCTCCAATCTGGATGGCAATGTCAGTTGGGCCGATTTCGAGAATGTCAGCGTGACGGCAACCGCCAGTACGCCCGTCGCCACGCCGACCTTCAGCCCGGCTGGCGGAACCTACACCGCCGGTCAAACGGTGACCCTCAGCACAACCACCTCGGGAGCACTGATTCGCTACACCACCGATGGCAGCACGCCTACCGAGACTGCGGGGACATTGTACAGCGGACCATTCAAGGTCAGCACCATCACCACCATTAAGGCCATCGCCTACGCTCCCGGAATGACTGACAGCGCGGTGGCATCGGCCGCTTACGTCTTCAACCCGACGGTGACGTTCACCGGCGCGCCGGCCAGCGCGGCTTATCAGTCGACCTTCACGGTCGCAACAACCACAAATGCCAGCACCACAGCCACGATCACCGCCAGCGGGCCATGCTCTGTTGCTGGCGCGGTGGTCACCATGACCGGCGCCAGCGGTACTTGTCTGCTGACCGCCAATTGGCCCGCGGACCTGAATTATCTCGCGGCATCTATGACGCAATCGACGGTCGCGACCAAAGCTACGGCAACGGTCGCCTTGACTGCAGCGAGTCTTACGCAGACGTATAGCGGGACCGCGAAATCGGTCACGTCCAACACCACGCCGGTCGGCCTGACCGTCAACATTACTTATGGCGGTTCAGCCACACCGCCCGTGAACGCGGGCAGCTATGCGGTGGTTGGCACCGTGAACGATTCCAACTATCAGGGCAGTGCGACAGGCACGCTCCTGGTCAATCAAGCTGCGCTCACGGTGACTGCGAACAACGCATCGCGCGTATTCGGAGCGGCGAATTCCGCTTTCAGCGCCAGCTACACCGGCTTCGTGGGAACCGACACGCTGGCGACCGCGGTGACCGGCAGCCCCAGCCTGACTACCAAGGCCACAACCACCAGCCTTCCCGGCGTCTATCCGATCGCCGCCGCGCCAGGAACCTTAGCGTCGGCAAACTACGCCTTCACGCTTGTGAACGGGACGCTTACGGTCACGGCTACGGCAGCCAGTCCCTCCTCTGGCACAACTTGCAACGGTGCGTATACCGGTACCTTCAGCGGCAATGTGACTGTATCCAGCGGTCAGAATTGCGTCTTCGTGAGCGGCGGCGTCAGCGGAAACATGACGCTAAGCGGCGCTTCAACTCTGAACAACGCCACAGTTGGCGGCGACATCACGGGTCAAGGCGCTCTCACCCTCACCGGCACCGCTCGGGTGAACGGGAACGTGACGTTGACAGGAGGCCAACTATCGGCCGGCAACGGAACAACCATGGCCCACAATGTTACACTCAGCGGCGGAGCCAGTCTGACACTCGGCAGCGCCACTGTTGGCGGGGATCTGACCATGAACGGCGGAGGGGGGTTCTCCATCGGCCCATCCGCAACCATTGGCGGCAACGTTACCATTCAGTCCGAGCCTTCTAGCGCGGCGCAGAGCCAGGTTTGTGGGGCTACAGTGAAGGGAAATCTAACGCTGCAAAGCGACGGGGGCCCCGTTCAACTCGGTTCGACTACGCCGGCAAATTGCGGTGGCAATACGATCGGCGGCAACATGACCATACAGCAGAATACGGCAGCCGTCGGCGTCTTCAATAACTTGATCGGCGGCAACCTGTCGTGCCAAAATAACACTTCGATCACGGGGTCGGGGAACAAGGCTACCCAGAAGCAAGGTCAGTGCGCGGGCTTCTGAGCGTTGGGTTCGGGAAGCCCCGCGCCAAGCGCCGTAGCCGTCCATTGTAGGCGGCTGTGGCAGGAGATGCGCTCCGCCGGCCGTTCCAATAAGCATTCTTGGAGCACTCGGTGGCGCAGACTTTAGCCTGTGCTTCAGAAACCGCTACACGTGCAGGATGCCTCTCTGAATGGCGATGGTCACCGCGTGGGTCCGGTCGGTCGCGCCAAGCTTCCCCAAAATATTCTGCACGTGCATTTTGATGGTCCCGCTGGCGGTTCCCAAGCGGCTGGCGATGTCTTTGTTGGCGAACCCCTGGGCCACGAAGGCCAGAACCTCCACTTCGCGCGGCGTTAAAGCGATCTGCGGGAAATGTTCGCTCAGGCGTTCCAGCACATCCGGCGGCAACACCCGTTTGCCGGCGTGCACCGTTCGAATCGCGCGCAGCACCTCGGCATGGACCACTTCTTTCAACAGGTATCCGCGCACGCCGGCCTCGATCGCCGAGTAGATATCCTGATCGCCATCGTAGCTGGTGAGCGCCAGGATGCGGGCTTCCGGAAACTCCTGCCGGATCATCTTAGTCAACGTGACGCCGTCCAGATCGGGCAAGCGTAAATCCATCAGGGTGACATCCGGTTGCAGGCGCCGGTACTGTTCCAGGGCTTCGCGCCCGGTCGAGGCTTCGCCGGCCAGAACCATGTCCGTTTCGGTCGAGAGCAGGGAAGCGATGCCCTTCCGCACCAGCGGATGGTCGTCCACACACAAAACGCGAATTTGCTCCATCTACGACTCCCTACGTCTTTCCCAAAGGCAGAGTGACCAGCACCATCGTTCCATGCCCCGGCCGGCTGGTAATGCGGAACTCCGCTCCGATGCTTTCCGCCCGCTCGCGCATTCCGATCAGACCGTAATGCCCGTCGCGGCAGGCTTCTCCATTCTCTTCAAATCCGGCGCCGTCGTCGTGCACCGATAACCGGATCGCCCGTTCATTGCCGCGCAGCGAGACCTTTAACAAATCGGCGCCGGAATGTTTCTCGGCGTTGGCAATCGCTTCCTGGGCGATCTTCAATAGATTCTCTTCCGCTTGCGCCGGCAAGCCGTCGGGAACGTCGCCTAAATCCAGTGCGACTTTGCGGAACGCCGTGGTCTGTTTGACCACCTGCCCCAGCGATCCCGGCAGGCCGCTGGCCCCGGCGGAGTTCCGGCGCAGCCCAGCCACCGAGCGCCGGGCTTCTCTGAGACAGTTTCCCGCATCGTCGATGATCTCATGCAGTTTCTCGCGGCTCTGTCCGGGCAGTGCCACCGATAGCGCCTGCATCTGCATGGTCACTCCGGAGAATCCCTGAATCAGCGTGTCATGCAATTCCCGCGCGATACGCGTCCGCTCACCCAGTACGAGACGAAAATCGCGCCGAAGCTGCTGGATGCGCATGCGGTACGCCGCCAGTCCGGCCAGCGCCAATGACAGAAGTGCGCCGGCCAAGAACCAGCCGCGTTGGTAGAAATGAGCCGGAATCGCGAACTCGACCGCGGCCCCAGTCTCATTGCAAGTCCCATCGACGTTGCAGGAAGTCACGCGGAAACGATAGTTTCCCGCGGGAACGTTGGTATAGAACGCCTCGCGCCGGGATGCGGCTTCAATCCAGTTCTGGTCGAACCCTTCCAGCTTGTAGCGGAACGTGAGCCGGGCCGGCGCGCGAAAGCTCAAACCGGCAAACTGGAACTCAATATTCTTGTTGCCCGCCGACAACTGCTCAAATCTTGCCGGATCCTCCGTGCGTCCGTCCACAGTCATCGATTCGATGGCCACTGGCGGAGGCGCCAGTTTCACCGACAGACGCGCCGGATCCACCACCAGCAGTCCCCGAATGGTCGAGAAACACAGCCGTCCATCGCGCATCCGCCAAGCCGCTGGAGAAACACCGGATTTGCACTCCACAATTTGCAACCCATCCAGCGGGCTATAGGGAATGCTGGTGATTTTTTTGGCCTTGCCGGCGGCGAAAGCCAGCAACTCCGCCCGTTGCACGCAGAAAATACCCTTGCTCGAGGCCAACCACAGCCCACCTTGTTGGTCGCTGGTGATGCCGTAGATGTCGTCGTCGTACAGCCCGTCGCGCGACGTGAATCGAATCACTTTGCCGTCTCTCAGCAGCGCCAGCCCTCCGCCGAGTGTGCCGGTCCATAACAGGCTGCCGTCATTGAACAAGACATCGGCGTTGCGCAGCGGCAGCTCGCGCCCGGCAATTGGCTCCAGCGAATCGCGCCGGAATACAATCACTCCCTGCGCACCGACGGCCGCATAGACATCGCCCCCAGCGTCCTCTCCGAAAGAGAGCACCGGCGATTCCAGCTTGCGCGCCATCGCCACTTGGCCGTTTCGCAATACCGCGACGCCGGTCGAGGTCCCCACCCACAGATCTCCTCCGCGGTCCGTATAAAGACTGCGGATGGAGTTTGACGGCAGACCGAAAACGGACGCCACCCGGCCTTGTTCCAACCGGTTCAGGCCGGCATCCGTGCCAATCCAAAGCTCACCGGTGCGCGATCCGCTCAGAGCGGAAATCGTGTTGCTCGCCAAACCGTTCCGCCGCGTCAAGACAGAGCAGTGCGCGCCTTCCATGCGGGCCAACCCGGACCCGATGGTGCCCACCCACAGGTTTCCGCCGGCGTCTTGAAAAACCGGTCCGGTGTCGTTGGTCGGCAACCCTTCCGAGGTAGTGATGGGAGTGGTCCGCCGGTCCAAAAACTGATTCAAGCCTCGCTTCGTCCCTACCCAGAGGCTCCCCTCCCGATCCTCATAAACCGCGAAGACCGTACTCTGCGACAGCCCCTGCTTGGCGCCGAAGCTCTGCACCTCCGCGCCCTTTAGCCGGCTAAAGCCCTCGCTGGTTCCCACCCAGATGCTTCCGTCGGCGCCTTCGGCCAGCGACAGAATTTGGGCGTTCATCCGGAGCTGTTCTTTTCCGTCCCGCAGTTGGACCAACCCGTCGGACGTGCCAATCCACAACGAATTGTCGCGCCCCGCCAGCATCGCTTGCACCACGGTGTACGGCGGTACCTGGCGCAAGGGGTAGGAGCGGAACTGGTGGCCATCCCAAATCTGCAACACGTTGCCATGCCCGCCCGTCCAGACGGCGCCATCTTTGCGCTGACTCACCCTTTCGATGTTCATTGCTGGGTAGGTTTCCCAACGGCCATCCACGCCCTGGTGCGCCAGCCCATCCGGAGCGCACCCCCACAGATCCTGACCGGTACCTGCCACCAGGCAGTGCAGTTTCTCTGGGAGTTGCTCTACGTGCCGGGAGCCCTGAACCCTGAGCAGTCCGCCTCGGTTGTTTACAGCCCACAGATTGTGTTGCGCATCTTCGAGAAGTTGACCCGTGCCATCCTGATCGGCGCTGAAGCCCGCGATCTCGGCCAGGGTACTAAAGCGCACGCCATCAAAGCGCAGTAGGCCCTGATCGGTGCTGAGCCACAGAAACCCGTCGGAGGTCTGCACAATATCGCGGATGGCTGTGGGCGGAAGCCCCTCGGGATTCTGCCAGATACGGTGAAAAGCCTGCGTGAGGGCGCGGCTCGGCTCCAGCCCAAACGCGGGCAGGGCCAGAATAAACAGCAGCGTTACTCGCAAAACCAGCATGGGAGAACCGGGAGCCGGCAAAAAGCCTCTAAAGCATTGACGAACAAATCGGTTACGCTGGTTACCAGCAGCCCATCTTTCGTTTCGCAGAGGCCCCCTCCGGCCGTACTATAGCAAAATTAACAATCTGCCCATATACACCGGCCGTGCCGGTTTGGTACAGTGATTGCTTACTAAGGTCTGAAATCATAATAAAGCGGGTTTTCCACCCATGAACTCCTCGTACGTTTGGAGTACGCGTGTGCTCCAAGTCTGCCTCTTTCTGGCGGCTTCGGTTTTGGCGCGAACCGCTTCCATCTACAGTCCCTCCGGCATCACCGTCTCAGTCGTCTCAAATGGCTCTTATAGCATAGGTGTTGCCTCTCCCGCCTGGCAATTCGGCGGGAGCGTCGGGCACCCCGTTTCCTTGATCGCCTCTTCTTCCGGCACAGATTCCATAGGCATTTATACTCAGATTTCCTTCTCCTATACCGTTGACGGTCCGCGCCGGGGCGCCATCCGCGCCTATTCCGACCGCAAAGCCGTCCTGTTTATCGACACCTACGACTCCGGCGCCGCTAACGGATCGCCTTTCCCCGTGCTGGCGCAATACCCCAAGCTGCCGTTTCACGTTACGTTCGGGGGAATGTTCGCCGTGCCCAGTTTTCCCGGATGGGCGGCCGAGAGTCCCTGGTTTTTCTGGGACAACCAAACGAACGCCTTCGTCGTGTCGCCCGCCGATCATTTCATGACGGCCAGCACAAGCTGGGATTCCCAGCAGCGCCTGGTGTCCGGCATCGATGCCAAGATCGCCACGTTTCCCAGTGGTTTCGAGCACAAGACCATGCTCTTCATCGAACAGGGCGTCAATCAGGTGTTCGATGCCTGGGGCCGTACCATGACGGATCTGTTCCACAAAGCGCGGCCAGCCAACACCGCCGACATCACCCTTCGCCAATTGGGTTACTGGACCGACAATGGAGCCTCTTATTATTACCATCAGGCGCCGAATCTGTCCTACGAGGACACGCTCACCTCAGTGAAAGCGGGCTTCGATCAGATCGGGATTCAACTCGGTTACATGCAACTGGATAGCTGGTTCTATCCGAAAGGTCCGAACCAGGATTGGACGGATTTGTCTCATGGCATCTATCTCTACGAGGCCGCTCCAGCCCTGTTTCCCGCTGGACTAAAAGCGTTTCAGCAGAAGCTGGGAGTGCCGTTGGTCACTCACTCCCGTTGGATCGATTCGTCCAGCCCGTATCGCCAGCAGTATCAGATGTCCGGCAACGTCGTCACCGATCCACTGTACTGGAACAACCTGGCAGGCTATTTGCGCGATAGCGGCGTAATAGTCTACGAGCAGGATTGGCTTGGGTTGAACGCCGCCCCGGCATTCAACCTGACCGACGCGGATAGTTTTCTGGGGAACATGTCGTCGTCCACTGACCTAGAGCGCGTGAATTTGCAGTACTGTATGGGTACGCCGCGCCATTTCCTGCAAAGTCTCAAACTTCCCAACGTCACCAGCCTGCGCACCGGCGAGGATCGCTTCAACCGGCAGCGCTGGACCAACTTCCTTTACAGCAGCCGCTTCGCCAGCGCGTTGGGGATCTGGCCGTTCACCGACGTGTTTATGAGCGGCGAGACCCAAAACCTCGTGCTTGCGGTGCTTTCCGGCGGCCCGGTTGGCGTGGGAGATGCCATTGGCGCGTTGAGTCCGGCAAATTTGCTGAGAGCGGTTCGCCCCGATGGCGTCATCGTCAAGCCGGATGCGCCGCTGGCGCCTGTGGACGCGAGCTTTTTTACTCACGCCAACGGCGATATGACCCAGCCTATGGTCGCCTCCACTTACAGCGCGTTTGCCGATTTCAAAGCTACCTATATCGTGGGCTACGACCAGGGCACGGGGTCTTACCCGGCGCTGCAGTTTTCCGACTTCGGCCTCACCGGGTCAGGCTATTTGTATGACGCTCTGGCCGACGTCGTGACCGCCGTGCAACCGGGCGATGCTTATCCGGCGCCGCAGAATGGTTTCTCCTACACGATTTTGGTACCCACCGGACGCTCGGGCATTACCGTACTCGGAGATTACCATCAATTCGCCGCTTTCGGGAAACAGCGCATCCCGCGGTTTGAAGACGATGGCGCGGTGCACATGTCCGTGGCGTTCGCCACCAGTGAAAGCACCCGGGTGGTGCATGGGGTCGCCCCAGCCGCGCCCAAAGTCGTCATGCGAAGCGGGACGTTGATCGCTTCCACCTACGACGCCGGCACGCGGCGCTTCCAATTGACCATCGGCCCTGGCCGCGACCAGCGCGCCCATTTTGATCTGACTACCGGCACGCCCACACCGGTGCACTCCTCGCCTCATCGTTCCTTCTAAAGATTTTTGATCCTTTTTTAGT
>Ga0075017_100002028_pt1 | contig 12601 bp, 16 predicted proteins | sample AleBraG_ABR_2012_FD_71475 | JGI IMG/M metagenome (GOLD analysis project Ga0075017, IMG submission 71475) | Freshwater sediment microbial communities in response to fracking from Pennsylvania, USA - Alex Branch Run_MetaG_ABR_2012 | ecosystem: Environmental > Aquatic > Freshwater > Creek >...
TCATTACGTTGGCCAGAGAAATCTTAATGACCTCTTGTTCACAGCTTCGCTGGCGCTCCTCGACCGCTGCCAGACGCAATGCGCGCTCCCGTGCCGGCTGGGCGATCGACATCCACGGTGCGACAAATTCGTGGCCGTTCTCCGGAGCAGCGTCCAGCAGCGCCTTGACGCCACCGCACAAGCCGTGGCCCATAACCATGAGGTGGGGCACTTCGAGCACTCTGACGCCAAACTCGAGGGCCGCGCTCGTGCCGTGATAGGCGCCGTCGGGAGCATACGGCGGAACGAGGTTGGCGACGTTGCGCACGATGAGCATCTCGCCGGGCGCGGCATCAAAGATCAACGCCGGATCCACTCGGCTGTCGACGCACGCCACCACCAGGACTTTCGGAGACTGTCCATTCGTCGCCAACGACTCGAATAGCCTGCGCTGTTCAGGCCAGCCGTTGGCGCGAAAGCGCCGGTAGCCTTCCAAGAGCGTCTGCATGAAAAATGCGGGCCGGCTTCAGCGCCCGGCCCCACGACTCCTACTTCGCGGAATGGAACCGCGCTTCCACTTCCGCCCAGTTCACCGTGTTCCACCAGGCCGCGATATACTCCGGCCGGCGGTTCTGATACTTCAAGTAGTAGGCGTGCTCCCACACATCGAGACCCATCACCGGAAATGCGCCGTCCATGATCGGGCTGTCCTGATTGGCGCTGGAAATGATTTCGAGCTTGCCGCCCTTGGCGATCAGCCAGGCCCAGCCGGACCCAAAGCGCGTGGTGCCGGCGGTGTTGAACTTTTCCTTGAACGTATCGAAGCTGCCGAACGTGCTCACGATGGCTTCGCCGACCTTGCCGGTTGGCGGGCCGCCGGCCTTGGGCGCCATGATCTTCCAAAACATGGCGTGATTGATGGCTCCGCCCGCGTTGTTCCTTACAGCCGTGCGAATGTTCTCCGGCACGATGCCGCAGCCGTTGGCCAGCAGTTCTTCCAGCGTCTTGTTTTGCAAATCGGGCGCGGATTCCAGCGCCTTGTTCAGATTGGTCACGTATGCCGCGTGGTGCTTGTCGTGATGGATCTCCATCGTCTGTTTGTCGATGTACGGCTCCAGTGCGTCGAAGGCGTACGGTAGCGGGGGCACGGAAAATGCCATGTGATTTCTCCTCTTGTGTTCTTCTAATGGCCGGCGAAACCGCCGGCTTTTTCAAAAGCATGGGCGAGACGGAACATGCCCGGCTCGTCAAAGTGTTTTGTCAAAATCTGCATGCCCACCGGCAGGCCTTGGCTCGTTGTGCCGCACGGCACGCTCATGCAGGGAATGCCAGCCAGGGAGCCGGTAACGCTGTAAATGTCCGAAAGGTACATCTCCATCGGGTCACCGGATTTCTCCCCGAGCTTGAAGGCGGGGAAGGGTGAAACCGGCGCGACAATGGCATCCACTGCAGAAAACGCCCGGTGGAAATCCTCAGCCACCAGCGCGCGCACTTTCTGGGCTTTCAAGTAGTACGCGTCATAATAGCCGGCGCTCAGCACGTAGGTTCCCAGCATGATGCGCCGCTTGCACTCCGCGCCAAATCCGCTCCCGCGTGTCTCGCGGTACATGTCGCTCAGCGTGCTCGACTCGCCCGAGCGCGTGGTGTAGCGTACGCCATCGTAGCGAGCCAGATTCGACGAAGCCTCCGCCGTGCAGATGATGTAGTAACACGGAATTGCGTATTTGGTCGCCGGCAGGCTGATGTCCCGAATCTCGCAGCCCAGTTTTTTCAGCAACTTCACCCCGTCGGCGATGCGGTCAGCGGTCTCGCTCGCAACGCCCTCGAAATACTCCTTCGGCAGACCAATCTTCTTGCCGCAGACGTTGCCATCCAGCAGGGACAGGTAATCGGGCACGGGAGCGAAGGCGCTGGTGGAGTCCATCTCATCCCGGCCGGCGATCACCCGCAGCAGCAGCGCCGCATCGGCCACTGTGCGCGCAAACGGACCCACGTGATCCAGCGAACTGGCAAACGCCACCAACCCATATCGCGAAACTCTTCCGTATGTAGGCGTCACGCCGACCACACCGCAGAACGAGGCGGGCTGCCGCACAGATCCGCCGGTGTCGGACCCCAGCGCCACAACTGCCGTGCCTTGCGCCGTGGCTGCCGCGGAGCCCCCGCTCGATCCGCCGGGCACCCGGTCTAACGCTACAGGGTTTCGAACAGGTCCATAGGCCGAGTTCTCGTTCGAGGAACCCATCGCGAACTCATCGCAATTCGTCTTGCCGAGAATCACGCCGCCCGCCTGCTCGATACGCGCTACCGCGGTAGCGTCGTAGGGCGGAATATATTTCTCGAGCAAACGTGAGCCGCAGGTGGTACGCACTCCTTTAGTAACGATGACGTCTTTGATGGCTAGTGGGACGCCCGCTAGTGGGCCAGGATCCGCGCCTTGCGACAAGGCCTGATCCACTCGATCCGCAGCCGCCATGGCGCGCTCCGGACAGAAGCTGAGATAGGCATTCGTCTTGACGTTCTCCGCTTCGGCAAACGCCAGCGCCTTTTGGGTCAGCTCCGTGGCGCTGAAAGTCTTGGCCTTAAGACCGGCTTGCACTTCTGAAATGGTCAGGCTAGCGATCATCGTTCGATCACCCGGGGAACCTTATAGTAGCCATTGCTAGCCAACGGAGCGTTGGCCAAGGCCGCGGCGTTGCCCAGCGGCGCGCGCTCCACGTCGGGCCGTAGCGTAGCGGTCTCTTCGGCGTCATACAAAACTTGGGCCATTGGTTCGACGCCGCTGGTGTCCAATTCTTTCAAAGTTTCTATGTGGGTGAGTATCTCGTCAAGCTCGCGCGACATTCTGGCCACTTCGTCGTCGGTCAGCTTGAGATTCGCGAGGTCGGCGACGTACCGGACCTCGGGTTCAGTGATCTTCACGCGGATGCCCTTTTTCGTTTCTCTTTGTAGATCTGTCGGAGCACCGGGTCGCGGATGGAGTCGGCGTCATCCGTGGACTCCGCAGGCCGCAAGGCCGGCGCAACGGCCGCTGGCCGGCGCTGCGTGGCCACGCGAAACTCCACATCGCGCACCAGGTCCGGACCGAGTATCTCCACCAGATTCTCCAGGATCTGCAGCCGCAACTGAAAAAGCTGATTCTTCCAAATCCCGTCGTCTACTTCTACTACCAAGCGGTCGCGCACCAGGCAACGGGCGGTGGAGTGAAAGGCAATGCGCTTACCTACCGCCACCGGCCAAGCCGCGATCGCCAACTCCGCTGGCGGGAGCTGTGCGGAGAGCTTCAGATTGCGGATAAACTTGGACGCGCGCTCCATCCGCTTGATTCTAACAAGAACGCTTTGGATAGAACCCGGGATAGGCGGTACGCATTTTGTCGGACTCCTGCAACGCCGAAGTGATCTGGATCAGTTCGCCCTTACCAATCCCCGGACACCAATCCCCTAAAGCGCGCCACTCCCTCAGATCCTCCACGTATTCCGGCCAGAACGGAAACAGACCGCACTGTGCCGGCTTCACCGCATGGATCGAGCACCCACTCTCTGTCAGAAAATGGCAATGCGAATCGCGCGGTGTGCGCAACCTCCGGATATGCGTCGTCCGGTAAACATAGCGCTCTTCAAACTTCTCCATCGTCAAGCCCAGATACGCAGCAATCCGCTGTGAATCCCGTTCGGTGAGGTAGACGAACCCCTGCCGGTCGCAGCATTTGGTGCAGCTGCTCTGGCATTCAAAGCGAAGAGTCTTGGCTTTACTGTTTGAGCGCCGCTTCAAGGGCATCGACCACTTGCTGCGAGTCCGGTTTGACGCCGGGCTCAAAACGGGCAATAACTTTGCCGTTGCGGTCCACCAGGAATTTGGTGAAGTTCCATTTGATCTCGCCACCGGTAGCCGGGTTGGTCTCCTTGCTGGTCAGGAACTGGTACAGCGGAGCTTTGTCGTCGCCCTTCACCGAAATCTTGGAATACATCGGGAAGTCTACTTCGTAAGTTCGTTTGCAGAAGTCTTTGATCTCCTCGTTGGTGCCGGGTTCCTGGCTCATAAAGTTGTTGGCCGGGAAGCCGACAACCACCAGCCCCTGGCTCTTGTACTTGCGATACAGACCTTCCAGCGCGGTGTACTGGGGGGTGAAACCGCATTTGCTGGCGACGTTAACGATCAGCAGCACCTTGCCTTTGTATGCGCCGAGAGGCGCCGGTTGGCCGTCGATCGAGTTGGGCGCAAATTCCAGAACAGAGCTGGCGGCGAAAGCGGACATGGCGAACAGAGCGATTCCGAGAAGCGTTTTCATGCGCCATATAGATGAGAGGTTCATGCGCTGGGATTCAGGATAGTTTTGGTCATCTGGACAATGGGCAGGCTGGCACCGTTTTTTAGAGGAACATCAAAGCGCCGCATAGCTTCGAATCCATGCGTGCGATATAAGGGCTCTCCGGTAAGAGTAGCCGCCAGTTCCAGGCTCTGAAATCCCGCTGCGGCAGCCGCTTGCTCACAGGCGCGCAGAATTCGGCTGCCGAGCCCCTGGCGCGCGTGTTCCGGATGAACAAAGAACGCCCGGATGCGCGCTGCTTCGGTAGCCGGATCGAGGAAGGCATCGTCCTTGCCGGTGACATGATCGCTGCCAAACAGCGTCTTGCGCTTGCTCCAGCCGCCGCAGGCAGCAACGCGGCCTGCAAGTTCGACCACAAAATAGGTCTGATCGCGAATGAGCTGTTGGTCCACTCCGAACACCGTTCCGAGGGAGCCATCTATCTGCTCCGGCGAGTAATCAGCCGCCTGCAACTTGCGGACCGACAGGTCGATCAGCGCGTGCAGTTCCGGGATGTCGTCCAGCGTGGCCAGGCGGAGCATTGATTCGTCATTCTACGTTATTCGAATTAACAAGGTGCGCGACCTCACAAGTCACGCCCGGCACCCGGGCCTGCGTAAGTGCCTCCCGCATCTTCCGCGACATTAAGACAAGGGGGCGGGCGTAGTACAAGCCCGCGTGTTGCCCGTAAAGTTGAGTGGTCACGCAGTAGTCGCTGCCGTCCCATGTCGAGCGTTCGACAAAAGCCTCCGACAAGACCGACCAGCCTTTGGTGTGCCCAAACGGGCACCTGTATTTACCTTCAGCATCGTGATCGAGCGGGTTGAGGCCAAATTGGGTGGCGGAGGATAGCGATACCGGCTGGCCAGAAGAAACGATTTGATACCACACAGGCAGTGGACGTTTGCTCGCTAGACGCTCGAATCGCATTGCACCCTCAGCCATAGCTTTGTAGAACAAGTCTTCGTTTTCCTTGCGGCTCATCCACAGAGAAAATGCGGCGCTAGGATGCCTGATCCCAACAAGAGCACCCCTCTCGATTAGTTGTCGTCCGGAAGGCACCGTGGAAAGGGTCAGGGGGCCGTCGAATTTGGAGGAGCGATGCCGAACCGGCCGGAGGCTAAAGCCAGTGAGTTTGTGATCCAGCAATATCTCAGCCGTCTGCTGTGAGACGACCGGTTCGTCGGAGAGTGTTGTCGCGAAACCACCCTTCTTTGGAAGGCGCCTTAGATCGAGAACCAGTTCGGATGTCTGCATTCTTCCAGCGCCACACACTGCGCAGGTTGAACTGGTGTCGTATTCGGTTCCGTGCTCTTCGCACCCTTGTTCAGATACGGCGTTGGGCTTGCAAATGAGCCGAAACATCTCGGCCCCCCGAGTCTCATCCTTGGTGTATTTCCGGTCGATACGCCAGTACCAAAGCTTGTCCGCAAGTTCTGCTAGGGCCCTTAGTCTTGTTCCGTGAGCATCCACGTGAACGCGAACCACCAGGATCTTTATCTTTGGAACCACGACGCGTCCGAGAATTTCGGCGCTTTCGAAATAGCCGTCCAACAGACCATCTGCGGGACGATTTCGAAAGCGCATCTCAATGAATTCGGTCATGGAGAAGTGTCAGTGCACAGACCGGTCGCCGTATCATTCAGGCGAGCCTCAGACCCGCAACCCGTTCAAAATGGCGGCGGTTTTTCGTTAATAAAGTGCCACCGTTGCTGGTCACAATACCCGCAATCAGACTGTCCGCCATACCAATGGGATTGCCTGATCGTTCAAGAGATCTACGAATGTCACTGGCAGCGTCGGCAGCCGCGTCGTCTAGCACCAGCGACGGCACCGCCCCGAGCAGTTGGAGTAGGCTGGCAAGTTGCTTCTGGCTCTTCGCGCCCGAAAGGAGTTCAAACCGGCTGATGACCGTTGTCCGGAGTGCGCCACGGCTGAGCAATCGCTCTACTGCCTCGGCTTCGCCCTTACTCGCTAGGTAGTCGATGAGTACGTCAGTGTCGGCAATGGTCACCGCCAGTCCGCCCGGATTCTCTGAGTTCGAGTCAGCAACCCGGCAGCGTCCGCCTCGCTCATGGATCCCTTCAGCGCAAGACCCTTACGGATGGCAGCCGTCCGGTCATCTTGCGCTTTGAGGTAGAGTTCCAGCGCTTCGGCGACCACAGTCGAGAACCCCTTCTCGCCCCGGTTGGCAGCCAACTCGAGGATGCGCGCGCGATGTTCAGGCTTCATCTCAATGGTGGTTCGCATGCCTCTATTATGACATGCATGCACATGCACTTCATTTATGATAAAGCTCGACAAACTGCCGCAGTTCCGCCTCATTCACGTCGGACACTGCGCAGTATTTCATCGCGGCTTGGGTCCAGCAAATCAGGTGATAGCCGTTGCTGGTGGTCTCTGGTTGCTGCTCGGCGGCGGCCGACGGCCAAGTGAACAGATTGATCACGTGTTTGCGCCGCTCGAATACTAAAGCCGCAGCCGGGTGACCCTCAAAATACTCCAAACGGCCGCCTGCCAGCGAAAATCCATCAACGGACAAATCTCTTACGTCAGGCGAGAAATCCAGCTTGCCGTTGAACCACGGTTTCACCGTGTGACGATCGGATGACGGCACGTCGATCAGGTGCGTCCCAGCCAGCGAGCGCACGTGGGCGGAAATCAGATTGGCCGCCAGCAATTCCCGGGGCGAAACGCGAGAGCGCAGCAGCGCGACATTCCCAGCGATGGACGCTACCAGCAAAACGGATGCCGCAAGGGCCAGCCAATTCCAGGGAACGGGCTTGGGGCTTCGAGACTGCGCCAGAATTCTCTGCCTCAACGCAGCGGGCGCTCGATAGTATGGGGCCTGCTCGCGAACGACGTTTCGCAAAACCATCATTTCCTCCCGCATCTTGCGGCATTCCGGACAGCTCTCGAGGTGCTCGGCAAGATCGGGGGTGGACGCCGACTCGATATCGATCAGCTCCTGAGCCGACTCACACGTCATGGAACCCTTCTTTCAATCGCAGACAGTCCTGCAAGCGCTTGCGGGCGCGCGACAGCCGTGACATTACGGTTCCAATAGGAACACCGGCGATGTCGGAGATTTCTTTGTAAGACATGTCTTCCTGTTCCCGCAGCACGAACGCTTCGCGGTATTCCAGCGGCAGGCCGTTCATGCACTCTTCCACGGAGCCGAGCGTTGCCTTCCGCAATGACCTGACCTCGGGCGTCGGCTCCGGGGCGGCCCCGCCATGCACCCGCTCGTCAAACTCGATGGTCTCTTTGCGGCGGCGCTCGCGCAGCCAGCTAAAACACGTATTGCGAACCACCGCCAGCAGCCAGGCCCGTCCGTCACCGCCGCGAAACCCGTCAAAGAAGCGGAAGGCCCGCAGATAGGCCTCCTGCACCACGTCTTCGGCGTCCTGGTTGTTCCGGGTCAGCCAGCGGGCGAGGTTGTAGGCGGCATCCAAATGCGGAAGGACCGTCTGCTCAAACGACAATCGCTGTTCGACCGGGTCCATCTGTACGAGCGCCGCTGACATTTTCCCATATCAGGAGACCGAAACCCAGAGGCAGTTTATTCCCGCTTGCGCTCTTTTTTTGCCCAGTCGTAGATCCGGCGTCTGTCTTCATCGGAGATCCGGGCTTCCGGATGCAACATTTGATAGCGCTGAGGCGGCATCTCCTTACTGCGCACTTCGGCCGCAATCTTGGCTAATAGCTCGCGCCGCAGTTCACTGGAATACTCATTCCAGCGCGAGAAGTTCATATGCTGGCGGGCCTCGGAAACATCATGCTCCACTAGCCATGAGAACGGAGGCGCAAAGCTGTACCAGGGCCACACGGTCTTCTCGGAATGACAATTCTGACAGGCTTTGCCGAACAACTCCGCAGGGACGGCCAGCGGCTGGTCTGAGTGTTGCTGCTTGACGGGACCGAATGGGCGTAACAGGAGCGCTGGCGCGGTCAACAAACCAGCGAACAAGATTAGTTTTCGCATTTCGCCTGTGATTACCTTTCCAAAATCAAATTTATTCCCTCGGGAATAACAGAGCCGCTGTCGCGGTAGGTATCGGCGGAGGCAGTATGAACAACATTCAAGACGACAACATTGACCGGCGCGGATTTCTACGGTGTATGGCGTGGGCCGGCACGGGAATGGTCTGGAGCATTGTGGGCGGCATTCCTACATCCAAACTTCTCGGCCAAACGCCGGGCCAGGGCGGATTCCAGTTTGTGCAAATCAGCGATAGCCACATCGGCTTCAATAAGCCGGCGAACACGGACGTAAACGGGACGCTGCTGGCAGCCATCGACAAAATCAACGGTTTGCCGCAGACGCCGGACTTTCTCATTCACACCGGGGACTTGACGCATCTCGCCAAGCCCGCCGAGTTCGATACTCTGGCCGAACACTCCAAAGGCCTAAAGACGAAACAGACCTTTTATGTTCCAGGCGAGCATGACGTGGCCGGCGACGATGGCAAGGAATATCTGAGCCGCTTCGGCAAGAACACCAAAGGCAGCGGGTGGTATAGCTTCGATCACAAGGGCGCGCATTTCGTCGGACTGGTAAACGCGGCGGCCGTGGAAGGGCTCGGCGTTCTGGGCGGGGAGCAACTGGCCTGGCTGAAAGACGACGTCGCCAAGCGCTCGGCCAGCACGCCGATCGTCGTGTTCTCCCACGTTCCGCTGTGGACCGTCTATCGGGACTGGGGCTGGGGCACGGAGGACAGCGAACAGGCGCTCGCTCTGTTGAAGCGCTTCGGATCGGTGACCGTGCTCAACGGGCACATTCATCAAACCATGCAGAAGGTGGAAGGCAACGTGACGTTCCATACGGCAATGTCCACCGCTTTCCCGCAACCCCAACCGGGAAGCGCGCCGGCGCCTGGGCCGATGAAAGTACCCGCAGACCGGCTGCGCGCGGCGCTGGGAATCACTGAGGTCGAGGTGATCCAGCACCCGTATCGCTTGGCCATCGTGGACGCCAGTCTGGCATGAAGTACCTGGCATGGTTGGTTCTGGCATGCTGCATCCATGCGGGCGACGGCAGCGACCTGTTTGCCCGGCGCTGCGCCGGCTGCCACTCGCTGGACAAAGACAAAGAAGGCCCGCGCTTGCGCGGCGTGTATGGCCGCGTGGCCGGATCGGTTCCGGCGTTCCCGTATTCCGACGGTTTGAAGAAGGCCGGCATCCTCTGGGATGACCAGAGCCTCGAACACTGGCTCAGCAACCCGGAAGCAGTGGTGCCGGACTCCGATATGGCCTTTCACGTCAAAGACGCGGAAGAGCGGAAGGCGATTATCGAGTTTCTCAAGTCAGCCAAGGTTCGTTAGGCCTCCGAAGCCACATGGGCCGCAGCCCGCTTGGTCCAACTGGCGGCCAAGAAGTCCTTATTCATGCGGCCAATCACTTCCAGCGGGATCTGTTTGGGGCACACGGCGGCGCACTCGCCAATATTGGTGCAGTTGCCGAAGCCCTCGGCGTTGAATTGAGCCAACATTTTCAGAGCACGCTCGTGGCGTTCCGGCTGGCCTTGCGGAAGCAGGCCGAGGTGGCTGATCTTTGCGCCGGTAAACAGAGCGGCGGACGCGTTGGGGCAGGCTGCCACGCAAGCGCCGCAGCCGATGCAGGCGGCGGCGTCCATGGCGAGCTCGGCCCGGTCTTTGGGTACCAGGATGGCGTTGCCATCGGGGGCGCTACCGGTGGAAGCACTGACGTAGCCGCCGGCGGCGATGATGCGGTCAAACGCGCCGCGGTCCACTACCAGGTCTTTGATGATCGGAAACGCTTTGGCCCGCCAGGGTTCCAGATACAGTTCTTCGCCGTCTTTAAAATGGCGCATGGTCAACTGGCAGACGGTGGTGCCGGGCAGGGGACCGTGCGCGGTTCCGGAGATCATGAAGCCGCAGGAGCCGCAGATGCCTTCGCGGCAATCGTGCTCAAAGGCGATGGGTTCCTCGCCCTTGAGGATCAGGTCTTCGTTTACCACGTCCAATAGTTCGAGCATGGACATCTCGCCGTCCACTTGATTGGCCTCGTAGCGGACCATTTGGCCGGGCGTAACAGGCCCTTTTTGCCGCCATACGTGCAGGATTAGGCGCATTTAGGTGTGGCTCCTGGCGGTCGAGAGCACAGGCTCTCCAGAAGCCTGTTCGCGAAGCTCCGTGAAATGGGCGAAGGGGACACTGCTGGGATAGGTTTCAAGCGAAGGAGTTCGGACTGGGGCCCGCAGTGTCCCCGTGCGGGTTCGGACTGGGGCCCGCGGTGTCCTCGTGCGCGTCCAAGCGCCCAGGGGACACTGCTGCGATAGGTTCTGAGCGAAGGAGTTCGGACTGGGGCCCGCAGTGTCCCCGTGCGTGTTCGGACTGGAGCCCGCGGTGTCCCCGTTCGCGCTTAATCGCCAAGGGGACACTGCTGCGATAGGTTCTGAGCGAAGGAGTTCGGACTGGAGCCCGCAGTGTCCCCGTCGGCGTCCAAGCCCCATCCGCGTCTTGACGATTCTGGTCATTTGTAACTCCGTTGGCTGGGATGGACGTACTCGAACTCCAACGGCTCTTTATTTAAGAGCGGTGGTTGGCCCAGCCCTTGGTATTCCCAGGCCGCGGCGTACGAAAAGTGTTCGTCATCGCGCTGGGCTTCGCCTTCGGCGGTTTGATACTCCTCTCGAAAATGCCCGCCGCAGGATTCATCGCGGTGGCGCGCATCGAGGCACATCAGTTCGGCCAACTCAAAGAAGTCGGCCACGCGGCCGGCTTTTTCCAGGGACTGGTTCAACTCTTCTCCTGAGCCGAGAACTTTCACATCCTGCCAATATTGTTGCCGCAGCTCCTGAATCTTTCCGATCGCTTGCTCCAGGCCGGTTGCGTTGCGGGACATGCCGCACTCATCCCACATGATTTTGCCCAACTCGCGATGGAAGCTGTCCACGGTCCGTGCGCCGTTGACACCGAGCAGGCGTTTGGTCATTTCCTGAACGCAGGCTTCGGCTTGGCGAAACGCCGGATGGCTGGCGGTGATGGCGTCGGTTTTATTGGTGGCGAGGTAATTGCCGACGGTGTAGGGCAGGATGAAATATCCATCGGAAAGGCCCTGCATCAGAGCGCTGGCGCCCAGCCGGTTGGCGCCGTGGTCGGAGAAGTTGGCTTCGCCGGCGGCGAAGAGACCGGGAATGGTGGTCATCAGGTTGTAGTCGACCCACAGTCCGCCCATGGTGTAGTGGATAGCGGGGTAAATGCGCATGGGCACTTTGTAGGGATCGTCGCCAGTAATGCGCTCGTACATGTCGAACAGGTTTCCATAGCGCTCGCGGATGGTATTGGCGCCGAGCCGCTGGATGGAATCGGCAAAATCGAGGTACACGGCGAGGCCGGTCTCGCCGACGCCCCGGCCTTCATCGCAAACGGCTTTCGCGTTGCGAGAGGCGACGTCGCGCGGCACGAGATTGCCAAAGCTGGGATAGCGGCGTTCCAAATAGTAATCCCGCTCGGCTTCGGGAATCTGATCGGGGCTGCGCTTGTCGCCTTTCTGTTTGGGCACCCAGACGCGGCCGTCATTGCGCAGCGACTCCGACATGAGCGTGAGCTTGCTTTGGTAGTCGCCGGAGACGGGAATGCAAGTGGGGTGTATTTGCGTGAAACAGGGATTGCCGAAGGCCGCGCCTTTCTTGTAAGCGCGCCAGATGGCGGTGGCGTTGGAGCCTTTGGCGTTGGTGGACAGATAGTAAACGTTACCGTAACCGCCGGTGGCCAGAACCACGGCGTCGGCCACGTGGGACTCGATCGCGCCGCTAACGAGGTCGCGCGTGACGATGCCGCGGGCGCGGCCGTCGATCACCACTACGTCCAGCATTTCGGTGCGCGGGTACATGGTCACGCGCCCTATGTCAATTTGGCGTTCCAGCGCCTGATACGCGCCCAACAGCAATTGCTGGCCGGTTTGGCCTCGGGCATAAAACGTACGCGAGACTTGAGCGCCACCGAAGGAGCGGTTGGACAGCAGACCGCCGTACTCGCGGGCGAAAGGAACGCCCTGCGCCACGCATTGATCGATGATGTTGACGCTGATTTGCGCCAGCCGATAGACGTTGGATTCGCGGGCGCGGAAGTCTCCGCCTTTCACGGTGTCATAGAAAAGGCGGTAAATGCTGTCGCCGTCGTTCTGGTAGTTTTTGGCGGCGTTGATTCCGCCTTGCGCGGCGATGCTATGGGCGCGTCGCGGTGAATCCTGAAAGCAGAAACACTTGACGTTATATCCCAGCTCCGCCAGTGAGGCCGCGCCGGCGCCGCCGGCCAGTCCGCTGCCAACCACGATGATGGTGTGCTT
>Ga0075017_100002029_pt1 | contig 12598 bp, 8 predicted proteins | sample AleBraG_ABR_2012_FD_71475 | JGI IMG/M metagenome (GOLD analysis project Ga0075017, IMG submission 71475) | Freshwater sediment microbial communities in response to fracking from Pennsylvania, USA - Alex Branch Run_MetaG_ABR_2012 | ecosystem: Environmental > Aquatic > Freshwater > Creek >...
AAAAGGATGCGACGTGATTGTTTTCATGCGTGTCCCGTGCGGATTTTACCTTAGTGGCGCTCCTCAAGCACGGGAAGTCGTGATTTGAATTGATGTCCTTGCACGCTCATTCATAGCGAAGCGCGGTTAGAGGATCCACCCGAGTTGCGCGTCGCGCTGGCAGGTAGCTGGCAAGCAAAGCAACGCAAACCAGCACCACTGCCATGATCGTGAAAGTCAACGGATCGGTTGCGCTCACCTCGTACAATAGGCTCGTAAGCGCTCTGGTCATAGCGAGTGCCGCGAGAAGCCCGCAAGTCACGCCTAGCAGCGCGAGTTTCAGCCCCTTGTTCAGGATCATCCTCATCACGTCGCCTCCGGTGGCGCCCAGAGCCAGCCTCACGCCAATCTCCTGGGTGCGTTGCGCCACGGTATAGCGGATTAGCCCGAGTACGGCTCTTGACTGAAGCTCGCTGTTTTTCCGATGATCCGGGCGTCGCTCCCAAAAAGCGAGACCCACGTGCTGTACGCGAGCACCACTTCGTGGTCGGCCTTGGGTTGATCCTCTTCCGGCGCGAATACTCTTCCCAGCATGGGCCTTGCCTCGAATACCTCGAACCACTGCTGTGACACCTTTGCGCCGCGCAATCGCCGTGGCCAATTTCCCGCCGTATAGTTGAAATCTCCCTCGACCTCCATTGCCGCGGTTGCAAATACCTCTTTGTTCCGCCGGGCTGAATCAAAATCCGGCGCCGAGATGACAATGCTATTCAAATTCAGTTTTTCGTACCGCGCGCGCAATGCAACTACCTGTTTCGGATGCAGAATTCCGCTCGGGTGAAGGAGCAAGCCGTTCACCACGCTGTAGATCGCCGTATTTGCGCCGATGCCCAGAGCCAGCGTCAGCACTGCGGCGACACTGAAGCCCGGACTCTTCGCCAGCAGGCGAATCGCATACTTAAACTCTCGCAGAAAATTTGCCATCGGAATCTCCCCTCACAAGACTAGGACCTCAGTTGCGACCTCGGGATCTTCGCTCTATCCCGCGCGCGCCGCCGTCAGGGTCTCGCCTGCCAGCCACCCGTCCTTCAGTCGAATAATCCGGCTGCCAAAAGCTGCATTTCGTTCGGAGTGCGTGACCTGAATGATCGTCGTACCCGCATCGTTTAATCTCTTGAAGAGCTCCATAATCTCGTCTCCCTGCTCGGAGTGGAGATTACCCGTGGGCTCGTCCGCAAGAATCAGCTTGGGATTCAGGATCACCGCCCGTGCCACCCCCACCAGTTGTTGTTGACCGCCTGAAAGCTGGCTGGGGAACAAATCCTTTTTCCCGACAATATGAAACCGGTCCAGAGTGTCGCAAACCAGACTGACGCGCTCCTTGTGTGGCACGTTTTTATATGACAGCGGCACTTCCAGGTTTTCGTACACCGTGAGATTGTCAATCAGGTGGTAGCTTTGAAAAACAAATCCAATGTTCGCTTTGTGCAACTCGTTTCGCTTCTTTACGTTTAGTTTGTGGACCGGTTCCCCGTTAAAAAAATATTCCCCGCTCCATGCACCGTCAAGCATTCCAATGATGCTCAGTAAGGTCGACTTGCCGGCGCCTGAGGGCCCCATGATCGTCACAAATTCTCCGGGCTTGATGTCCAGAGTAATCCGGCGAAGCAGGTAGAACTTGCTCGGCCCCGCATCCACCGCTTTTTCGAGGCTCTTTAATTGGATCAATGGTTCCAAGTGGACTCCTTCAATCAGAAACAGAAAATGAATTCACCGCAGCATCCCGCAACTTGGTTCGCAAATTGCGCTACTCGTATCGCAGCGCAACGATTGGATCCACGCGCACCGCCCGCAGCGCAGGCAGATACGAAGCCAGCATGGAAACCGTCGCAAGCACGAGCGGCAACACGATAAATGCGAGCGGATCCGCCGCGCTTACTCCAAAAAGCAGGCTAGAGAGTGCATTGGCCATTGCGAACGCCAGTGGCAACCCTAGTCCCACTCCCAATGCCGTCAAGAAGAATCCCTTTCCGAGCACCAACTTTTGAATGTCGCCCGCCGTCGCGCCCATCGCCATCCGGATACCGAACTCATTTGTTCGTTCCGCTACCGCGTAAGACATCACACCGTATACTCCCACCGATGCCAGTACCAGGGCGATCACTCCCATCACTCCCATCATCGCAGCCACGTACTCGATCCCGATGATCGAATCGCTGATCACTTTGTCGAGCGCTTTCACTTCGAAAATCGGAATCTCCGGATCAATGACCGCGATCTGGCTCCTTGCCGCGCTGGTGAAGGACGAAGGATCTCCCTCAGTCCGCAACATATAGGAGATGTACGGGCGCGGAGTCTGACGGAACGAGCGGTAAATCGTCGGGATATCTTCCTTGACGATCCAACTGTAATGCACGTCATCCACAATTCCAACTATCGTCATCCACGGGCTGGTTTCGTCCTCGGGATTAACTCGCACTTTTCGGCCGAGCGGGTTTTCGCCAACGAAGTATCTTCGCACCAGGCTTCGGCTGATGACCGCGACGCTAACTGTCTCGTTGCCGTCGCTATTCTCCAGCAGCCGTCCCTCGCGGGGCTCAATATTCATCACGCCAAAATAATTGGGGCTTACGGTCTGCACGATTGCGGCAAGGACTTCACTGCGTCCGCCGCCGGACCGGCCCTCGATCGCAAACGACCGCGTGTTTATCCCGCCTCCGCCCGAATAAGGAACATTGCTCACAATTGACGCAGATCGCACGCCGGGGAGTCCCGCCAGTCCCTGCAGCGCCTTCTCATGGAATGCCAACCTCTGTGCAGGCTCCTTGTATTGGGATTCCGGGAGGCTCAGAGTGAATGTAAGCAGCGTTTCCGGTTTGCACTTTTCGTTCACATTCAAAAGCGCGCCGAATCCTCTTACTAGCAGCCCGGCCCCAACCAGAAGAATCAGCGAAAGCGAGATTTCTGCAACCACCAGGATGTTCCGGACTCTCTGCCTCGCGCGGCCGGCCGATGATCCGCGCCCGCTCTCCTTCAGCGTCTCACTGATGTTGGTCCTCGAAACCATCAGGGCGGGGGCGATGCCAGAGACAATTCCGCTCATCAGCGCGATTCCCAGGGTGAAGAGGAACGCATTCTTGTCCAGCGAAATCGTGTTCCATCCGGCTATGAATCTAGCCACGTCGGGCGGCATGTGCGAAAGAATCAGTGCAATATCCCACTGCGCGAAAATTAGCCCGAGCCCTGCTCCAACCAGCGAAAGCAGAATACTCTCTGTCAACAACTGAGAAATGATTCGAGAGCGGCTCGCGCCCATCGCCGTGCGTACGGCCAACTCCTTTTGCCGTCCGCTCAGGCGTGCAAACTGCACGTTGGCCACGTCCGCGCACGCGATAAGTAGGACGAATCCCACGGCGCCCAGTAGCAGTAGCGTATATTGCCGAGTCAAATCGCTCGTCGCGAATTCGCGAATGGACATCAAGCGGAGTTGCCAGCCTTTGTAGGCCTCCGGAAACTCGCTTGCCTGCCGCTCTCCAATCGTATTCAACTCGGCGGCAGCCTGCTTCAGCGAAACTCCCGAGCCGAGCTGGCCGATGGGCCATAGGTATCGCGAATCTCGCAGCGTTTTCTGCTTCGGAGTTAGCGCCAGGGGAATCCATGCTTCTCCTGGCCTTGGAAAATCAAATCCTTTTCCCATCACTCCGACAATCGTAAAGGCCTTGCCGTCGACCTTGACGATTCTTCCCAGAACGCCTAGATCGGACGCAAAGCGTCTTTCCCACAACCCGTAACTTAAGATGATCTCCTGGTCCTTGCCCGGAACTTGTTCTTCCGGCAGAAATGTTCGGCCTACCAGCGGCCTGACCCCGAGCGTGCTGAAAAAATCAGCTGTAACGTCAATGCCCTGGATTTTTTCCGCCTGCCCCACGCCCGTCAAGTTCACTTCGTCATAGACGTACGCATCCAGTTTCTCGAACGATTTTGCCTGCTCCTTCCAGTCGAGGAAAGTTGCAGGCGCGATGGCATTGCGATCGATATTTTGTTCCGGCCGGACGTTTACAATTGCCGCGAGCCTGCCAGAATCTTTAAATGGAACTGGATGGAGGAGAAAACCCTCCGCCACGCTAAAGATCGCAGTGTTCGCGCCAATGCCCAGTGCCAGCGCCGCTGCGCAGACAACCGTAGCCAGCCGGTTTTTCGACAGCATTCGAGCGCCGTACCGGATGTCCTGCATCAAATTGTGCATGATTGCTCCCGAGATGCCGTTCCGTTAAGCGCCGACTCCTGCCTCACGTGTCTCTTCCACGATGCGCCCGTCAAACAGATGAATCGTGCGTTCCGCGAAGTTCGCGTAGCGCTGGTCGTGGGTGACCATGCAGATTGTTGCGCCGGCCCGGTGCAGGTCGCGCAGCAGTTCCATCACAGCTTCGCCGTTCTTCGAGTCCAGGTTTCCGGTCGGCTCGTCGGCCATCAGGATCAACGGATCGCCGACTAACGCGCGTGCAACCGCCACGCGCTGCTGCTGACCGCCCGATAGTTGCGAAGGATAGTGCCGCAAACGGTGCGCCATGCCCACTCGCTCCAGAGCGTTCTGAACCTTTTGTTTCCGCTCGGCGCTGCTCGTCCCACGATAGGTCAGCGGCAATTCCACGTTCTCGTACACCGTCAAGTCGCCGATCAAATTGAACGCCTGGAAAATGAATCCAATCTCGCGGTTGCGGATGCGCGTGCGGTCGCTGATCGAGAGTTTCGCCACTGGCTGGCCGTTCAGAAAGTAATCGCCGCCCGTCGGCGAATCCAGCAATCCCAAAATCGAAAGCAGAGTGGACTTGCCGCAACCCGATGGGCCCGCGATCGAAATGTATTGTCCTTTGTGAATTTCCAGATGGATTTCGGAGAGCGCGTGCGTCTCCACCTCATCGGTGTAAAACACTTTCTTCACGCCTTCCATTTTGATCAGCGTTTCATTCGTTCCGGCCATGTTTGCTCCTTGTTCTCTTTCGATTTTGGAATCTGACTCCACTCAAACTCTTTCCCTTGAACTTCGTTTCCAATCACTCCGTTCACTCATATCGTAGCGCCACGATCGGACTGATCCGCGTCGCCCGTCTCGACGGCAAATAACACGCCGCCGATGCGATCAGCACAATCACAAGAAGCGATCCCACGTAAATTCCCGGATCATTCGCATGCACGCCAAACAAAAGTGATTCACTCAAGCGCGCCAGTCCGTAAGCCATCGGCAATCCAAGCAACGTCCCCGCAAGCAGCATCCCCCCAACTTCCTGGAACACCAGGCGGCGTACATTTCCCGCAGCAGCTCCCAGCGCCACTCGTATCCCGATCTCGCGCGTCCGCTGTACCACCAAATACGCTAGTACTCCATAGATGCCCAGTGCCGCCAGCAGCGCTGCCAGTCCGCCGAACGCGGTCGAGAGTCCCGCGATTACACGTTCCGCGAAAAGATCTTCATCCACAACACGCCGCACCGTCTTCAATTCAAAAACGGGCAGATTTGCATCCGCCTTCCGTACCGTTTCCCGCAAGGAATTTGCGACCAAGAGCGGATCCTGCTGCGTCCTTACGTAAAAGCTCATGCCGAACAATTTTCCGAACTGCGCATAGGGCTGATAGAAATACGGCAGATCCGGCGAGCGAACATTTTCCTCCTTAGCGTTCTTCACCACGCCCACGATTTCAATGTCCGGCTTGACTTCGTTGCCAGCGCCTAACGCGAAGTGCACCCCAATCGGGTTTCTCTTGGGGAAGAACTGTTTCACCATCGCTTCATTAATCAAAGCAACCTTGGGGTTCCTGGCTCCGTCCGCCGCGCTAAATTCCCGGCCTGAAACCAATGGTACTCGCAACGTCGAAAAATAGGCCGGACTAATCGCGTCAAAATCCACATGGTGATCATCGGAATCCTGGTTCTCGCGTCCCTCCACTGTAATATTCGTCCCCATATCCGTGCCGGTCAGAATGGGAATCTGCGATGAACCTACTCCCAACACACCCGGCACCGCGCCAAGTTCCTGCCTCAGGTGATCTACCAGAGCTACGGTCCTAGCGTCATCGTAACCGCTCAGTTGCGGCTCAATCGAAAACGTAATTAGATTGTCCGCGCTCAGCCCCAAATTCTGCTGCCGCAGATTCCACAGTGTCCGGGCAAACAACGCGGCGCCTGTCAGGAGCAGCAGCGTAAAGGCAACCTGCGCAGCCACCAGCACCTTCCGGAATCGCACATGCCCCGGACCTGCTGAAGAGTTTGACCCCTGATCCTTCAGCATCTGCGAAACTCCCGTGCGTGCCACTCGCCACGCCGGTAACAAGCCAAACAGAATCGCCGATACTGCTGTCGCGGCCGCCGCGAATCCCAGAACACCTCGGTCCACACTGGAAGTGATGCCGTGTACGCCACCCTCTGAAACGACCAATTGCGTCAAAATGTTCATCAGCCACACACCCAATAACAGCCCCACCCCGCCCCCTCCTATCGCGCACAGCAAGCTCTCCACCATTAATTGACGCATCATTCGGCCCCGAGTCGCGCCCAGCGCCGACCGAATCGCGAACTCTCTCTGGCGGGTGGCCGCCTTCGCCAGAAGCAAGTTAGCTACATTCGTGCATGCTATCAGCAGTACCATCGCCACCATGGAGAAGAGCGCTATCAGTGCCGGCCCGGAATCCCGCTGCACCGTGCTCCTCCCCTGCGCGCCCGCAGAGAGTACGATTTTCTTGTTGAGGAACTCCTTGCGGTCCTTCCCATCAGCGCGTAAGTGCAGTGTCGCGGCTTGCTGCTCCAGAAGCGCGGAATACTCCAGATTGATCCCTGTTTGAGCTCGTTCCACGGATACACCTGGTTTCCGCCTCGCCAACACTGCCAGGAAAGAATCGTTCCAGTCGTCCAACCCATTGCGAACCGGGGTCATTTGCCCCTTCATGGTCATCGGCACGAAAATATCTGGAGTCTGTCCTACTTGGATTCCTGTGAAACTTGCTTGGGCCACCCCCACCACCGTCATCTCTGTATTGTTAACGAGGATTGTGTGATTCAGTACGCCCACGTCTCCGCCAAAATGCTGTGTCCAGTAACCGTGACTCAATACCAAGACGGGATGCGCTCCCTGAACATCGTCATCGGCCGGGGACAAGACTCGTCCCAGCGAAGGTCGCACGCCAAGTACTTCGAAATAATTTCCGCTTACAAGCTCACCTGCGCCGCGATCCGTCTGGCCATGACTTGCGATGCTTGCATTGAACGCAAATCGGGCGATCACTCCGTCAAAAACGGATGTATTCTTTGCCAAACCTTTGTAGAGCGGATAAGAAAAAATCTCTGAGTCGTCCCCATCGCTCCACACGTGGCCGTGTTTCGGTCCCGGCGATTTCAGCACCACCAGCTCTTCAGGATTCCTCACCGGCAAGCGCTTCAACAGCACCTGGTTGAAAATAGAAAAGATTGCCGTGTTCGCGCCGATACCCAACGCTAGCGTCAATATCGCGATCGCTGTGAATCCCGGGTTCTTCCCCAGCATCCGCAACCCGTACCGCACGTCCTGCATCAGTTCGCGCATCCTTTTTCCCCTTAAATCTCAAATCCTCGACCCAAGCGTCATTCGTACCGTAGCGCCACAATCGGATCGACCTTTGTCGCACGTCTTGCCGGCACATAGCAGGCAATCAGCGCGACAACCAGCAAGAGCAGCGCGGTGGCAGCGAAGGTCAGTGGGTCCGTTGCGCTAACCCCATAGAGCTGGCTCGCAAACACTTGCGATATCGCCAGTGTTCCGATAATGCCTGCCGCGATTCCTATCGTGGTCATCCCCATCCCGTATCCGAGGACCAGCCTCAGAATATCGCTGCGTTCGGCGCCGATGGCCACGCGTACTCCAAGTTCGTGGGTCCGTTGCTCCACGCTATAGGAAACCACTCCAAATAACCCAACGATGGCCAACAGCAGCCCCGAGCCGGCAAACACCCCAAGTAGCAAGCTCGTGAACCGGCGCTGCGCCAGTGAGTCGGAGACATATTGTTCCAGCGTTTGCACGCTGTAAACGGGTAGCTCGGCGTCGATTGCGTGCACCTGCTCGCGCACCGCCGGTAACAATTGCATCGGGTCACCCGTGCTTCTTGCGATCACGATCATCGATCCAATTGGCGCTTGGTCGTAGGGAACGTAGGATTCCGGATCCGTCTTCTGCCAGAGATTGCGATGCTTCACGTCTCCCACGATTCCCACGATCTCCCTCATGACCTCCGGCCCGAACGCAGAAACGCCTGGCTTAATATGTTTCCCAATCGGGTCCTCGTTCGGAAAGATTTGGCGCGCTAAGGTCTGATTGATGACTACCACGGGATTTGCTTTCGCGCCATCGCGATCGCTAAACTCTCTGCCCCGGATCAGCGGAATTCGCATCGTCTGGAAATAATCCAAGGCGATCGTGCGGAATTGGGTGCGCGGCAGGTCGCTCTTCGCCATTGGACGCCCCTCGATTTCAAACGAGGTCCGAATCGCGTCGCTCGACATTGGCAGGGGCAGCACGCCGCTCGCGCTCTGAACGCCAGGCAAGGCCCGAATCCGGCCAAGCAAGTCCTTATAGAAGTTTATGGACTGCTCCGGCTTTCCGTATCGAATATCCGGCAAGTCGATATCGAACGTCAGTACCCCGTGAGGCTCAAATCCCGGAGAGGTGCGCAGCAGATGCACTGTACTTTCCAGCAAGAGGCTGGCTCCGGTTAGCAACACAAGCGCCAGGGATACCTCTGCAACAACCAGCAGCCCTCGCATGCGCGACCGCCCCACGCCTTCGGTGGCCGTCCTCCCGCCGTCCTTCAAAGTGCGAAATGGGTCAGAGCGCAAGGAGTGCAAGGCCGGCGCCAATCCGAAGAGCAATCCGGTCAACACGGAGACAACTAGCGTAAAACTGAGCGCCCGCCAATCAACTTCAGCACTCGCCAAGCGGGGGATTTTCAGGGATGGAATGTTCGTCAAGATTCGCGTGCCCCACACCGCGGCCACCAGCCCCACGGCTCCTCCGCCGAGTGATATCAGCACGCTTTCCGTGAGTAGTTGCCGGACTAAACGCCCGCGGCCCGCTCCCATCGAGACGCGAATCGAAATCTCTTGCTGCCGTGACGCCGCGCGCGCCAGCAATAGATTTGCAGTGTTGGCGCACGCTATCAACAACAGCAGGCTCACAGCGCCAAGTACCATCAGGAGCGCGGGGCGCGCGTCGCCCACCAGCGCTTGAATCTCCGGTTGCGCTCCCAGACTCATGTGCCGGTTGGTGTCGGGATACTGCTTCGCGAGTCCCTCTCCGATCGCCGCGAGCTCCGCATTCACCTGCTCCCGTTCAACCCCCGGCTTCAACCTTGCAATGGCATGGAGGAAATGGTCTCCGCGTTCCTCGGCAATAGGCTTGTCTCCGTCGCTGCTCGAGTAAAACGAAGCCATGGTGGTCCAGAGATCCATGCGCTCCGCCGCAACCGGGAATTGAAACTGCGGCGGCATCACCCCTGCCACGTTGTACGCTGTGCCGCTCAACCTGATTTGCCGGTTTCCAATGTTCGGATCTGCGCCGAAGCGGCTGCGCCAAAGATGGTCGCTGAGGATAACAACATGCGCGCCCTTCTCATCGTCGGCTGCGGTAAACAATCGTCCGGTCTCTGGCGTCGCTCTTAACACTGCGAACAGACCGGCGGAGACCTCCCCCGCTTGCAAATGCACTGGTTCGCCGGACTCGGTCAGCGTAAAGGTCGTAGTGTCGTAGGCCGCCGCCGATTCTAGTGTGTGCGTCTGAGCCCGCAGATCGGCGAAGTCCGGATAAGAAAGAGGCCGGCCCCTCTCATTGTTCCGCGTGTCAATCCCGCGAATCGCCACCAGCCGGTCGGGTTCCGGAAAGGGAAGCGGTCGTAGGAGCACGGCGTTGATTACGCTGAAGATCGCCGTGTTTGCGCCGATCCCCAGCCCCAGCGTGAGGATCGCCACCAGCGTAAACCCCGGATTCTTCGCCAATATCCGCAGGCCGTACCGCACGTCTTGATAGAGTTCTTGCATCGTCTCTAGACTCAAATCCTTATCCCAACAAGTGACAGTCACTCATACCGCAGCGCTTGGTTCGGATCTACGAGGGTCGCACGCCTTGCCGGCACGTACGCCGCCATCCCCGCAACACACAGAAGGAGCGAGCACGCTCCCGCGTACGACAAAAGGTCCGTCGTCTTGACTTCGAACAGCATTGTTTCCAGCAGCCGGCTACCCGCATAAGCCGCCGCGACACCCGCAACAATTCCAGCGCCGACAACGATGAACATACGCTGCAAGACCGTGCCGAAAATGTCTCCGCGCTGTGCCCCCAGCGCCATGCGAATTCCGATTTCCCGTGTCCGCCGCGCCACCGCAAAAGCCACCACGCCATACAGGCCGATCGAAGCCAGCAGTGTCGCAAGCAGCCCGAACGCGCTCGAAAGCCATGTAACCACTCTTTCTTTCGTCAGGGATTCTTCTGTTTGGATTTCCAGCGTCGTCGTTCCGTAGAGCGGCAGGTTGCCATCCAGGTCTTTCACTTGCATTCGAACCAGTTCCGCAAGCTTTCCGGGATCGCCCGCCGTGCGCACATGCAACGTCATGTCAAACAGCCGTGGCTGTTGCTCCATCGGCGTGTAAAAGTGCCAGCGCGACTTTTCCTTCAGGTCTACGTATTTCGCATCTTTCACCAGCCCGACGATCTCAATATCCAGCGGACCTTTTGGATCGTCGTTTGTTCCCATCCTTTTTCCAATGGGATTCGCTCTCCCGAAGAAATAATTGGCCATCGTCTCGTTAATGATGGCCACCTTCGGGCGCGCGGCATCATCTTGATTCGCAAAATCTCTTCCCGCTATCAAAGGGATAGCCAAGCTCGTGAAATAATTCGTGGAAATAATGGAGTTGTTGACGCTCAACTCTTCGTCCGGCCGCGGCCGGTAGCCCTCCACGCGGACGCCTTCCGAATCCCAGCCTCCGGAAAGAGGAGAATCCGAAGCAAAGCTTGCAGCACGCACTCCCGGCAGGTTCCGCACTCGCCCAAGGAGGTCCTTGTACAACCCCCGGATTCTTTCCTGCGTATAGCCGTTCAAAGAAGGGTTGAGCTGCGCCAAGAACACGTTCTCTCTCGCAAACCCTGCGTTGACCCCCTGAAGGTTTTCGAGGCTGTGAACGAACAGTCCCGCGGCGACCAGCAATGGCAATGAAAGTGCCACCTGAAGAAAGACCAGCCCGCTTTGCAAGCTCAGCAGACGTCCGGCGGAGGCTACCGCGGACGTTTCATCTTTAAGTGTCAAAGAAACCGAGGAGCGCGTTAGCTGTACAACCGGAGCAAGTCCGAAAAGCAGTCCTGCGATCAACGATGCTGCAAGCGTGAATCCCAGGACTCGCAAATCCATCGTCACGTTGAGATTTGTCGAATAAGTCGCGGGCAAAAACCCGACGAGCGCACTTTTTACCCACGCTCCCAGCAGGATTCCAGCGAAACCGCCCATCCCGGACAGCATGATACTTTCTGTAAGCCACTGCCGGATCAGCCTTCCTTGCCCCGCTCCGATCGCCAGACGTACTGCAATTTCTTGCCTTCGCTTTTCTGTTCGCGCCACCAACAAGTTGGCAAGATTCGCGCATGCCACTAGCAGTACGACGCCGGTAACGCAAAATAGCAAGAGCAGCGGACGTTCCATCTCCCCGCGAAGATGCGCAAACCCCTGGTCACCGGCGGCAAGTTTGATCCGTGAGCTCAGCGCGCGCTTCTTATCATGCTCGCTAATGTCCGGGGAAAACTGTGCGAGCTCCTCTACGACTGTCTGCTGATAGAGCACGTCCACAGCAGCTTGCGCTTCCGGCGCTGAGATTCCTTCTCCTCGTCGCGCCATAATCGTCAGCCAGCGATGACGAGGATTTTCGAGTCGGTTCGCTGGCACGGGCTTAAAAACCGTCGCCATCATCATCGGAACCCGAATCCCCGGGTCACCCGCCAATTCCGTTCCATAAAAACCCGGTGGCGTCACTCCAATCACTGTTATTGGCTTGGCATTCAGGATGATCTGCCTTCCAACGATGGACGGATCGCGCCCGAATCGTCCCTGCCAGTAGCCGTAACTCAATACCGCGACGGGATGCCCTCCCGGTAGCCGATCGTCGTCATCTGTAAACAGCCGCCCCACCCAGGGCCTGACGCCAAGAGTCGTGAAGTAATTTCCCGAGACTAACTCGCCGTAAAGCTGCTCGCTCTGCCCGCCGTAGGCGACATTGAGTTGGACGCCGCTTCGTGCCAGCACCCCGGAAAATGACTTGTTCTTGTCTCGGATGGCCTGATACATCGGGTAGGAAAAATCTTCGTTCACTCGTCCTGATTGCGGGTCCGAATATTTCACCACGACGAGTTCTCCCGGCTTCTGTACGGGAAGACTTTGCAGCAATACGGCATTTACCATTGAGAAGATCGCTGTGTTGGCGCCGATTCCGAGCGCCAGCGTCAGAATCACCACGACCGTGAAGCCCGGACTTCTCCCCAGCATCCGCAACCCGTACCGCACGTCCTGAATCAGTTCGTGCAAACTGTCCACCCCGCTTTGCTCACTCTAGAAT
>Ga0075017_100002031_pt1 | contig 12590 bp, 12 predicted proteins | sample AleBraG_ABR_2012_FD_71475 | JGI IMG/M metagenome (GOLD analysis project Ga0075017, IMG submission 71475) | Freshwater sediment microbial communities in response to fracking from Pennsylvania, USA - Alex Branch Run_MetaG_ABR_2012 | ecosystem: Environmental > Aquatic > Freshwater > Creek >...
CCACGCTCCTTTGGGGAAGAATCCACCATGGGCGGTGTATTCCGGAGGGACGCGTCCGGCCAACAGCAATGACGCCCCGATTACGACAAAGGCTGTGATGGTGGCGAGCTTGATCATCGATAGCCAGAACTCAACCCGCCCGTAGGAGCCGACGTTGTTCAGATTGATGACCAGCAGCATGACGCCGAAAAGCACGATCCATACCCAAGGTTGAGCCCGCGGGAACCACGCCCCCATGTAGGTAGCGGCGGCAATCATTTCGGCGCCGATGGCTAGGGCGAGACCAAGCCAGTATCCAGCCCGGGCAATGAATCCAGCGAATTGGTTGAGGTATAGATCGCCGTAAACCCCGAAGGATCCGGCGGCGGGATGCGCGCAGGCTAACTCGCCCAGAGCCATCGCGACGGTGAAGTTGATGAAGGCGGCCACGATGAAGCTGAGAATGGCAGCAGGCCCGGCGGCTTCCATCGCTGCGCCCGAGCCTAGGAGCAAACCGGTGCCGATCGAGCCGCCGACGGCAACCATCGCCATCTGTCCAGCGCTGAGTTGGTGATGGAGGCCTTCTTCGTGGATTTGTACTGGGCGAGATTGTGGCGGAGTGGGCTCCGAAGGCATGGAGGAACATAGCACGGAAGTAGTGGGCGGGCGATCCGCGAGGTCTGCGTCGATTCGCCCGCCAGTCCCCGACTACTTGCTGAGGCTGAAATTCACGTCGATCTCAGTTTCCACATCAACGGGCTGTCCCTGTTGAAGGTATGGCCGGTACTTCCACTGCTTCACGGCTTCGATGGAAGATGGAGCGAGCTCCGGGGGGCCGCTCACAACCTGGAGATTTTCGACGTCGCCATTCTTGCCGACGATGGCTTTCAAAACCACTTGTCCTTGAATATGCGCCTTCCTTGCAGCCTCGGGATATTCCGGAGTTACCTTTTTCAAGATGAGCGCAGTCATCTCTTCCTTGGAGGCATGCACTGCGGTATGCGTGGTGGCGGGCGGGTCGGTCTGCCGTGTGACAGCGATTGCAGCCGCCGACTCAGCACGGGTTGGGGTTGCGTTCACCAGCCCAAACGCGATCGGACCGGCGATCGCCGCCAATCCTGCCGCGCTGAGCAGGAGCTTTCTGCCAAAATCCAGTTTGTGCAACATGCGTTCGGTCATGATATGAACCATCCTTTTCTTGAGATCGCCCCCCGCTACTGCTGACATGCATGCCAGCGGGGAAGCCAGACAGAATTCACACACCTTCAAAATGCCCTCCGCATACACCTGGCGGCTGCCCCCCAATTCCAAAACGTGCTCGTCGCAGGCACGCTCGCGCTCCTCAACCAGCCGGGTTCCCAGCCACCAAACCAAAGGATGAAACCAGAAGATCGCTTCCACGACCATGTGGATCGCCGCTGCGAAGTTGTCGTGACGGCGTACGTGCTGGATTTCATGGGTGAGAATGGCCTCGAGTTGGGCGTCTTCCAGATGCATGGAGATCCCCTCGGGCCAAATCAGGACCGGCCGGATGATGCCGAAGATTCCGGGTTCGATGGAAGCGCGCGACAGTCGTATCTCGATACGCTTCTGCCGTCCCAGAATGTGCTCGATACGCCGCAATGTTTCTACTTCGCGCCCCGTGCGCAAGGGGCGGGCGCTGCGAGTTTCGGTGATTAGCTTCCGCCACCTCAAGTACCACAGCGAGAAGACCGCGAGAAAGCCGCACAGCCATATTCCGGCAAGCGCCGGAAGCAAGCGGGCGAAGATAGGCCCAACGTTTTCAGGCTGGACCCCGGCGATCACCTCGATCGCGAAATGCAGACGAATGTTCGTAAGTGGCAATCCGCGAAACCATGCCAGATGACTCCCGAGCCCGACCAACAATGAGAAAGGAAGTAGAAATTTGAGCGACGCCGCCAGCCAGATCCAATAGCGAACGCCGGCATGACAGTTGCGCAAGGACAGCGTCAGCAGTGCGGCCACGGCCGCGAATAGCGTCGACTGCCACAAATGATTGCCCAGAGCGGTCAGGATCATTTGGATTCCTTTCCTTCAAGCTTGCGGAGAGTTTTCTCTGCGTCCTTCACATCGGCGAGCGTGAGACGTCCGGATTCAATCAGGTGCGCCATGACGGGCTGGGTGCGGCCGCCGAACAGCGCCAGCAGATCGTCAATCAGCCTTCTTTGTGCGATGTCGCGGGAGACCGCTGCTTCAAAAATGTGGAAGTTGCCGACCTTCCGGACGCGGCGAACCGCCTTCTTGCCTTCCAGGCGATAGACGACTGTCTGGATCGTCGTGTAAGCCGGGCGCCCTTTCGCGGGGAAAGTTTCCTGAATCTCGCGGATCGAGGCTTGCCCGTTGGTCCATAATGCCTCCATGATCCGAAGTTCGAGTTTCGTCAATCTAGCCTCGGCCATCTCATCTCCTATCTGCGTATGCAGTACTACTACAACTGTAGTTTTGCCGTCAAGTCTTTTCTTCGTTCGCTGGCAGGAATTCTCTTTCAAGATTCCGGTCCGTTCGATAAGATTCTTCACACCTGCAGTCCTGTTAAGGCCCACATGAGCGCTGAGCACCAGGAACTTCTGCGCGAATTTGAAACCGTCGCGAAAACGGGGATGCCGGCCACGGCCCTGATGGAACGGATGGCGCGGCGCCTGCACGAAAAGATGACGCGCTACAACTGGGTCGGGTTTTATCTCGTGGACCCGACGGACTCCGGCATTCTCCTGGTCGGGCCATTCGCCGGCAGCTTCACGCCCAATGCCCGCATCCCGCTTGACCGAGGCCTGTGTGGCGCCGCGGCGGTCAGCCGTCAAACCGTCGTCGTGGATGACGTGACCAAGGATCCCCGCTACCTTGCCGGGTCGTCGATGGTGGTCAGTGAGATCGTAGTTCCCATCCTGGTGCCGAATGCGCTCGCAGCTGAACTTGATATCGAGAGCTATTTTCCGAGCACCTTCACCAAGCCCGAACAGGACTTTGTGGAAGCGTGCGCGCGCATTGTGGGCAGTTATCTGGTGAAGTTTCCGCTGCAGCCAGCCGATAAGAATTGAATCTGCCGCAGCCGATAGCGGCGTCTGACCCGGAACAGACGAACCACTTTCTCCCTTACCCTAGCAATGACCTTCGTAACCGCGCTGGGGCGTTACCGCATTGCTGGGTCTGTAGGGCACTCCTAGAATCGTTGCAGGGCTTACTCCGCTCTCCGCATGCCAGAACTCACAAAACGATTGGACCGCGCCGAGTTGGCGAAACGGGTGGAGCGTGCAGAGAAACTCCTGCAAAAAGGCAAGACCTCCGAAGCCCTCGAAGAATATCTCTTAGTCCTGCGGGATGATCCGGAAAATGATGTGGTGCGGCAGTTAGCGGCGGATTTGTGTCTTTCCTTGAGCCGCAACCCCGACGCCGTGAAGCTACTGGGCGAACTGTTTGAACGCCAGGTCGCCGCCGGAGACGCCACGCGAGCGAGCCTGACCTACAAAAAACTGGCACGGCACGGAAGTCCGACGTGGCAGCAGAAGGTCCGCTTTGGCCAGCTTTTAGAGGGATCGAACAAGAAGCTCGCAGTGGCCACCTACGAAGCCGCGCTCGCCGACCTGTCGAAGCTGAGCAATCAGAAGGAATCATTCGAGCTTTTGAATCGCATCGTAGCGCTGGAGCCGACGCATGCGAACCTGCTGCGTGTAGCGGAACAGGCATCAGAATTGGGCGATCACAAAGGCGCCGCATTTGCGTTCCAGCGTTTGGCGCAACTGGCGACCCCTGAAACCGGCGACGCGGCGCAGTGGTACGAGCGCGCGTATCAGGAAGACGCATCCGATCCGGAGGTCGCGCTGGCCTATGGGAAGACGCTCCTGGCGCAAGGCCAGGCAGGAGCGGCAATCTTTATTCTCGAGCCGCAGCTCAATGCCGGACAGGTGTCGGTCGAATGGAGAGAAGCCTACGCTGGGGCGCTGCTGGCCACGGGCCGTTTTGCCGAAGCCGAGCCCATGGTGTGGCAGTTGTTCGAGCAGAATCCAGCTCGCGTGCAGCAGGTAATTGCGTTGATCGGCCAGTTGCTCGATTGCGAACTGGATGATGATGCAGTGGCGCTGGCCCGCAAGCTGGAAAACTTTCAGCGGCGCCGCGGGGAACGGCGGCAGTTCATCACCATTCTGCAGGACATTACCGCAACGCATCGGGCTTCACCGCAAATTCTCGAATTCCTCAGCGAGCTTTACAATTCTTCCAATCGCGAAAATGATTACTGCCGGACCCTTCTGAAACTTTTCGATCTTTACTGCAGCACGGGAGATTTCGCCAAGGCGGCAGAGTGCCTGGATCGCGCCGCCGAGGTTGATCCATACGAGCCCGGCCACCTGAAGCGGCTCGACCTGCTCAAGGGGCATGTGGAGGATGGGCGCTTCAAAGCAATTGCGTCGCGCTTCAATTCCGTCGGCAAGCCGATGGAGGCGCCCACGCATGTGGAAGAGCCGACTCTGGGCGCCGGTACGCTGCAAGACCTGATGCTGCAGGCGGAAATCCTGGTGCAATACGGCATGCGGAACAAGGCGGTCGAGCGGCTGCAGAGAATTCAGGAGCTGTTTCCGCGCGAAGAAGAGCGCAACGAAGACTTGCAGCGGCTGTATCTTTCGGCGGGAGTGACTCCGCGCTATGCGGGATCGGCGCCATTGCCTCCTGCGGCCTCTGCCCCGTCTTCGCCGACGGCCTCATCGCCAGCTCCGGCCGCGGATCCCGCGAGCGACGTTCGCACTTTCACCCGGGTCGCTGAGATTACACGCAAGCTGTATCACCAGAGCACTGCCCCTGCGGTTCTGAACACGGCAGTCAAAGAGATCGGAGCGCACTGGGAGGCTTCGCGATGTGTTGCCGCGATGGGCAAACCTGGGCTCTCGGCTACTGCTGTGGACGAGTTCTGCGCTGAAGGAACGAAGAAGGCAAGCGGCTCGGCCATCACGGAATTGGTGGCCTGTCTGCATCAGGCAATTGAAGGGAACGAACCGCTGGTGATCCCGGAGGCGCAGAAAAATCCTGAGCTGAAGAAAATTGCAGCCGAGTTGGGCGGGCAGTCGATTCTGGCCATTCCGCTGTGCGATGGCCCGGAGACCGTCGGGATACTAGTGATGATTCACAATCAGGCGCGAGCATGGCCACAGGCTGATCTGCTGGTGCTCAAAACCCTGTCGGAGCAGATGGTGATCGCGCTCAACAATGCCGGCTTACGGCGGCTGGTGAAGAACCTGTCGGTCACCGACGAGAAATCCGGCCTGCTGAAGCGCGCCTCCTATCTTGATCTGTTGCTGGCTGAGAGCAAGCGCGCCATCCAGAATGGATCGGCCCTTTCGCTGCTGCTGGTGCAGTTTGGAAAGAGTGCAGCGATGATCAAGGAATATGGCGAACCCGAAGTGCAGGCCGTGATGGAGCGGATGGGGCATTTGTTTGCCGCGAACATTCGTTCCAACGATTTGGCCTTTCGCTACGACACCACGACCATCGCAATCCTGCTGGGTGAGACCGCAGAGAAGGAAGCCATGATGGCGGTGGAGAAGCTGCGCAAGATCATTACCGGCGTAAAGCTTCCCGCGAAGGATGCCGCTGCGCAAGGGGCAGGGCACGCCGTCCAGTTTTCTGCCGGGTTGGCCGAGGCCGTGATTCGCAATGAGTACGATCCAGTGGACGTGGTCACGGAAGTGATCAACCGCGCCGAGCACGCGCTGGCGCAGGCCATGGTGCACGGACAGGGAAAGATTGTGGCCCTGGGCCCGGCGGAGATTTCGACGGGCGCGGTAGCCTAGGTAATTGCAAGACTCAATCCGGAATTCGAATCCTTCCATCACCCGCGATCGGGAAGAATGGATTCCAGGCGACCTCCCATAGGAACCCGTCAGGGTCAGAAAAATACCCCGAATAGCCGCCCCAGAAGGCCTCCTGAGCAGGCTTGAGAATCCGCGCTCCTGCCGTGGCTGCCTCTTGAACCACGGAATCGACTTCTTCCCGACTGCGCGTGTTGTAGGCGAGCGTAACGCCGTTGAAACCGTGGCCGTCGGCAGCAACATTCGCATCGTTGGCGAGCTCATGCCGCGGGTAAAGAGCGAGCGCCATTCCGCCGGTCTGAAAAAATAGAATGCCGTCCGTCTTGACCGCCGAGCGGCGCCATCCCATGCGCTCGAAAAATGCGCCGCTACGTTTCAGGTCCGCCACTCCGAGCGTGATGATGCTGATCCGCTGTTCCATCGGACCCCTCCCAGCCTTCGATTGCACCACCATATCGGCGGCGAGCGCTAGAGTAAATGGTGGTGAGCCGAAATGATCTCTGGTCTCGCATGGCCAATCCGCTCACGCGCTGCTACACTGACAAGTTTGGCTGATCGCTTCTGATCGGCTCAGAGTGGAGTTCTGCGAGAAAATCATGCTGAAACCTGGGGATATTGCCATAGTCAGCGGGGCGCGGACGCCCTTTGGCCGCTATTGCGGCAAGTTGAAGGATTACACGGCGCAGGAGTTGGGCGCGGTTGCGGGCAAGGCCGCGATTGAGCGCTCGGGGATCGACGCGAAGGAGTTCGATCACGTCGTGATGGGCAACGCGCAGCAGACTTCGGGCGATGCGCTGTATGGAGCGCGGCATGTGGGACTGCGGGCAGGGATTCCGATCGAGACTCCGGCGCTGACCGTGAACCGGCTGTGTGGGTCGGGCATGCAGGCCCTCGTGAGCGCGGCGCAGATGATTCAGACCGACGAGGCGAAGATTGTTTTGGCGGGCGGCATGGAGGCGATGTCGCAGGCGCCGTTTGTGATTCGTGGGCGCGACGGCTTTACGCTGGCTCCGGGCGGCAAGCTGGAAGATTCGCTGATGGTGGCGCTGCTCGATTCGTACTGCGGATCGTATATGGCGAACACCGCAGAGCTCTATGGGTCGGAGCAGGGCATCACGCGCGAGATGCAGGATGAGTTTTCATTGCGCTCGCAGAAGTGCGCCGACGACGCGTACAAGGCCGGGCGCATTCAGGAAGAGCTGGTGCCGGTGCCGCTGCGCAATTCAAAAGGCGAAGCGACCGGAGAGTCGCTGACTGAAGATGATCATCGTCGTCCGCAGACTACGATGGAGGGGCTGGCGAAGTTGAAGCCGGCGTTCGGTCGCAATGGAACTGTCACTGCGGGCAATGCCAGTGGAATTGTCGATGGGGCGGCGGCTGTTGTGGTGATGTCCCTCGAAGAGGTGCGCAAGCGCAACATGGAGCCTCTGGGGCGGATTGTGAGCTGGGGCATCGCCGGGGTCGAACCGAAGTTGATGGGGCGCGGGCCGGTGCCGGCGACGAAGATCGCGCTGCAGAAGGCCGGGCTGTCGCTCGACTACATTGATCTGATCGAAGTGAATGAGGCGTTCGCGGCGCAGTATCTGGCGGTCGAGAAGGAGTTGGGGCTCGATCGCGAGAAGGTGAATGTGAATGGCGGGGCGATTGCGCTGGGACATCCGCTGGGTGCGACCGGGACGCGGCTGGTGATTACACTGCTCTATGAGTTGCGGCGGCGGAAGAAAAAGTACGGGCTGGCGACGGCGTGCATCGGCGGCGGACAGGGGATTGCGATGGTGGTGGAGAGCATGAATTGAATTCTTTGCCACGGATTCGCACGGATGAACACGGATAAAACCAAATAGGGGTTTCGATGACTTGGGTCAAACGTATTGGGATCGCGCTATTGGTGGGTGTTGCGCTTACCCTCTTGCCCCTGTTCTTATCCAGCAATTCCTTAGACCTTCTGCACGAGCCGGCGTCGCTGTTCGAACGAGCTTTGAAGTCGTCCATTCCGTTGAACGCGGGGAAGCGGGTGATTCTATTGTTTTTGGCGAATGTCGCGACGTGGGCTGCCTTAGTGGTCGTGCTAGAACTGAGTTGGTGTGGAGTGAAGGGGCTGCGGACTTCGGCTCGGCGCTGACCGTGCTGGCGGCGGGCAGGGGATCGCGATGGTGGTGGAGAGTATGAGCTGAGTGGGAAGGCTTTTATGAAGAACGCGCTGCTGATTTTGTGCGCTTTTTTATGGATTCTTGCCTGCACTAATGGACTTTCAGCATGCCATCTTCATTGTGCTCATCCCGATCTTGCTGGGGTTGACCTACTTCGTTTTTAGACGGCTTGAATGGGGCGGCCTGCTTCTCCCTTGGTTGTTTGCCTGTATTGCGGTCGGAAGAGTCGCAGCTTATTGGTGGCTGAATGCCGGGCGTGGTCGAACCGGTCCGATCGTGGATCAGGAGGTTTGGGTTTTTGGGGGCGTATCCGGTTTGTGTTTTGCTTTCAGCTTCTGGAAGTGGTTGCGAGATCACAACGAAACGCCGAATCCTGCAAACGGCAAATCGACGTGAAGCTTTTTGTTGAGAATGCTCGCCTGCCTCAGCGGCGAAATGCGTAGGTCCTTCGCTTCGCTCAGGATGACAGTGCGAATTTTTCGAGGAAGCAATTATGGAAATCAAGAAAGTTGGAGTTCTCGGTTGCGGGCTAATGGGATCTGGCATTGCGCAGGTTTGCGCTACGGCCGGATTCGACGTCACGGTACTCGAAGTGGAGCAGAAGTTTCTCGACAAGGGCTTCGCTGGGATTGAGAAATCTTTGGCCAAGTTTGCCGAGCGGCCGGTGGAGAAGGGTGGGATTACGGCGCAGCAGAAGGACGGGATTCGGGCGCGGCTCAAGGGCACGACGAACAAGGCGGACCTTGCCGACTCCGACATTGTGATTGAGGCCATCATTGAGAATGTGGACGAGAAGAAGAAGATGTATGCGTCGATTGATGGCATCGTGAAGAAAGATGCGATCTTCGCTTCGAATACTTCTTCGATTTCGGTGACCGAGCTTCTGACTTCGGTGAAGCGGCCGGAGCGGTTTATCGGGCTGCACTTTTTCAATCCTGTGCCGCTGATGAAGCTGGTCGAAGTCGTGCGGACGATTGCCACTGCCGATGACGTCTACGAATCGGCGTACGAGTTTGCGAAGAAGCTCGGCAAGGTTCCGGTGCGGACTTCGGACAAGACGGGATTCATCGTAAACCGGCTGCTGGTGCCGTATTTGCTCGATGCGATTCGCGCGTATGAAGAGGGCGTGGGGTCGATTGAAGATATTGATAACGCGATGAAGCTGGGCTGCGGATATCCGATGGGGCCGTTTACGCTGCTCGACTTTGTCGGGCTCGACACGACTTATTACATTACGCATGTGATGTATGACGAGTTCAAGGAGCGGCGGTTCGCGTCGCCTCCGCTGCTGAAGCGGATGGTGATGGCGGGGTGGTACGGGCGGAAGTCGGGCAAAGGCTTCTATGATTATTCGGACCCGGAGAAGCCGAAGGCGCAGAAACTTTAGCCACGGATTGGCACGGATCACAAATGATTTGTCATCCTGAGCGCAGCGAAGGACCTATGCATTTTGCTTGTGCCGGCAGGTGCATGGGTTCTTCGCTTCGCTCAGAATGACAAGCGATTCTTTTCCGTGTTAATCCGCGTGAATCCGTGGCGAGGAATTTGAATTTATGAACTTCGAAAACATACTTCTCGAAAAGAAAAACGCGATTGCTTACGTCACCGTCAACCGGCCGAAGGTGCTCAACGCGCTCAACATGGCCACCATGGAAGAGTTGCGGGCGGCGTTTCACGAAATCAAGAACGACAAAGACATCCGCGTCGTGATTTTCACCGGCTCGGGCGAGAAGGCGTTCATTGCCGGGGCGGACATTGCGGAGCTCGCCAAGCATGACGCGGTTAGCGGCAAGGAATACACGCATCGCGGGCAGTCGGTTCTCAATCTGATCGAGAATCTGGGCAAGCCGGTGATTGCGTGCATTAACGGATTCGCGCTGGGTGGCGGATGCGAGATTGCCATGGCCTGCACCATGCGCCTGGCGAGCGAGAATGCGAAGCTGGGGCAGCCCGAAGTGAAGCTGGGCATTATTCCGGGCTACGGTGGATCGCAGCGTCTGCCGCGACTAGTCGGCAAAGGGCTCGCGATGCAGATGGTGCTCGCAGGCGAGATGATCTCGGCGCAGGAGGCGCACCGCATTGGGCTGGTGAATGAAGTCACCGCGCCGGCCGAGTTGATTCCGCGGGCACAGGCGATTGCGGCGAAGATCATTGCCAACGCTCCACTGGCCGTGCAGTACGCGATGGAGGCCGTCAACAAGGGCATGGAGATGACCTTGGCAGAGGGCCTGTATCTCGAAGCGACGTTGTTCGGTGTCTGCTGCGCGACTGAAGATAAGAAGGAAGGGACTACGGCGTTTCTGGAGAAGCGGGCAGCGCAGTTCAAAGGCAAGTAACTTCTTCGCTGCGGATTTCGCCAATCGAAAAACTTCATCACAGGGGAAACAGAGGCCACGGAGAAAAAAATCAAACTCAAAGTTGAGCCTCCGCCCACGCCCGCCGTTACGGCGCTGGAAGGCGAGCTGGATGCTTCCGGCAAGCGCTTCGCGATTGTGGTCTCGCGGTTCAATGCCTTTATCACCGAGCGTCTTTTGCTCAGTGCCTGCGATGGTTTACTGCGAACCGGGGCTGCGAAAAAAGATATTGCCGTGGTCCGAGTGCCTGGGGCGTTCGAGATTCCCTCCGCCGCGCGTGCCCTCGCTGAAACGAAAAAATACGACGCGATTATTTGTATCGGATGCCTGCTGCGCGGCGACACGGCGCACTACGATGTGATCGTCAACGAAGTGACGCGCGGCATCGGGCAGTCGGCGCAGGAGACTGGCGTTCCGCATGCGTTCGGCGTGCTGACCTGTGACACCTTGGAGCAGGCCATCGATCGGGCCGGGCTGAAGATGGGGAACAAGGGATTTGAAGCTGCGCTGGCGGCGGTGGAAATGGCGTCGCTGAAGGCAGTGGTCAGTGGCCAGGGGTCAGGGGTTAGAGAAAAGCAGGTTCCTCGCTTCGCTCGGAATGACAAGACCAAGACGCGGCGCAAAGTATCGAAAGCGAAGCGGCACAAGTAGCCCTCTCGTACAGTAAACTGACCACTGGCCACTGATCCCTGGCCCCTGTCTTTATGGGTACCCGTCGCAAATCCCGCGAACTCGCATTACAGATGCTGTTTCAATCGGATATGGGCAAGCAGGATGCGGAGCAGGTGCGCCGCACATTTTGGGCCGAGCATGGCGCGACCAGCGCCGAGGTGCGCGGTTTTGCCGACGATCTTTTTCGTGTGGCCACCGACCGCGTTACAGAGATTGACCGCCTGATCGAAAAGCATGCCGAGCACTGGCGCATGGAGCGCATGGCGGCGGTCGACCGGAACCTGTTGCGCGCCGCGGTGGCGGAGTTACTTGCTTATAAAGAAACTCCGCGGGCAGTCGTGATTAACGAAGCGCTTGAGATTGCGCGGAAGTTTTCCAGTCCGGAGTCGGTGCATTTCGTGAACGGCGTGCTTGACAGTGTGGGGAAAGAGTTGGAAGGTAGTGCTCAATAGCCACGGGGGCTAAAGCCCGTATCCATTCATCGCTTTACGCGGCCCTGAAGGGCCGCTCTTCCACGGTTGCACGGACTGATTCCGCTAATTCTCAGCATCAGATTCCTTACGGTTTGACTGCCACCAAATTCAAAGCACACGGCCCTGAGGTTGGCACAAATGTGCAGAACGGGTTCAGTTGGTTGGTCAGGTCGGGGAAGGTTACCAGGAAAGAGTCAGCGCCCCCGAGCCCGGTGTTGACCTGGTGCAAGACGCCGTCGCTGCCCGCAATGAGGATGGCGCTGGCATCCGCCGTCATCGATGCTCCGAGGGGCGTGGCGTTGCCCTGCAGTTCGATTCCGCTGACCCCGCGCGTTTCGAAGTTATAGACCAATACGCTCGAGCGGCCCAGCACGGGGATGTAGAGCAGCGAAGCGTCGCCTGACGCGAAGAAGTTCACCGGCTGGATCGTACCCTGACCCAACTCTATGCGCTGTACGTGCGGCGCACCAAGAGGAAGAAAGTTCAGAATTTGCGGACAAAGGGCTCCGCCGCTGGGAACATTCGTCGAAGCGGTGATGATGTCGAATCCGGTCGACTCCAGAATGAGGATGTGGATACCGTCTGGGAATGGCATGCCCGTGGTGTCCGTCCCATCAAGATGAAAGTTCGGCAGCACCTGCATAAACAGCGGAGGACCGGTCAACGAAATCGAATTGGCCAGCGAGTTATCGCAAACGCTGAACGCGGTCAGGTTCGCTGCGCCGCCGGTGGCGTATCCTTCGGCCACGAAGGCAAAGGCGCCGTTGGGTGAGAAGGCAACAGTGTTGGCGGGTTCGACCAAGGAGAGCTGCGGGTTCGTGCCCGGACCGCCTGAGCCCGGCCCCACGAGACTGGTGAGACCGGAATAGATGTAGAGCGATCGGCCGGAGTCGCCGAGGATGAAGGCCTTGAATCCATCCGGTGAAAATCCTGCGCCCACGGCTTCGGAGATATTAAAGTTGATCGCAGAGAGTGAGTTCGCATTGCCCGAATTCACGATATAGACAGAATTCGGAGTGTGGATGGTGTCGGAGTAGGCAGAAAGACCGCCGTTGTTTGACACCGCGAGCACTTGCCCATTCACCGTGCCCAGCGAAGTGTAGGGACTGTTATTGGAGCCGAAATTCGCGGGAGTCAGCTCGA
>Ga0075017_100002032_pt1 | contig 12584 bp, 8 predicted proteins | sample AleBraG_ABR_2012_FD_71475 | JGI IMG/M metagenome (GOLD analysis project Ga0075017, IMG submission 71475) | Freshwater sediment microbial communities in response to fracking from Pennsylvania, USA - Alex Branch Run_MetaG_ABR_2012 | ecosystem: Environmental > Aquatic > Freshwater > Creek >...
CCGAATGGCTGATCAGCAACGGCCGGACGGCCTCTCATAAACTCGCCATTTTTGGCGGTTCAAATTCAGGGCTCTTGGTGGGGGCAGCCATGACCCAACGCCCTGATCTGTTCCGGGCCGTTGTGTGCATGGTGCCCATGCTCGACATGTTGCGCTACCACCTCTTTGACAATGCGCACGTCTGGAAAGACGAGTTTGGGACCTCCGAGGATCCTGAGGATTTCACCGCCCTGTTGGGCTACTCCCCGTATCACAACGTGAGGGACAACACCGGGTATCCGGCGACGATGATCATTTCCGGGGATGCGGATCAGAACTGCAATCCACTTCACGCTCGGAAGATGGCGGCGCGACTGCAGGCAGCCAACGTGTCCAACCACCCAATACTTCTCGATTACAGCCACTACCGCGGGCATTCCCCGGTGTTGCCTCTGACCGACCGGGTTGAAGCGCTCACAGATCGAATGGCGTTTCTATGCGACCAACTGCAGTTGACCGTCTGAAGTAGGAGTTCGTGCCATGTCATTTCTCGGGCTCCGAGCATTTTTGAGGCTGATCCAGTTCGACTGGTATCTGGTCTGTGGAGATTTCAGAGGGTTGTACGAGAAGGTACAGACTTATCCGATCGGACAGCGCCCAGTCCCGGCGAATGCAGTTGAACGGATCTGTGCGGCAGTGGACATGGCGTGCATCTGGTACTGGAAGGAAGTGCTCTGCCTGCAGCGATCAGCCGCAACCGTGTGCTTGCTGAAACGCCATGGAGTGGCTGCACAAATGATTCTTGGAGCACAGCAGATGCCCTTCAAGGCGCATGCCTGGGTCGAAGTCGATGGCCTTGTGGTAAATGACAAGCCGTACCTGCGGGAGATGTATGCCGTGCTCGATGCTGTCAGCGCTGAACTCGAAAGGTCAGAGGTATGAGCGTTCAGTTCGGCAAGTGCAATTTCGATGGCAAGCCTGTCGATCCCCAGGATCTGGACAAGGTTCGCCCAATGCTTGCCCCCTATGGCTCAGACGGAGAGGGCTACATTTGCAAGGACAATTTCGGCGTCCTCTATCGCGCATTCCACACGACTAAAGAGTCACGTCTCGAAGTCCAACCATACGTTTCGGATTCGGGATTCGTTCTGACCTGGGACGGGCGGTTGGACGACCGCGAGGAACTCGTTGGTGAAATGCGAACTGAGATCTCGCCAGAGTCCACGGATCTGGAGATTGTCGCGGCTGCATATCGACGCTGGGGAACTAGCGGTTTCGCGAGGCTAATTGGTGACTGGGCCCTCTCCATCTGGGATCCCAAAGATCGTTTGCTCCTGCTTGCAAAGGATTTTGTCGGCACCCGCCATCTCTATTACACGGTTGAAAAGAATGGAGTCACATGGTGCAGTATGCTCGATCCGCTGGTAAAGTTCGGGCATCGACCGTTCGGGTTGGAGCAGGAGTACATTGCTGGATGGATAACATTCTTTCCGGCGCCTCACCTAACCCCCTACGTCGGAATTCACTCCGTCCCGCCTTCTTGTTTTGTCAGCTTCAGGAGAACACAGCAGACAACGGTCAAATACTGGGATTTTGATCCCGCGAAGCAAATTCGTTACCGAAGCGACTCCGAATACGAGGAACACTTCCGATCGGTGTTTCGAAACGCAGTTCGTCGGCGCCTTCGTTCTGACGCTCCCGTTGTGGCAGAACTGAGCGGAGGGATGGATTCTTCCACGGTTGTGTGTACGGCAGACAAGTTGCTCGCCGACGGTGCCGCGGAAACGCTTGGACTCTCTACAGTCTCGTATTACGACGACTCGGAACCTGCATGGGATGAGCGGCCGTACTTTTCGAAAATAGAGGAGAAGCGGGGCAGAGTTGGTTGCCATATTGACGCAAGCAATCACGAACTCTTCCCAGCAGATGAAAGATTTTTCCGCGCAACGCCGGGCTCGGGCGGTCATTCTTCGGCCGCAGCGCGGAAGTTGGCTGAATACCTCCGCGAGGAAGGAAGCCATGTCGTAATCAGCGGGACCGGTGGCGATGAAATCATGGGCGGCGTTCCAACGCCAATTCCAGAACTCGAGGACCTTCTCGCCACTGTTCGATTCCGAGTGCTCGCTAATCGACTCAAGGCGTGGGCACTGCACCGAAGGGTGCCATGGATCCGATTGTTCGCGCAGATCGTCAACGGTTTTCTACCTGTGAATTGGACGCATGCCGCAAGGCGCTTGCATGGGATTGAGTGGCTGAATCGAGGTTTCGCTGATCGAAACAAAGTGGCTCTTCAGGGGTACCTTGAGCGATTGCAGATCTTTGGTCCATTACCCAGCTTCCAAGAAAATATCTCGGCGCTGAACGTGCTGCAGAGGCAACTGGGGTGCCAGGTTATAGCCCAGTCTCCTCTTTATGAAAAGCGCTACCCGTATCTGGACCGGTGCTTGATGGAGTTCATGTTCGCAATTCCGCGCGAACAGCTCGTGCGCCCAGGGCAGAGGCGCTCTCTCATGCGGCGTGCTATGTCAGGCTTGGTCCCTGCAGAAATCTTGAATCGAAGACGGAAAGCGTTCGTGGTCCGGGCTTATCTCGATGCAATTGTGAGTCAGCGGAATCGCCTAATGTCCGTATGTGACCGAATGGTGAGTGGCTCCTTCGATATCGTCGATGCCCAAAAGTTCCGCCTAGCGATAGAGCGTGCGCCCAATGATCCGAATTTCCCCTTGGTCGCGCTGCTCCGGACTTTAAATATTGAGTTTTGGCTGAGGAGCATTTGTGAGGCCGGTGTCTTGAGCAAATCCGGTGCCAACACTGCTGAAGACGACAGTGCATCTGGCCGGCTGCTTCTCTCAGAGAGAAGCTCACTTCAGCATGAAAGATCAGCTAGCTGATCGGCAAGTAAATACCAAAGAAAGGAGGCAACTGCGATGAAGTATCAGAAGCCCGAGTTGAAGCTCACTGGCTCCGCTGTCGATGCAATCCAAATGCAACAGACAGTGAAGCCGCACCTGAGTCGCGCGGACGGAAGTCCGAATGCGTACTTCACGGTGATCGCGTACGAAGCCGACGAGTAAGCGGGAATTTGACCGGAGTGCCCGGTACCAGGCGCTCCGGCCAAAGATTCGATTGGTTGGAGTCTTATCGGTTTCGGCGGGTCCCCCCGGACTTCTCCCGAGCGGCGAACTCGTCGCCAGAAGCGAAGACCCGGAGCACCATGTCCAAAAGGCTTTTCGGTTCGGCCGAACGATGACTGGCCAAATCAGGATTCAGTTGAAATGTAAGGCAGAATGGATTGCTGGTGGCATGCGGAGGGATTCGATCGCCGGTGACGGAACTGCTGATATTCCAGATCGCACCCGCTCCGGACGCGCCGTTACTCGCGTTCGTGGCGGCGATCGGACCCGCACCAGACGCGATGCTCTCGGCCTTGAGCTCAATCGGTGCAGTCATAGAATGAAGGCCCGCATTCTTGAGGCTCAGGCAGACTGTTAGCACCGAGTTCTTTTCGTCGAAGACCTGGGTTCCTCCATAGAGAATAATGCTGTCCTCGGTGACGTCGCGCATCGGCGGAACGGTGCTGGGACCTGCCTTCCGAATTGCAGTTGCGCGGGAGACCGTCCCAAACCATAGTTCCGCTCCGTTGCCAGCATCGCAGGGCCACACGGCAATAATCCCGCCATCGATGCGCAACAAGGCACTCGCTCTCCATACAGCTTCAGCTTCATTCCTAACATTCAACTGAATGGAATAATGACCCGATGCTTGCGAGAACGAAGATGAGTTTTCGATCGATGTCAGCAACGAATTACTGCCGACGCTCCGCACATCCTTGCCGCTGGAGAGTCGTGTGCTGGAGACCAGCGTCCGGTCCTGAAGGGTCGAAAGAAACCAGTCGCCCGAACCGTCCCCCGCTTCCCAAAGAACTGCCAGGCGATCTTCCTCGGCGACAAGTGAAGGATGGGAGAATCCTGCAAACAGTCCCTTCGCTTCTGCAATCACGCTGCTCTTCGACCAGGTTCCACCCTCGTCATCTGAAGAAACCAACAAAACCCGCTTTTCTTTGCATCCGGCGATATAGACCACGAACAAGCGGTCACGATGGGGATCGTAGGCGAGAGAAGCTTGGTTGAACGTAATGCAGCCGTTGTTGTCCTTCGAACGCAAGATGCTCACACTTCTGAGCGTGGGCGGCTGCGCTGCGCTCGCTCGGACAATATTGAGATCCGCCTGGATTCCGGACTCACTGACCCTCGTGCCGTACCAGAGAGCCACGATCGTGCCGGTCCTCAGAGCGACAGCGTCGGACGGATACGCACCCTGGTAGTTTGGCTTCGCGATCGAAGGCACAAGAAAGGGGCCGGACACGGCGCTTCCGTCCGGCGAGAATGTCAACAGTCCCACACTGCTGCCGCGGTTTCTCGCTGGATCAGCTCCCGTGTAGGCATTAAAGAACGTGAAGATCCGACCTGACGTCACGCTGACTGCCGACGTCGACCAGTCAGCCCATCCAGTCCGCAAAGACTCTTTCCAAGTGTGGCCGGCATCGCGAGAGACATACAAGCGCGTTGTCCCAAGCTCGTGATGCGCGGTTCCGTCGATGACCTTTGATGCTTCTGATATGAAGTAGGCCCTATGCTCAGTTCCAAAGGCGCACGAATGTTCTGTGACCCAGGCGCTGCTCCGATCTTCGAGAACATTCGCCCACGATTTTCCCTGATCCGAGGAGATGTAGACGAAGCCGAAAGGCGCATTCGTTTGAGAGTCCCACTTCGTACCGCAGAGGAGCAGGTTTTGCGGATCCTCCGGGTCAACCTTAATTTCGTACCACGGGTGCCATCCTGATGCGATTTTCGTCTTTGAGCTCAGATGAGCGTCATCGGCTCGCAGGAGCGGAAGGCTGGCCGCGCAGATCACCAAGATGAGCGCGCAGAGTTCTACTCGAGAATTGGATTGAACTGGTTTCATTGGGTGCCGTTCCAGCGCGATGTTTAGAAGATCAACTTGAGGGCAAGCTGGATTGAGCGCGGGCCCCCGAACTGATAGAGAGGACTGAGACCTCCGCCACCTAAGTTGCCCCCGTTCAGATCCTGCCCGAGCATTTGCGTGGAGAGTCCGAACTGGCCGATTCCGAAGAAACCATTGGGCTGCCCGAAATTGGGATGATTCAGCACGTTGAACAATTCCGCCCGGAACTGCAGACGAGTGGCTTCGTGAATGGCAAAGTCGCGATGAACGGCAAAATCCCACTGGACAGCACCGAAACCACGAAGCAGGTTTCGAGGAACGTCGCCCTGACGGAGTGGCTGCTGTGTGACCGGGTCCACAGGCGGATCGGTAAAAGCCGAAGGATTGAAGGCCTTTCCTCCGGGGAATTGCGTTCCGTACAGGTACAAGGGTTGGTTCGGGACAAAATCGGGCCGTACGTTGGCGAGCGCGCCACTCGCAAGCGTATTTCCGTAGATGTGGAAATCGGTTAGATCCACCGGCGGCGCAGACCGCGCGAGAAGAAAATTCTCTGTCGACCAACCGCCGAGGATGATGTTGGCGATTCTGTTGATCTTGGGCAACGCGAGATCATAGGTCACGCCGGCGGAAAAAGTGTTCCGGATATCGAAACTGGACGGGCCGCGGTTGGGATTGGAGTTGCTTCCATTTCCTGCGTTGGAAGCGCTACCCAAATACGAACCAGCCGAACCTGTATCGATTGAGTGCGCCCAGGAATAGGAAGCCAGCATCTGCAGGCCACCCGAAAGACGCCGCTGGAAGCTTAGCTGCAGTGCGTCGTAGTCCGATATGCCCGTGTTGTCGATGAAATAGCCGTTCACATTTGGATTGGAGGGCGGAGAAACAAAGTGTGACGTCTGCAGCAGGCGACGTCCGGCTGCACCGACGTAGGAAGCAGTGAGGGATTGCTCCTTTCCCAACGCCTGCTGCCAGGCAACATTCCATTCCAGAGTGTATGGAAGTCGGAGCTTCGGATTGAAGGCAAAGAGCTGCGAGATTGTTCCAGTCGTCGGGATTGTTGGTGGTGCTGCTTCGCTTGCAGTGTAGGGGAAGAGCGCTGTCCCTCCGAACGAAGGACCAAGGAGCAGGCTTTGCGCTCCGAACGGCGGAGTGCCGGTGCCGACGCCGAGCGCTTGTCCGGTTTCTGAGCTAACCAGGTCATAGAAGATACCGAATCCGCCGCGCAGGACGCTTTGCCACTTCTGGTTCGACATGAGTTCATATGCGACCCCAATGCGTGGTGCAAGGTTCGCGTAAGGAGTCCTGAAGGGCGATGTTCCTGCCGGAGCAACGGCCAACTGCGAAAAATCGTTGAGATTGTAGCCGGTGATGGCCGGTATGCTCGGGCCACTCGAGGATGACGGGGCGAAGTCGACGTCCCATCGGAGCCCGTATGTCAGCGTGAGGCGTGGCGTTACACGCCAAGTATCTTGTGCAAACAGGCCGAGGTTATGAAACAGGAGAGTTTCATTGGTATTCGGCTGTAGGAGCCCCAAGCCGTCGCCATTTTGGGCGGCGGAAAGGCTGAATAAGAAGACAAACTGCTGGTAGAGTTCGGGAGAAACGAAAGGCGACAAACGCCGATAGTCGACGCCAAATTTCAGTCCATGAGAGCCAATCTGTGTCTCGAGGCTATCGACGATATTGAACTGTCGTTGGAGGTTTTGTTCGCTTTTGCCCGCTTGCAGGACCCCGTTCTCCAGGGGAGTGATGCTGAAAAGCAATTCACCGTTCTTGAAATTGTAAGGATTCGGGAATGGCAGTGAGCCAAGGGGAACGGCACCCCCAAAATTATCCAGTTGATAGCTGCTCGAAGCATTGCTTCGGCTGTAGTTCACACGGAAATCGTTGGCAATGATCGGCGAGAACGACCATGTGGCACCGGCCGTGGCCGTCTGCGTGGTGATGCGTTCGGAGTTGATAACACTCAAGGCATTTGCCCCTCGCTGGGAGAGGCTTGAAGGAGAATCGTTGTATCGCGCGAAGAGCGTCAGCCTGTCGCGGAGTTTGTGATCGACTCGAATGCTGTAAGCATCGAGCGAAGCCGCGTTCGAGTAGCTTCGGTCGAATTGTGCGATACCTTGGTGATTGCCACCAGGATCCAGAACCTCTGGACCATTCGGAAGGGGGAAAGCTGCCAGAAATGGCTGCATGGCTGCAGTGGCAAACTGGCGCGAGAAAGGATCAGTTGGATTCGTGTCCGGAACGGTCGTCAGGGTAGTTTGCGGAAGCCTCAATCGGAGACCTTCATACGAGAAGAAAAAGAACGTTCTGTCCTTCAAAATTGGGCCGCTGAAAGTTCCTCCAAAGTCGTTTTGTCGTTCCTCGGCCTTTGGTAAAGGCGGATGATTGACATAACCGTTGAACCAATTGCTTGCGTCCAACACGTCGTTCCGAAAATAGTCAAACACTGTGCCATGGAAGCGATTTGTCCCAGAACGAGTCACGATCGAGATCTGTCCGCCTGGCGTTCGGCCGAACTCGGGAGCGTACGTGGACGTTTGTATGCGGAATTCCTGCATTGCATCGACCGAGACGAGGCTATTCGTCCCTCCAAGAACGCTGAATGAGCCCAGCGATCCACCTAAACCGTTGCCGGGACCGAAGCCGCCTGGGGATGCACTGATTCCCACGTTGGCACTGACTCCATCCACCATCCAGTAGTTCGAAGAGGCGCGCTGGCCGTTGATACTGAATTGTCCGGAGTCGGCCGAATTCGTGGTGACCACGGTTACGCCAGGCGTGAGTTCAATCAGAGTCTGGAAGCTTCTGCCGTTCATCGGCAAATTCTCGGCGAACTGCCGGTCTACGACTGTGCTCACCGAGGCGTTTTCCGTGTTTACGAGCGGTACGCCACCCTGTACCGTCACGGTCTCAAGGAGGGCGCCGATCGGAAGGGTGAAGTTGATGGAGAGGGCGTCTTGTACATTGAGAATGATGTCAGGTTTGACAATGGTCTTGAAGCCAACCTTGGAAACCTGCAGCCGATAAGGTCCCGGAGGAAGGTTGGGCAAGACGTAGACGCCTTCGTCATTCGTCTTCGAAGTGAATTGCACGTTGGTTAAATCGTTCACCGCAATGATTTCGGCACCGGCAATGACGCGACTGGTGGGGTCAAGGACCAAGCCGTTGATATTTCCGTTGGGCGACTGTCCCAGAACGCGGAGAGCCAACAACAAGCAAACAAATGGAAGTACCATCCGGGGGAAGCGCATACAGATTCTCTCCAGCGAGCAATGAGTTTTAGCCGCTCCTCAGTTATTCGCAGGAAGTCCCGCCGTTTTTATCAGCTGAGAGCAATTCTAGAACGAAGTGGCAAACGGGGGGTTGGAACCTATGGGTGGTTAGGGTTGACTCTGAGATAGGCGAAAAGAAGGGGTTTGCCGCTAGGCTTATCGCTTCCGCCGTGCGGCTCGATAGTGACGAATACAGCGTCAATTTGCGCGAGGGTTTTCGGATCTTCCGACTTCAAAACCCAACGCTTTTTGGAAGCGTTATCTTCGTAAAAAATACCGAGGTTGACCGCCTGTTTAAAGTCCGGGCCGCGACGACCCCAAGCCTGGAACGTCTGGCCAGCTTTACTGTGCTGCTGGTCAAGATCGTAGGCATAAAAGATCAGAGACCTTTCCTTGGTGTAGAACACGCGACCGTAGGGCTTCCGGGTCGCCCCCTTTTCGTCGGTGTCATATACCTCGGCGATATAGAGGTTGCGCGCACCCATCACCTCGCGAATATCGCGATCGTGGGCGAGCAGTTCGTCCTGCTGGTTCAGAGCCTTCTCACGATCTTCCAAAAGCCGCGTGAGATCCTCGACTTTCGATCCAAGGGCTTTGGCTTGTGAGGTTTCACTGCTCGATTGCTGCGTGAGTGAATTCACCTGCTGCTGAAGGGATTGCGATTGCGCCTGGGCGGCATCCAGTTTCTGACCTAGCTCGGTTCGCTGTTGAACGAGGTCTTGTTTGCCGACCTGATCGTTCTGCACGGTGGCCGTCAGTTTGTCCTGGGCCTCCTTCATCCGACTGATTTCTGCTGATTGCTGCTGCAATTGTCGGCGCAGGTCCGCGAGGGCCTTGTCACGCTGGGCGATCTGGGTACGAGCAATTTCACGCTCGTGGGCGGCATCGCTCAGCTGCTCTTCCAGGGAAGCCGGGTTCTCCGTTGCAACTTGAACCTGAGTACCTTGGGGCGGCGGTGTGGACTTGGCCGCATCCGTGCCGTGCCGCACCCCAACCCAATAGGCGGAGAGGCATAGGGTAATAAAGAGGAGAATGCCAGCGGCGTAGAGCATCCAGACATGGCGCCAGGTAGATTCGGGGGCGATGGGCAGAACTCGACGAAAAGCGGAAGGTATGCCGTTTTTCTTGTCGGCGCTCGGTTGCTTTCCTTCTTCCTTTGCTAAGCGCCCGAAGAAGGCCTTTTCGGCTTTCGATTGGGAAAACCCAGGTCCGGGATCGATGCGAGAGGATTGCTCCGCGCCGATAGCAGGGATCGTGTCGTGGACGATCAATTCATACTCGCGAAGGGCTTCGCGACAGGCAGGGCAAACGGCAAGATGCTGCTTGAGCCTGTTTTGTTCTTCCTCGCTCAGTTGGCCCGAGCTGGAAACGGCACAGAGCTCCAGGAACTCGTCATGGGGTCCGCTTGGCAACAACGCACCCGCTCCTACAATGGCAAGAGTCTTTTATCATACTGCTTCTTTGCCCGGCAATTTGCCAGCAGAAATCTGCTTTCGCAGCTTGTCCAGTCCCCGGTAATAGTGATTTCTCGCATTCCCAACGGTCTGACCTAGTTTGGCAGCGATCTCCTCAAATGTGTAGCCCTCGAAGAAGAACAGGTGCAAAGTCTGCCGCTGCCTGTCCGAGAGTTCGACCAACCAGCTCTGCAGGGCTTCTTTTCGCTCGAGGGCTCCGCTTACGGAATCCTCAGGGCGTCCAGATTTACCCGATACATCGCCTAGTTGATTCATTGCTTGGTCCAGGTCCAGACGAGTGTAGAAGTGCCGGGAGGTCAGGTAGCGCCGGCGGGAGATGGCGCGGCGGTAGGTCAGTTGGAGAATCCAGAACCGTGCTGAGCCCTTGGAACAGTCAAATGTTCTGCAGAGGCGGTGCACTAATAAGAAGATGTCCTGGAGGAGGTCGTCGGCTTCGGAAGGGTCTCGCAGGACTCGGTAGGCTACGCCCCGGACGATGCGGGCGTATCTGCGGAAAAGGATTGCTAGTGCCTCCCTGCTGTCCTCACAGATTTGGTTCAATAAGCTTTCGTCGGATAGGCCAGCTTCTACGGCCAGGGGAGATACAGCGCTCTCACGTACGTTCTCTTTCTCTTTTTCGTTATTGTCCGGTATCGCAAGCCCAGGCAGGCGAATTGTGACAGAAGAATCCATAAGACACCCGACACTGGATTCGTGGCCGAGAAGGCGTCTTCCGATCAAAGCACTTCCCCGCTCCAGTTGCCAAAATCGCTGTGTCTGGCATGCCAGACACAGCGAAAAAATAGTACGCCCAAGATGTGAGCATGTCCAGCGGCAATCATGCACTTTTGGTGCAGTTAGGGAAGCGTATCCGAGCGCATCGAAGAAGGAAGCGTTGGACCCAAACGGACATGGCCGTTAACCTGGACATGAACAGAGGGCACATATCGGACATCGAGTTGGGTAAACGTGAAGTTGGAATAATTACGCTGCAAGTGGTCGCCAGAGGTTTAAACACCACGATGGAAGCGTTGCTAAGGGGCTTGTGATTTCTCTCGCCGAGAAGCGATTTGCCAACTGTACTGATGACAGACTGAACGAGCAGTAAACTCCTCGCATCTCTCAAGCCATCACACATGGAAACCCGGTGGGATAAACCGCTTACGTTGGCATATTACGGTAGGCGGAGGCGGAATCTGAAACGTGCCATAACGATGCCGACCCGAGGTCAGCGACTTGCTGGTGTCACTTTTTGTGGGTCTGATAAGCTTCTTGGTTAGCTCAATCGCGAGTTCGCAAGAAATCGATTCGTTCAACAGACTGCATCGGAGGTGACATGTGGGCCTATGGGTCGTAAGAGAAACGCGAATTCAGTCTCGGTAGCGTTTCCGACCGGGTCGTCGTAACAGGCACGAAGAAAGGGATTGCTCTCGAAGTCCTCCAGCAGCAGCGTGCTCGCCCGCAAGGCAGCCAGGCCTTTAGCAACCGTCGATTTACCTGCTCCGACGCATCCCTCAACCACTATCAACATAGTCTCTTCACGCCGCCGCCGCTCGTTTCCCGCCCGACTCTTGTGCAACTCCAAAATCGCAGATAATGAAACCAAGCGGTGATTATACGTCGCCGAAACAGCAGCGGAGGCTTGCTGCAGCAGGGCTCGGCTTCGCCGATGGAGAGCTGTTGCTTGGTGGACTAGATCGCGCCATCTGCGGGGTAAAATTCCGGCTCCCGCCTCATGTACCTTCTTGCGAGCCGGCTGCCAGGACAACTGCAAGGCTGTCGGTGTTCACCAGAAACGATGTTCGTCGTTCGGCTTCATCTCTGAGATGGTTGCCCTGTAGTCGCTGAAACAAAAGAACTTACTGCGAAGTGTTTGAGGATCGTGCTACTCTTTCGGAATATCCTATAATGCGACAGATTCAGACGCTAAGACGCCAAGCGCCCCTGCACCCGGGTGATCGCGATGCGACGGGGTCGGCTTGCACCTCTGAGTTCACTCCTGAACGAGTACACTGGGCAGAACCTAGCGAGCTCACCTTGCTCGAAACTGCACTGCCGGTGCGGGAATTGTCTCTTTTAGCGAAGGCTGATCGCAGGTCGATAGATCCCGTATATGCGACCCACCGCTGGTGGGCCCGGCGTCCACCCGGCGTCATTCGTGGTCTTCTCTTAGCATCCGCTTTGCCGGCTTCGGAGAACCACGATCTGTTCTGGAAATTATTTTCTTCGGCCGAGCCTCATCTCACCGGATTCCGTATTCATGACATGTTTGCTGGCGGCGGGGCCATGCTTGTGGAGGCGGCTCGGCTGGGAGGTACCCCGTCCGGTACGGACGTGGACCCTCTCGCCGTGAAGATCATTAGCCATGAATTGGAACCGCCTCCCGCTGTCGAGTTGGCAAAGGCCGCCAGTGAGATGCTAAGAGCTGTCTCTGCAAAAGTGGGCTTACTGTTCGGCAGCAAGCGGGCAGGTTGGACTCCGCTCCACTTCTTCTACGTGCGTAACGTGACGTGTCCGGAGTGTAGCAAGAGCAGCCATTTGTATCGGAATCTGATTATCGCCCGGCACGCAAGTAGGTCGGGAGGGGTTTTACGCGATAGCAAGGTGATAGCATTTTGCCCTTCGTGTTTCAAAGTTCATGGGTTGACCAGGCTGGATCAAAAGGAATTGCGCTGCTGCGGCAAACGACACTCTCTGCTGGCAGGAACTTTTGTGAATGGAAAGTTTCGATGCCCTATGTGCAGTCGTCGCTCATCCCATAAAGAATTGCAGACAGCAACTGCTCCCAGTCGCCTCCTTGCGATTGAAGAAACGCATCACGAGCAACACAGGAGGATTCGTGCTCCTCGCCCTTCTGATTCAAGGAATATCGAGAACGCCGACGCTTACCTGAAAACCTATTCTGCGGAGT
>Ga0075017_100002034_pt1 | contig 12581 bp, 8 predicted proteins | sample AleBraG_ABR_2012_FD_71475 | JGI IMG/M metagenome (GOLD analysis project Ga0075017, IMG submission 71475) | Freshwater sediment microbial communities in response to fracking from Pennsylvania, USA - Alex Branch Run_MetaG_ABR_2012 | ecosystem: Environmental > Aquatic > Freshwater > Creek >...
TCTTCGTTGCTGGAGAGGACCTCTTCGTTGGCCGCCTTCATTTCCTCCTGCGCGGTTTCGTGTTCCGCAATGAGGACCCGAAGCTGCTCCCGTGCGGATCGCAGTTCCCGTTCGAACCTCTCCACCTTTCCGGCAGCAGGCTTTCCCCGCGTGGTGGCGGTTGCTGGCTTTTCCTCGTCCGGACTCGCCGCTTCCGCCTTTTGAAAAACCACCAGGAAATTCTGCTTTTTGCCGTTGCACTTCTTGAGCGGCCACACTTCCAAACGCGCGCGGGCGGGCCGGCCCTTGTGCTCGAATTGCACACCGTCCTTGTGGGCGGCCACGCCTTCTCGTCTGGCCTTATAGATGGCCGCGCGCAGATCGACTACAAACTCGGGGCGCACCATTTTCAGCAGATGAAAACTGGGCTGGCCGGCCGCCGGCGCCAGATAAGGGCTGGTGTCGCCTTGAAAGTGCACAATGTGCAAGTCCGGATCGACCACCAGCGCGGGCGGTGCATGGTGCTCCAGCAGGAGCGCCTCCGCTTCGGTGCCGAAAGCAAGAGCCGCGCTGGTCCCGGGCGCCTTGGGCGGCGTGTCATACGGCTCCACTTGGCTGGGGGCCAGCCCAATACCGCCAAAGGCCGCAACCGCCGGCTTGCGCGAAAAGATCCGGTGCTTCTGGTCCTCTGCCCGAAAGGCATCGGAATATTCGCCGACGGATTCCGAGTTTCCGAGAAACAGAAACCCTCCCGGTTGGAGCGCATATTGGAAAAGCGACAAGATTCTCTTTTGCAATGCCGAGCCCATGTAGATCAGCACATTCCGGCAACTGATGAGATCCAGCCTGGAAAACGGCGGGTCCTTGGCCAGATCATGCCGGGCAAAGACGCATAGATCCCGAACAATCTTCTGGACCTGATAGCCATGCTCCGTCTGGATGAAAAAGCGCTTCATTCGCGCCGGGGAAACGCCGGCCACGGCCGCTTCGGTATAGATTCCAGCGCGGGCGTGCTGCAATGCGCGCTCCTGAATATCCGTGCCGAAGATCTGAATTTTGGTCTTGTTGGCCTGGTCACCCAATTCCTCCAGCAGCAGCATGGCAATGGAGTAGACTTCTTCACCGGTGGAGCACCCCGCCACCCAGATGCGTAACGGACTTTCCACGCGCCCTTTGGGGCGCAATTTCGCCAGAACTCGCTTCCGCAAAACCTGAAAAGCCTCTGGATCGCGGAAGAAATGGGTGACGTGGATGAAGATGTCATCCGCCAGGACCTGCGCCTCTTCCGGATTCTGCCTTAGGATGCGCGCATACTTATCCAGCGATGCGATCTTCTGCAGAGCCATTCTGCGGGCAATTCGCCGGCGGACGGTGGCCGGCTTGTAAAGGCGAAAGTCCACGCCCACGGAGGACCGAAGGATCAGGCAGATCTGATTCAGGACGCTGCCATCAGCCACTTCGGTCGTTTCCGTCAAGTACGGATGGCGGCCGATTCGTGCCAGTTCAGCCGCGATGCGCTTGGGCGACAGCACGAAATCGGCCGCTCCGGCCGTGATTGCGCTCAGCGGCATGGCGGGCCATTGCGCCGTTTTCGGATCCTGAGCGAAAGTCACGCCTCCCGCTTCCTTGATTGCTTTCAGCCCATAGGTGCCATCCGAGCCGGTGCCGGAGAGGACCACGCCGATGGCTGCATTTCCCCGCTCCTCAGCCAGAGCGATGGAGAAGTCGTCGATGGGATGTTGCAAACCGGAGACGTTCGATCTGGGCGCTAGCCGCAGGCTACCCTGACGGATGGTCATGCTCTTGTTGGGTGGAATTATGTAGACATGGTTCGGTTCCACGGGAATTCCGTCCGACACTTCGGTGACGGACATGCCGGTCGCCGTCGAAAGCAACGCGGTGAGGGCGCTTTCATGCGTGGGATCCAGGTGCTGAATCAGCACGAACGCCATACCCGGCTTGGCAGGCAACGCTTTCAGTAGCGCCGTGAACGCTGCCAAGCCTCCGGCGGACGCGCCAATCGCAACAATGGGAGAAGATAGACCCATCCGCTGGACTGGAGTTTTCGGATGGCCGCTTGTTTTGTGGCGCGCACTGGCTTTCTTTGCGGGAGCCTTGCGCGGTTTTGCAGTCTTTGCCTTGGCCATCCAGGACTTTCACACCGGGCCACTTGCAAGATACCACTTTCCCAGGCTCAGCCTCCGATGTTGGAAGAAGCGTCCTGCGCGATCTTATAGGAGATCCCGATACTGCTCCAGCGCCACCCGGACAAGCTGAGAGCGGGTGCGGACGGTGGTTTTTGCAAAGAGCTGCTGCAAGGTGTTCTTGACCGTACTTTCCGAGACCTCCATTTTGGTTGCGATCTCTTTGTTCGCGAGCCCTTGCACCACTAGACGGAGCACGTCGGTTTCCCGCTGGTTCAGCGCCATTCGCTCCTGGTGCTCACCGAAAGTGGCGTTGGAGCTGGCGGAGTCGGCGTCCTCGGTAACGTCCGCGATAATCGCGGCGAGCTTCGGCTTCGGCCCGTCTTTATAGGTTGAAAACCAAACGTCCGCCGTGAACGACTCGCCGTTTCCGCGATGGCCCCGGCATTGCATGGTCGCCCGGAACTGAGGCGCTTCTTCCCAGCGCAGCGCGTGATGCAACTCCGGCAGGAACGCCGCGATGGGAGCGCCAACCAGACTTCCGTCGCGAGGGGCCATCAGTTGAGTAGCGGCGTCATTGGCGAGTTCGATCGAGCCGCGCTCATCCACGGTCACAATTGCGGCCGGACTGGTCTCGACCAGAACCTTCAAACGATCCTGCGCCTCCAGAGTCAACCGGCGGTTGCGCACCAGTTCGGCCACGAATAACCCACACCCGGCAAACGCCAAAGTTTCGAAAGCCAAACGAACCATGGACGGGTCGAGTAAACTGAAAACTTCGCTCAGCACGGCGCAGATAGCACCCAGCAAAGCGACCACCCATCTGGGCAGGAACCCCGCCGCTAGCATTATGGGGAACAAATAGAGAACACCAAACGCCACAAAGGGCTTGGTCCACCAGTCGGCAAAGGCGACGATCGCAATGATTGCGCCACTCACCAGCAGGACGGGAGTTCGATTGCGTTCTTCCCAGACCCGTTCCAACCGCCACATGGATTTCAGATTCGTGAGATCATTATCCCATTGATGTGCCGTTTGGATCGCGGTCCAATCAAACGATTAGCCGCACGGCCACGGCCATCCGGATTGATTTCAAAGAGTTTAACCTAGACGCTTCCCATCCAAGCAGACAGCGGGTAGTCGCGGCAGCGAATGATTGCCCACAAGATTTCTATCTTCGGTGGTGAACCGGGTGATCCTATAATCTGTACTCCACGCTGCTCTTTAACGGGTCTTCCCAAGTGGGGCGCACGAACAAGACTGAACATGTGGAATTCTGAACACTGGGGCCGGCAGTCGGCCATCTGTTGCTTGTTGGCCTGCACAACGGTAGGCGCTCAGCCGCGTAATTTGAGCTGGGAAGAGGTTCGCGACAGGTTTCAGCAGAACAACCCGACTCTGCGGGCGGCGCAGATCGGCATCGAAGAGTCTCGCGCGCAGGAGATCACGGCGTACTTGCGGCCGAATCCGAACCTGACCGGCGGGCTGGATCAGATCAACTTTTTTTCGACACAGGTCCCGCCGAGTGGCGGGTCGGCCGTCTACAATCCGTTCGCCTATGCCTTTCCATCGGGCTCCTTAAACTACCTGCACGAGCGAGGGCATAAGCGCGAGCTTCGGCTCCAAAGCGCGCAAAAGGGGACAGCAATCGCCATGTCGCAGTACGCGGACCAGGAGCGAGGGCTGATGTTCACCTTGCGAGCGGCATTTGTGCAGACGTTGGAGCAGAAAGCCATTTTGGATGTCGCGCGGCAGAGCCTGGCTTACTACAATCGCTTGCTGGATGTGAGCAATGAGCGTCTCAAGGCTGGCGATATCGCACAGGTGGATTTCCAACGGCTGAGACTTCAGCGCGTGCAGTTCGAGACGGATGTGCAGACGGCCACGGTGAATTTGCGCACCGCCAAAATCCAGTTGCTGACGCTGCTGAACGATCGCACTCCGGTGGAACAGTTCGATGTTGCGGGGACATTCGACTTTACCAACGACATTCAGCCGCGGGAGGAATTCAGGACACTGGCCCTGCAGAACCGGCCGGATCTCAAAGCCGCCGTGCAGGCGATCGACAAAGCCGAGACGGATCATCGGCTGGCGGTCGCTAACGGCTCAACCGATCCGACCTTCGGGGTCGATTTTGCGCGCAATCCGCCCATTCCAGTGTACCTCGGATTCAATGTCAGTATTCCGCTGAAGATCTTCGATCGGAACCAGGGTGAGAAACTGCGAACGCAACAGGACATCGCTCGTACGGAAAGGTTGCGGGACGCGGCCACGGCGCAGGTGTTCAGCGACGTGGATTCCGCATACGCCACCCTGGAAAGCAACTTAACGCTGTTACGCCCATATAAGGAATCTTACTTGAAAGACGCTACAGAGGTTCGTGAGATTGTTTCGTTTTCCTACACCAGAGGCGGAGCCTCACTATTGGACTTTCTGCAGGCGCAACAAGACTACCGCAGCACGCAGCTCAACTATCTGAACCTGGTGGGTTCTTACTTGACCGCTGGGGCGCAGCTAAACATGTCGGTGGGACAGGAGGTGATTCGATGAATCGCAAACGAGCTGGGCTCGCGATCGCGTGCGTGAGTTTGAGTTTTTTACTGACTGGGTGCGGAGCGAAGGTACAGGCGGATATGAAAGCAGAGGCGCCCCCGCCAGCCAAAGTAGAGAACGAAACCGATAGCAATCTGTTCAAGGTTGAGCACGCCACGCAGTTTCCGGTGGTGACCGCAGGTGAGTATGCAGCCGCGCCGGAGTTAAAGACCACCGGGTCGGTCAGCGCCGACGTTTCCCGAAACATTCCGGTCATTTCGCTGGCTTCCGGGCGCATCGTGGAAATCCATGCCCGTCTGGGCGACACCGTGACCAAGGGACAGTTGCTGTTGAAAGTGCAGAGTCAGGATATTGCGCAAGCCTTCTCCGACTACAGGCAAGCGGTAGCCGACGAAGAACTCGCCAAAGCGCAACTGGAACGGGCTAAAGTGCTGCTCGAGAAAGGCGCGATCGCCAAGAAGGACGAGGAGGTGGCGGAGGACGTCGCGATTAAGGCGAGAGTTACGGTCGAGACCACAACCGAACATCTCCGCGTTTTGGGCGCCGATTTGAACAATCGGAGCTCCATCATTGAAATTCACGCCCCAGCGTCGGGAGTGATCACCGACCAGCAGGTGACCGCTTCGGCGGGTGTCAAGACGCTGGACAATTCACCCAACCTGTTCACCATCTCGGACCTGTCGCGCGTCTGGATTGTCTGCGATGTCTACGAAAACGACATGTCGTTCGTGCGGGTGGGCGAATATGCCGACATTCACTTGAACGCCTATCCCAACCTGGTGTTGAAGGGGCGCATTGACAACATCGGACCCACCATGGATCCCACCATCCGCACAGCCAAGGTGCGGCTGGAAGTGAACAATCCCGGGATGCTGCGCTTCGGGATGTTCGTCACCGCGACCTTTCATGGGATGCAGAAAGAAACGCGGGCGTCCGTTCCGGCCACGGCTATCCTGCACCTGCACGATCGCGACTGGGTTTACTCCCCGGCCGGGAACAATCAGTTTCGCAAAATTGAGGTGGTGGGAGGGAACATGCTTCCGGGCGGGTTGCAGGAAGTCGTCTCGGGAATCGCTCCAGGACAGCAGGTGATTTCCAACGCGTTGGTTTTCCAATCGACGGTAGAACAGTAATGATTCGTCTGCTAGTCGATTTTGCCTTAAACAACCGCCTGGTGGTGATCGCTGTCGGCCTTCTGCTGCTGGTGTGGGGTGTTATCTCTTTTCACAATCTTCCGGTGGAAGCCTATCCGGACGTCGCCAACAACTATGTCCAGGTGATCACTCAGTGGCCGGGGATCTCTGCGGAACAAGTGGAGCAGCAGGTCACGATTCCTCTGGAAATAGCGATGAATGGCATTCCTCACCTGGAACACCTGCGATCTGTTTCCCTGTTCGGCCTGTCCAGCCTGATGCTGATTTTTGACGACGAATCGGAGAACGACTGGAACCGCGAAAAGGTACTGGAGCGCCTGGCGCAAGTTATTTTGCCAACAGGTGTGACGCCGCAGATGGGCACTGATTTTAGCCCAGTGGGTCAAATCTACTTCTTCACGCTTCGTAGCACCAACCCAAATTATGACGTGATGGATCTCAAGTCGCTTGAGGATTGGGTCTTGGAGAAACAGTTCAAATCGGTGCCCAACGTAGTGGATGTGGCCAGTTTCGGCGGGCCGACTCTGGAATATCAAGTCCGTGTCGATCCCAATAAGTTGATCTCCTACGGCTTAAGCCTGGCGCAAGTGGAACAGCAGCTTGCAAACAACAACACCAATGGCGGCGGCAGTTTCATTGAGGCCGGTTTACAGCAGATTAACGTGCGCACGGTCGGTCTGGTGCGAAACGTTCGCGACATAGAGAATACCGTGATCACGACTAAGAACGGCGCTGCGCTGCGGATCAAGGACATTGCAAACGTTGTGCAGGGATCCAAGGTGCGGCTCGGCCAGTTTGGAAGGGCGATTCATCGCGCGGATGGGAAGATCGTAGATAATGGCGATGTCGTGTCCGGAATTGTGCTCCTGAGAAAGGGCGCCGATTCAGATACCACGCTGGATGCGATTCACGCCAAAACGCAGGAACTCAACGATCACATTTTGCCCCCGGGAGTAAAGGTGGTTCCGTTTCTCGATCGCAGCGAACTCCTGCATTTGACCACCCACACCGTCCTGCACAATCTGATCGAGGGCATTATTCTGGTTTCCGCGATCCTGTTCCTTTTCCTTGGCAACGTTCGCGGTGCTCTGATTGTGACGCTCACCATTCCGTTCTCCCTGTTATTTGCATCCATCTGTCTCAGCCTGCGGCACATTCCGGCGAACCTGTTGTCGCTGGGCGCGTTGGACTTCGGGATGATCGTGGAGGGCGCGATTGTCATGGTCGAAAATATCGTGCGCCTGTTGTCACAGCCCAGCCAAGACCACGGCGAGACTGTGCCGCAAAAGATCAGCCGCGCGGCGTACGAGGTGCAGCGGCCGGTTTTTTACTCCATCTTGATTATCATCGTCGCCTATGTGCCGATTTTTACGCTGCAAGCAGTGGAAGGGCGCCTGTTCAAGCCAATGGCCTGGACGGTGGCGTTCGCGCTCTTAGGCGCCTTATTGTTTTCGCTGTTCATGGGGCCAGTGCTGGCGAGTTTGGTTTTTCCAAGGGGTACGAAGGAATGGCACAACCCCCTGATGGAACTTCTGACGCGGAGCTATGCTCGATCCCTCCGCCTCGCGATTCGCTGGCCTTGGGCCACGCTAGCGGCGGCCTTGTTGACCCTGGCAGGGGCGTTGCTGCTGTCGCGGGGCATCGGCTCGGAATTCCTGCCCCATCTGGACGAAGGCGCCATCTGGGTGCGCGGCACTCTGGCGCCGAGTACCGGACCCTCTGAAGGCATTCGGGTCGCCAATCGGGTTCGAGTGATTCTCGCTTCCTTTCCCGAAGTGAAAATGACGACCAGCCAGGTGGGCCGGCCAGACGATGGCACGGACACGACTGGCTTTTTCAACACCGAGTATTTCGTTGACCTGAAACCAAAAGAGGAATGGCGCCCGGTCTTCCACCAGACCAAAGACGAACTGATCGGCGCCATGAACCGCGAACTGGATGTGATTCCGGGCGTGATCTGGAATTTTTCTCAGCCCATTTCGGACAACATGGAAGAAGCCGTCAGTGGCGTCAAGGGAGAACTCGCCATCAAGGTCTACGGCGACGATCTGAAGACACTCGAAGAGAAGGGCGATCAAATCGTCGCGGTCATGCGTAGCGTTCCCGGAGTTGAGGACCTTGGCCTGTTCCGTGTCCTCGGCCAGCCCAACTTGAATGTCACAGTGGATCGCAGCGCTGCCTCGCGCTATCAAATCAACGTTGCCGATGTGCAGGATGCGGTTCAAACGGCGGTCGGTGGCAATGTCCTGACCCAGGTTCTGCAGGGCGAGCGCCGGTACGACCTGGTTATGCGCTATCTGCCGGCTTATCGCGATTCCAAGGAAGCCATCGAAAATATTCGCCTGCTCTCACCCTCGGGCGAACGGGTCTCCCTGGCTCAGCTCTGCACTGTGAAAGTGGTTGACGGAGCATCCGAAGTCTACCGTGAAGGCAATCAGCGCTACATCGCGATTAAATATGGGGTTCGTGGACGCGACCTGGGCGGGGCGGTGCAAGAAGCGATCCAGAAGGTGGATCGGCAAGTGAAGCTGCCGCCGGGATACCGCATTGATTGGGCGGGCGAATACGCCAGCCAGCAGCGAGCCCAGAGGAGACTCATGGTGATCATCCCACTCACTCTGCTGGTCATTTACTTTATCTTGTATTCCATGTTCGGCTCAATGAAGTGGGCAACTCTGATTGCGGTGACGGTGGCGATGGCGCCGATCGGCGGCATCCTGGCGCTGTACTTTACCAACACCAACTTCAGCGTCTCTACCGGTATCGGGTTTCTGGCGCTGTTCGGAGTCTCCGTGATGACGGGCGTAATCATGCTGGAATACATCAATCAATTGCGCGCGCGGGGGCATTCCATTTTGGATGCCGTGCAGCAAGGCGCAGTCAAGCGCTTCCGCCCCATTTTGATGACCATGCTGGTAGCGTCGTTGGGACTGGTTCCCGCGGCCACCTCGCATGGAATCGGTTCGGATTCACAGCGGCCCTTTGCCATGGTCATCGTCGGCGGACTGATGGCGGTCCTGGTCATGAGCATCTTCCTGCTTCCAGCTCTGTATGTCTGGTTTGCGCGAGCCTCCGACATGCTTCCGCCGGAAACTGAAGTGGATGCAGCTCACTGACACCAGATTAGGGTAAATTTGCTGAAGGATACTCCAATCGATGACCAAGGATGAAGTTCGCGCACGGATTGAGGAACTGGCGATTGTGCCGGCGATTCGCGCGGCTAACGCCGACGACGCGCTGTTCGCGGCGGAAGCGGTGTCCCGCGGTGGACTTCCTATCGCGGAACTCACCATGACGGTCCCCAATGCGAATGAGCTAATCGTTCACCTGATCAAAGAACATCCGCGCATGGTAGTTGGCGCCGGGACGGTGTTAGAAATTGAGACCGCTCGCGCGTGCCTGGCCGCCGGGGCGCATTTCATCACCAGCCCAGGCCTGGATCTGGAAGTGATTGAATTCTGCGTCAAAGCGGGAATCACGGTGATTCCCGGAGTGATGACGTCAACTGAAATCATGGCTGCGGTGAAGGCGGGCGCCGATTTCGTCAAAATCTTCCCGTGCTCCCAGATTGGAGGCGTGGATTACCTACGCGCTTTGAAAGGCCCATTTCCGCACGTCTCTTTCATCGCTTCCGGAGGCGTCAATCAGCAGACCGCGGGGAAATATCTGGCGGCGGGCGCGGTCGCCGTCGGAATTGGTGCAGACCTGGTGCCACCGCGCGCCATCGCCCATCGCGAGGCAGGTTGGATTCAAGAACTGGCGCGAAGATACGTGCGCATGGTGAAGGAATTGCGCGCGGCAAATTGACGGCACTCCGGTCGCGTCGGTCGTACGTTATGAGCACAATGAAAACAAGAGCATAGAAGTCGACGAAGATCGTAACGACCCGCCAGACCCGCGGCCCTGCCGACGAAACTACTTTCACCCTTTCGCCTCGGCGTGGAAAGCATTCACCGAAGCACTGGACCGTCCGCCCATGCTTCATCCCAAGCCCAGGCTCAAGCGGCTTCTCTCCGACCCTTCCGTGGCCGAAAGCCACTAAATGGTTTTGCCGCAACCCGAGTTCGTTATCGAAGAGCATCGAATAAAATGGCGTGTCCATCGCGAGCCTCGGAGCCGGATATTTGAGTGAGGAAAAAAAAGGTCTTGCCCCGGCTCTCGTGCAGAGCAAGACCCACAATGACCAACAGGCCGACACAGAAATGCCAGCTTACTTTGCCTGCAATGTTTCGATGTAGCTCGAAATATTATTGATCCGCAGTTCCGACTGGGCATGGCTTTGCCCTAGCTCGGAAAACAGCGGCCCCCAAATCGGCATGTCCTTCGAACCGTGGGCGGACGGCCATGCTGGGTTTCCGCGAATGGAGTTCATGACTGCCACCATTGGAAACTTACCTCCATGAGTTTGGCTCAAGAGGGTCAGATCGGGGGGCACCTTCTTCAGCGCCGGGACTGCAGGGCCGTTGGCCATGCCATCAAGCCCGTGGCAGGCAGCGCAGTAGCTGACGAACATTTCCTTCCCGTTGGAGGGGTCGGTATATTTCATCGGCACTTCTTTGATCTTGATTTTGGCGTCTCCGGCTTGAACGGTCAACAATACGGCCGCGCACGCCAGAGCGAAGGCGAGAAGAATCAGAAATTTTGTCCACATAAGTAACTCCTTTTACAGCGGGACTCACGGTACAACCAGCGGCTTCCCTCCCGAGCGGAAATCGCCTAGAGAGATCGATTGTGGAAGAGACAGCCGGTTCCCTTCTCGCGGGAAAGGAACCGGCAATACAGAATTCTGGCTTCAGCAGAACGAACTACTGATTCGTCGTAGTAGCGCCAAGCCCACCGGGCGCGCAGCCTTTGCAGACACCGAAACCGCTTCCATTGGCTTGAATGAAGCCGCAGAAAGACGTGATGTGCGTCAATTCAGCGGGGGCCAAGTCAGCAAAAGAGAAGGCCGTCTCGGTCACGCCATAGGTGGCAGTGGTGGTCGACGTGTTTTGGTGCAGCGTGGTGCCCCAGGCGAGCAGGCCATGGGCCACGACATCGCGGGTAACTGCCGCGGCATTGCAGGTCCCTGTGCTCGCCACCACTTTGATCACGACGGACGTGGGGATGGCGGGAGTCAAAGGATTGCTGATCAAAGACTTCAACACAGACAGGGATTGCAGGGCATTCGGGGTAATCAGGCAGGTACAGCAGGAGACCAGCTCTTCGGCCGGGTCAAACGTATACAGGTTGGCGCATAGATTGGCCCCACTTGCGCCTGTATTTGTAATGTCCACGAACGAATCCCCGATGTTCAGATTGGCGGCATAACGAACTTGATAAGTGTCATCCGCGAAAGCAGTAGTCGAAAAAACCAGAGTTGCAAGAGCAATTGTAAATCGCATGCTATTACCCTCCGATTGCACGATATCGCTACAACTAACAAGTTGGAAGCTGTATGTTTTATCAGGTTGCGGTTAACGGCCGCAGGAGACAGTGGTACTTGTAGCCCATCTGGCTTCAGCACAAAGGAGAAGGACAGGCGTTCCTCAATAGAACCTGTAGTACTTTACTGATTGCTTCGAAACGTGTCGCAGGCGGAGATGGTGCCTTCTTGCATCCCGGTCTGGAACCAGTGGGTTCGCTGCGCGGACGATCCGTGGGTGAACGATTCCGGGCTCACCTGGCGGCCCGCCATGCGCTGCAAACGGTCGTCTCCGACGGCCGCCGCTGCTTGCAAGCCGGCTCTGATGTCACTGGTGTCGATCATCTTCCGCTGTTCGCCGGTTTTTGCCCAAATTCCGGCGAAGCAATCGGCTTGCAGTTCCAGACGCACGGAGAGAGGATTCACCTGGGACCGGTTCCGCTCCTGTGCCTGGCGCACCTGTTCTTCGATCCCGAGGATTTTCTGCACGTGGTGCCCGAGTTCGTGGGCAATCACGTAAGCCCGCGCGAACTCGCCCGGAGCTCCGAACTTCTGACTCAATTCGTTGAAGAACCCGAGATCGAGATACACTTTTTCGTCCCCTGGGCAATAGAACGGGCCCGTGGCCTCACTGGCCGCTCCGCAAGCCGATGGATACGAATCGCGGAACAAGACCAGCTTGGCGTGACGGTAGCGGGCGTTGGATTGCTGCGGCAACAGCGTTTCCCAGGTTTTCTGTACATCATCGAGAACAAAGGAAACAAACTGCACTTCGCGCTGCTCGCCGGCCGAACTGACGGGGGGCGCTGAACGGGACATGGGCGAACTCATCGGCGCGCCTCCTCCTCCCGCAAACATTCCCAGAAAATTCGTTTTGAAGATCAGGCTGAGAACGATCAGCAGGATGGTTCCGCCCAGCCCGAGATGGATGCCGCCAAAGCCCATCGGGGAAAAGCCCCCGCCCCCTCCTCCTCCGCTGTCTCCTCTGCGATCTTCTATGTCCTGGCTTTCGCCGCCCGGTGTCCACTCCATGGTCGTTCCTCGGGCCTAGGATAGCAGGGAAAAAAAGAACGGCGGCAGCCTGAAAGTAAGCAGGCTTTGTGTGTGGTGAGGCAGCGCGGGCAATCGTAGCGATCCGGCGATATCCGAGAATGAAATCGAGTTGAGCAAACACCCGGCCATACGCAAGGATTGCCATCCAGGAAGGTCTTTGCAGTCCTTCGTCTGACCAGAAGCCTTCTTTGCGTTCATTGATCAACTGACTTTTTGATCCCAGCCCTGTGTCTCTTGGGCGTGTCTTAACGTTGCCAGCCCTGACATACTAATAGCGTGATGCCCGAAAAGAAG
>Ga0075017_100002035_pt1 | contig 12580 bp, 9 predicted proteins | sample AleBraG_ABR_2012_FD_71475 | JGI IMG/M metagenome (GOLD analysis project Ga0075017, IMG submission 71475) | Freshwater sediment microbial communities in response to fracking from Pennsylvania, USA - Alex Branch Run_MetaG_ABR_2012 | ecosystem: Environmental > Aquatic > Freshwater > Creek >...
GTGGACGAGGCCTGGGTCGCGAAGCTCCCCAAGCCGATGTCGGATGAGACCGACATGCTGAAGGACCTGACCTCGTATCGCCCGAATTCCCGGCTGTCCTGCCAGGTGCCGCTGTCCGACAAGCTCGACGGCCTGCGTGTCACGCTGGCGCCCGAGGAATAGGCTCAAGGCTGCGCCCTCGGGGGACCTGGCGATGCAGTTGTTCATCTGGTTGCTGGTGCTCGCCGCCCTGGTCGCGGCGCTGCGCGTCTACATGAGCGTGCGCAAGCTCAGCACGCAGCGCGAAGACGACTGGGACGAGCGGCTCGTCAAGAATCTGCGCGCCCAGGGCGGCGACCCCTTCAAGCCCTTCGACGTGGATTTCTTCTTCGACCTGCCGGACCAGCCGGCCTGCGAACAGGTGAGTGCCCTGCTCACCACACGTGAGTATGCCGTGGACTTCCGCCGCGTCGACCCGGACCGCGGGGACCGCTACACGCTGCACGCGCAGCGCAACATGCGCGTGTCCGTGCCCGACATGCAGGCGCTGACCCGCGAATTCTCGGCGCTGGCGGTGCAGCACCGCGGCCGCTACGACGGCTGGGCGGCGGCGGGCGTGACGCGCACGGCGGCCCGCGGCGCGCCGCCGCCCCGCGGCGCGGCGCGCTGAGCGCTCAGGCGGGTCTTTCAGTCTGCCGGCGCACGGCCTCGGCGGCGGCCCTGGCCGCTGCCTCGTCGCCCAGGTAGCGGCTCGAGCGCGGCCTGAGCGCGTCATCCAGTTCATAGAGCAGCGGAATGCCCGTGGGGATGTTCAGCTCGATGATGGCCGCCTCGCTGAGTCCGTCGAGCATCTTGACCAGGGCGCGCAGGCTGTTGCCGTGCGCGACGATCATCACGTGGCGCCCGGCCCGCAGTTCCGGGGCGATGCGCTGCGTCCAGTAGGGCAGTACGCGTCCCAGGGTGTCCTTGAGCGATTCGGTGGCCGGCAGCTGGTCCGGCGCCACGCCGGCATAGCGCCGGTCGAAGCGCGGATGGCGCGGATCCTCGAGCGCGAGCGGCGGCGGCGGCGTGTCGTAGCTGCGCCGCCAGATCTTGACCTGCGCATCGCCGTACTGCGCCGCGGTCTGTGCCTTGTCGAGCCCCTGCAGCGAACCGTAATGGCGCTCGTTGAGCCGCCAGTCGCGTTCGACCGGCAGCCACAGCAGGTCCAGCTCCTCGAGGATCAGCCACTGCGTGCGGATCGCGCGCTTCAGCACCGATGTGAACACGATGTCGGGCACCAGGCCGGCACGCGCGATCTCGTGGCCCGCCCGCTGCGCCTCGGCCACGCCCTGTTCAGACAGATCGACGTCGGTCCAGCCGGTGAACAGATTCTCGAGGTTCCAGATGCTCTGGCCGTGGCGTACGAGCAGCAAGTTTCCGGTCACGATGACTCCTCGAGGTGTGCGGTGGGTGACGGTCCGGGGTGCATCGGGGGGGCGCGATGGCCGGCTTCGGGTCCGTGCTCAGGCCTGGGCCAGGTTGCGCAATGCCTCGGCCCCGGCCATCAGGGCGGCCAGGTCCGGCGCGGCGCTGGAGCGCAGGTCGCGCAGCGTGAGGAACCACTGCTGCCCGGGCGCGCCGAGCCGCTCGATCCAGCGCTGCAATGCCGCGCCCTCACCGGCCCGTTCGCGCAGCGCGCGCGCCGCCATGACGCGCTGGCCGTCGAGGCAGGCCGTGTACAGCCGTTCGCGCGCGACCGCCTGCCAGCTGCCGCTCGTGCCGAGCAGCCGGATCGCCTCGGCCAGCCAGTCGATGCCCAGCGCCGCCGCGACCCGGTGGTACTGATGCGCGATGACCGTGAGTGGCCGGCGGGTCTCGGTGGCGACCGCAACCAGGTCGGGCGTGGCGCGCAGGGCCATCAGGCCGGCCAGCCGATTCGCCAGTCCCGGCGGCAGTCCCGCCGCCTGCTGCTGCGCGAGGATTTCCTGGAACCGCCGGCGTGCGATCTCCGGCAGGCAGGCAGGCAGCAGCCGCTGCAGTGCCTGGAAGGCCGGCGTCAGCCGGCGCACCTCGGCGCCGATGTCGGCGTGCTGGCGCAGGCGCCGCGCCAGCAGCAGGCGGCGCGTCAGCTGCTCGACATAGTCGCGGGTCGCGAGCAGCGCCTGGTACTGCAGCTGCGCCGAAACCCGGTTGTCCAGCGCCTCGATGCTGGCCCACAGCTCGCGCAGGCCCGCGCTGTCGCGCGCGATGGTATAGGCGCGCGCCACCGCGGCGGTATCGGCGCCCGTCTGGGCCGCCATGCGCATGATGAACCCGGGATCCATGCGATTGAGGATGCTGTTGGTCGTCGCCGTGGCGATCAGCTGGCTGCGCAGGCGATGCTGCGCGATGCGGCGGGCGAAGCGGCGGCGCCAGCGCAGCGGGAAGTAGCGCTCCAGCTCGCCGGCCAGATACGGGTCGGCGGCGATGTCGGCTTCCGTCAGTGCGTGATTGAGCGCGATCTTGCCGTAGGCGAGCAGCACGGCGAGTTCGGGCCGGGTCAGACCGAGCCCGCGCACCGCGCGATCCTCGATCTCGGTGTCGCTGGGCAGAAACTCGAGCGCACGATTCAGATCGCCGTCGCGCTCGAGCCGGCGCAGCAGCTGCTGATGGTCGCCGAGGTCCGCGGCACTGCGCTGCTCGAGCAGGCTGATGGCCTGGCTCTGCAGGTAGTTGTTGCGCAGCACCTGCGCCGCCACTTCGTCGGTGACGCTGGCGAGCAGCGCGCGGCGCCGGGCACCGCGCGGCGCTGGCTCGCCCGTGGAGCCGGCCAGCATGATCTTGAGATTCACCTCGATATCCGAGGTGTTGACGCCGGCGGAGTTGTCGACGAAGTCGGTATTCAGGCGGCCGCCGCGCTGGGCGTACTCGATGCGGCCGCGCTGCGAGCAGCCGAGGTTGCCGCCTTCACCGAGCACGCGGGCGCGCAGTTCGCGGCCGTCGACGCGGACGGCGTCGTTGGCGCGGTCGCCGATTTCGCCCTGGCGCTCCTCCGCGGCCTTGACATAGGTGCCGATGCCGCCGTTCCAGAGCAGGTCGACGGGCAGGCGCAGGATGGCGCGCACCACCTCGACCGGCGACAGGCGTTCGGCCTCCACGCCCAGCAGGCCGCGCGCCTGCGGCGTCAGGGCCACGCTCTTCTGGCTGCGCTCGACAATCACGCCGCCGGCGCTCAGGGTGCCGCGGTCGTAATCGGCCCAGCTCGAGCGCGGCAGGGCGAACAGCCGCGCGCGTTCGCGGAAACTGCGCCGCACATCCGGATCCGGATCGATGAAGATGTGGCGGTGATCGAACGCCGCCTGCAAGCGGATCTGCGGTGACAGCAGCATGCCATTGCCGAATACATCCCCGGACATGTCGCCGATGCCCGCGACCGTGAACGGCTCGCGCATGATGTCGACGCCCAGTTCGCGGAAATGGCGCTTGACGCATTCCCAGGCGCCGCGCGCCGTGATGCCCATCTTCTTGTGGTCATAGCCGGCCGAGCCGCCGGAGGCGAAGGCATCGCCCAGCCAGAAGCCGTACTCGGCGGCAATGGCGTTGGCCACGTCGGAAAAGCTGGCCGTGCCCTTGTCGGCCGCGACCACCAGGTAGGGGTCGTGCGCGTCGCGGCTGCGCACCTGTGCGGGCGGGCAGACCCGGCCCGCGACGATGTTGTCGGTGACATCGAGCAGGCAGCGGATGAAGGACTGGTAGCACTCGCGCACTTCGCGTGCGCGCTCCTCCGCCGTCGCCGTGGCGCGCAGGCGCCGCGCCACGAAGCCCCCCTTGGCACCGACCGGCACGATCAGCGTGTTCTTGACGTGCTGGGCCTTCATCAGGCCGAGCACTTCGGTGCGGAAGTCCTCGGGCCTCTCGGACCAGCGGATGCCGCCGCGCGCGATCGGACCGCGGCGCATGTGTACGCCCTCCACGCGCGTGCCATGCACGAAGATCTCGAAGGCCGGGTGGGGCTCGGGCAGACCCGGGATGGACCTGGGCTGCAGCTTCAGCGCCAGCGGGTGGCCGGCGGGCGAGGTGCGGAAGTAATTGGTCCGGACGGTCGCCAGGATCAGCGCCAGGAAACTGCGCAGGATCCGGTCATCGTCCGGATTGCTGACCTCGGCGATCGCGTGGCGCACGCGTTTCTCGAGGACGGCCGCCTCGCGCCGCCCGGACGACTCCGCGGCCGCCGGGTCCAGGCGCCGTTCGAACAGCCGCCAGAAGTCGCGCGCGATGTGCGAGTGCGCATGCAGCACGCGTTCCATGTAGACCTGGCTGAACGGGATGCCGGTCTGCAGCAGGTAACGGCACGCCGCCCGCAGCACACGCGTCTGCGCCACGGTCAGGCCCGCGCTGAGGATCAGGCGGTGAAAGCCGTCGCTGTCGAGCTCGCCGGCGAGTATCGCCGCGTAGGCGAGGTTGAGCTGGGTTTCCAGCGCCGCCGGGTCGGCAGCGCGGTGACCGAGCGATTGCAGCTCGAAATCCTGAATCCAGCCGACGCGGCCGTCGCCCAGGTGCAGCTCGTAGGGGCGCTCGGCGATCACGCGCAGCCCGAAACTCTCCAGGATCGGCAGTGCTTCGGAGATGGCCAGCGGCTCGGCGTGGCGCAGCAGCCGCAGGTGCGGGCGCGGCCGGCCCGGCAGGGCGGTCAGCAGGCGCAGCCGTCCGGGACCGGTGACCGCGCCGCCGCTGAAATCCGCGATGTCCTGCACCGCCAGCGCGGGCGCCACATCCTGCTGGTAGGCGGGCGGAAAGGCGCGCGCGAACTGGCGGTCGAGGCGGGCGGCCGTCACGGCGTCGTGGCGCACGCGCAGCTCGGCGCGCAGACGCTCGCGCCAGGTCACCAGCGCGGCATCGATTGCGCGCTCCAGGGCGAGGCGGTCCGCCTGCAGCGGCGCGTTGCCGGCCACCCGCACCGTGATGTGCAGCTGCGCGAGCGGCGCATCGCCGACGGCCAGCGACGAGTCGGCCGGACCGCCCCCCAGGGTGCGGCGGACCACGGTCTCGATGCGGCGAAAGGCTTCATTGTCGAGCCGTTCGCGCCCGAGGAAGACCAGGCAGGACCAGTAGCGCCGCAGTGCGTCGCGCCGCAGCACCACGCATACGCCGCGGGCGCGCTCGTGCAGCGCCATGACGATGCCTGCGCAGTGGCGCAGGTCGGCGGCCGACGCCTGGAACAGCTCGTCGCGCGGCAGGTTTTCCAGGATGCTGACCAGGCGCTTGGCGTCATGGCTCGCGGGCCTGAAATCGAAGGCGGCGATGACCTGCGCCACCTTGAGCCGCACCAGCGGCACGCTTTGCGGATCGGCGTGGTAGGTGCTCGAGGTCCACAGGCCGTAGAACCGTGCCTCGCCGGCGGGCCGGCCACGCGGGTCGAACTCGCGGACCACGACACAGTCGAGATGGCCGGGGCGGTGCACCGTCGAACGGCGGTTCGCCTTGGTGACGAGCAGCGGCTCCGGCGCCCGGCGGCGGGGGGCCGGGGCCAGGTCGAGTGCGGCGGCTCGGCCGCGCTCACGCGTCCGCAGTATGCCCAGCCTGCTCGCGGGAACGACGCTGCCGCGCCCGGCGCGCGGCCGCCGCACGCGCTCGAAGCCGAGAAAGGTGAAGTGATTGTCCTCCATGTATGCGAGCAGCGCGGCGCATTCCTCGATCGTGGCCCTTGGGCCCGACCGCCGCTGCCGCAGCAGCTGTGCGCGCACGGCCAGCGCGGCGCGGCGCATCGCCTGCCAGTCGCCGCACGCGCGGCGCACGTCTGCCAGTGCGGACCAGAGCCGCGCGCGCAGGGCCGCACATTCCTGCGGGTCCGCGATCGGATCGATGCGCAGGTACTGCCACGACTCATTGAGCGGCACCGCCGCCGCCGCGGGCCGGCGCGCCTGGTCGCCGAGCTTGAGCAGCCGGCCGTCGACCGCGCGCACGGCGGCCATGATCGGATGCGCGATGAACTGCACGGCGTAGCCGGCTTCCGTGAGCGACATGCTGAGCGTGTCGACCAGGAAGGGCATGTCGTCGGTGATCAGCTCGACGACCGTGAAGCCGGCCCCGGCACCCCCTGCCGCGGGCGGATGGTAGACGCGCAACAGCGTCTGCCCGCGCCTGCGCCGGCTGCCGAACCGCAGCTGCTCCGAGGCCGCCGCACGCAGGGCCCCCGCGTCCACGGCGCGCCAGGCGGCCGCGGGCAGGCTGTGCCGCCAGGCGCGCAGCAGCCGCGCCGTCAATTGCCGCTGCCGTTCAGTCAGCGCCGGCGGTTTTCCCGATGTGCTCGCTGCCGCCATGCGTGGATCCTAGCATTACCGGCGCCCGCCGTTCAGTGCGGCGGTTGAGCTTCAGTGCGCGGCCAGGTCGCGCGGCAGAGCCGGGCGGCCGGAGCCGGTTTCCCGCAGGTGCGGGCGCGCCAGGTATTGCTCGCTCTGCATCTCGATCAGCCGGCTGACCGTGCGGCGAAACTCGAAGGCCAGGCGCTCGCCCTGGTACAGCTCGCCCGCAGCGGCCGCCGCGGACACGATGAGCTTGACCCCGCGGTCATAGAACTCATCGACCAGGCTGATCAGCCGCCGCGCCGCATCGTCCTGCGCCTCGGTGAGCACCGGTATGGCGCTGAGGAACACCGTATGGAAATCCTGCGCGAGTTCCGCATAGTCCGCGGCGCTGCGCGCCGCTGCGCACAGGGTGGAAAAAGTGAACGCGACGACGCCGCCGGCGCGGCGCTCCGCCTCGAACTTCCGGCCATTCACGGCGATGTGGCGCGAGGCTTCGGCATGCCCGCCTGCGAGTGCCGCGAACAGCGCCGCCAGCCTGCCGGGCGTGGCCGGATCGCCGGCGGCCAGATAGATCGGTGCCTGGCGCAGCTGGCGCAGGCGGTAGTCACTGCCGGCGTCGACCTGCAGGACGTCCAGGTGGCGTTCGAGCAGTGCGATCGCCGGCAGAAAACGCGCGCGCTGCAGGCCATCGCGGTACAGGCCGGCCGGAGGCAGGTTCGAGGTCACGACCAGCGTCACACCCTGGGCGAGCAGGGCCTCGAATAACGTGCCGAGCAGCATCGCATCGGCGATATCGTTGACGTACAGTTCATCCAGGCACCAGACCTGCGCGCGCCGCGCCATGCGCCGGGCGATGACCTGCAGGGGTTCCTGGCGCAGGCGGATGGCCGCGAGCCCGGCGTGTATGTCGCGCATCCAGTGATGAAAGTGGCTGCGGCGACGTGGCGTCGGGCCGAGGCTGTCGAAGAACAGATCCATCAGCCAGGTCTTGCCGCGGCCCACCGCGCCCCAGAGGTAGACGCCGCGCGGTGCGTTCAGATCCGGGCCTGGCCGGAGGCGGCGCCGCAGGCGGCTGAACCACCCGGATGCGGAGCGCCGGCTCAGCAGTTCGCAACGCAGCCGCTCCAGCCGGGCCACCGCGGCCAGCTGGGCCGGGTCGCTCTGCCAGCCCTGTACCGTCAGTTCACCGGCATAGCGCTCGGGCAGTGGGGTGCTGCGATCGGCCGCACCGGGCATGACATCCGTGTTCAAAGATTCTGGTAGTTGGGACCCGACCCGCCTTCCGGCGTGGTCCAGGTGATGAGGCGATAGGGGTCCTTGATGTCACAGGCCTTGCAGTGGACGCAGTTGGCGGCGTTGATCTGCAGGCGCCGCTTGCCATCCTCGCCGGTCAGGATCTCGTAGACCGCGGCCGGGCAGAACCGCGTGCAGGGGTTGCCGAACTCCCGTGCGCACCGGTCGGCGCAGATGCTGGTGTCAGCCACGTGCAGATGCACCGGCTGGTGCTCGTCGTGCGCCGTGGCCGCCAGATAGACGGCCGCGGTGCGATCGCGTGGGGCCAGCGAGCGCTCGGCAGCCGGCGCACCGTGTACCGACGTGTCCGGCGGCGCAGTCTGGTCCAGGCGGCGCAGTGTCGCGTCGTTGGCCTTGTGCTGGAGTGTCCAGGGCGTACGGCCGCCCACCACCGTTTCCAGCGCGGCGTTGGCCAGGCCGAGCCACAGGCCGCGCTTGAATCCAGGCTTGATGTTCCGCACCTTGTGGAGCGCGCGGCCGCCGGCCGAGGCGCGCCACGCCGCGTCATAGCCGACGACCGAATGGTGTGCCGCCAGGTGTTCCGCGGCCAGCATTCCGGAGCGCATGGCCTGGTGGATACCCTTGATGCGCGCGGCGTCGAGCGTGCCCGCGGCATCGCCGATCAGCAGCGCGCCGGGCATTTCCATGCAGGGCAGGGCCTGAGCACCCCCCGCGGCGATGGAGCGCGCGCCGTAGGAGAGCGGTTCGCCGCCTGCGAGCAGCGCGCGCAGCGAGGGATGGTGCTTGAGCTGCTGAAACGCCTCGAAGGGCTGAAACAGCGGGTCGGCGTAGTCGAGGCCGACGACCAGGCCGATGTAGACCTGGTCGTTCTGGAGGTGATAGATGAATCCGCCGCCAAACGTATCGCTGGGCATGGGCCAGCCGATCGTGTGCTGCACCAGTCCCGGCGTGCCGCGCCCGGCGGGCAGCTGCCACAGCTCCTTGAGTCCGAGCGCAAACGTCGGCGCTGAGCGGTTGGCGTCGAGCTTATAGCGGGCGATCAGCTGCTTGGAGATGCTGCCCCGGCAGCCCTCGGCGAACAGCGTGACCGGAGCGTGGAGCTCCGCGCCGAGCGTGAAGTGCGGGCCCTCGGTGCCATCGGGCGTGTCGCCGCGTACCCGGCCCATGTCGCCCAGCCGCACGCCGCAGACGGCGCCGGTATCATCGAACAGGGCGCTCGCGCCGGCAAATCCCGTGAAGATATCGACGCCGGCCGCCTCCGCCTTCGCGCCCAGCCACGGCACCAGCTGCGACAGCGAGACGATGAAATAGCCGTGGTTGCGCTGCTGCGGCGGAGTCGGCAGCCGGATGCTGCCGCGCGCGCTCAGCAGCCGGAATTCGTCGTGCTGCACCGGTACGCAGACCGGCGGCGGCGCACTGCGCCAGTCCGGAACCAGGGCGTCGAGGGCCACCGGATCCAGCACCGCGCCGGACAGCGAATGCGCACCGAGACTCGCGGCTTTTTCGACGATGCACACCGAGCGCTCCGGCTGCAGCTGCCGCAGCCGCAACGCGCAGGCGAGGCCCGCCGGGCCGGCGCCGACGATGGCCACATCGTAATTCATCACATCCCGTTCGCCCGCCGTGTCGTTCATGAGCCGGTTCCTTCCAGATCTGCCTCGCCCAGGACAACTAGAATGGCGGTGCGTGCCGCGTCGCGCAAGGCCGATGCGCCATCGGCGTGTCCCGCGGGCGGCATTATCGGCGCCAGGATCTCGATGGCAATGCGTCCCGGGCACGCCAGGATCGAGGCGGGCGGCAAACAGCGCCGGGTGCCGCGGATTACCACGGGCACCACCGGCGTGCGGCCGCGTTCGGCGGCCGCGAACGCGCCGATGTGAAAGCGCAGCAGTCCGGGGGTGGGCTGGAAGGTGCCTTCGGGAAAGAAGGCCAGCGAGCCGCCCTGTGCCGCGTGGCGGATCACGCGCAGCGCGTCGCGCGCGCTGCCGGCCCGGTTGCCGCGTGCGACAAACTGCACGCCGATGCGTGTCAGCAGCAGCCCGGCCAGCGGTACGCCGTGCATCTCGCGCTTGATGACGAATCCGAAGCGCGGCGGCAGGGTGGCGGCGAGCACGATGCCGTCGAGGTAGCTGCAGTGATTCGCAACGACGATGCACGGATCGGGCAAGGCCGCGTCGCCGCGCACCGTGACCGGCATGCCCATCAGCGTCAGCGCGCTGCGGCCCACCCAGCGGATCAGCCGGCGGCGGGCGGCCAGCGATGGCAGCGCCAGCAGCGCCGGCAGGGCCAGCAGCGCGAGGCCGAGAAACAGGCCACCGGCGTACACGCTGAACGCCAGGCGCAGCGGCAGCAGCACGCCGGCGGCAATAGTGTGACGCGCTGCGCGCGGACAGGGCTTGGCAGGCTGTGCTTCAGGCATGGTTTATGTGATCCACTTCTCCATATGTTAACGGTTGGCGCCGTTGTGAGTCCGATCACATCGCACAGGCCCGCGGTGTTTGCATACTGCTGCCCGAGGAATCCCCTCAGCGCACGGGCCACCGCCTTGAGCAGACACGCGACAGTGACAGCAGACTCCGCAGCCGAGGGCGTCGATCCGATCATCGGCCGCTTCCTGGACGCCGTCTGGATGGAGCGCGGCCTGTCGACGAACACGCTGGCGGCCTATCGCGCGGATCTCGTGGCGCTGTCGCGCTGGCTCGCACAGCGCAATATCGTGCTGGTCCGCACCGGCCGCGCCGACCTGCTGGCCTTCATCGCGGCCCGCGCCGCCGGCGGGTCCCGGCCGCGTTCGACCGCGCGCCAGCTGTCCTCGTTTCGACGATTCTTCAGGTACCTGATGCGCGAAGGCGTCGTGCGCGAGGATCCGACCGCGCAGATCGCCATGCCGCGCATCGGCCGCTCGCTGCCCAAGTCGCTGACCGAGGCGGAGGTGGAATCGCTGCTGATGGCGCCCACGGTCGGCGATCCGCTCGGCAACCGCGATCGCACCATGCTCGAGGTGCTGTACGCCACGGGCCTGCGGGTCACGGAGCTGGTCAGCCTGAAGGTGGACCAGGTCAACATGACGCAGGGCGTGCTGCGCGTGCTCGGCAAGGGCAACCGCGAGCGCCTGATTCCGCTCGGCGAAGAAGCCGTCCGCTGGCTCAGCGCTTTCCTCGGCAGCCCGCGCGCGGAAATCCTCCTCGACCGCACCACCGATTACCTGTTTCCGACGCGGCGCGGCGATCGCATGACGCGCCAGGCCTTCTGGCACATCATCAAGCGCTATGCCCGCAAGGCCAATGTCAATCACGACCTGTCGCCGCACACGCTGCGTCACGCCTTCGCGACCCACCTGCTCAATCACGGTGCGGACCTGCGCGTCGTGCAGATGCTGCTCGGTCACAGCGACCTGTCGACCACGCAGATCTACACGCACGTGGCGCGCGAGCGCCTGAAAGAGCTGCATACACAGCACCATCCGCGCGGCTGACCGGGCCGTGCCCGGCGCTGTCGGCGGCCGGCGCTGGCGGCGGCCGGCGCCAGGCTCGGGTCCGTCCGGTCTTATGGTACGATTGAGCCCATGCACAGCGCGACACGCGATTCCCTGAGGATGGCCCGAGGCCTGCTGCGGAGCGGGCTGGTCCTGGTGCTGGCCGCCGCGGTCGGCTGCAGCATGAACCACGCGTGGCAGGGCGCCACGGCCGACAAGGTCGCCAGCGCCTCTCAGACCCAGCCCCTCGGATCGACCCGCGCCGCGGGTGCGGCCGCGGCGCCCAGGTTGGCACCGGCCGCGGCGGCGGCGGGCGGAACCCCGGCGGCCGGCAGGGCGCCGGCGACCGGCGGGGCGCCGGCGGGTGCAGAGCTTGCCGCCGTCGCGTCGCATATCCCGGGCGCGCATGTCAGCGATCTGCGTATCACACCGGTTCCCGGCATTTACGAATACCGCCAGGGTGCGGAACTGGTCTATGTGACCGCCGACGGGCAATTCGGATTCGCCGGGGATCTGTACCGGCTGGCCGATCGCGCCAATCTCAGCGACGCACGGCGCCGCGAGCTGCGGCTGGCACTGCTGCGCGACGTGCCCGAGTCCTCCATGGTGGTGTTCGCGCCGGAGAAGGCGAATTACACCATCACCGTCTTCACGGACGTCGATTGCGCCTACTGCCGCGCGCTGCACAAGCAGATCGCCGAGTACAACCGCCTCGGCGTCAAGGTGCGCTACCTGTTCTACCCGCGCACGGGGCCGAATACGGAAAGCTGGGCAAAGGCCGAACAGGTCTGGTGCTCGGCCGATCGGCGCAGCGCCCTCACACACGCCAAGCTTGGTGAGCCGCTCCACTCGCCGGTCTGCAATCCCAATCCGGTGGCCTCGCAGTACGAGCTGGGCAAGGCGATGGGCCTGACGGGCACCCCGGGCATCATTACGCCTTCCGGGGACCTGCTGCCCGGCTATGCGCCTCCGGACGAACTGCTGGAGGAATTGAAGCAGGACGCCCGGGCGCGGCCGCCCGGCTAGGAATTGCGCGGCCGGTACGCGCTTCCGCCTGGGACCCGCCCCGGCTGGAACCTGCGCCGGCGGGGACCTGCCCGCGGCGGGGGACCCGTCCGGCGCTCAGCGCTCGAGCAGCGTCAGCTTCCCGGGCTTGCCGTCCCAGTCCTTGCCGTCCGCGGGAGGCGTCCCCCGTTCCGCGATGACCGGCCATTTCTTGGCCAGCTCGGCGTTCAGCGCCAGGAATTGCTCCTGCCCGGCCGGCAGCTCCTCTTCGGAGAAGATGGCTTCAGCCGGGCATTCAGGCTCGCAGAGCGTGCAATCGATGCACTCGTCCGGATCGATGACCAGGAAATTGGGCCCGACGTGGAAGCAGTCCACGGGGCAGACTTCCACGCAGTCCATGTACTTGCATTTGATGCAATTTTCGGTGACGACGAAGGTCATTCAGACTCCGGGGAAATCGGGGTGAGGGCCTGGCACAGGCCAGCGGGGCCCGCGTATTCTGCCAAAGCCCCCCGACAGTGCAAGGGGCGCGAGACCGGCAGCCCGGCTGCAGCGTGTCAGGCGGGCCTCAGTGGGTCCGGCGCAGGATGTCGTGAAAATG
>Ga0075017_100002036_pt1 | contig 12580 bp, 8 predicted proteins | sample AleBraG_ABR_2012_FD_71475 | JGI IMG/M metagenome (GOLD analysis project Ga0075017, IMG submission 71475) | Freshwater sediment microbial communities in response to fracking from Pennsylvania, USA - Alex Branch Run_MetaG_ABR_2012 | ecosystem: Environmental > Aquatic > Freshwater > Creek >...
CCACGCCGTATCCGATATCCGCAGCCGGGCGCTTCTGGCGGAATGTGGCCACCCCCGAGAAACCGGCGCCATGCTCTGATCGGAGCAGTCATCGGCTTTGGCATCGGAGCCGCTCTTGGAGCCAAAGGCAACAAGGACCAACATACGGGGGCGCGTGTGGTTGCGCCGATTCTCTTCGGTGGTGTCGGCGCTATGATCGGAGCTGCCGTTGGCGGTTCTCATCCCTGATCCAAGAGCAACGCTGCCCCAATACATTGTCTCTGCTGGTTCATTTGCGCGCTCTTCTATTGTTACCGTTTTCCAGCTGATCTAGAGTCGAGATCAAGAGTGGGCTCGCACAAATTTCCAAGGCGTTGCTTCGAGCGCCGGTTGCGGCCGGAAGATACCTGAGGAGGCACGATGAAGAAGGCGGCGGTATTGTTGGTGGTGGTGCTGATGGTGGCGGCAGGTTGGGCACAGTCCAATCTGACCTTGCCCACCGGAACTGCGCTTAAGGTAAAACTTGAAAACACGCTGGCTACGTTCAGCAACAAATCAGGGGACCCGTTCTCGGGAAGAGTGATGGAGGCGGTGGTAATCGACGGAAAAACCGTGATCCCCGTCGGCACAACGGTCCAGGGACGAGTCACCAAGATCAACGAGCCGCGCCGCATCGCGGGAAAACCAACGATCGGAATCTTTCCTGAGACGATCGTCATGCCCACCGGCGAGCAATACATGCTCAACGCTGCGGTAGTCGACACCAGCGTCCGCCACGGTACTGACGTCAACGGTGAAGGCCAATTCAAAGGAACCGGGCACGATGGCAAGGATTTAACCGAGGTCGGCATGGGCACGGGTGGCGGAATGCTGATCGGCGGCTTGGCCGGCGGTGGCAAAGGCTTGCTGATCGGCGGCGCAGTGGGCGCGACCGCAACCGTGACGCATTGGCTGGCGAAACACCGGTCTGCAGTTTTACCCGCGGGCACGGAGTTAACGATGGAGTTGAGCCGCCCGCTGGCGATGACGCCGGCAACCGGCGGCCAGTAAACAGAGTCTGGCACGGGAAGCGAAATCGGGAGCCGCGGCTCCCGATTTTGTTTTGCGGCGAACACAGGGCCTAAAGGCCAAGTCAGGTTCGGGAGCTTGCGCGGCCCTAAAGGGCCGCTCTTCCACGGTCGTCCCTAACACCCATAATTCCTAACTTCCAGATTCATTCGTCCCTTCTTCACTCGTTCCTACCTGTCACAATTCGTTCTCTCTTCGCTCGTCCTCGCTACGCCATCGCCATCAAGTCACCTTCGCTGAGCAGTTCAAGTTCGATCCAGCCCTCTAGGGGGAGCGCATCCACGGGCAGGCGATTCTGCCAAAGACTGAAGCGTAGTTTCAGCTTGGTTGCCACGGGCTCCGAAGTTTTTCCAGCAGGAGCCTTGACCGCGCGGGGTGCAGCTAGTAGCCATGCCAGCGGAACCTTGAATTCGAAGTTGCGGCCCAGCGCCAACTTGGCGGCAGTGCTCCTGGGATGGTACGAGGAGGCCAGGCCTTCGGCTTCCTCCGCGATGCCGATCTTCCAGGTCTGCAATTTTCGTCCATTCACCGCCGCATCCAGCCGGAGCGAGCGCCGGGGACGGTGTTCGCCAGAAGCCCAGGACTCGAGGTTCACGACGATTTCAAAGTCTCCTTCCGGCATCTGGTCGACAAAATCCAGGCGACCGTAGACGTTCTCTTCGTCGATGCCGGCGTACACCGCGTCCAGCAGGAAGCTCTTGCCATGCATGGCGCCGGAGCGGTGATCAGCGGTGTAAGCGGCTGCACCCATCCACTCGAAGTAGCGTACGATCTCGCCGGTAATGTGGGGATGGATGTACGCCATCTGCGGTGTAAAGGAAGGCCGCGCACCGGCCCCAAAGATGGGCTGAGCCAGGTAGTCGGGCGCGCTCGCGCCGAGCGCCTGGTAGACGTTGGAAAGATGCTTGCGGTAGAGCTCATCGAAGTCGCGATCATTGGCGGAATGGTGTTCGGGACCGTACCACCAGTTCCAGTCGCTGCCTTCGGCGATCAGAATCTCTTCGAAAGCCAGCTTGCGTTGAGCTTCGCTGGCGTTGGCGGCAGCCTGCTGATAAAAGCTGCGCGCGTGAAAGAGGTAGTCCCACGAACGGTTGTCTTCGGGCGCGCCAATCCAGACGTTGAAGTTGGCGTTGATCCAGGAGCCGGGAACGAGCTTCGTGAGCGGGCTGAAGTTGCGGTGACGCGCGATGGCCTCAGAGACGGTGACCGCTTCCACGCCCGGCTCGCGCTGGAGCGTGTCGTAGAAGCGGCGAAGAAATTCCCGGCCGGACTGGGGGTAATATTCCCACGCATTCTCACCGTCGAGAATCACAGGGACAACGGCGTCCTGGCCTCTTTCCAAAAGCGGTTGTGCGGCCTGCTTAATGTTTTGCATTAAGTGTCCTGCAGCTTCTGGAGCGGGCATGCCGGAGTAGACAAATCCGATCAGATCAGATACGGCGTGGTCGCGAAAGACCATGTGCATGTGCGTCTGACCGTTTTCGTAACGGTGGATGGTGTAGAGCTTTTCGGCGAGCTCGGTCGGGAGTCGGCCGTTACCGTCACGAGAGAAGAAGACGCCCAGGCTGCGGCCAAGAACACCTTCGTCAGTCGCCATCCATTGGACGCCGAGACCGGCGGCAATGCCGATAGACTCATCCGAAACGCTACCTTCAGATGGCCACACTCCGGTCGGACGGACCCCAAAGACTTGCTGGTGCAGATCGAGGCCCCTCACCAACTGCTCGCGAGCATCGTCTGAATGGCGATACCGGTTCTGCGGCAGGGGCAGGCCCGGCGATGACACGGCACCCATATTCGAATCGCAAACCAAGGGCAGAATGGGGTGGTAAAAAGGCGACGTCGAGATCTCGATCCCTCCTCGCCTGGCTGCGGCCGCGTGCGCAGGAAGGACCGTACTGAGGAGTTCGCGCTCACGTTTGAAGACGAACTTCTGGTCGTCCAGCGAGTAGTGCCGGCCTTTCTTAATGAGCGCCGCTACATCAGGATCGTCCAGGAAGAATTCATCGAACCATGCGATCTGCGACAAAATCTGCAGGTCGGTGTAGTCCTGGGCGAGGAAGTACTTTTCGGCGCGCTCGGGGGAATCGCCGCTGGCGCGAAAGCGCTCCCAGAGTTCACGGTACCGGGGATAACGTCCGATCATATTGACGGGATTGGCTTGAAACAGGTATTGGAGGGCAAAACGACGCTCTTCGAGAGTCAGGTCTGCAGCGGGCTTGGCCGCAACTTGCAGGAAGGGGTCGTTGGCGGTTCCGGCGACATAGTCCTGAATTTGCGTGATGAGCGACGGAACCAGATTAAAAGTCTGATGGACGTTGGGAAACTCATCGAGAAGCTTGACCATCCCATAGTAGTCTTTGAGCGCGTGCAGGCGCACCCACGGCAGGCGGTACTCGCCGGTGACCAGATCCTTGTAGAAGGGCTGGTGCTGGTGCCATAGGACGATGACGCGAAGTACCGGCATCAGCGACTTTCCTGATAGCGATGGCAGGTCACGAGACAGCTAGTATGGCATAGCACACCGCGCAGCGTTGCAGGGCGGCGGCACTTCTGAAGTGCGAAACTGTGGTAACGGCGCACATGGATGCCGCAATGGCGTAGGATGTCGCTGATACACTAGACCGGCAGTTTTCAAGGCAAACATGAGTTCCCACAGCACCCAAACCGGATCGCCCGTGCGTAGCGATGTAAGCCTGCTCACCGCTGAAGATCTATACCTTTTCAATGAAGGCAGCCACTACCGCATCTACGACAAGATGGGGGCGCACGTGGTGGAAGCAGGCTCCGAGCGAGGGACCTGCTTTAGCGTCTGGGCGCCGAACGCCAGCGAAGTTTATGTGATCGGGAGTTTCAACAGCTGGGACCACCACTCTCATCCTCTGCAGGTTAAGGGCGGCTCGGGAATCTGGGAGGGGTTCATTCCCGACGTCGGCAAGGGGACGTTATACAAGTTCCACATTATTTCGAAGGTTCACGGCCACAAGGCCGACAAGACAGATCCGGTTGCGCTGTTCAATGAGAAACCGCCCCGCACAGCGTCGGTTGTTTGGGATCTGGATTATCAGTGGGGCGACCGGGAGTGGATGGAAGGCCGGCGCGGCCGGAACTCGCTGCATGCCCCCATGTCCACTTACGAGGTGCACATCGGCTCGTGGATGCGAGTGCCGGAGGAGCACAACCGGCCGCTCACCTATCGCGAGATGGCACCGAAGCTCGCGGAATACGTCGAGCGCATGCAGTTCACCCACGTGGAATTTCTGCCCATTATGGAGCATCCGTTTTACGGATCGTGGGGATATCAGACCACGGGCTACTTTGCGCCTACATCACGCTTCGGAACTCCGCAGGATTTCATGTACCTGGTGGACTATCTGCACCGGCATGGAATTGCCGTAATCCTCGATTGGGTTCCGTCGCACTTCCCTTCTGACGATCACGGTCTGGCGTATTTCGATGGTACTCATCTGTTCGAGCATGCCGACTCGCGGCAGGGATTCCATCCCGACTGGAAGACTCACATCTTCAACTATGGGCGGACCGAAGTGCGCAGCTTCCTCATGAGCAGCGCCATGTTTTGGCTGGACAAATATCATATTGACGGCCTGAGGGTGGATGCGGTCGCGTCGATGCTTTATCTCGACTACTCACGAAAGCAAGGGGAGTGGATTCCCAACCAATTCGGCGGGCGGGAAAATCTGGAGGCGATCAGCTTCCTGCGCCGGTTCAACGAAGAGACCTACAAGGAGCATCCGGACGTTCAGACGGTGGCGGAAGAGTCGACCGCATGGCCGATGGTTTCGAAACCGACGTACCTGGGAGGATTGGGCTTCGGCTTGAAGTGGGACATGGGCTGGATGCACGACACGCTGAAGTATTTCTCGCAGGATCCGATTCATCGCAAATACCATCACAACCTGCTGACATTTCGCATGCTGTACTCCTTCCAGGAAAATTTCGTCCTCCCGCTTTCACACGACGAAGTGGTGCACGGGAAAGGGTCGCTGATCGGAAAGATGCCGGGAGACGAGTGGCAGAGGTTTGCGAACCTGCGTCTCCTCTACGGATACATGTTTGCGCAGCCGGGCAAGAAACTGCTCTTCATGGGAGACGAATTCGGCCAGGTACGGGAGTGGTCGCACGACATGAGCCTGGAGTGGCACGTCGTGCAATACCCCGTGCACCGTGGCATGCAAAACTGGGTGGCAGAGCTGAACCGGACCTATCGCGCCCACTCGGCGATGCATTGGTTCGACAACGATCCGGCCGGCTTTGAATGGGTGGACTGCAACGATGCACTCGCCAGTGTGATTTCCCTTATGCGCAAGGGCAAGTCGCCAGATGACGTGGTGCTGGCCGTGTTCAACTTCACGCCGGTCCCCCGGTTAGGCTATCAGGTAGGCGTGCCCTTCGGCGGCTACTGGCGGGAACTGCTGAACAGCGATGCGCAGGACTACGGCGGCACCGGCATGGGAAATCTCGGCGGCGTCCAAGCCCAAGAGGTACCGGCGCACGGCAGACCGTACTCTCTGACGTTGACCTTGCCACCGCTCACGGCGCTGTTCTTCAAGCGATAGCGACGGAACACAATCATTGTTCAGACTGTTCAGCCCGATTGATGGCTGATTCGTAAGAAGAAATATGTGAACAGCGCAACAATTGCGATGCCTAAAGTAGAGACCAGAAGCGTCGGAATCCAGAACAAAAACACTCGCAAAAGCTTATTGCCAAGCCGGCTAGCGCTAAAAAAGAGGGCGAAGAACAGGATTGCCAGGAGCCAGAACAAAGGCGAAAAGATGCTCCCTGTCAATCCACCCGCGACCGCACCCAATCCGGTTGCCTTCTGTTCGAATACACCCCCAAAAGCGGACCAAGAGCCGGGAATAAACTCCGCGAGAAGTATTGCCGCGACTCCGCTAAGGACGCCCTTGAAGTAATCCATAAGTCTTACCTACCGGAGGATGATATACCCCGACGTGTCACAAATGAGGTCCGCGTAGGCGTCGCGCGGTCTCCACGAATCAAGCTGGTAGTGAATAGAAACGGAGGCATACGACGGCTGCTGCCGAGAATCGACGTGATCTGATCCCTTCGGCCTATAATGCCCAGAGGTTCTGTTCGCAGGGGGAAGGCTATGTCGCGCATGTCCGCTCTGCTCTCGATCGTTCTTCTGCTCCCTACGTTTACCCACGCAAAGGACAAAAACAAAGTTATCCTGCCGACTTACGTTCTGCAGGCCCAAACCGTCCTGGTCGTCATCAATCCTGAGGCCGGAGAGCCATTGACCGATCCAACTGCGAACCGCCGAACGCAGGACGAGGTCGAGAGAGCGCTGATGAAGTGGGGCCGCTTCAGGATCGTGACAGAATCTCAAACGGCGGACCTGGTAATGGCGGTTCGCAGGGGTAGCGGGCACGTTGCGACTCCCACGATCAGCAATTCGCCGATCGACAATAATCCAGTAATTCTGCAGCCAAGTGACGGAGGCGTTCGCATCGGCGGGCACGGCCAGCCTCCGGACCTTACCCAGCCGGGATTGGGTCCTCCACGAAATACCGGACCGCGCATGCAAACAGAGGTTGGCGGGTCGGAGGATACTTTGGATGTGTATCGCGGAGGGCAGGAGTATCCCTTGGACAGCGCTCCTGTTTGGCGATACCGGGCCAAAGACGCGCTGCGTTCACCCGCGGTACCGGCGGTCGACCAGTTTCGAAAAGTAGTCGACGAGGCTGAGAAAGCGGCGGCACAGAAGCAAAAGAAGACGCCGTGATCGGCTCAGCGATGCCTTTTCACACCTCGGCTCCCCTCACGGCTTCCACTGGCCGACCAGCGTCAGCATTTCTGTCAATCCGGCTTTCTTGATGATCTCGGCAACTTCCTCGTGACTGATGTGGGGTGAGATCGGCTTCTCCTGCTGAGCGATGGCGTAGGCGGTGACAGCCACGATGGCCTCTCCCGCTTTGAAGTCGACGGGGGCGACCTTGTCAAAAGTGTCGCTCGCTTTGTGGTGAATCTCGCCGTAGTGCGACATGTCCACCCACAGATCAAGTGCGGGAATCCCCTGCAGCATAAATGGGCCATGATCGGTGTCGTAGGTGACTTCCATCGAGAGGTCGCCGCCACCGATGTCCTTGAGCAGTGAGTCGCTCAGAGGCTGCATGGCGTCACGCAAATCCTTGCGGTCCTCCACCTTCCAGCCCTTCGGATGCCCGGCGCCGTTGTCGGTATTCAGGACCGCGACGCACTTCTCCATCTCTTTGAGATGAGCCTGGGTGTAGGCATAAGAGCCAAGCAGGCCTTGCTCCTCGCCTCCCCACAGGGCAAAGCGAACGCTGCGGCGGAGTGGCTTGCCGAGCGCCGCGAGGGCGCGTGCAACTTCGATCACGCTGACCGAGCCGGTGCCATTGTCCTGCGCCCCGGTGGCGAAGTCCCAGGAGTCCAGATGGGCCCCGATGAGGATCCACTCGTCCGGGCGGTCGCTGCCACGGATTTCAGCAATCACATTTCGGACCGAGGTCGGACCAGCGGTTTTATTGTCCGCTTCGTATTGAATCGTGACGGGCCCCTGTTCCAGGAGCCTTCGGACCAACTTAGCGTCTTCCATGCCCAGTTCGCCTGCCGGCAGCGGATTGAGTTTGGCACCCCAATCTGCGCTGTGCGCATTCCGCACATTACTCAGCTCACGATCGGGGAAGATGATGGCTTGTACTCCATTCTGCTGAAAAAACTCGTATGCGGGATCGAGCAAGGGCATGACTTTGGCGAAGCCATCGGCAAAAATCCTGGTCGTGTCGAGCAAGACGATCTTTCCCTTGATCTGGCCGGCATGGGGTTTGAGGCTATCCAGGGCAAGGTCGTTTACACCGAAGAGTTCCCCTTTGACGCCGCCCGCAGGCGTCGATGGAGCCCATCCGAGGGAGTCGATGTGCAGTGTGCGTGCGAACGGAGCGAGCATTTCTGCATGGGCGGTTCCCCGCACCCAGCCGTTGGCGATGGTGAACGATTCGAAGTGAACGTTAGGGACGCCAGCAGCGCGAAATTGTTCCTGCGCCCATTCCGCAGCGCGATTGTGAGCAGGCGATCCGCTGAGCCGGCCTCCGATTCCATCCGTCAGGTCCCGCAGCGTCTTCATCGACGGGCCGGTGTAGACGGAAGCGGCGAGCTGGGACGTGGCTTGCTGGAGATCGCCGGTTTGTTGAGCGGAAACGGTGAGAATGCAGGCTGAGACGAGAAGAACGGCGGAAAAGCGACGAAGGGTCATTTCACCATCCGGTTTGATTAGTTGAAAAACGTCGTAACCCGACAAATCGCGGGCGTGGCATTGTGCAACGAACGGCGGGTGCATAGCAAATGCGGGGAGCTGGTATTCGATCTCGGTGGCGGTGAAACTCCGAGCCAGATCCCCGTTCGACTTACTCGCTTAGGCTCGTGTCGCTCAGGGCAGCCTCTCGCCCCGCTGGAGAAAACGCGGGGCTTCGGGATGACTTCCGCATGAACAACAGCCTGGCCCTTGCTCGGATTTGCATTCCCGCGGAGCATGGCAGTCGGCCGGTACCCATCAGGAGCCGAATTGAGTTGACTCGCTACCCGGAGAAGCAAGTCTCATCGTGCTAGACTTTTCGTAGTCTCGGCACGCCGGGCTTCCATGCGGATCCTCACCCGCTACATATTGCGCGAGGTGGTATCGCACGCTGCGATCGGCGCGACGATCTTCACGTTCGTCCTGTTCACGCGCGACCTGGGACGCATCCTCGAACTGGTGGTTCGGAATAGCGCTCCGCTGCCCAGCGTGGCGGAAATCTTCTTTTTTACAGTGCCGGTCGCGTTGACCTACACGATTCCCATGGGCGTCCTGGTGGGCATCCTGATCGGGCTCAGCCGGCTTGCTGCCGACAGCGAAATCACCGCGATGCGGGCCAGCGGCATCGGCGTGTGGACCTTTCTTCGAGTCATCTCTATTTTCGTGATCGGCGCGTGGCTGCTGGCCATGGTCAACAGTGTTTACGTTGCTCCGCAATCAAAAGCTGCTTTAGGACACCTGCAGGACCGGCTCAAGACGTCCCAGGTCTCTTTCGAAGTGCAGCCACGAGTTTTCTACGAAGGTTTCCCCAAGTTTGTCCTGTATGTGCAGGACGTGAAGAGCGCATCGGGGGCTGCGGTTTGGAAGGGCGTCTTTCTGGCCGACATAAGCGACCCTGCCACCCCGCGCATTACGCTGGCGCAGGAAGGGATACTGGTAAGCGAAGGGCCCGATCTGCTTCACCTCCACCTCACGAATGGAGCGACTCACGAATCGGACGCGAAGCAGCCCGAGCACTATCAGATTTCGACCTTCCAGCAGACCGACATCCCGATCGATGTGCCGAACGCCGAGAACAAGCAGGAACGCGAACCTGCCACGATTGGGGAGTTGGGAACGTTGGACTTGTGGCGGCAATCGGGGCGGGTCGATCCCATTCTTGGGCGCTGGTACATGATCGAATTCTGGGGCCGACTGGCTTTGCCCACCGCGTGCATCGTGCTGGCGCTAGTGGGAATTCCCCTCGGCCTGTCATCGAAGAAGGGCGGCAAGTCCGCCGGGTTTGTGCTCACCATCGTCCTGGTTTTCGGCTATTACTCGGCGTCCCTGATTGGGGTGTCTCTCGCGCGCCAGGGCAAGGTGTCGCCGGCCTTCGGTGTCTGGCTGGCCGATATCCTCTTCTTTATCGGTGGCGCCCTTCTGCTGTGGCAGGCAGAACGCAGGCCGATTGAGATTTCTTCCGTGCGCACGGTCTGGGGATATCTGATCAAGGGATTGCAGAAATGCGGGGACTTCGTTTCGACATCGCGCCGGAAGAAGGATCCATTCGAACGGGCAGCGTCGCGATACCGCGTTTTCTTTGCCCGCTTCCCTACCACGCTGGACGACTATATCCTGCGCGATTTCGTCGTCTATCTGGGAATGATCATAGGGACGTTCCTGATGTTGCTGCTCGTGTTCACGTTATTCGAGCTGCTGGGGGACATCCTGCGCAATCAGGTATCGCCGCTGGTGGTGGGGGAATACCTGCTCAATGTCTCGCCGTATTTTCTCTACAACATCACTCCTCTGGCAATGTTGCTGGCGGTGCTTATCACATTCGGAGTGATGCAGCGGGCGAACGAGATTACGGCGATCAAGGCGACGGGGATCAGTATTTATCGCATTATCGTGCCCGTCCTACTTGCCTCGGCGATCGTGGCAGCAGGTCTGTTTTTCTCCGACCAGTGGTATCTGCCCCGCACCAACCGGCGGCAGGATGCGTTGCGCAACCGCATCAAGGGCAAGCCGGCTCAAACCTACCTGCAGCCGGACAGGAAGTGGATCTTCGGTCAGAATTCCGACATTTACTACTATCAATTCTTCGATCCGGATCGCGACCAGTTCGCGAGCATTTCAGTCTTTCAATTCGATCCACACAGTTTCGAAATTACCCGCCGCGTTCAGGCACAAAGAGCGCACTGGACCGACTCGCTGGAGCGTTGGGTGTACGAGCAAGGCTGGGATCGCGAACTGAAGGGAGTGGCGATTCAAAATTACCGGCAGTTCGATGTGGCAACCTTTCCGCAGCTCGATGAGCCGCCCACCTACTTCAAGAAGAAGGTTGAGCAGTCATCAGAGATGACGTACGAAGAGCTGCGCCGCTATATTCACGACCTGCAGCAGAGCGGGTTTGATGTGGTGCGGCTGAGGGTACAGCTGCATGAGAAACTGGCCTTCCCCCTGATTACGCTGGTGATGGCGATACTGGCCGTTCCTTTCTCGTTGTCAACAGGAAAGCGAGGAGCGATTGCCGGAGTGGCGACGGCGGTGGGCATCGCCGTGGTTTACACGGTCACGTCACGGCTGTTCGAGGCGATGGGCAATCTGAGCCAGCTGCCACCCGCCTTGGCGGCATGGTCTCCCGACCTGATTTTCGGGTTAGTCGGAGGATACCTGATTCTGAAAGTTCCAACTTAGGCCGTTCCATCACACCCACACGTTACTTCACCGCAATACCCGAGGGTTGCGCGTCCGTGGTTGCCACAGGAGCCAGCGGAGCAAGGGCTCCGGATTGGGCGGTCATTTGGAAGCCAGAAATGGTGTTGTTGCCGATGTTGACGACGTACAGAAAGTTGGTCATACAGGCGTCGCCAGTGCAACCGTTGCCGCCGGGCTGGAATGCCAATCCCACCGGGTTTGTCCCGGTAGAGGCCGTGGGCGGCGAGATAGCCGTGAGCGCGCCCGTGCCGGGACTCACCTTGTAACCAGAGACTTGGTTCGAGGTCCTATCCGCGACGTAAAGGAACGACCTCGTGGGATCTGCAATCAGGGCAACTGGCCCCAGACCGGCCGAATACGGAGATCCTGTCACCTCCGCTAGACTGCCGTCGGTATTGATATTGAACACACTGACGTTATTCGAACCCTGATTGGCAGAGAAGAGAACATCCACATTCGATGTGGTATGCAGCGCCCCCAGTCCAGAGGGCGAGGTGCCCGCCGCAAATGGCGAGCCGGCAACAGGAGTGAGTTTTCCGGTAGTCGTGTTCAGAGTAAACGCGGAAATCGTATCCTGCCCTTGGTTCGCGATGTAAACGAAGTTTCCAGCCGAGACGGCCACGCCGGCTGGAGCTGGCAATGCATTGGACGGAGGAAGGGGAGCGGTTCCTGTGGCAAACGGTGACCCACTGACTTGCGTCAGGCTACCCGGCGATCCGATCGAGTACACGGACACATTGTTGGAACTCTGGTTTACCACAAAGAGAAATTTGCCACTGGGATCCATCGTCATCGCGATGGGGTTAGCCCCCGCGGCTACATTGCTGCCAACGGTGGCTAACGTTCCGTCGGATTTCACCGTGTAGGCCGAGATGGTGCCGGGACTGGTCGTAGGATTGCTGATCGGCACATTGGCAACGTAGGCAGTACTGCCGGTTGAATCCAAAATGATAGCGGAAGGGGAAGTTCCCGAGGGCACCTGGCCGGCGGTATGAATCTGGGTCAGGACACCAGTATTGAGGTTCACGCCAAACGAGTCGATTAGCGTAGCTCCCTGGCTGGTCGCAAGAAGAATATTCGATGTCCTCGAGCTGGTGCCGCAACTGATGAGAGAAAGGCCTGCGGCGATCACTGTCGCCATTCCGGCGAATCCACGGAACTTGATTGACATTCGGTCTCCCTGCCCCTCCTCGTGGGCGCAAACGGGCTAAATCGCCCTGCTTCGGTCAGATGGAAGGATTATTTACCCTCATTTGTGTATCAGGAATGACCGCGAAGAGCAAACTTTCAAGGCCGCCAGAACATTGAAGATAGTTGGAACCAAGCGGCGGGAAGGAAGTTGCCTGTGCCTACGAATTGAGAGATCAGTGTACCTCGCCGCCGTTCGTGGAAACAGCCACCGGGATTTCGACGGAATCATGGACCGGCGACGGCGCCAAGGGCAGCCGAATCTCGACAGCCAAGCCGCCTTCGGGCCGATTCGAGGCAGTTACCGAGCCGCCGTGCAGGCGGACAGTTCGATCTGTAATGGAC
>Ga0075017_100002037_pt1 | contig 12580 bp, 10 predicted proteins | sample AleBraG_ABR_2012_FD_71475 | JGI IMG/M metagenome (GOLD analysis project Ga0075017, IMG submission 71475) | Freshwater sediment microbial communities in response to fracking from Pennsylvania, USA - Alex Branch Run_MetaG_ABR_2012 | ecosystem: Environmental > Aquatic > Freshwater > Creek >...
CGTCTCCACCGAGTCCCAAACCGATACTCACCACGGGCAAGTCACGTTCGATGACCTGTTGAAGGCCGTGCTGCGGCATCGCCCCGACCGCATCATCGTCGGCGAAGTACGTGGACCCGAGGCAAGGACGTTGCTCGATGTGATGAATACAGGGCATCGGGGAACGCTGGCAACCATTCACGCCAATAGCGCCGACGAGTCCATTCGTCGCCTCGCAAGTCTTGCGATTCGCCATAGCGCGAACTTGCAGCTGAGCGTGGCCGAGCAGGAAGTTCGGCGATCCATTCAGCTGGTCGTCTATATCAGCAGGCGACATGGCATACGACAGGTGGAAGAGGTAGCCTACCTACAAAGGCAGGCATAAGTCACCCTGCAACCGTCATGAGTTCGTCGCTCGGACCGTTCGACTATTGCCCGACGACTTCCCATCCTTCGTTCGTCAACTGGAGACCGATTGTCTGATTCATCTTCGACGCTCCTGTAACTGTTGCTCGGATGTCGGAAAAGGCTTGCTGAATATCCGATCGTTCTGCCCAGGCAGCCAGGTTCATGATCTTGTAGGTATACATGACCTCGGTCCGAGAGCGCCCGTCCGCCGTGAGAGGCTCAGTCCACTTAACCACGGAATTGACGCTCTTCTGTCCATAACAAAAGCCGCCCGTTTTCCCGAACGCCGCAGGGACGTCACGGAAGTATTTCTGCCCTTCGGCTGCCAGCTGGTAGCGTCTGACCGGTTGCGGTGGAGTCGGGCCCCGCACGGCGTCCAACATCCCGTGAACGACCGCCGTGGTATCGGCCTCAGAGACCAGGCCGGCCGCCTCCAGGCCTGCCAACTGAGGGTCAAGTCCATACTGACCCTTCGGTGCCGACCGAGGAATATCAATCGGGAACTCGTGACCCAGCGATGTACAGGTTTGGCCGTGTTTCTCCAAGTACTGGTCAATTGTTCTTGTGAAGTTTGTACTGTTGGGTTTCCTCGTATTGTTGCACCCGAGCAAGCAAAAGAGACAGCTAATTAAGATGAAGGAAAATACTCGCGAAACGAGACCTAGTGCCTGACGGCAGTGATCGGCGATCAGGTCAGCGCGAGACGGCGAGATCGCTACGCTCTGTGTTCGTGAAGAAGTTCCAGATCCCCTCGGCTCTCTCGGAAATGCTTCGCGTGTACCGAAATGGTCGGCTGGAGGTCGATGGAAATTGCCGTACCATCGGTAAAAGCGATGTGTACTTCGCGTCCATACGGTGGATCGTCGTACACACGGAGAGTCTGGATAATCTTCTCTGCTGCTTCCGGCAGCTCTAGATGGGGACGGTTCACAAGATGCTCCTGAGAGACGGAGAGATTTTTGAATACGCACAGCATACTCCATTCATGTGCCCCTTATTAGGGAAATCGACTTCCTTTCACCAAACTCTTCTGTGTGAAGAGGCTCAAGCTCGAAAAGACGCGGAAATCCCGAAAGGCAAGGACCGTGCCCTTTCAGCAAGCCTACGACGCTCTTCTGGAACGTCTGATCGCTGCCCGGCGCGAAGCGAACCTCACTCAACGGGATGTGTCCACTCTGATGGGCAGGTCGCACACCTTCCTCTCGAAATGCGAAAGTGGCGAGCGCAGCTTGGACGTTATGGAACTGCTTCAGCTTGCGAATATCTACAAAAAGCCGGTGAACCACTTCCTCCGCTAAGGGAGCAGCCTGCCCCCGCAGTGTTGTTCAGCGGCGTTTCGCGAATTTTTCAAGCGCAAGGTCAACAAATGACTTTAGAGCCGCGTGATCATTGTCCTCCCGCACAAACAGGCCGTACTTGCGTGTGAGCGTTCGTGGAGTCAAAGGCTTCCCGGTCACCGACGCTCGCGAGATGTCGGACGGCGCCAACAGGCACAGGCCGACCTTCTGCTCTACCATCACTACGGCTTCCGGCGGGCCAAATGCGTCAGCCACGATCTGCAGCCTTATCCCGAATCCGGCGAAAAAATCCTCAATCTCATGATGAAACCGTGACAGGGGTTCACGACCGATCGCGATGATGGGTTCGCCCTCCAGCTCCTGCGGCCGCACCGCGGGCTTCACCGACAATGGATGACCGGCTGGCATACAAACGACAAGACCTTCCTCCCAAAGTAGATGTGAAATTAGTTCGGCCTCATCAACCGGGAGTTCGCCAAATCCCGCATGCGCCGTCCCTTCCACCACACGCTTGGCGATATCTGCGGTCAGTCCAGGAATGTGTTCGATGCGATATCGGGACCGATCATCGAAGTGGAGTTTCAGCATATTGATCAAGAACCTTGGGGGAAGATACGCAGAATGGCCTACCAGTAGACGCCCGCCTTCGACTTCGAGAAGTGCGGTGATTCGATCCTCGGCAAGCAAGGCTTGTTCCACAGCTCGCTCGGCGTCGCGAACAAATAATGTTCCGGCTTCGGTGAGCACCATGCCATCCTCGGTTACCATGAAAAGTGGGGTGCCAAGCAACTTACTGGTATTGCGCACTCGTTTGTGCACAGCAGAAGCCGTGAGAGCCAGTTCCTCAGCGGCGGCCGGTATCGCCTTTTTCCGCGCGACCGCAATGACCGCCGCCAGCATGTCCATCGTCAACCTGGGCACTCGCATCGAACTTCTCAAAACCCGTTGGCGAGGCCAGAACACCGAAGGGCGGGAACCGCAGCCAGTCTCACGTTGGCAGGGCCATCGTGCGTCGACTGGCCACTCCTTTGGGACTACTGAACTACTCCCTCTGTCGAAGGATGGGCACGTAATAAAGCCGAGGAAGAAATACCGCCTGTAGGATGATTTTGTGCCCCATGAAACGCACCGTTTCATTAGTTGGCATTTCGGGGACTTCTGACTTCATCCTTGCGTCCGCGTTAGGCTCCAAGCCGAGGTACTCCAGGAGCACGTGTAAAAGTATGCCCGCCAGATCCGGGTTTTTAGCCAACCGCGCGAAAAAATAAAGTCGAACCCAGAATGTTAACCTTGTGTTATAGATCAGCAGTCGCGTTCTGCAACTTTGTCCCCAGAGCAGCAGGGCAAAATGAGCCTTACAAAGCCGTCATGCGAACTCCAATCCGGTAATCTCTTGGAGCTCTCCGACGAAGAGCTAATGCAGAAGGCTACCGCCGCCCGTCACGACGTACTAACAATTCTTTTTGACCGTTACCATCGCTTGGTCTTTGACGTGGCCGTGCGAATTGTGCGCGATCCAGGCGAAGCCGAGGACGTTGTGCAAAACGTCTTCCTCGATGTTTTCCGCGCGATGGCAAATTTTGACCCTCGCAAGGGCATACTCAAAGTGTGGGTCCTGCAGTATGCGTACCACCGCGCCCTACACCGGAAACGGCATCTGGTCTCGAACCACTTCTATCGCTGGGAGAACCTGGAAACTGCGATCGAAGTCGGCTCGGGTAGAGCGTTGTGGGGTGAGCTACCGGAAGCGACCCGCCTCGCCGAAGAGATGTTAGAGAACCTTAAACCGCGCCAGCGGGCCGTTGTCGAGATGACCTACTACGAGGGATTGACTGCGGAAGAAATTGCTCGACGCCTCGGTGAGTCCCCACACGTGGTGCGGCACGACTTACATCGCGGGCTCGCAGCTTTGCGCGCAAGACTTGGATCCAGCCATGAGAGCGAATAGGAGACTAGCAGACGTGGCAAGTAGATTGTGGCCCCTTGGGCACAGGCGCTTCAAAGAAATGTGTACGCTTGCCATCACCGCACAGCTCGGAGGCGCGCAGATGTGCGAATTGAATGAGCACGTCGCGACGTGTGCTTCATGCCGCAAGGTCCTTGAATCGCTTGCTCAAGTGAGCGTGCAGACCATGCCCTTGCTCGCGGATCGGCGCGCGCCAACAGTGCAGGCCACTCCGCCTCCAGGTATGCGGGAGCGCGTCCTCTCGCGTCTTATCTCCGAAGAGCTTGATCAGACGAAGGAAGGCGCGGCTTCAGCAGCGTTTACAAAATCCTTGTTAATGTCGGCTGGACGCCGTGCTGTGCCCGAAGGCATTGAAGAAGAACGACCGTCATCAGTTTCCAAGTTTTTCTTGCGCCCCTCTCTGCGGTGGTCCCTTGCAACGGTCAGCGCGTGCGTCATAATTGGCATGGCCGCATATCGAGCCGGAGAGTGGAAAGTCAGCCAAGCTCCGCAGCTGCTGGTGCACGTTCCCGCGGCCCTCGCACCCGCTACTCCGGCATACGCTCCCACGAATGACGCGAACCGGGTCCTGGCGCTGGAGCAGCAGAAATCAGGACTGGAGTCGAAGCTCGTCAAGCTGAACCAAGAGATGGCGAGCGCCGCCGGCGAAAGAGAATCCTTGAGTAAGCAGTTGGCTGCTGCCCGAGAGCAGCTCGCGAACCTGACGGCCCAAACCGCAAATGCGCCAAAAGCACTCCCAGTCGTCGATCCACCACCGAGCGAGGTTGCGACCTTGCAAGCCCAGGTCGCTCGGCTAAACCAACGTTTGAGTGAATCTGAGGTCAATCTTGCCATCCAGAAGCAAACCAGTGAAGCGCTCACTGCGCGGCTGGACGCAGCGGCAGGCGAGCTTCAACGTGAGCGCGACCTGAAGTCCGCCAAGAGTGAAATCGGCGATCTCATGGCGGCGAGGAACCTGCACATCGTGGACGTGTACGACGCAGACCCCAACGGAAAGCGGCAGCGTTCTTTTGGGCGGGTTTTCTACATCGAAGGGAAGTCGCTGGTGTTCTACGCCTACGACCTGGACGATTCGGGCCGGTTCAAAGCCAACGTCGTCTTTCATGTCTGGGGAGGCAAGGCCGGAGTGAAGCAAGTCACCCACAGCCTGGGTATTCTCCATAAAGACGATGCCGGCCAGAATCGTTGGGCGATGACGTTTGATGATCCAAATGTTCTCGGCCAGATTAACTCCGTCTTTGTGACCGCAGAGTCTGCCAGCAAGCACTACGACGAACCCCACGGCAAGAAGGTCTTATACGCTTACTTCGGCAGCCCCGCAAACCATCCGTAGACTTCTTCCTCTCTCCCTTCTGTGCAAAACCCAAAGAATCTTTCGCTTACTTGGCGAATTTTTCCAACGTCGCGGGCATACCAGTAAAGGGGGTACGCGAAGATGACAATTCAGCCGGTGGCGCGGTTCGCTTGTACTTTGGTGCTCGGTCTGTTTTGCTTTGCGTCTGCGGCTATGAGCCAAACAGAGACAGCCACTGTCTCGGGGCTGATTACGGACAACACCGGAGCAGTCGTTCCTGGCGCTGAGGTGAAGCTGCAGAGTGTCGATCGTGGGACTACCACATCGGGGACCACGAACAACGCCGGAATCTATGTCTTCGCGAGCGTGCATCCTGGACCCTATCAGATCACAGTGCAGAAGCCGGGCTTTAAGCAGATAGATTTTCTGGGCTTGATCGTGAATGTTCAGGATCACATTGAGCAAAATTTCCGGCTTCTGGTCGGGTCCATCTCGGAGAGCATCACTGTTACGGGGAACGAGATCAACGTAAACACGACAGACGCGACAGTAAGCACGGTTGTGGACCGCCATTTCGCAGAAAACCTGCCCATGAATGGCAGAACCATTCAAACGTTGATCGACCTCACGCCGGGTGTGGTTCAAACCGGGAGCGAAGGAGGGTTCAACGTGAACGGGCAGCGTGATACCTCCAACTACTGGATGATTGACGGAGTGAGCGCGAACTTCGGCATGGGCACAAACGAAGCCCAAGGAAGTAGCTCCGGTGGCGCACTTCCGGCTTTCAGTTCTCAAGGTGGAACCAACAGTCTGGTTTCCGTGGATGCCCTGCAAGAATTCCGGATTCAGACCTCGACATACGCGCCTGAATTCGGCCGCACACCTGGCGCCCAGATCTCCATCGAGACACGGTCCGGCACAAACCAATTCCATGGCGACGTCTTTGACTTCTTCAGGAATGACGTCCTTGATGCCAGCAACTGGTTCAACGGATATATGAATAACCCTCCCCTCCGAAAAGCCGAAGAGCGGCAGAATGATTTCGGAGGAGTGTTAGGGGGACCGCTGATGAGGAACAACACCTTTTTTTTCCTTTCCTACGAGGGTCTTCGCCTTCGCCTGCCGAACACCACGGTAACGACCGTGCCATCTCTGGCCTCAAGGCAAAACGCAATCCCTGCCATGCAACCCATATTTAATGCTTACCCTATGCCCAACCCTGGCGCCCCGGATGTCAATGGGGTTTCCGCCTTCTCGGCTAGTTTTTCCGAACCGTCTACACTAAATGCAACCAGTCTTCGAATCGACCACCGACTTAGTGACAAGCTTTTCTTGTTCGGCCGATATAACTACTCCCCTTCAGGATTCACCAAACGCACGAACATTCCAGAGCTCACCACGAACCGGATCACGAATCAGACAGGGACGTTGGGAGCCACTTGGACGATTACCTCTACAACCACGAATGACATGCGATTCAACTATAGCCGGAGTGAGGCCACGAGCTACTTTGCAACAGATACCTTCGGAGGAGCAGTTCCTCCGCCGGTGTCGGCCCTCCCCTTCCCAAGCCCTTTCACGACACAAAACTCCTTTATTGCCTATTTTATTCTGTCTGGCATAACCGCTAATACTTTGATCGAAGGAGAAGGGGCTCACAATCTGCAGCGACAGATCAACCTCGTCGACAACGCATCCCTTCAAAAGGGATCGCACAGCATAAAGTTTGGAATCGATTATAGGCGACTGAGCCCTCTCAATGCCCCACCTGTATATGCGCAGATAAACCAATTTGGTGATTTCGGTAAGGCGGTATCAGGAACACTACTTGCCGCGTCTGTCCAAACGAATCTCAGTGAGACATTCTTGCTCCGGAATCTCGGCTTATTTGGTCAAGATACTTGGCGACTTAGTCCACGATTCACGCTCACATACGGGTTGAGGTGGGATGTTGATTTCGCACCCACAACAACGAGCGGACCTAACTTTGCAGCGGTCACGAACTTCGGAAACTTGCCACAATTAGCATTGGCGGCTCCTGGAACGCAGCCATACAACACCAAGTTCGGCAATCTCGCACCTCGCGTGGGTGTGGCGTACCAGTTGTCTCAAAAGCCCGGTGCCGAAACCGTTGTGCGCGGGGGCTGGGGAATTTTCTATGACCTTGCAACACAAGAGCTGGGTTCTCTGAACTTGGGAAACTATCCGTTTGGCGGAACGAACGTGGTTTTCGGTGGTCAGTATCCTTTGGATCCTGTAACGGCCGCGCCGCCAGGTGTATCGCTTACTCAATTAGCGTCTGGGGGAAGCCTCGGTGCTTTCGACCCCAAACTTAAGCTGCCGTACACAATGCAATGGAATGTTGCTATACAGAAGTCTCTGGGAGCTACGCAGTCTCTGTCCGCGACCTATGTCGGCTCGATTGGAAGGAGGCTCTTACAAACTGAATTCGATAGCAATATTAATCAGAATATTTCGAACGCGTTTCTTATCAGCAACCAAGGAACCTCGGACTACCACGCCTTGCAACTTCAGTTTCAGCGTCGCCTCTCCCGGGGTCTTCAGGCTCTTGCTTCTTACACGTGGTCACACTCGATTGATACAGCGTCCGACGGCACGTATTCACCCTCATCAATCCTCGTCAGGCAACTCGGAGCGAATTCGAACCGAGGGTCTTCGGATTTCGACGTCACTCACGCAGTTTCTATGGCAATAACCTACGAGATTCCCACACCAGTGACTAATGCCCCTGTAAAAACAATCCTTCGGGATTGGTCGTTGCAGAATGTCTTTCAAGCATGGTCCGCCCCGCCGGTAAACTTGGTTGATTCGAATGCGCCGTTTGATTTCTTTGGGTATGGGCAAGCTCGGCCAGATGTTGTCTCCGGTGTGCCGCAATTCCTATTCGGACCGCAGTTTCCGGGCGGAAAAGCTATTAATCCTTTGGCTTTCGTCGGTCCTCCTGTTGATCCATCGACTGGCCTTGCCGTTCGCCAAGGAGACCTAGGGCGCAATGCTTTGCGCGGGTTTGGTGCATGGCAATGGGACTTTGCCGTTCATCGGGATTTTGCCCTTCACGAATCGTTGAAATTCCAGTTTAGGGCCGAAATGTTCAATGTTTTGAATCATCCCAATTTCGGACCTCCAGACGGAAACCTCCCTGATCCGCGGTTCGGGCTCGCTTTCCAAACACTGGGACAAAGCCTGCAGGGGGGCTTCGGGGCTGGTGGCACTCCGCTCAGTCCTCTATACCAAATCGGCGGCCCGCGTTCGATTCAACTTGCCTTAAAACTTCAATTCTAACCAAGTCACGGCTTGGATAAGCGCTACGGCTTGAGTACGTACTCTGGAGGGTTTGCCCAATGGGATCCTACGATGAAAAGGCCATGGTGAGTCCACAGTGCCGCCTGGCGGTGGTTTATGCGGTCGCGATCCTTCCTTGGCTCTTGTTTGTGGGGCAAGCCGTAGCCCAGAAGTCGCCGGAGGACCTCGCGCCAACTGCCGCCGGAAAGACCCTATCTCATCGAGTGATTACGGTCGCTGACGTGATTGGCATGACTCAATTCCTAGGTCCCGGAGGCGAGCCGGCTTCCAGAGATGAGGCAGCCCTGTTTTCGCCTGACGGGAGCCGCTTCCTCGTTCTTGTAGAAAGGGCCGACCTTGAAAGAAACACAAGAGCCTATTCCTTATTCTTGTACCCCGGCGACGCCTCGCTTCAGGCACACAAACCGCGTCTGTTGGTTTCCTTTCCGTCGTCCTCGAATCACCCTGGAATCCAGGACGTAAAGTGGCTCGATAACCGCTCGATTGCATTTCTGGGAGCGCGTTTTAACGAGGAACAACAACTCTATGTCTTGAATTCCGATACGAGAAAGTTGGAAGCACTTACCAAACATGCGACAAGCTTGATTTCCTATGCAGTCACTGCCGACAGGGAGAGGATTTTTTTCACGGCCTCCCCGAAAAGCCAACCGGTTTTTGATGCCAAGAACAAGAGCCAAGCCGTCGTCGTCTCGAATCAGCCGTTGGCGGACCTTCTGATTGGGGAGGATCGAACGAGGGCCGAGGTAATCAAGGAATTGTTTTCGAAGAGGCGGCAGGACGACCATGAAGTTCAATTGAAGACGAAAGGTGAGCTAAGAGAAGAATCGCTTTGGCTTTCGCCAAATGGCCGCTACGTGGTCGTCATGACTCTAGTCCAGGATCCTCCAGCGAGCTGGACAGCCTACGAGGATGTCTTCGTACAATTGGCGCTTCGGGGACGGCATGTCAAGACAGCTTTAGCCCCCCCCGTGTACCAATATGAATTGATTGACTTCAACTTGGACAAGAGCGAAATCGTAATCGATGCACCCGTGGCGATTGGCAATGCAAATGTGATCTGGGCGCCTGACAGCAGTGCTTTCGTGATTTCCCGAACATATCTTCCTCTGGATGTTCCCGATCTTGCTGAACGCAAGAAGCGGGAGTCCACGAAGTTTGTAGTCGAGGTCGAGATTCCGAGCAAGGAAATTGTCCCGATAACCTCCGAGAGCCTTAAGTTGCTTAAATTGGATTCAAGAGCAGGAAAGCTTCTGGCGCGAGAAGTAGGGGCGTCTTCGAATAGACTTCTTGAATTCCAGAAAACCTCCGCCGGTTGGAGAGAAACCGAGATCGATCATCGCGCCTCAACGAATAGTATTCAAGTCGAAGTCACCGTGGACGAAAGCATGAATACTCCGCCCAGACTCTTCGTCAAAAACACCAAAACCGGGCAGAGATTCCTCCTGAGCGATCCAAACCCACAGTTCGGGAACTTTCAGTTTGGACCGGTGGAAGAGGTTAGTTTCAAAGTCTCGGATGGCCGGCAAGTCAAGGCTGGACTCTATCGACCACCCAACTATGTCTCTGGGAGCAGATACCCACTCATTATTCAGACTCACGGATGGGATCCCGAGCGATTCTGGATGGATGGGCCGTTTTCAACCGCCTACGCAGCAATGCCCTTTGCCGGCAAGGGGTTTGTTGTGCTGCAGGTCGATGATGAAAAAGAATTCGACAAACTTGGAACCCTAGACGAATTGCAGGAGGCAGTTGCGGTCTTTGAAGGAGGAATTGATTACTTGGATGGCTTGGGGATGATTGATCCCACTCGCGTCGGCATCATCGGCTTCAGCCGGTCTGGGTTATTTGTACAGTATGCTCTGACCCACTCAAGATACCACTTTGCTGCCGCTACCCTCGCGGACAGCTCAGATGCAGGCTACTTCCTCTTTCTGGCGCTATTCAATTCAACACCCGAGGCGTCCTCAGAGTCCGAGGGGATCAACGGTGGAGCTCCTTTTGGCGGCGGTCTCGCTTCCTGGATAAGAAATTCTCCAGGATTCAATTTGGATAAAGTTACAGCCCCAATCCGTTTGGAAGCCGACAGTCCGAACACTTTGTTCTTCGAATGGGAATGGTTCGCAGGACTGTCGCGGCTCGCGAAGCCGGTGGACTTGATATACATGGCGGACGGAGATCACCCTCTCGTGAAGCCCTGGGAGCGACTGACTTCCCAACAGGGAGACGTTGATTGGTTTTGTTTCTGGCTGAAAGGCGAGGAAGATCCCAATCCCGCGAAGGCGGAGCAATACGCACGGTGGCGAAGTCTGAGCAAAATGCACGAGCAGAAAAACGAGACCAAGGCACTTGATGGGTTAAGGCGATGAATCCGGCCTAACGTTCTGTCAACGCGACTTAACTAGATAAGTTTGGCATTAACTGCGCGAGGAAGTAAGAGTACAGTCTGAAGAGCGTTATTGCAGAGTAGGAATTCTCAAGTAATCCGTTAGTGAACAAAAAATTCACTCTCCCAGCCAGTACCGAAGTCACAGTGACGGGGTAAAGGTCTCACGATGGATCACCGCGTTACGACGGCTATCAGCATCATGCGTCGGGAGCTGGCCGAGCGGGTTTCCGTACTTCGTTTGTCCAGGACCGTAAACCTTTCCTCCAGCCGATTCCGGCAGCTTTTCAAGGAAGACACTGGCCGCTCCCCCATGCAGTACCTACACCACATCGACCCGGTAAACCAATGGGTCGTCTATGCCTTGGCCTCCGCCTCCCGCACCCGGCTTCCCGTGAAAGCGTTGATGTGCGCTTGGTTTGATGAGAAGGACTATTTCGAATTCTTCCCGCTACAAGCCGTTAAAACCAAGAGCGCGCACGGCACTGGCCTGAAACCGAGGTCGAGACTTCAGCGATCTTGCAGTTCCGACGGTCACGGTCGGTTCGCGTGTTTTAGGGCTATTGGCGACCACTCTCCAAGGAATACGTGAAAACATCGCCCAGACGGTGCTCTGGACCACCGTCGAGTTTTGAGGCCACTCATCGACGACGTCATCTGAATCGATGTCCCGCTCAGCTTTGGAAAGATTTTCCACGGCTCCGCAAATCTTTCTCTGGGAAGTAGGTCTTTCCCACATACGCTCTCCTCCTGGTGCGTGTTCTCTCTTCCCAAGTGCGCACGAGCCCGGAGATGAACTCATGAATTTCCTCACCACAAAAGAAACCGCGAGCTTGGTGCGTCGCCCCGAAAGCACACTCCGGCGATGGCGATCCGAAGGCAAAGGCCCGCCTTGCTACAAGCTGGAAGGGCAATGGGCCTACGTCGAAGAGGAGGTGATAGAATGGGTTCGCGCTAACCGAATCACTTTCTCTGTGCGGGACGAACACTTTGAAAGAGAGGCGGCGCGTGTCAGTCTATAAAAGAGGTGCCTCGCCGTTCTATCACTACGACTTTGAATGGAACGGTACGAGGTACAGAGGATCGACCAAACAGAACACAGAACAGAAGGCAAGACTCTTTGAATCGAAGTTAATGGCCCAACTCAGGGAGGACGGGATTCTAGTCCGCAAGTCCCCGACTCTGGAGGGTTTTTCTTCAGAATTTCTGAATTGGGTGAACAACAGCCAACGAATCACGGAAAGCACCCGGAAGTATTACCGCCAGGGCTGGAATCTTTTGGCTAGCACCAAACTGAAACACATTCGCATGGATCAGATCCGGAACCAGCATGTCGACGTAACTACCTTTTCCGCTGGTCCGTCCAACGCGAACTGTGCGATCCGAACCTTGAGCAGGATGTTTGGTAAAGCCAAGGACGACGGTTTGGTCGCAAGATGTCCGAAACTCCAACTCCGAAGTGAAGCCCAGCGTCTGCTGCTCATGGACGATGCTTCTGAGGCGAAGATTCTTCCATTGCTCTCCGAAAACGCGGCCGACGTAATTGTGATTACGCGAGACAGCGGAATGCGGAACCACAGCGAAGTCTGTCGCATGAGGTGGGAATACGTCAACTGGGATTGGTTCTGCTACACCAATCCCAAAGGCAAAACAGAAGCCGCGGAAAGGCCTGGAATTCCTTTGAGTGATCGGGTATTGGACATCTTGAAACGCAGGCACCTGAAACAAGGGATGCCCGCACAAGGATGGGTCTTCCCAACATCCAGATCCAAGACCGGACACTTGACAACGGTAAATTCCGTCTTTCGCAACGCACGAAGAAAAGCTGGACTGCCAGAGGCCCTGGTTCCTTATTGCGGGCGCCACGACTTTGGCACGACGGCAATGGCCGCCACCGGCGATCCAAAACTCGTGGGCACCCTTATGGG
>Ga0075017_100002041_pt1 | contig 12571 bp, 11 predicted proteins | sample AleBraG_ABR_2012_FD_71475 | JGI IMG/M metagenome (GOLD analysis project Ga0075017, IMG submission 71475) | Freshwater sediment microbial communities in response to fracking from Pennsylvania, USA - Alex Branch Run_MetaG_ABR_2012 | ecosystem: Environmental > Aquatic > Freshwater > Creek >...
CGGCTTCCGCACCACCATCCAGCGCTTTCCGGACGACAAGCTGACGGTGATCGTTTTGGCGAACCGCACCGACATTAATCCTGAAGAGCTAGCACTTAAGGTGGCAGATTTATATCTTGGAAGTAAGCTTCAGTGAGAACTCGAGAATGGCGCATGCAGTCAGAGTGCCCGTGTCATCCTGAGCGAAGCGAAGGACCTATGCAACCTTGCCTGCAGCACCGGTGCCGCCGGCAAGTAGCATAGGTCCTTCGCTTCGCTCAGGATGACAACGGAAAATGAAGTAGGGACGGCGTCGAGCCCAAGCGCCGTCTCTCATTAGAATTCCGCACAAAAATAAAAGAGACGTTGCAAGCAACGTCTCTGCGTCTGAATTCAGATGTGAACTTAGGCCGTCGGAGCGGCCGGCGCTGCCGGCGGAGCAGGAGCCGCGGGCGCCACCACCGCCGTGCTCTCATTTACCAGATCTTTCAACTCCTTGCTGGGCTTGAAGAAGGGAATCTTCTTCGCAGGCACTTCCACACGCTCGCCGGTCTTCGGGTTGCGACCGACGCGGGGCCTGCGTTGCCGGGTGCGAAAGCTGCCAAAGCCGCGAATCTCGATCTTGTCCCCGGCGCGCAGCGAGCGCACCACGCTGTCAAAGATCGTTTCCACGATCACTTCGCTGTCTTTCCGCGTAAGTTCTGCCAAACGCGAGACTTCATCAATCAGATCGGCTTTGGTCATTTCGCCCCCCCTGGCTCCGCGCAAAACTAGAAATCGCCCAGCCACCATCCTTAACCTTCTCAAATTTCAGGGGTTGGATGCAAGTTACGGCACGGATTCATTCGCCCCCTGGTCCGTTCTTTATCCCAGAAGCGCAACAAACGTAGGGAACGGGAAGGGTACTAGTTCCACTCGTGCCGCCTATGCTTTCCGAGAAAAACTGGCTTCAGCCGCTAAGGACGACCCCCTCGCCAAGAAGAATCTAGGCAGCCGCCAACACCCGTCGCCGATCCAGCCCATACGCAATCGCACTAAAAAGCAGCGGCGCAACAATCCACATAACACTAAGCACCTTTGCCGATGGAACTTCGTTCATCCCCAACTGAGTCCACCCCAACCCAGTCACCACAAGCACAAAAGCAGCCATGCCATACCGGCTGAGAGCCGACCCTCCCAATCGCCAATAAATCGCAAGTCCTATAACGGCCATTACCGTCTCCAGCAGAAGTTCGAGCGGCAACTGATTCCACAATCCTAACCCGAATTTCGGAGAGTTATCCCCCGCCAGAGGCAGGCCCGCAACGTGCACGATTCCATCCAGCAAAAAGTGCGAGAGCACAACCAGAGCGGCCACCAGCCAAATCTTTTTCGCTTCCAATTCGAACGCGCGGGAAACTAGATATCCAAAGATCGTCCCCCACCCCAGCAGCGGCAAGAGTCCGTGCGAGTAAGGAAAGGTGAACAACAGATAATGCCTGGTGGCCAGATCAGCCGGAACCGTGGCGTGCTCGATCCCGAACCAGGCAAAGATTCCTAACAGGAAGTCAGCCAACAGCGCGGCAAAGACCAGCCAACCCACGTTCAGACGCGGCGTGACCCGAGAAGCCCCCAGCGCCAGCGCAACATGTCCAACGCCCATCGAGCCGTCCCCAAGGAAGTTACTTCCACAGATAGTAGAATCCGACCTGTTGCTCCATCAGTTTCTCGCGGCTAGGAATGTACTGGGAAACATCCCCCAGCAGCAGATCCATCAGAGTCTTGCGATCTTTTTCTGGCTTCACCAGGACAGGCTCGCCGCTGATCCCCACTGACTTCGCCGTATCCGCCACCGCCGCCTGGAAGTCGCCGACGCTGTCGATCAGCTTCATGTCCAGAGCTTGTTGCCCGGTCCAGACTTTTCCGTTGGCAATCGCCTTGACGTCGTCATACTTCATCCCGCGGCCGTCCGCCACCGCCTTGATGAACTGCCCGAACATGTTGTCGATCAGCGCCTGCATATACGCCTGCTCGTTGGGAGTCAGATCGCGCGACGGATTGCCGGTATCCTTAAACTCGCCGGTCTTGATGACCACATCCTTCAGCTTCGCCCACTTCAGCAGATCGCCGTAGTTCACCCATTGCGCGATCACGCCAATCGATCCCACAATGCTGCCTTCGTCGGCGAAAATCTTGTCGCAAGCTGATGCCACATAGAAAGCTCCGCTAGCGCCCACGGTCTCGATCGAAACCACAATCTTCTTTTTCTTCTCCGACCGGATCCGCTTCACCTCGCGATAAATTTCTTCCGAAGCCGCCACGCCGCCGCCCGGCGAATTCACATGGATAATGATTGCCTTGATCGAAGAGTCATCCGCGAATTTTTTCAATTCGCCCACCACCGGCTGCGGAGAGAGAATCACGCCATCCAGATCGACCACGCCAATGCGGTCGCCGAAACCGGTGAGCCCTGCCCCCTCTGCATTTCCTGCGTGCAGCGTCAGGTAGACGAGGGTAAACACGGCCAGAACAAAGAGGAAGAAAGCTCCTCCGCCAATCAGAATCCAAAGCAGTGTGCGGGAGCGTCCGTCAGCCATGAGGAGAGTTTAGCACCGGAAACCGGGCCGGCGTTGGCCTGTCATCCCGAGCGGAGCCGTACTTCAGGCGGAGCGAGGGATCTCCCTAAGCGAATGTCTGGGCAGACTGGGCCACCATTGTGGAGTATAAAAAAAACCGTGGGCAGGATGTGAACCGGCCCACGGAGAATTTTTGCAACGCTCGGAAACTCCTAGTTCCCCGAGCCCGCCAACTCGATGTACTGCGGATTGCCCACCGTTCCCGAGTAGATGATCTGAACCTTCGCGCTCAACGCGCCCTTCTTCTGCGGCGTGAAAGTAAGCCCCAGCGTGCAGCTCGTGCCCGGCGGAAGAGTCGCCCCGCAGCCGTTGGCCAGCGTGAAGCTCGGATCCGGCGCATTGAAAGTGAATCCGACGGAACTGATCGTGATCGGCGAAGCCCCAATGTTGGTCACCACCGAGACCTGGGTTGGGCTGCTGGTTCCCACCTTGTAGGTCCCGTAGCTGATGATAGTCTGCGACACCGCGAGATTGCCCTGCAGCAAAACGGACAGGATCGGCTTGAGCGTAATCAGATCCTGTGCGAACATGACTGCGTCCAGCTTGCCGTCGCCGTTGAAATCGCCCCAAGCTGCGATCGCATTGCTCCACGAAGCTTCCTGCACCACCGGAGCCTGGAACGTGCCGTTGCCGTTGCCCATCGCCACCACCAGGCTGTTCACGCCGCTGGATGCCAGGTTATAGGCCGATCCCACCAGATCCAGCTTGCCGTCAGCGTTGATGTCTACCAGTTGGGGATAATACATTCCGATCGTTGCCGCGCCGTTCGGTGTATTAAACGTTCCGTCGCCATTTCCCAGGAGAACCCAGCCGCCATCGGTGACCAGATCCAGCTTGCCGTCACCGTTGAGGTCGCCAGTAAGCACCGTGAATCCCACAACCGGAGTCGGATACGAAACCGGGGTCCCAAAAGTCCCATCCCCGTTGCCAAAGGCAACCTCCACTCCCTGGCCGAAGAGAGAAGGATTTCCCGGGCAGGCAATGTCGAGTTTGCCATCGTGATTGAAATCCGCCACCGCGCAATACCCTGTCGTCTGATCGTAGACGCTGGTGCTGTTCCACTTCACCGTGAAAACGCCCGCCCCATTGCCCAGTTCGGCCTGCGTGCCAGCCGCGCCTTCTTCTGCCCCCTCGACCACCACATCGAGATTCCCGTCCCGGTTAAGGTCGGCCACCGCAAATCCACCGGGCCAACTCCCCCACACCGTGGACACTTCACTAAACGTGCCGTCGCCGTTTCCGAGATAGGTGTAGTCACTGCCATATTGGTCCTGCCCGATAAGATCCAGCTTGCCGTCGTTATTGAAGTCGCCCAATGCCGCCAGAGTGCCGCTGGTCAAACTGGAGTTCGAAGTCAACGGATTCTGAAACGTCCCATCCCCATTTCCCAGGAAGACCTCGATCACGCTTCCGCCGAAGGTCGCGGCGTACACAATCGCCACATCCAGTTTCCCGTCTCCATTGAAGTCACCAACGATCGGCCGCGACTGCGGAGTAGTCGCACTAGCCAGAACCGTATCCCGCCGCGCAAATGCCCCAGCCGCAAACTTCGGGTGAATCGGGAAGTACTCAAAGTTCGACGCCGCGCTGGGTCCGGGATTCGTCACTGTTACCACAGCCGTTCCCACGCTGGCCACATCGCTCGCGGTGATGGCCGCCGTAATCTTGTTCCACGAAACAAACGTCGTCGCGCGCGGAGATCCATTCCAGCTCACCGTCGCACCAGAAACAAAGTTCCCGCCAATAACGGTCAGAGTAAATGCGCTATGGCCGGTTGCAATGCTTGCCGGACGGAGTTGATTGACCAGCGGTACCTGCGCTATCGCGGATGCGGCCAACAGGGATAGGAAAAGACAGATGGCGTGCGTTCGCTTCATGGGATCTCCTGAGAGGGTACCAACTGAGGTGAGCACTCTGGGGGTGAGTTCACCGACTGGAAGCCGAGTCTACCGAGACAATTTCAGCCAGTCAAGTAAACCTTCAGTAAGATCGATATGCCCGGCGGCCGTTCGCTATGGCGTAAGCACCCTCAACGCCGCTCGCTGCAGACCAATCTCCACCGGCGTCTGGCAGACAGATTCTCCGTCCGCGTAAATGTCCATCGGCCGCTCCGTTTCCACCCGCGCCCGCTCCGCTTGCGAATAGCTGACCTCTGGGATCTTCAAATGCCGCCCCCCATACACCGTAGGAAACAGACAGAAAAGTCTGAAGGGACCTACTCCGCCGACCACACAGATATCGATCAGCCCATCGTCCATCTTCGCCTCCGGCGCGATCTTCATTCCGTCGCCATACACCGGAGTATTTGCAAAAGCCGCCAGCGTCGTGAGGCGATCGCTGCGAACCGTCCAGCCAAAGTCCCCTTCGGGCCGAGTCATGATTTTGACCGGTACTGGGGCAAACTGAAAAATCGTAGGCAGCAAAGCGAAAACGTATCCGCCGTGCCCCCGCAGCCAACGCGGCAAACGATTAGCCCGCCGCGTGACCTCCGCATCCAAACCCACGCCTGCCACAGAACAAAAAAAATGCTTGTGTGGCGCGGGCGCCCCGCCCGCGCAGGTTTGAATCACTCCTAAATCAACCGTGCGAACCGAGCCAACCCCTCTGCGAAATGCCTCGCAAGCTGCAACCGAATCGCGCACACTGCGAATCCCCAGCGCCCGCGCAAAATCATTCCCGCTCCCCGCTGGCACAACTAATACCGGCAACCCCAGTCGCACGAAAGACCCCAAATGCCGATGAATCGTCCCATCGCCGCCAAAAACAAGAATCAAATCCGCATCGGACGAAGAAGCCGGCATCCCCATCCTCCACTCAACACTGGCGTCAGACTGGAACGCTTTCAGCTGCAGAGGAGAACACCCAAGCCCGAAAATAGCCGCGGCGCGCATGCTTCTTGTGATGGTGAGCGAGGAGAGAGTACCAGAGTTTGCCCGCGGCTGATCAATCTGCTGATTCTCAGCGCGCGAATCGGACTGCGGCCATTGGCCTATCGGACTTTCCCGATCGTAACTGCGTGCGCCCTCCCCAAAGCCCACGCCGGCTGTCATCATGGTGCAGCCATCTTTGGGGGACGAACCATGCCGCTACCGCGCCCGATTCTTGCCTCTTGCCTGGCCTCTCTTTGCCTGCTTTTTTCTGCATGTGGGGCCGGCATCTCCAACAGCGGCGGTGGTGGTACCGCTCCCACTGCTCCCAGCATTCAGACCCAGCCCTCGAATCAGTCCGTTACCGCCGGACAGTCTGCAACTTTTTCCGTAGCGGCCACCGGAACCGCTCCTCTGAGTTATCAATGGCAAAAGGGAACAACGCCGATCACCGGCGCAACCTCGGCGAGTTACACCACCCCGGCGACTCAACTCAATGACAGCGGTTCGCAGTTCAGTGTCGTGATCGTCAACTCAGCCGGCAGCGTCACCAGCAATCCTGCGACCCTCACCGTCACTACCGCAACCGGATCCACCGATGTGCTCACCTATCACAATGACATTGCTCGTACCGGACAGAATCTGAGCGAGACCATCTTGACCACGAGTAATGTCGCATCCTCCACCTTCGGCAAATTAGGCGTGTACACCGTAAACGCCAACGTAGATGCCGAACCGCTCTATGCTTCGGCAGTCACAGTAGCCGGCAGCAAGCACAACGTGTTGATCGTCGCCGCCGAGAACGATTCCGTCTACGCCTTCGATGCCGACAGCCCCGGAACCGCAGCCCTGTGGAGCGCAAACCTACTGAAGTCTGGAGAGACCACTTCCGACACCCGCAGCTGCGGTCAGGTCAGCCCGCAGATTGGCGTCACCTCCACTCCCGTCATCGATCGCACCCAAGGCTCTAACGGCGTGGTCTACGTTGTCGCCATGTCCAAGAACGGCAGCACCTACTACCAGCGCCTGCACGCGCTCGATCTCGCGCTCGGCACCGAAATGTTCGGCGGGCCCATCGACATCCAGGCCACCTATCCCGGCAACGGCGACAACAGTAACGGCACCGACGTCATCTTCGATCCTGGACAATACAAAGAGCGCGCCGCATTGCTCGAGTTGAATGGCGTCATTTATACCGCCTGGGCTTCGCATTGTGACATTCGTCCCTACACTGGATGGATCATTGGCTACAGCGCCTCAACCCTGGCGCAGACCAGCGTGCTGAATGTGACTCCCAATGGCAATGAAGGCGCCATCTGGATGGCGGGCGATGGCCTCGCCGCCGACAATTCGGGGAGCATTTACTTTCTCGACGCCAACGGCGACTTCGACACAACTCTGAATTCCAGCGGATTCCCCAGCAACGGCGACTACGGCAACGCTTTCATGAAACTCTCAACGACCAACAACAAGCTAGCCGTCGCCGATTACTTCGAGATGTACAACCAGTCGTCAGAAAACGGCAGCGATACCGACCTCGGCTCTGGCGGAGAAATGCTGCTCCCCGATCTCACCAACGGATCAGGCCAGACCATGCATTTAGCAGTCGGCGCGGGGAAAGACGGAAATCTCTACGTCGTCAATCGCGACTCCATGGGCAAGTTCACGCCAGGCAACAACAACGCCATCTACCAGGAACTTCCGGGCGCTCTCCCCGGAGGCGTATGGGCCATGCCCGCTTACTTCAACAACGTTGTCTACTACGGCTCGGTAGGCAATTCCATTCAGGCGTTCACCATCACCAACGCGAAGCTCTCCACCAGTGCCACGGCGCATACGGCCAACAGTTTCGGATATCCCGGCGTAACCCCAAGCGTCTCCGCCAACGGCGCCAGCAATGGAATCGTCTGGGCGATCGAGAGCAGCAATCCCGCCGTGCTGCACGCCTACAACGCGTCCACGCTGAACGAACTCTACAACAGCAACCAGGCCGCCGCAGGCCGAGACCAGTTCGGCAACGGCAACAAATTCATGACCCCCACCATCGTAAACGGCAAAGTCTACGCAGGCACGCCCACCGGGGTAGCAGTATTCGGCCTACTGCCGTAAGAGAAGTTGAATGTAGGGACAGCCGCCCCCGGCTGTCCAGCGGAGCAAAGCTCCGCAGCAACTGAACTAAACCTGAGCAGTCAACGCGTAAGGATTAACAAGCTTCTTCGCCCAAAGCCAAGGATAATCAGACCAGCGCTGCACCAACCCCAGCCGTACGGGATTTTCCAAAACGTACTGAACCTTCGCATCCAAACTCTCCGAAGACCGCAGCACATGATCGAACGACTCAGGCTGCCAAACGCGACCCTTCCGCTCCAACCTCTTATTGATCAAATGCGCCGAAGCACTCTTAATCGCATCCATGATCCGCGCCAGCGAGCAAACCTCCATAGCCGCCGGATCGGCCAAAGGCGTGAAGATCATATGAACATGATCGGGCATTACAACCGCAACCCGAAGATCGAACATCGCCCGATTGTCATGAAGACAAGATTCCAAAACGATCGACCGAACTTGTTCGGGAAGAACCCAACGGTGATCAGTGCAAAAGGTAACGAAGCGTGGCCGATCGTCAACTTGAAGATGAGGAAGTTTCCGCCGATAAAACGCCTGCGGCATAAGGTTCAAGGTTCTATGTAGGGACAGCCGCCCCCGGCTGTCCAGCGGAGCGAAGCTCCGCAGCAACGATCCTAGTGCAGCGAGGATCGTCGGGAGCAGTATTAAGAAAGAAAACTGAGCCGCAATTCCAACTTGGGAAGGGCACCAATGCCCATGTAGGGACAGCCGCCCCCGGCTGTCCGGCGGAGCAAAGCTCCGCAGCTTAGCTGCGCCGACTGATTCGCAAAACTCGAAGGCTGGAAATTGCACAAGCAGAAAACCGAGGCGAGCTTCGCTCGCCCGGACAGCCGAGGGCGGCTGTCCCTACATGGTCATTGCCATTTGCTTGGGCTGGGATCCACGATCCGCACCTTCTTCATCCGCCGACCAACACGAATCGCGATTCCTGCGTTAACGGGAATGTCGACAAGGAGTGTACCGGGTGCGATTCGAACACCGTTGATTTCAACGGCACCAGCTTTAATCCTTGCTGTAGCCTCAGTATTCGATTTGGCAAAATCGAACCGACACAGCAGCTTGTTGAGATGCACAATGAGGGAGTAATCGGAACTCCCGATCCTCTGAATAGCTGCACCGCGTGTAACGCCCGGATCGGCGTTGGGTAGAACTTCACGGAAGTCGGCCCTCTGAGCGTCCTCACACTCCACATCCTCCGGCACCTCATCCTTCTGAAACTGCTTCGCCCAATCCTCGCCCGCCTTCCCCGCCGCCTCGGCCGAATGAAAGTCCGCCACAATCCTCCGCGCCAGCTCCTTCTTCGCCTGCATCGGATGCGCCTCGCACTTCATCGTCTCAATCTCCGCCACCTGCACATCCGTCAGCAATTCGTAATACCGCCACATCATCACGTCCGAGATGCTCATCACCTTCCCGTACATCTCGAGCGGCGGCTCGTGAATTCCAATTGCATTGCCCAGCGACTTCGACATCTTCTGCACGCCGTCGAGGCCTTCCAGAATCGGCGTGGTTAGCACTACCTGCGACTCCTGCCCGTACGACCTCTGCAGCTCGCGCCCCACCAGCAAATTAAATTTCTGATCCGTCCCGCCCAGCTCAACGTCGGCCTCCAGCGCCACCGAGTCATATCCCTGCACCAGCGGATACAGCAGCTCATGCACCGAGATCGGCTTCTCTTCCTGAAATCTTTTATGAAAATCCTCGCGCTCCAGCAGCTGCGACACCGTGTACTTCGCCATCAGCCGCACAAAATCGTCCGCCGTAAACGCGCCCATCCACCGCCGGTTGAAATCGATCACCGTCTTCTGCGGATCGAGAATCTTGAACACCTGCGCCTTGTAAGTCTCCGCATTCTGCTCGACCTGCTCGCGCGAAAGCGGGGGCCGCGTCGCCGAACGCCCCGTAGGATCGCCGATCATCCCGGTAAAGTCGCCGACCAGAAAAATCGCGGTGTGCCCCAGATCCTGAAAATGTTTCAGCTTGCGCAAAACCACGGTGTGCCCCAAATGCAGATCGGGCGCAGTAGGGTCCATCCCCAGCTTCACGCGCAAGGGCTTGCCCGTAGCCCGCGACTTCTCGAGTTTCGCGCGCAGATCGGCCTCGCGAATTATCTCCGCCGCGCCTTTCTTAAGGTAAGTAAGCTGCTCGTCCACCGAAGCAAAATTAGCCATGCGCAAGCATTATAAGGGGATGCCAATGTGCCCACGTGGGGACGGGCCCATTCGCCCGTCCAGGTCGAGCGAAGCTCGACAGCCGCGGCCAGCACCAATTGATAGCCCGGTGTCTTACACGGCCCAGTGCCTTTGGGTGGCGCAGCGCTTCAGCGCTGCGATCCAATCCTGCTATTTTTCTACCAGGGGCTTTAGCCCCAGAGGTGCCTTGCCAGAATGAATCCCCGCCTCCGCCAAGCCGTCCCCGCCGACATCCCCCGCCTCCGCGAAATCATCGAAGCCAGCGTCCGCGGCCTGCAGGCGCAAGATTATTCCCCAGCCCAGATCGAGGGCGCTCTGACCAGCGTCTACGGAGTCGATACCCAGTTAATTTCCGACGGAACCTATTTCGTGGCAGAGGTCGATCACCAAATCGCCGCCTGCGGCGGCTGGAGCCAGCGCCGGACCCTCTACGGAGGCGACCAGTACGCCGCCCGCGAAGACTCCCTCCTCGACCCGCACCACGAAGCCGCCAAAATCCGAGCCTTCTTCGTCCATCCCAATTGGGCCCGCCGCGGCCTGGGGACGCTGATCCTGGAAGCCTGCGAGAAAGCCGCCATCCAGGCCGGATTCACGCGCTTAGAGATGGGCGCCACCCTCAGCGGCATCCCGTTCTACCGCGCCAAAGGCTACACGGAGCTGGAGCAGCAATACGTGCCACTGGGCAACGGCGAGCAGTTGCCCATCGTGAGAATGGCCAAGCAATTCCGCCGTGGGTAGTGGGCCGTTTTGACCTTAAGACCGCTCGCACTTCCGCGATTTCAAAAGAACCCACTACCCGCCCTTAACCCCCCATTGCACCCCAACTTGCCCTTGTGATAACGTAAACAATTGTCCCGGACATCTGGAAGGGATCCGAGGGATAAGTTTGCGCGAAGGCGCGCCTTTCCCCAGTTTTTGCTGGCGTAGCTCAGTCGGTAGAGCATCTGATTTGTAATCAGAGGGTCGGGGGTTCGATTCCCTTCGCCAGCTCCAGAGTTGAGGCGGTTTGCAGGCGGGAGCCTGCAGCCGAAATCCCGAGCGTAGTTCGCGAGGGAACTCAAGAACAGATTTTCCGGCAGGCGGCGGACTAGCTAGCGGCGCAACAGGTTTTTCCAAACACACTTCATTCGGAACCCCCGCAATGCAGTGATCTTCGCGAAAGTCGCGCGACTTGGTTTCCCTGTTTGGCACAGTATGTTTAGCAGAGTAGTTTTGACGAAGTGTGAATCTAGCGCTGCGATGGTCTGCGGGTTTGGCGTGCGTGTTGAGTTTTTGAGCTGAGGAAGCTTGGCTGAGCAGGTTCGGCTGGGCAGTCTGCCGGAGAAGCAGCGGCCGCATCGCCCGAAAGTTTTCTGCACAGGTGGGTGAGTGGTTAAAGCCAACAGACTGTAAATCTGTCCCTCCTAGCGAGGTACGAAGGTTCGAATCCTTCCCTGTGCACCAGTGATTGAAGTCCTGAGCGTTGAGGCGTGGTTCGCGAAGGATCGAGCAACAATGAATCGCTTAGCCGGAGCTTTGATCGCCTACGTCGTTATTGGAATTCTGACGTGGATGACGATCAGCGATTCGAGGATTCGAGGCGCCACGCTGCTGATCCTGGCGCTGTTCGCCGCCAAAAGCTGGATCCGCCGCAAGGATGTACTGCACGGCAGCCAGAGCGACGCGGAGTAGCGGCCGGTTTGTGAAAGGGCACGGCTTTAGTCGTGCTGATAAGCGCCGCATAAGAAAGCGGCTTTAGCCGCTGAGGGTTTGCAGGGCCGATGTAGCTCAGTTGGTAGAGCACTCCCTTGGTAAGGGAGAGGTCACCAGTTCAATCCTGGTCATCGGCTCCATGATCTGGAAGTTGGATGTGTGGAAGGGCACGGCTTAAGCCGCTGAGGTTTTAGCTGACGGCTGATAGCTGAGAGCGGACGCAGGGCGGGAGTAACTCAGTGGTAGAGTCACAGCCTTCCAAGCTGTTGGTCGCGGGTTCGATTCCCGTCTCCCGCTCCAGACATCGAATGTGGTTGGAGTAACGGTGGCTTTCGAACAGGCAACGATCAAAATCGAGAAGGCGCAGGAATTCTCGAGGCTGCAAGCCGCCATCGAGCAAGCGTTCCTGCCAGAGAAAGCAGAGCAGTTCCTGAAGCAGCTCGACCGCAAAGGAATTCGCGTTCGCGATCTGGATGCGGTGCTGGCGCAGCGAGTGCTCGAGCAGTTCGCCGAAAAGGAATTGGATGCGAAGAGCTTGTACGCTTCGCTCCCAGTTTCCGATCAGGCGCAGATGCGCGAGTTCTATCTGTCGAAACTCGAAGGCGTGGACGTAGCGCTGCGGCACAAGTTTAAGAAGCTGTACCAGTACTATTGATGCTGGCTGGATGACAAGGGTTTAGCTAGAAGCTAAGAGCTAGGAGCTAGAGGCTGCAAAATGGCGAAAGAGAAATTTGACCGCACTAAGCCGCACTGCAACGTAGGCACGATCGGACACATCGATCACGGCAAGACCACATTGACGGCGGCCATCACCAAGGTTTTGTCGAAGCACAATCCGAAGAACACGTTCCGGTCGTTTGATTCGATCGACAACGCTCCGGAAGAGAAGGCTCGCGGAATCACCATTGCCACGGCGCACGTAGAGTATGAGACGGCGAACCGGCACTACGCGCACGTCGATTGCCCGGGCCACGCCGACTACATCAAGAACATGATCACGGGCGCGGCGCAGATGGATGGCGGCATTCTGGTGGTGGCGGCGACGGACGGTCCGATGCCGCAGACGCGCGAGCACGTGCTGCTGGCGCGCCAGGTCGGT
>Ga0075017_100002044_pt1 | contig 12566 bp, 10 predicted proteins | sample AleBraG_ABR_2012_FD_71475 | JGI IMG/M metagenome (GOLD analysis project Ga0075017, IMG submission 71475) | Freshwater sediment microbial communities in response to fracking from Pennsylvania, USA - Alex Branch Run_MetaG_ABR_2012 | ecosystem: Environmental > Aquatic > Freshwater > Creek >...
AGATCTTGGTGCCGGTGAACCGGTAGCCGCCGTCGCTTTGCGGCTGGGCATCCGTCTTCGAGCCGAAGAGAACGAGGTCGTTGCCGGGCTCGCTGACCCCGAATCCGAAGATCTCGCCCCGCCCGGCCTCCTCGAGCAGAAAGGTGAGCACATCGTCGCCGCGGTTGCGCAAAGCCAGGGCGACGCCGGTCCAGACGAGGTGCATGTTCACGGCGAGTGCGGTTGCCGGAGCATGCGCGGCAAGTCTGATCTGGGACTCGGTCACCTGCTCCAGGCTGGCGCCGAGGCCGCCGAACTCCACCGGCACGAGTGCACGCAGGTAGCCCGCCTCGACGAGATCGACCAGGTCGTCGGTGAAGAATTCGTTGGCGTCGTCGTAGCCGGCCGCGCGACCGCGAAGACCGAGCAGCAGGTCATCGCTCAGCAGCTCAGTGCGGGGGAGGCGCTCGGGTGTGTTCACACCTCCCAGCCTAGTTTTCGACGGCGGTGTCGCGGAGCGTTTCATGCTGAATTGTTCGACAGTATGCGGGGTGCCGGCTCGTGAGGCCAGTCGCTTGCTGTCTTAGATCCCAGACAGTTTTCGTTCGAACCGCGCCCTTTCAGCGTCAACTCGTGTTGACAATGTCCCGAGTCGATATCTTTATCGGCGTTCCGCGGGCCGAGAGGACGACTGTGTCAGAGAAGATACTCATCGATTGCGATCCCGGAATCGACGACGCCATCGCGCTGATGATGGCCCAGGCCCACCCCGACTGTGAAATCGTCGGCGTGACAACAGTTTCGGGTAACCAGACGATCGAGAAGGTCACCAGCAACGCGTTGCGCCTGGCCGAGTTCCTCGGGCTCGGCGATGTGCCGATCGCCGGCGGCGCCGACAAACCGCTGGTGCGTGACGCCGTGCAGGCAGACGTGCACGGCGAAACCGGCTTGGGCGGCTGGGAGCTTCCGCAGACGCTCCGCCGCGCCAGCGACCGGGGCGCCGTCGACGTCATTCTCGACACCGTGCGCAGCAACCCCGCCGGAACCGTCACGCTGGTGGCCATCGGACCGCTCACCAACATCGCACAGGCGTTGCGCGCCGATCCGACGATCGCACAGCGCTTCAAGCAGATTGTGATCATGGGCGGCGCCGTCAACGCCGGAAACATCACTCCCACCGCGGAGTTCAATTTCTACTCGGATGCCGAAGCTGCCGATGAGGTGATGCGCTCGGGCGGCAACATTGTGATGCTCGGGCTCGACCTCACCTGGCAGTCTGCGGTTCCGCAGAGCGTGCTGGCGGAGATCAGAACCCTCACCGGTCCTGTCGCTCGGGCCGTGGAAGCCTGGCTCGACTTCTACGCGCTGGGCGAGATCACGCCCGGCGAGGAGGGGCCGTCGATCCACGATGCCTGCGCGGTCGCCTACGTGATCGACCCGCGGTTGGTGACCACCGAGTCGGCCTGCGTGCTGGTAGAGACCCAGGGGCAGTGGACCTACGGCCAAACAGTCGTCGACCGTGACTTCAGCTTCGAACTGCCGGACAACGTGCGTCTCGGGACAGTTTTGGATCGGGACGGCTTTTGGCGACTGGTCATCGAGTCGTTGCGCAGCTACGAAAGCTAGCTGACCGGGGAACCCGGCGGCGTCGGTGTCGATTCCGGTGTCGATTCCGGCTGCTTTCCATGTCGGCGGCGCCGCACGCCGCGCACGCTCAGCAGCACAATGACGGTCACCACCCCGATCACGATCAGCCACGGCAGCGCGTAGCCGAGCGCCACGAGAAGCCCGGCCCCTGCCGCGACGAGGGCAGTCCAGCCGGCCGCGATCGCGCCCCAGAAATCGGTGGGGGAGCCCGGAGCCAGAACGCCTTCCGCGGTCAGGTCGAGGGTGATCGTGGAGTATTCGATCTGGTCGGCGAGAAAAGCACGCTGGGCGGTGAGTCCCTCCAGCTCGCTCTGCCGCTCGGACAGCGCGCTCTCGATCGCAATGAGGTCTGCGGTCGTCGTCGCCTTCGACATCAATCCGAGAAGTCGATCGACCGAGGTGTGTAGCGCGGTGATGCGCGCATCCAGATCGACCGTTTGCTGCGTCACATCCGCGCTGCTCAGCGATACGTTGTTGACGGTTCCGAGTTTCTTCAACTCGGCGAGGGTGTGATCGAGAGCGCTCGTCGGGATGCGTAGCGTCAAACTGGCGCTCGCCGGCTGGCTGTCGGTGCCCGGGTTCTCGGTGCGATTGTCGATGCGGCCGTCGGCCTGCTCGGTGATCGTCACCGCGTCGTGGGCTGCCCGAATCGGGTCGTGCGCCGTGATCGATACCGACCCGGTCGTGATGACATCGCGCCCGCTGACCTGCTTGTTGCCGGCGATATCCGGTGCGGCGAACGGTGCAGAACTATCCGCCTTCCCGGTCGAAGCGGCGCCGGATTGCGGTGAGACTGCGCCGATGCTGCTGCCCGCGCTGCTGCCTGTCCCGCCGGTGCTCGTGCATCCGGCGAGCACCAAGACCGTTAGCAGGGCGGCGGCGGCACGGGCAGTTCGTCTCATGGCCCCACACTAGGGGGCAGTCTGAGGGCCATGTCTGCGTGCCGTCTGGGAGTCCGATCACGATCAGGTCTCGGTCGAGCACTCGGAATACTCATCGTGCAGTTCGGCACAGCCTCGACCGTCCATCGTGCGGCACAGCGACATCGGCCAGTGATAATTGAGGCATGGCCGAGAGCGCAGAACCGACGACGAAGGCTCAACGTCGTCGACGACATCCGCCGCTTCTGCACATCGCACACGACGCGGGCGAGGGCCCCGTTGTGATCCTGGTGCACGGGATCGCGTCGTCGTCCGTGACGTTCCGGCAACTCATCCCGTTGCTGGTTCCGCAGCACCGCGTCATTGCCATCGACATCCTCGGCTTCGGTCAGTCGCCCGCGCCACTCGACTGCGAATACACGCTGGAAGACCACGTCGAGTCGCTCGAAGTCACCATCCGCTCGCTGAAACTCAGTGATCCGTACACCCTCGTCGGTCACTCGCTCGGCAGCCTGATCGTGTCGCGACTGGCCGCCGTTGAACTGGACCGGGGCATCCCATGGCTGCGCTGGCTGCGTCCGGCACGACCGTCACACGTCGTTCTGGTCGGCCCGCCGGTGTACGTCGCTCCCTCGGAGATCGGCGATTCCCGGGTTCGCGCCCGGGTCGACGCCTACCTCAAGGCCTACAACTTTCTACGCGCGAACAAAGACTTCACCATCATGAACGCTGGGATCATCTCGAAGCTGCTGCCCAAGGGGCTCTTCGAAGTGACTGAAGAAAACTGGACGCCGTTCGTCAAATCGCTCGAGAACTGCATCGAATCACAGACCCTGGTCAGCGACATCGCCGCGCTCCGGGTCCCGGTTGATGTGGTCTACGGGTCGCTTGACGCGTTCATCGCCCCCGGCAGCATGACGGTCATCGAGCGGATGCGCCATGTCACCATGCACCGCGTCGAAGCCAACGATCACATCATCCGCAAGCGCCTGGCTCGGGTCGTCGCTCGCGCGATCGACCGGGAAGTTTCGCCGATCGAGCCGTCGGCCTCGTCGGGCGTGGGTCCGCCGGCCTAACCGGGATCGGCAGTCCGAGCGCTCCAGTAGATAGGGTGGTGCCATGCAGAATCGCACCCTCGGACGAACCGGCCGCACCGTCTCAGTGATCGGCCTCGGCACCTGGCAACTCGGCGCAGACTGGGGCGACGTCACCGAAGCCGATGCGACCGCCGTGCTGGCCGCATCCGTCGACGCGGGTGTCACCTTCTTCGACACCGCCGACGTCTACGGCGACGGCCGCAGCGAGCAGATCATCGGCACCTTTCTGGCTGAGACGGATGCCGAGATCACGGTGGCGACCAAGATGGGCCGCCGCGTCGACCAGATTCCCGAGAACTATGTGCTCGACAACTTCCGGGCCTGGACTGACCGCTCGCGCACCAACCTCGGCATGCCGACGCTGGATCTCGTGCAGCTGCATTGCCCGCCGAGTGCCGTGATCGACTCCGGCGAGGTCTACGACGCGCTCGACACTCTCGTCGCGGAGGGCGCCATCGCCGCCTACGGCGTCAGCGTCGAAACCTGCGACCAGGCGCTGGCTGCGATTGCGCGTCCGAACCTCGCGACGGTTCAGATCATTCTGAACGCGTTCCGGCTCAAGCCGCTTGACGAGGTGCTGCCCGCCGCGCGTGAAGCCGGTGTCGGAATCATCGCGCGCGTGCCGCTGGCGAGCGGTCTGCTGACCGGAAAGTACACGCGCGAGACGGCGTTCGCCGCGAACGACCACCGCACCTACAACCGTGACGGCAGCCACTTCGACGTCGGCGAAACCTTCTCCGGTGTCGACTATGAGGTCGGCCTGCAAGCGTCGGCGGAGTTCTCCGCGTTGGTCGCGACACTTCCCGTGTCGGTGACGCCCGCCCAGGCGGCATTGGCGTGGGTCGCTCAGCTGGACGGCGTCAGTTCGGTGATCCCGGGCGCGCGCAGTGTCACGCAGGCCGAGGCGAATGCGGCGGCCGGCAGCATCGTGCCGCTCGGCGACGCGTTCACCGCCGGAGTCCGCGACATCTACGACCGTTTGCTGTGGGCACAGATCCACCCCCGCTGGTAGTCGAGTTCGCGCGCACCTCGCCGAACTGCCTGGAATGACGGGTTCTCGGCATCGGAAGTGGTGATTCGCCGCGGTTCGCGCGGTGAAGCACGAGACGTCGCGAACTGGCACGGGCTGCCGACTAGTCGATGGTGTCTGGGTCTTTCCCGGTGCGTTCGCCCACGTCGAGCAGCGCGATGGCGGCGTGATCGGCCGCATCCAGGGCGAAGTCGAAGACGTCGAGGTTTTCGCGGATGCGCGCGGGCGTCACCGACTTCGGAATGACTACGTTGCCGAGCTCGATGTGCCAGCGCAGAACGACCTGGGCGGGAGTCTTGCCGTAGCGGGCGCCGATCGTGGTCAGCGACTCGTTGTCGAGCAGGCGGCCGCGGGCCAGCGGTGACCACGCCTCGGTCAGGATGCCGTGGGCCGCGTCATAGCGCCGCAGTTCGGTTTGCGCGAGCTCGGGGTGCAGCTCGATCTGATTGACCGCCGGCATCACACTGGTCTCGGCGAGCAGCCGATCGAGGTGATGCGTGTGGAAGTTGGAGACACCGATCGAGCGCGCCCGGCCGTCGGTCTTGAGGCTCTCGAGTGCGCGATAGGTCTCGACGTAGCGGTTCTGACGGGGCGCGGGCCAGTGGATGAGATACAGATCGACGTAATCGAGGCCGAGTTTCTGGAGGCTTTCGTCGAAGGCACGGAGTGTTTCGTCGTAGCCGTGCCGGTCGTTCCAGACCTTCGTCGTCACGAAGAGATCGGAACGCGGTACGCCGGAGCGCGCGATTCCGGCGCCGACGCCGCGCTCATTCTCGTAAAGCGCCGCGGTGTCGACATGACGATAACCGGCTTCGATCGCGACCTGCACGGTGTCGCTGGCGATCTCATCCGCGATCTTGTAGACGCCCAGGCCGAGCTGGGGGATGCGGTGTCCGTCGTTCATGAGCAGCTGGGGTGCGGTAGTCATTCCTCAACCGTAATCCTGTCGGCCCGCGTGACGCGACCTCCCGTGGCACCCGCCATCCCGTGCCGTTCGGCGCCCGCCCCAGCATCCGATCCCGTCCGATCCCACGTCCGCACCCGTGCCAGACTTCGTGTCCGACTTCGTGTCCGATCCCGGCCGCCGAGTCGTGAGTAGTGACTCGATCTTCGCCCGGAATCGAGTCACTACTCACGACTCGCGAGGGGTGAAGGAAGGCGACGACGGGTTCCAGCCCCGCTCGACAAGTGCCGTGTGGATGCGATGGATGAGTTCTTGGCCCCCCTCACTGAGATCATCGTCCGTGACATAGATCACGCGCCACTTCGCCTGCTCCAGCCGTTCCCGGCGGGTGGTGTCCGAACGAAACCGACGCCGATCGGTGCGATGCAGATCGCCCTGGTACTCGACACAGATCTTGTACGCAGGCCAGGACAGATCGACGTGCGGATTGAACGGCAGGTTGACCCCCAGCACCTCGAAACCGACGACCGGCTCTGGCATCCCGGCGTCGAGAATCAAGAGTCGGGTTTCGGTCTCCTTGGGGGAGTCGACCCGGGTGCGGGCCAGGCTGGCCGCCTCGCGCAAGGCGCGCACTCCGCGGCGGCCATGGACCCGCGCGGCGGCCGCGACCAGATCGGACGGCGTGTATCGCGGATGCTTCCCCGCACACAGAAAATCGGCCGCGGCGACCAGATCGGTGCGGTTCAGAACGGCGCCGAGATCGAGCCAGGTCTGCAGAGGCGAAGTCGCGGGGAGCAGATCGACGAACTCGACATCCATCAGCTCGCGGCGGAGCTCGTGGCCAATGATTCCCACCATCTGCGGCGAGCGATGTCCGGCAGGAACACTGACGTGCAATCGGGGATCCCGCTCCAATCGCCAGGGGAGCGGCATCCCGTGCAGAACCGCGGCCGTCGCATGGCTGAAGACGTGGCCATTCGACATCCAGGTCAGGTAGGCCGTGCAGCGGTCGACCGTCGACAGGGCGGAGGAATCATGAACTCGAACTCCGCGAAACGGCTTCGCCAGGTCGGATCGGCCGAGCCGACTCCGGGTGACACCGTGCGCCTCGGCCTCGGCAGTGCTGAAAGCAGTTCCGACGAGAATCGGTGGAAGGGTGGCGCGTCGTGACATGCCCCGATTGTGACGGATGCCGATCCCGCGCCATCCGCCTTATCCACAGGTACGAGCCTGTGCTCCCCGCGAACGGTGAGTAGTGACTCGATTTTCGCCTGAAATCGAGTCACTACTCACCGTTCGGCGCCAGGAAACGCCAGGAACGAGAAGGGAAGGATGACGAGAATAGACGGCAAACGAGAAGGCTAGGAAACGACCGCGACCGGCTCCGTGTCCGGGATCGGACTCGCGTCGCGACCACGGAGGTCAGGGTGCCAGCGCCGGCCAAGCGTTGGAATGATCACGCCGAGCAACGCGAAGCCGGCCGCCGCGAGAATCGCCGCGGTGGGGCCGTAATGATCGATCGAGAAACCGGCGACGGCCGAGCCGAGTGCCGCACCGATCAGCTGGCCGGTGCCGACCCAGCCGTAGGCCTCAGCCGTCTCCGAGAACCTCACGCTGGCCGAGACGATTCCGAAGAGCACCGCGAACGCCGGCGCGATTCCGATTCCCGCGATGAACAGCGTGGCCGAAAGCCACCAGAAGTTGAGGGAAAGGCTGGCCAGCCCAACGCCGATGGTCACGATGATCATGCGGGTGGTCAGGGCCCACGGGCCGATCGGCGTGTGCCCGAGAGCGAGGCCCCCGACGAGCGAACCGACAGCGAAGATGGCGAGCACGACGCCGGAGTCGGCGCTCCCGTGGCCGAACGCGGCGACGACGCCGGCCTCGACAGAGGCGCAGGATGCGACGAGCACGAACCCGACGATGGTGCTGAGCAGAACTGCCGGGCGTTTGAGCACGGCACCGATCTTGCGCTTGCTGCGGGGGATGCGCACCCGCCCGACCTCAGGCAGCGACACGAACCAGGTGCCACCGCCGACCAGGAACACCGCGGCAAGCAGAATTCCGGCTTGCGTGCTGACCTGGATCGCCACGAAGGTCGCGACCACGGGGCCGACGACCCAGATGATCTCCTGGGCCGAAGCGTCAAGGGAGAACAGGGGAGTGAGCTGCTTGGAGTTCACGAGTTTGGGATAGATCGTGCGTACGGCCGGCTGAATCGGCGGCATCGACAGACCGGCAATGAAACCGACGGTGAGGAGCGCAATGATCGGCAGCGACACCAGGGCCATGACCACGATGGCGACGGCACAGATGCTCATCGTGATCGAGATCACCAGGCGCATGCCCCATCGACCCATCAGGCGGCTCGTGGCCGGCCCGGCAATGGCTTGGCCGATACTCATCGCACCGAGCACCAGGCCGGCGGCGCCATACGAGCCGTAGGCGTGCTCGATGTGGATCAGAAACGCGAGTGACAGCATCCCGAACGGAAAACGAGCGGTCAGCTGGGCCGCGAGGATACGCCCGACCCCTGGGGTTTTGAGAAGATTCCAGTAGCTGCGCACGATCTGATAAGTGTATTGCCGCCCGGGCCGCTTTCGAAAGCGAGGCAAGCGGATGCGTTTCGCCCCGCCCGGTTCGCCACTCCCGGCGGTGCAGCGAGATAGGGGGCGCACGCCGACTATGCCAGGCTTGACAGGCCTCACCCGGCTTCCGGCGCGGTGACAGATGACGATTCCGTGACAACTCGGAATTGAACGGTGCCATCATCCCTGATTAGGGGGATAGTAGTGAGAATCAAACTCATTCTGACGTCGACTTCGCGGTGTGGTGATCTGAATCGCCTGATTGCGCTTGAGCTGGCTCCAGCGCACTGAATCTAGTGTCCTAAACGTTATTGACGCAAAGAATCAGCGTTCCGTCAATGTTATATGCTCGACCTCGTCACTGCCCTTCATGGATTTCAACGATGAACCAGAATCAACCCGACTCAAAGAAGGTTTAAAACAATGCGCGCAAGATTTGCACTCCCGGCCCTCGCCGCCGCCGCAGCCCTCATGCTCACCGGCTGCGTCGACAACTCGACACCGACACCGGGCGGCACCGCAGCCGCTTCGGCCGGCAGCGGGATCACCAAGGATGCCGCCGCGGCGGCCCTGGTTCCGAAGGACATCGCCAGCACCGGCACGCTCGTCATCGGAACCGACGCGGCCTACCCGCCGAACGAATACAAGGACCAGGGCGGACAGCCGATCGGCTGGGGCATTGAGCTCTCCAACGGCATCGCCGCGAAACTCGGACTCAAGCCGTCGTACCAGATCGCCAGCTTCGACAACATCATCCCCAGCATCACCGGCGGCAAGGTCGACATGGGCGAGTCGTCGTTCACCGACAACGCCGAACGGGAGAAGCAGGTCGACTTCGTCAACTACTACAACGCCGGCATCCTCTGGGCCTCGCAGGTCGGCAAGAACGTCGACCCCAACAACGCCTGTGGCCTGACGGTTGCCGTGCAGGCAAACACAGTTGAAGCAACCGACGAGCTGCCCGCGAAGATCAAGGCCTGCACTGACGCCGGCAAGGCGACGATCGCTGTTCTGCCGTACGACACCCAGGAAGCCGCCACGAACGCCGTCGTTCTCGGCAAGGCCGACGCACTCAGCGCCGACTCTCCGGTCGCCCTCTACGCGATCTCGCAGACGAAGGGCAAGCTGCAGCCGGCCGGCAAGAGCTTCGACGTTGCGCCCTACGGCATGACGGTCAAGAAGGGCTCAGAACTGACCAAGGCCGTGCAGGCAGCCCTGCAGTCCATGGTTGACGACGGCTCCTACGGCAAGATTTTGGACACCTGGGGCGTCACCGATGGCGGTATCAAGACGATCACCATTAACGCAGCGACGAACGGCTAATCGATGACTGATTCTGTACTCAACCGTCCGGCGGGGGCCACCCCGCCGGACGGCGGCGGTTCCCCGGCGGCGATCAAGGCAATTCGATTGCGGCATCCGTGGCGCAACGTCTTCGCGGTGGTGTTGATTCTCATCGTTGTTCTATTCATCATTGATGCGGCACAGCGGCCGGCCTATGACTGGCCGTCGGTCGGCAAATACATCTTCGACCGACGTGTGACGCAGGCCGCCTTCGTGACTTTGCAGCTCACCGTCTACTCGATGGTGATCGCAATCATCCTGGGTGTGACCCTGGCCGTGATGCGTCTCTCGCCGAACCCTGTTGTGAAGAGCATCGCCTGGGTCTATCTCTGGATCTTCCGCGGTACTCCGGTCTACGTGCAGCTGGTGTTCTGGGGCCTGCTCGCGATCATCTACCAGTCGATCGACATCGGACTGCCGTTCCAGCATCCGTGGGCGTCTTTCGAGACCAAGGTCGCGCTCAGCACCTTCGCCCTCGCGATCATCGGACTCGCCCTGAACGAAGCCGCGTACATGGCTGAGATCGTGCGCGCCGGGTTGCTGTCGGTCGACAGCGGTCAGGATGAGGCGGCGACAGCCCTCGGAATGAGCTGGACGCAGACGATGGTGCGTGTCATCATCCCGCAGTCCATGCGCGTGATCATCCCGCCCACCGGCAACGAAGTCATTTCGATGCTGAAGACGACGTCGCTGGTGACGGCAGTTCCATTCACGTTGGACCTGTACACGCGCACCCGCGACATTTCGGCGGAGACGTTCAACCCGATTCCGCTGTTGATCGTCGCCTCGCTCTGGTACCTCTTCTTCACCTCGATTCTGATGGTCGGCCAGTACTTCCTGGAGAAGCGCTTCGCCCGCGGTGTGGGCGATCGTCGCCCCGACCGCAAGGTCGGCGACCAGACCGGTTCGGTGACGGGCACGCTGCCCATCGCCGGTGCCGGCCAGCCGACGGTGATTCTGCCGCCGAAGCGTGATGACTCGTCCAACAACGGTGACGGAGGCCTGCGATGACAGACCCACTGATTCATGTTCCCGACACCAGCGTCGACACCCCCATGGTGCTCGCCGACTGCGTTTCGAAGAGCTTCGGCTCGAACGAGGTACTCAAGAGCATCTCGCTGGAGGTCAAGCGCGGCGAGGTCATGTGCCTCGTCGGGCCGTCCGGCTCCGGCAAGTCGACCTTCCTGCGTTGCATCAACCACCTTGAGGTTCTCTCGGCCGGACGCCTGAGCGTCGACGGTGACCTTGTCGGTTACCGCGAGGCGAACGGCAAGCTCTATGAGCTGCACCCGCGGGAAGCAGCCAAGCAGCGCCGCGACATCGGCATGGTGTTCCAGCGGTTCAACCTGTTCCCGCACATGACCGCGCTCGAAAATGTCATGGAAGCGCCGATCAGGGTCAAGCGTCAGTCCAGGGCTGTGGTGAAGGAGCGTGCTCTTGCGTTGCTCGCCCGCGTGGGCCTGGCCGATCGGGCCGACTACTACCCGGCTCACCTCTCGGGTGGTCAGCAGCAGCGTGTCGCGATCGCCCGCGCGCTCGCGATGGAACCGAAACTGATGCTTTTCGACGAACCGACCAGCGCGCTCGACCCCGAGCTCGTCGGCGAAGTGCTCGACGTGATGAAGGGCCTCGCCAAAGACGGTATGACCATGATCGTCGTCACGCACGAGATGGGCTTTGCGCGCGAAGTCGCCGACTCACTGGTGTTCATGGATGGCGGCGTTGTCGTCGAGTCCGGTGACCCCCGTGAGGTGCTGAGCAACCCCCAGCACAAGCGGACGCAGGCGTTCTTGTCGAAGGTTCTGTAGACATCCTCGGTGGTTGAGGAGCAGCCGACGGAGTCGGCCGCGTCTCGAAACCTCGTGAGCCGATCCTCGGACGCAACCGCGTTCGGGGATCGGCTCGCGTGGGTTTAACCGGCCAACGCCTTCTGGATGCGCTGCAACGAGACGGACTCCGCCGCCTTCAACTCCTGCGCGAAGAGACTGATCCGCAGCTCCTCGATCATCCAGCGCGCACGCACCAGGTTCGCCGGGGCATCGGCCGCGAGCGGGATCGTGCCCCCGGCATCCGTGAACTTGGCCAGTGCCGACTGCACCTCGTTCATCCAGACGCGGTCGCGGCCCGGGTTGTCGAGCAGCTTCTGGATGCGCGCCGAGATGCCGCCGAGATAGCGCGGCAGATGGCGCAGCTGGCTGAGTCCGGTGGCACTGACGAATCCGGGGTAGACGAGGCCGTCGAGCTGGGCGCGCGCATCGCCGAGCGGTGCGAGCAAGGCCATGCTGGTTGAGGCTTTCAGCGCCTTGTCCGCCGCGCGGGAGGCGGTGAGAATGCGGGCGACGAGGCCGACGCACTCGAACATCGTGTCCATCACGACGCCGGAGACGCGGTCACGGATGGTGTCGAACTCGGCTTTCATGAACACCTGGCCGTCGGGGCGAATCCGGTAGAGCACGTCGTTGACGGCGGCGCTCAGGCAATCGTCGAAGAGCGCCGGCGTGCTGCGGTACGGGCTGGTCGCCAGTGACATCTTCTCGGTGCCGGTCAGATGCTGTTGCACGTAGGCGACCGGCGACGGCGTGGCGAGCAACAGCAACCGGCGCACTCCGGCGGGCAGGGTGCGCGCCTGTTCGGCCTCGGTGCTCATCAACCTGATCGCCACCGAATCGCCCTCGTCGATGAGGGTCGGGTAGGCGCGAATCGTGTTGCCGCCCTGCTTCGTGTCGATGAAGCGAGGAAGCTCGCCGAACGACCAGGTCGTCAGCCCCGACTTCTCGATGGCATTCGGTGCGGCGGCGACGGATGCGGCGGCCACGCTTTCGCGGGCCTTCCCGCCGAGTCGACGCTGCAACTCCCGCAGATCCTTACCGGAATCGACAGTACGGCCGCGTTCATCAACCACGCGGAACGTCATCTGCAGATGCTGCGGGATGCGGGACAGGTCGAAGTCAGAGGCCGTGACGGGCACGTGGGTGAGGCGTTTGATCTGGCCGGCGAGGAGTTCTGTGAACGAACCGTTGGTCGAGCTTGTCGAGACCCGGGTCTCGACAGGCTCGACCACCGAATCGACCACCGAGGTATTCAACCGCGCAGCCC
>Ga0075017_100002048_pt1 | contig 12560 bp, 10 predicted proteins | sample AleBraG_ABR_2012_FD_71475 | JGI IMG/M metagenome (GOLD analysis project Ga0075017, IMG submission 71475) | Freshwater sediment microbial communities in response to fracking from Pennsylvania, USA - Alex Branch Run_MetaG_ABR_2012 | ecosystem: Environmental > Aquatic > Freshwater > Creek >...
CAGAGGCTTCTAACTCAGTGATATAATTGCACTAATCGACGCGCCCGTAGCTCAGTTGGATAGAGCGTCTGCCTTCTAAGTGGCGCCAACTCAATCTAAGTCGTTGCTTCGGTTGCGCTTACAAGTTTCGAGCCGTCCTTGTGCTGCTCCAAAGTTGCTCCACAAGTCAAAACTCGCGCTAGTCTCTGGGATAAAACCCAACCACTCGGGCAATTTCCCAACGTTAGCTGATACGACCGTGGCGGCCCCCGTTCGCGATCTAAGAAGGTAACGCGTCCACGCTTCCGATCAACTGGCACAGAATGCAATCGCCTCAAGAGCCGTCGGCCGAACTGAATATGTCCACTTCGCTGACTTCCCGAACCGGCCTTCTGGCCCGGAATAACTTCCTGTTAGCCGTCATTCGGGAACAATCGCCAGAATAGCCGCAGATTAGATTTATGGACAATCCGTCCAAATTGCTGATGGGCGCAGCAGCACAAGTTTGTCTACTGAAGAGTGCGAGCTCAACCGGTCACTTGTGCAAGGACTATTCGTATCTCAACGCGACGATCGGATCGACGCGCATGGCGCGGCGCGCGGGAACAAGCATTGAAATGAGGGCGATGGCAGCCAAGAGAAGCGTCGTGCCCGCGAATGGCCAGGGGTCCAGGGGACTAACGCCGAAAAGAAGATCCGCTGCGGAAAGCAGAATGGCGGCTCCAGCACCAAGGGCAAGCCCAATTCCCAAACCGATTGCGACGAGTTTCACGCCTTGGCCAAGAAGGAGGGCCAAAAGGTCGCGCGGCTGCGCGCCAAGAGTCATGCGGATGCCGATCTCGCGGACACGTTGACTCGCAGCGTAGGAAACCACCCCGGTGACTCCCACAAAGGCGAGCACCATGGCAAGAATGCCGAGGATGCCAACAAGAGCGGTCCCAGTTCGTGCCGGAGAAAGCTGCCTGCTCAAGATTTGCTCAAACGCTTCCGTCGTGACCATCACGCTCGGATCGATCTGGTGGGCTATTCCCGGAATCGCGGCAAGCGGTCCTGTCGAGTCGCTGGCGGTTCGCAAAAGGATTATCGCGTCCACAGCCCCGGAGTAACCAGCATCCTTTGCACCATAGTAGAATGGGCCGTCCGTCTGGCCGAGGTGCAGGTTTTGGACGTCCGGGGCAATCCCCACGATTTGATACGTCTGGTTTTTGGCTGCGGAGAAGTTCTTTCCGATGGGGTCTTCCCCGCCCCAAAATCTCCGGGCCATCGCAGAACTGATGACTGCGGGTACCGGGCCAGGGCTCTCAGCCTCCTGCTCGGTGAACGCGTGCCCGCGGAGGATCGGGACTCCCATGGTCTTAAAATAATCCGGCGAAACGAAATTGGCGAGGACTTGGGCGTATTCGTGCTTTGCGTTCCTGCCAGGAATTGTGACACCTGAGATATAGCCGGTAACGTCAGGCAATACGACCGAGGTCGTCACGCCGGCGACTCCCGGCAACACGACCAGGCGATCGCGCAACTCGCGCTCGAAAGTATTTGCGCGCGGCCCATCGTATCCCTTCTGAGCGAGATCGAAAGAGGTGACGAAAACGTTCCTGGTGATAAAGCCGGGGTTGACCATCTCGGCACGATGGAGTCCACGAGCAAGCAGGCTTGCCGCCACAAGAAGCAAAGTGCAACCGGCAACTTCCGCGGTGACGAGAATCCCGCGGAGGCGTGCTCGTTTCAGACTGTGCCCGGCTGTTGCACCCTCCTCCTTCAATGTGGTAACGAGATCAAGCTTCGTTGCTTGAAGCGCCGGGGTGACACCGGAGATGACTGCTGCAGCGAGCGAGGCCAGAAGTGCGTAACCGAGGACCGCGAAGTTGGGCGTAAAGTTCAACGGCAAACCGCTCGACGGTATCTCTGGAAGCACGCGAACGAGAACAGGGGGCAACCAGACCGCGACGATCAGCCCGGCTCCTCCCCCGAGCACAGCAAGGAAAACGCTCTCCGTGAGAAGCTGGCAAACAAGCCGGCTGCGGCTCGCGCCCAATGCTAGGCGAATAACGACTTCTTGCTGGCGCGCGGCGGCGCGAGACAGAATAAGATTCGTCACGTTGGCGCAAGCCATCAGCAGGATCAGACCGGCAAGAGCGAACACCCCGGCGGCGAACAAAGCGCCGATCGAACGTACTTCGGGATTGTTTAAGAATGCACCGGCATTCACGATGACGACAGTCTGACGGCCGGGATAATCTGCGTCGAGGTTGTGAGCGAGGACCGTCAATTCGGTTTCGGCTTGCCTGCGGGATGTGCCCGGCTTCAGGCGGCCGACAACATGGAGCCAACTGACATTACCTAGAGCCAGCCAGTCGCGCGTTCCAAATGTCGCGGGCATGAGTTGGGAAGCTGTTGCCACGGGAGCCCAAACACTGGGAACCTGAAGTTCTGTGCCGGGAAACTCAGGACCGGCAACGCCGATAACTGTAAAGACTTGGTTGTCCAGTGTGAGCGTCTTCCCAATGACCTCGCCATTGGCGCCGAACTCGCGTTGCCAGAAGCCGTTGCTCAGTACCGCGACCGGGCTTGCAGAGGCGAGACAGTCCGACGAGCGCAACGCGCGGCCGGCGGCAATATGGGCGCCGAGAACGTCAAAATAGTTGCAGGAGACCAAAAGGCCGGGCAGCGGCTGAGGGTCCGCACCACCGAGAGATAGTATCGTCTCCGCATAAGCCACCATGCCCGAGAAACTTTGGCTTCCGTCGCGATAGTTGACATACTCCGGGTAAGAAATGTAATACGGTGAACCTTGGACGCCCCGCGAAAGCGGATGGCCGCGAAAACTCTGATAGACGCTGACGAGGCTCGAAGCGTCCTTCACCGGAAGCGGGCGAATGGCAAGCGCATAGATCAGAGAAAATACGGACGTGTTCGCACCGATGCCGAGAGCGAGAGTTAGAATAGCCACCGTAGTGAAGCCAGGGTTCTTGCGGAGTTGTCGAACGCCGAAACGGCAATCGGAGATGGCGGAGCGAAGCCAATTGCCGATCCGTTCCTCGCGAACCCGTTCTTTCACCTGTTCGATACCACCAAGTTCCATTCGCGCCACCCGCTGCGCTTCTCTCGGCGGCATCCCAGCACGAATGTTTTCTTCTATCAGCATATCGAGGTGGGAATGAACCTCTTGGTCGAGGTCTACATCTACATTCCGAGATAAAAAGAGGTTTCTCAGGAAACTTCGGACTTTCACAAGGAGCGGCATGCTAAACACCTCTCTACGATGCCTCCAGGGCTTGAGCTATAGCCCAAGAAATGCGGCCCCATCGCTTGGTTTCGACTTCGAGTTGCTTCAATCCCGCCTTGGTCAATCGGTAGTATTTAGCGCGGCGGTTGTTCTCGGATTCTCCCCAAAAAGACGAAATCCAACCTTCTTCTTCCATTCCGTGTAGGGCGGGAAAGAGCGAGCCTGGCTGAACAATAAAAGTGCCACCGGTGACCTGCTGGATCCTGCGCGAGATTCCCAATCCGTGCATCTCGCCAGCGAAAAGCGATTTCAAGATCAGCAGATCCAAAGTGCCTTGCAAAAGACTTGTCTGCTCAGGGCTCAATTCATACCTCCTATCGACTCTCTATAGGGATCATATGGATCCACATATAGATTGTCAATAGGAGGCCGAGCAATCAAATAGTCGTTACTGACCACAAACGGGGTTCGAGGAGACGATCTCGCGAGCGAAGTCATCAACCACTTCTGGATGGGACACGCGTGGATGGGGCACACGCTCGAGATGATGTTGGTGACGTACTCTCGTTTGGATTGGAACTCGGCCCGCGTCTTGCGGAAGCGCGGCAACGGGCATCAGTTTCACTATTCCGCCCGCGTCACTGCTCCAAGTGCTCCAAGATTCCTGAAGAATCGGAGGTCGAATTGGTTTTGCAACTTTAGTAGAATCAAATCAGTAGCAAAGGATCGGACCGTAGCTTAGTTTCATTGAGTGTCTGCCCCTTCGGCAGAGGGTAGGAGTGCCAAAACCATACTCTTCTTCGCGATAAATGATTTAGAATCAACATAGCCGTTGCGCCCGTAGCTCAGTTGGATAGAGCGTCTGCCTTCTAAGCAGAGGGTCGGGAGTTCGAGTCTCCCCGGGCGCGCCATTTCGCTACATTGTTAATTTGAATCCCTTACTCTTGAAGTTGAAGTTCGGAGGGACTGTTTCCGCCACCAATCCTGTCCAGCTGCTGGCAATGAATAGATCGGATCGTAGTATTTGTACAGCCTGGTTAGCGCGCCGGCGTCGTCCTTCTCGATGCCCGTCCGGTAGTTCTTCGTCCAATAGGAAATTCCCTTTTCGCGGTCATATTCTTTCAACTGATGTACCCATCGCTTGCCGACAAACGGCACGTCACACACGATGCGAGGAGTCGCGAAACCTGGCAGATACCCCATGATGTCGTGCTGAAGTTTTTGCGCTTCGTGAATCGCCAGCCGCCAGTGCTCCGCATTCGGAATCATGTCGCACTGATAAAAGTAATACGGCATGATCTTTGCGTCGTCGAGCAGAGCGAAACAGAGGTCGAGTAAATCCTTCGATGTCGTATTCACTCCGCGAAGCAGTACTCCCTGATTCCGCACATCGCGGAGGCCTGCTTCCAAAACCTTGCGAACTGCCTTTGCCAACAGCGGCGTGACCTGTCGTGCGTTATTCACGTGCGTGTGAATGGCCAAATCCACCCCGCGTTCATGCCCTTTTTTCGCCAGCCGTTCCATACCTTTTAACACTTCATCCTGGAGGAAGTGTTGTGGAATCCCCATGAAGCCCTTGCTGGCCAGCCGAATATCTCTAATATTCGGAATATCCATCAGCGCGGAAACGAAGGCCTCCAGTTGCGTGATTGGCACGTTGGCGATGTCGCCGCCGGAAACAACCACATCGCGCACGGACGGAGTCTTTCGCAAATACTCCAGCATCTGCTCGTACCGATCTTTTTGCGGAATCTGGAATCGCAGCTTGACCACCTGCGGCACATCATTGCCAACCAGATCCATGCGCGTGCAGTGTCCGCAATATTGCGGGCACGTGGAAATCATCTCCGCCAGTACTTTGGTGGGATAACGATGCGTCAGTCCTTCCACCGCCCACATGTCCGCTTCGTGCAAACTGTCGCGGGATGCCTTGGGGTGGCTGGGCCATTCCGGGTGGCGGTCTTCGAGGGCCGGAAGCATGTAGCGGCGGACAGGATCGTTCCACAAATCCGTTTCGTCCATGGTATTGAGCATGTGCGGCGGAATCAGAAGGGACATCGTGGCGCGTTCTTTGATATCGTGCTCAATATTTTCCAACAGCCCTACCGGCATCAGAGATCCAAATACTTCCGCAACTTCCTTCAGGTTCTTCACCGTGTGCCGACGCTGCCAAAGGGCGGTTTCCCACTCGTCTTTGGTTACATTTTTGTAAGCGGGGAGGCGGCGCCAGTCTGGCTCTATGAACTGCCTCTCCAATGGATACTTGAAGGGCTGCTGGCTCGCGCCCACATTGCCGGCCGGCTTCCAGACCGGTCTCGCTAATTTCACTTCAATCGCCATAATTTGCCCTTGCCCACGCGCAAGCTTTCTCTTGGAGCGAAAACCTACCGGAAAACCATGAGGGAAACTTCTCGTCTATCAAGGATACGATGAATTGGGAGAGAAGAGAACAGGCGGCTACGTCAAACCACCCGCCAGTTGAATAAACTCTCTAAGCCTGCTGTTTTCTGCTTAGGCGGAGCAAAGGCACGATGGCCGCACCAATCGCCAGCACGGCCGAAGCTGCAAGGAATCCGCCACGAAAACTTCCCGTTCCAGATTTCACCGCTCCAATTACGAACGGCCCGAGGAATCCGCCCAAATTTCCCAGAGAATTGATCGCGGCAATCCCTACTGCGGCGGCACTCCCCCGCCACCACTTCGTTGGCAATGCCCAGAACGGACCGACCATGGATGAGACCGCCGCCATCGCCAGGCTAACCGCTGCCACGCTCACAAAAATGCTGGACGAGTAAGCCGCGATAAACAGTGCAAATGCTCCAGTAAAGGCGGAGACGGAAACGTGCCAAATTCGTTCGCCAGTGCGGTCCGAGTGACTTCCCACCACCACCATCACGATCGTGGCAGCCAGATAGGGCACCGCAGAGATCCAACCGAGCGACTTGTTTCCCGTGACCGACCAGGATCGGATCATCGATGGAAGCCACAAACTGATCCCGTAAGAGCAGGTATTCAGCGCGAAATAAATGAACGCCAGGAGCCAGATTTCGACTCCCCTCAGCACGAGAAACGGATTTGTCACAACTGGAGAGTTGTTTGTTTGAAATTCGTTTGTCAATTTTGAGAGCAGCCAATCCTTTTGCGGCCCAGTAAGCCAGCTAGCATTGCGCGCTGTGTCTTCCAAATAGCAATAGGAGACTAAACCCATGAGCACTGCTGGAATTCCCTCCAGCAAAAACAGCCACTGCCATCCGCTCAAACCCGCATGATGGTCCAACCCGAGCAAGAATCCTGAGATCGGACCGCCGATCACGCCCGCAATCGGTCCCGCAGTCATGAATAGAGCAACTGCTCGTGCTCGCGCGGCTTCAGGGAACCAGCCTTTCAAATAGAGGATCATGCCAGGAAAGAATCCTGCTTCTGCAGATCCGAGCAGAAACCGGAACCAGTAAAAATCTGCTGGCGATTTAACAAACATCGTCGATGCGGAGACGCACCCCCACACCGCCATCAGGAATGCAATCCATCGGCGCGCTCCCAGACGATGAAGAACCAGATTGCTGGGAACTTGAAACAAAAAATATCCTGCGAAAAACATTCCAGCGCCCAGTCCGTACACTCCGTCGCTGAAATGCAATTGCTCCTGCATCTGCAAAGCGGCAAAGCCAACGTTGATCCGGTCAATATAAGCGACGATGTAGAGCAGAAAGAGAAATGGAAGGAGCCGCCACCTTAGCTGTGACGCTACCTCATCTTCAATGCTCTGGGCTTGTGACAAACGCGCTCTCCGCTTGGACGATTCGCTTGGGATGGCGCATTCTACTTCAAATTGAGTTTTTCGCGGACTGCTTGGGCGAGTTGGGCGGGCGACTGCCTGATGTCCAGAGTGAGAGCCTCCGCGGGCTCTTCAAGATCCGCCAGTTGAGAATCCAGGAGCTTTGCTTTGAAGAAGTGCCCTCGGCGCTCCCTCAGCCTATCGAGCAGAAGTTCACGCGATCCTCGCAAGTAGACGATCTTCATGTCCAGGCCGGTGCGCAGCAGATCGCGATAACTCTGCTTCAGCGCAGAGCACGCCAAAACAATATTTTTCTGTGAATGAGAACACTTCAACAAGGCTCCGTGAATTGAATCGAGCCAGGGCAGCCGATCCTCATCACTCAGGGGATGATCTTGCGCCATCTTCAAGCGGTTTTCCGGAGAATGAAAATCATCGGCATCAAGAAATTCCCATCCCAACTTGGCGGCCAACAATCGGCCCGCCTCCGTCTTTCCAGAACCCGCCGGACCCATGAGCAGAACAATCACGATGGTCAAATCTCAGCTAAATCCGTCCCAGGAATTCACCGAGAAGCGTGTGGAAATGATGGACGCCGTTTTCGCGCTTTACCGAGTATCGCCCCCGATCGTAAGTTGCGGAGCGCAACCCGCGCTGAACATGCGCGCAGAGATCGACGTCTTCTTTCTGGACTTCCTCGCTGAACGCAATCGTCTTCCGAATTCTATCCTTCGTTTTCTCCGAGGTTGCGTCGTGAAAGAACCATTCAAAGATCGTCAGAGTCTTTTCATGGGAAAGCGGCATAATCAAGTTGGTCTGGATATTGTCCGGATAAATATTCAGCATCAAATTCGGGAACACCCAGAAGTAAAGCGCGCCATCGATCCCGCCCTTTTTCGGCGTATACAAGCGATCATTCGCTTCATCAGCTTTGATTGCTCGAAGTGGTGCGAGCTGTTGCGAGTGATAGCGGAATGTTTCCGTACGATATCTCGCGTAATCGATTTCTTTCATCAGTCCTGGGTGCGCGATTGGGATGTGATAGCCCTCAAGATAGTTGTCGACGTATACCTTCCAATTGCAGTCGATCACGTAATCGCGCCGCTCGGCCAGTTCCACTCCATCAAACTGGAATCCCTTGGCTTGTTCCGGGATCTGTCCGAGGTAAGCGGACAATGGTTCTGCATCCTGATCAAAATTCACAAAAATAAATTGTCCCCAGGTCTCCACCCGCAGCTGCACCATCGGCATGGTGCTGCGATCGAAAAACTCCACGCCCTCTACGTCCGGCGTACCAATCAGTTGCCCGTCGAGCGCATAAGTCCACCCGTGGTAGGAACATCGAAGCACATTCTTGCAACCGCTTCCCAGGGCGATCGCGCCAGCACGATGCCGGCAAACATTGCTAAACGCGCGCAGCCTTCCCTGCTTGTCTCGAACAATCACAACCGGTTCGCCAACAACGTCTGCGGTGAAGTAGGTTTCCGGATCAGAAATCGTTCGGGCGGCGCCAGCCACTGCCCCGCAAGCTTGTTTCATCGTTCCTACCAGCTGCCAGGTCCGCAGAAAAATGTTTTTTCTTTCGATATCGAGAATTGTTGGATCGGTATAAAAGCGCGACGCCAGCGTGTGCGCGCACTCAATCTGTTCATGTACGTCCAGTTGCAATGGTTTGCTTGTCATCCGAATTTTCCCGGGCGTAGGAACTGCCCATCAGTTCCAGCTAGAACTTCCGCGTTTCCTGCCGCGACCAGCGCTCCACCACGATTTTCGATTCGGTGAAAAATTCAACCGCATCTCTGCCCTGTCCATGCAAGATGCCGAAGAAACTCTCTTTCCATCCGCTGAATGGGAAGTAGGCCATCGGCGCGGCCACTCCGATATTGATTCCAATATTTCCAGCCGGAGCTTCATACCGGAATTTTCTTGCGGCGGACCCGCTCGTCGTAAACAGCGAAGCTTGATTCCCGTAGGGACTCCGCCGCAGGAATTCCATCGCTTCATCGATTGAATTTGCATGCACCAGGCTCAGTACCGGTCCAAAGATTTCCGTGTGGGCTAGCTCGCTGTCGGCAGGGACGCCGTCCAGAACCGTGGGCTTGACGAAGTTTCCGTTTTCAAAATTCGCAATCCTCGTTCCGCGGCCGTCTACGACTGGACTTGCGCCCTCTCCCACTCCGATGGAGATCAGCGTCTCAATCCGCTTCTTGCTATCTTTTGAAATCACCGGTCCCATCTGAATGCCCGTTTCCAGTCCATTCCCAACGCGCAACGCCGCCGCGGACTGTGCGATGGAATCTCTGAAAGTCTTCTGCGCTTCTCCAATGGTCACCGCCACCGAAACCGCCAGGCACCTCTGTCCTGCGCAACCGAAGGCGCTGTCGCTGATGATCTGGGTGGCGAGCTCCATGTCCGCATCCGGCAATACAATGACATGATTCTTCGCGCCTCCCTGGCACTGCATCCGCTTTCCGCTCGCGGCAGATCGCGAGTAAACATGCCTCGCCACCGGCGTGGAACCCACAAAGCTGACGGCCCTCACTTTCGGATGGTCGCAAAGCGCATCCACAACTTCGCGTCCGCCATTCACAAGGTTCACGACGCCCTTCGGCAGCCCTGTCTTTTCCAGGAGCTCAAACGCCCTCTTCATCGAGAGCGGTACGCGTTCGGATGGCTTCAGGATGAATGTATTTCCGCAGGCGATCGCGTATGGCAGGAACCAGTAGACGATCATCGCGGGGAAATTGAATGGCGTGATCGCAGCAACCACGCCTAGCGGCTGTCGGATTTGCAATTCATCCACTCCCGCCGTTACGTCTTCGAGCAGGTGTCCCTGCATCATCATCGGAATTCCGCAGGCTACCTCCACGTTTTCAATTCCGCGCCGCAGCTCCGCTTTTGCCTCCGGGAAGGTCTTGCCATTTTCCATGGTGATGAGTCGTGCCAGTTCATCAATGTGTTCTTCCAGCAGGTTCTTCAACTTAAAAAGATACTGAACCCGCTCCCCGGCAGGAGTCCTTCGCCACGCAGGAAATGCATCCGATGCCGCTTGCACCGCCGCTTCAACCTCGGAACTCTTCGAAAGCGGAGTCCGCGCAAGCAATTCTGCGGTCGCAGGGTTGATAACTTCGCCAAATTCGGTAGCCGCGGCCGGCCGCCATGCTCCATTGACGTAATTCTCCAAAATCGGTGCTTGTGTCGTTGCCGTGCTGCTCATCTCTAGCTCCTTGGCTGTGCCGAAAACCGGGAACAACGTTTCGCTGGCGCTCAAGTGGACGCGATTATGTCATTTTAGTTTATCAAAGTTCCCGAAGGTTCGGCGCGATTCCCGGCCAAGGGCAAAAAGTCTATTCCAGGTAATGAAGCTTTGCCGGCGGACGCTCACTCTCCCAAGTCCGGTAGCCCAGCCACGCCACTGTCGCCAGCATTCCAATCCAGCCCGCCGTCTTGAACGCGCCACCAATACTCCGGTCCTGCAAGAGCAATCCCCAACGGTCAAACAGAATGTTCCAGTCGTGGTCACCCGATCCGACCAGCGGTAAAGATTGCGCCCGCGCATCTGCCATATAAGTGCCGATGTAAGGGAAATTCTCGAAGAACCAAAAACTGCAGAACGCAAATCCTATCGTCTCTCTTTGCCAGAAGAAATAGGCAGCGCAAAGTAGCGGCACCATCAGCTCGCCCAGCGTTCCTCCCATAATCGTCAGCACGTAGCAGCCCCAACTGAAGAAAAAATGCCCGCCTTCATGAATAATCAGATTCACATAATCGAGAAAGAGGAACCCCGTCCGATCAGCCACCGCGTAGAGCAAGAATAAAACGTAGACGGCGATCCAACTGATTCCGCCGATCCGCGAAACCGGCTTCCAGTCTCCAAACTTTTCTTCAAGAAACGCCATGTCCGCAGCCTAACAGGCCACACGACGCTCAAAAAGTGTTTGTCTCAGGAGAGTTGCAAGAAACGCGATACCCTGCGAACCGGAAATCAAGCGAGGAATGAAGTCTCTCCACCAAGCTCAACGGCACGACTCCGCTGCTCAGCTGATCGCCGCCAGCGCCTCGTAAGCCGCCCCGAGCACCGGCGCCGATTCATTCAGGACAATCGAAACCGGCATATTGTTCAGCAATCCTTCAAATCTCCATTTGTCCTTGAATGCGTGAAAAAATGTTCCGTCTTTCATTTTTTCCAGGATCTTCACGGCAATCCCGCCCGCAACGTATACGCCGCCCAGAGCCAATACTTTTAGCGCCAGATTTCCCGCTTCCGCCCCGTAAATCGCCGTCCACAAATCCAAAACGTCACAGCAGACTTTGCAGGACTTATCCAGCGCTCTCCGCGTTATTTCGGGAGCAGGATCTGCGTCGGGATCTTCAAACGATGCATGACTCGCGTTGGGCGCCAGGAATTCATGAAGTGTCCGAAATCCGCGCCCCGAGAGGATCAGTTCCCAACTGACCTGTGGATACCGCCGCCGCATAAACCGTAGCAATTCAATCTGTTGCTCCGTGTGCGGCGCAAAATCAGAGTGTCCCCCTTCGGACGGTACCACCCTGTATCCCCCGCCATCCCACACCAAAATCGACTGCCCCAGTCCTGTTCCTGCCGCCAATAACGCGCGTGTCCCGCCCGGCTCTGGAGTCCCCGTATTCAGTACGCAAAAATCTTCCGGCGCCAAATGTTCCAGGCTGTGGCCCGAAGCCCCCAGGTCATTTAACAACACGACCTTTGAGACGCTCAGTTCCTTCACGAGCGTGTCCCTGTCAATAATCCAAGGTAAATTCGTTGCTCTCACGCGCCCGTTGATCACCGGGCCGGCAATCCCAAATCCAGCTGATCGGATGCGATCATTCCCCAAATGGTCCGCGGCTTGGCGCGAAAACTCCTTCACAATCAGGTCAAACTGGGCAAACTCCTTGCTGGCAAACCGCTTTCGAAAAACTGGCGTCAGCTTTCCTTTCGATTCCGAAAAAAGTGCCAGGTTGCATTTTGTGCCGCCCACATCTCCAGCAAGGATCACCGATCCTCCCTTAAACTCGCCTCAAGCATTTCTTCGATCACTATTCTCACGGGTTGTACCACTGTCTGCCGTCCCTCTCCAGCAGCAGATCAGATTCCTTCGGCCCCCAGCTCCCTGACGCATATTGTTGCACGGTGGCCGTCCTCGCGGCACCCCAGACGTCCAGGATCGGGTCTACCAGCGACCAAGCCGCCTCCACGCTGTCTCCCCTGTCAAACAATGTCGGGTCTCCTCGCAGGCAATCGTTCAGGAGTGTTGCGTATGCGCTGCGCGAAACATCTCCAAATCCTTCGCGGTAGCTGAAGTTCATCGTCACGTTTCCGATGCTCATCTCCGTCCCCGGCCGCTTCGCTCCAAAAGATACGGAGATTCCTTCATCTGGCTGAATGTTCAGTATCAGCCGGTTCGGTTCAATTTCCCTCTCCCGGAACACAATATGCGGCGCGCGCCGGAATTGAATCATAATCTCCGTCGTGCGCTTCGCCAGCCGCTTCCCGGTTCGCAGATAAAATGGCACTCCCGCCCAGCGCCAGTTATCCACCAAGAGCTTCGCCGCAACAAA
>Ga0075017_100002049_pt1 | contig 12556 bp, 12 predicted proteins | sample AleBraG_ABR_2012_FD_71475 | JGI IMG/M metagenome (GOLD analysis project Ga0075017, IMG submission 71475) | Freshwater sediment microbial communities in response to fracking from Pennsylvania, USA - Alex Branch Run_MetaG_ABR_2012 | ecosystem: Environmental > Aquatic > Freshwater > Creek >...
CCACAAAGAACTACCAGCCCAAAAAGAAAAAGTCCCCGGCAGAAGCCGAGGACCAATCTTAAAGAACGATGTCGCGAGACATGTATGAACCATGTCCCGCGACATCACAAACGTGCGCGAGGGGGGATTTGAACCCCCACGCCCTTTCGGACACTGGCACCTGAAGCCAGCGCGTCTGCCGTTCCGCCACTCGCGCAATTTCTAAAGTTCACTGTCTCCCTTTCGGGTTTCAGTGGAACAGCGAGATCAAGCATATAGGACACTTTGCCAAAACACCTAAACGAGCAGTTCCGCGCACTGTCTTTCGTGTCCCAAACCGGGCCGGAAGGGGTGAAAATCGCCTAGATTCCGCTGAATATTGACCGTCAAAGTATTTTTCCCGGTTCCCCTACCCTGGTATGAAATTCGGGGCCTGCCGCCGCTGTATGGAGGTTATTCCAAGCCTCGCCCAGTAGTATCGACTCTGTGGTGCGTCGTCTACACGTTCGACTGCCGCCCAAAGCTCTTGTTTATAGGGGTCGATTCCCGGGCACTGTCCGTGTCGCGGAACCAATATGCAGCTATACGGAAAGGGAGGAGACCGCATGGGACTGTTTGACAACGTTGAAAAGGGTATTGAGAAGGCAGTCCGGGGCGTTTTCTCCCGAGGCTCCAAGGCTCTTCAGCCCGTTGAGATGGCCAGCGCATTGCGCCGTGAACTCGACGACAAAGCCATGACCCTGGACGCCGGCCGGACGCTGGCCCCCAATGTTTTCAACATCCAGCTTGGCGATTCAGACTTTGAACGGGCCCGCGCCTGGGGTGTGAGTCTCGCTGAAGAACTGTGCGATGTGGTCATCAACCATGCACGCAGCCAGGGGTACATCCTCCAGGGTCCCGTCCGCGTGGCCTTCAACCATCATAGTGAGCTCCGTCAGGGCGCCTATGAGGTCGAGTCGGCAACGACGAAGGATGGTGCGTCGCCCGCACCGCCCGCGCCCGCCCAGCAACCAGGAATCTCGCCACAGCCGCCTCGCCAAGCCGCCAATGTGGCCCAGCCGGCCATGGCCGCGCCCAGCCCCGTATACAAGCGCCAGCCGTCAACTCCCGCCCAGGCCGCGGCCGATGGCATGCCGGTTCTGGAAATTGAGGGCCAACGCTACTCACTGAACGCGAGTTCCATCATTTTGGGCAGGTCTTCCGAGGCGGACATCCTCATCGATGACACAGGTGTCTCCCGGAAACACCTTGAGATTCACACTCGTGACGGCGTCAGCACCGCCGTCGACCTTGGGTCAACGAACGGCAGCTACGTCGACGGCCATCGTGTCCAGGGCAGTACACCCCTCAGCGACGGCTCGAGAATCACCATGGGCCGCACCGAAATCATCTTCCGCATCCTTCCGGCACGCAAGGGGGCCCGCCCGTGAACGATCTCAGCCTGACAGTGACCATTCTGCGCTTCGGCTTCCTGATCCTGATCTGGATCATGGTGTTCAGCGTCGTGGCCGCCATGCGCCGCGACCTGGTCATTGGTCGCAAGGCGCGGGTGGGTGCGCCATCGGCGCGACAGGCCCGCAAGCACCCCGAGCTGGTTGAGGAGGCACCGCCTGCGAAGCTTCAGGCCCGGCAGCTCGTGGTCACCGAGGGCCCCCTGACAGGCACCACCCTGGTGCTTTCCGGCACTCCGATCCTCCTGGGCCGCGCCCAGGACGCCACCTTGGTCTTGGAGGACGACTATGCCTCCGGCCGTCATGCCCGTCTGTTTCCGCAGGGCACCCGCTGGTTCATTGAGGACCTGGGCTCCACCAACGGCACCTTTCTGGGCGGCAGCCAGCTGACCCGCGCGCTGCCTGTGGAGCTTGGCGTACCGGTCCGGATCGGTAAGACGGTCATTGAGTTGAGGCCGTAAGCATGACGGACCACCCGTTGATCCTCAGCTATGCTGCCCGGTCCCATGTTGGGCTGGTGCGCGCCAAGAATGATGATTCCGGCTACGTCGGAAACTACTTGGCCGTTGTTGCCGACGGCATGGGCGGGCACGCGGGCGGCGACGTGGCCAGTGCATCCACGGTCCTTGACCTTGTCCATTTGGATCACGGACACCATGCAGAGGACGCGGGCAGCAACCTCGCCGATGAAATACAGACGGCCAATTCGCTGCTCTCCGAGCTGGTTCATGTCAACCCCAAGCTTGCCGGCATGGGAACCACAGTCACGGCGCTTCTGCTGTCCGGTGACCGGCTGGCCTTCGCCCACATCGGCGATTCACGCGCCTACCGTCTCAAGGACGGCGTGTTTGAACAGATGAGCACGGACCACACCTTTGTCCAGCGCATGATCGACGAGGGTCGCATGACCGAAGCCGAGGCCGAGGTCCATCCCCACAAGAATGTCCTGATGCGTGTCCTGGGCGACGTTGATGCCTCCCCGGAACTCGACTTGAAGTACTTTGACGCCAGCGTTGGCGAACGGTGGCTGTTGTGTTCGGACGGCCTGAACTTTGTCCGGCATGAGATGATCGAAAGGGTTGTCCGGAACACCAAGAACCTGGGCACCGCGGCCGACACACTCATCGATCTGACCCTGGCGGCCGGTTCACCGGACAATGTCACGGTGGTCCTGTTTGATGTTGTCGCCTCAAATCCGGATGATACGTCCACGGCATCCTTGTTGACCGTGGCTACCGACATCGACTCGCTGGATGCCTTGGCCCCAAATCCCGAGTCCGACGGCGGCGCCCCCGTTGCAGCCTCCGTCACCACCGTGGAGGGGCAGGACCCTGAGGTCGCTGACGCCGCCGATGAGCTCGACGCCCACATCCGCGCGTCGGCCGTGGCCCTGGAATTGTCCCTGCGCCCTCATGAACTCGTCGGTGCGGCCGTCACGGCCAACGCCGAGGGCAAGATTCCGCGCCTGGCACATCATCCGGCAACTCAGCGGGCCGCGGCAGTGCTGACCCACAAGCCGAACGACTCGATGACCATCGTCGAAGAGACCGAGGAGTCACTGCCCCGGGCCCGGCACCGCCCCCTGGTCCTGAGCATTCTGGGCGCGCTGACTGCCCTGGTGGTCATTGCGGCGGCATGGGGCGCCTATGCCTGGACGCAGACCCAGTACTTTGTGGGCGTCTCCAACGGCAACGTCGCCATTTACAGCGGCGTCTCCCAAAACCTTGGCCCCATCTCCCTGTCCCACTTGTACCGGGAAACCGCGGTCAAGGTCGATTCCTTGCCGCAGTATTCACAGCAGCTGATTCAGGCAACCCTGCCCGCATCAACGCTGGGCGCTGCAGAACAGATCATCAGCGACTTGCAGCTCGGCACCGGTTCCGGCACACCGCCCTGTGATTCCGCGCCCGCAACGGCGTCCCCAACACCAAGCCCCACGGCATCGTCCACGGCAAAAACCACTGCGAAGGCAACCGCCTCCGCTCAGGCGACTGCCAGCGCCACGGCGACCGCATCACCCGTTCCAACGTGCACACCCGGAGGTGGGCAATGAGTCAACTACTGACCGTCAACAAACCCCGGCGCAACACCGAACTTTTGCTCCTTGTCCTGGCCTTGGTTGTGGGAATCATGGCCAATGCCCTGGTGAACCTAAATCTGGGCCGCACCTTTGACAATGATTTCTATACCCAGGCCGCCATCCTGACGGTACTGTCACTGGCCGTGCATATTTCGTTGCGCTTCCGCGCAAAATATGCCGATCCGGTAATATTGCCGGTTGTGGTCGCCATCAACGGCATCGGCCTGGCCGTCATCCACCGCATTGACATCACTACCGGAGATTCGGCCGGACCGCGCCAGTGGATGTGGACATCGCTGGCCGTGGCCGCCGCCGTCGCCGTGATTTGGCTGCTGAAGGACCACCGCATCCTGCGCCGCTACACTTACATCTTCTTGGTGATCTCCGTGGTGCTGTTGATTCTTCCGCTGGTGCCGGGGATATCCGCAGGAAACGTCATGGGCGCCACGGTGTGGGTCAAAATTGGGCCCTTCTCGTTCCAGCCCGGTGAGATTGCAAAGATCACGCTGGCTATATTCTTTGCCGGGTATCTATCATCGAACCGCGACTTGATCATGCTGGCCGGTAAGAAGATCGGCCCGCTGCAGCTGCCCCGGACCAGGGACCTTGCCCCGATGATCGTTGCCTGGCTGGCCAGCGTTGGCGTCCTGGTATTCCAACATGACCTTGGTTCCTCGATCCTGTTCTTCGGCTTGTTCATGGTCATGATTTACGTGGCCACCAGCCGCGTCAGCTGGATCGTCATCGGCCTGCTGCTGATCGCTGTCGGCGGCGTCGCAGCCTACCAAGTCTTCCCCCATGTCACGGCGCGCATCAACGTGTGGATCCACACTTTTGACCCGAGCTACATTGCCGGTGGCGGCTACCAGGTGGCGCAGGGCCTCTTTGGCATGGCCAACGGCGGGCTGACCGGCACCGGCCTCGGCCAGGGAAATCCCCTGGCGATTCCCCTGGCCAACAGCGACATGATCGTCGCCATCATTGGCGAAGAGCTGGGGCTCGTTGGCTTGTTCGCCATCATCATGCTTTATGCACTGCTGATCGCCCGCGGTTTCCGTGCCGCCTTGGGTACTCGAGACTCCTTCGGCAAGCTCTTGGCCGTAGGATTGGCGTTTGCCATTGCGCTCCAGTGCTTTGTTGTCATCGGCGGCGTGACCCGGCTTATTCCGCTGACAGGGCTGACCACGCCTTTCCTGGCCGCAGGAGGTTCATCCCTGCTGGCGAACTGGATCATTGTGGCATTGCTATTGAAAATATCGGATGCGGCCAGAAGGCCAATTGACGTTTCGGCAGAACCGAAGGAAGAACAACAGGAGGTGACAACGGTATGAACCAGGCCATTAGAAGCGCATGGCTCGTTGCCCTGGCACTCTTTGTTCTGTTGCTCGGCTCAATCACGTATGTGCAGTTCTTCGCCGCCGATTCGCTGAACAACAACCCGAACAACAACCGGCAGTTGCTGCAGAACTTCTGTTCCAACCGTGGACCCATCCTGGTGGATGGCCACCCGATCGCGGAATCCGTGGCAACCGACTCCGATTGCAAGTACCAGCGCAAGTACAACGACCCGTACCTGTATGCCGGCCTGACAGGCTTTTTCAGCCTCGACAATGGCCAGTACGGCATTGAGGCAGCAATGAAGGACGAGCTGGCCGGCACCTCGGACGACGCCTTGTTTGACCGGATCGCCCAGGCCTTCACGGGCGCACAGCCCCAGGGTCGTTCGGTTGAGCTGACCATTGATGACAACATTCAGAAGTTGGCATACGACATGATCCCGGACGGCATCGCCGGATCCATCGTCGTCATGAACCCGAAGACGGGTGCCATCATCGCGATGGTCAGCAAGCCGTCCTACGACACAAACCTGATGGCAAGCCACAACAAGAAAGCCGTGGCCAAGTCCTACGACGAACTCGTCAACATTCCGGGCATCAACCTGTTTGGCTCGCCGACGTTCAAGAACCTCTACGCCCCTGGCTCGGTATTCAAGATCATTGACACCGCGGCGGCCTTGGAATCCGGCAAGTACAACAAGGACAGCGTGCTGCCGAACCCGGCGGAACTTACGTTCCCCGGCATCGACTACGCGCTTCCCAACTATCGATACGGCCAGTGCTACACGCAGACCAAGGCCTCCTTCGCCTTTGCCCTGGAGAATTCGTGCAACACTCCGTTTGCCAGCATTGCCCTGGACCTGGGCCAGGAAGCCATCACCCGGACCGCAGAGAACTTCGGCTTCAACGACAATTCACTCACCATCCCGGTCAATGTTGAAGGCAGCAGGTTCCCCGGCAGCCTGGGCGAACTCGATGCGCCCGCGCTGGCCCAAAGCGCCATTGGCCAACGTGACGTCCAGGCAACACCGCTGGAGATCGCGATGATGACAGCGGCCATTGCCAATGGCGGGGAGCAGATGAGGCCCAACCTGGTCCAGGCAGTACGCACACCGGATCTCAAGACTGTGTCTTCCCTGACACCGGAGGTCCTGCGGAAATCAACCACTCCGGAAGTTGCCAAGCAAATCACCGACTGGATGGTCAGTGTGGTTGACAACGGCATCGCCTCCGCGGCGGCCGTTCCAGGTGTGGAAGTCGCCGGAAAAACCGGAACCGCAGAGGTGGGGGGAAATTTGAACAATTCATGGTTTACCGGTTTCGCGCCGGCCAACGATCCTTCAGTGGTGGTCACGATTGTGATGCCCGATGTGGATGTTTCCACGGGAGCACTACTGACAAGTCCTAACGCAAGCAAACTCTTCAAGGCGGTGTTGAAAAAGTGAGGCCAACTTCTGGAATCACCTTAGGCGGCAGGTACCAACTCACCTCACGCATTGCCATTGGCGGTATGGGCGAGGTATGGAAAGCACAGGACCTGGTCCTGGGGCGAGTTGTGGCCATTAAGATCCTCAAGGACGAATACACCGGTGACCCCGGTTTCCGCGCACGTTTCCGCGCAGAAGCCAAGCACACCGCGCTCTTGAGCCACGTGGGCATTGCCAACGTGTTCGATTATGGCGAGGAAGACGGTTCCGCCTACCTGGTCATGGAACTCGTGCCCGGTGAGCCGCTGTCCGCCATGATTGAACGTGAGCATGTGCTCTCGGCCGATTGGACCCTGTCCATGATCGCCCAGACCGCGCGGGCACTGTCCGTCGCGCACGCCCAGGGCTTGGTCCACCGTGACGTCAAGCCCGGGAACCTGCTGATCACCCCCGAGGGGCGGGTCAAGATCACTGATTTCGGCATCGCCCGCCTCGCGGACCAGGTGCCACTGACCCAGACCGGCCAGGTCATGGGCACCGCCCAGTACTTGGCTCCCGAACAGGCCACAGGCCAGGTTGCCACGGGTTCCTCGGACATATATTCCCTGGGCGTTATAGGTTATGAGTGCATCACGGGCCACCGGCCTTTCTCGGGCGAGTCCCAGATTGCCATTGCCTTGGCCCAGGTCAATGACGCGCCTCCTCCGCTGCCGGACACGCTGCCCACCCCGGTTCGTGCCCTGCTGATGTCGATGCTGGCCAAGGACCCCGCAAACCGGCCGGCCAATGCGTTGAAGCTGGCCGAGGCCGCCGAGGCCATCCGCGCCGGCGACATCAAGGCCGCCCATGCGGCTGTCCCTGGCATGTTGTTGTTCGAGTCCAGCACGGGCCCCATCACGGCACCCGTGGACATCGATGCCACGGCCGCCACCACAGTGGTGGGCAGTGTTGGAGAACCCAGCACGACGGCGTTGCCCACCATTGCGGCGGACACCGTGGAGGGGTCCTCCCAGGCCGGTGCGCTCAGTGCCGAACGTGCCTGGAACGAGGCATTGGTTCCCGGCTCGGACTTCGAGGACGAGGAGACCGAGGAGGAAGAACTTCCCCCGCCGCCTGCCAAGCGCGGCCGCAGCCCGTGGACCTGGCCCGCGGTGGCCCTGATCGCGTTGCTGTTGTTCGCTGTTGTGGCACTTTTGCTGCAGAGCTGGGGCGTCTTTGATTCCAAGCCCGCCCCGGTCGCAACACAGTCCACCTCGGCACCGGCATCCCCGACTCCGTTGCAGACGCCGTCGGAAACGCCCACGCCGATTGAGTCTGAAACCCCATCGGCCACGCCCACGGAAGTTCAAGTGTTCGCCACCGCCTACCAGGGCCAGCCCTTTGACCAGGTGCGGGCGCAACTTGAGGCAATGGGGTTGCAGGTTGCCGCACCGGTGGAGGCCTTTAGCGACACTGTTGCCGCCGGTGATGTCATTGACTTGACACCCACGGGCACCATGTCAGTGGGGTCCACCATTACGGTGCAAGTCTCAAAGGGTCCCAAGCCTGTCGAAACGGCCACCGTGCCTTCCTTTGCCGGGCAGGAGGCTGCAGCCTACAACGCGGCACTCGTCGCGGCCGGGTTCATCCCCGCCCAGGTCCTGGAACCCTCGCAGACGGTGGCAAAGGGTTTGGTCATTCGTGCCAACCCCACTGCCGGCGAACAAGCCCCCAAGGGCTCTGTGGTGACCTACGTCGTTTCGACCGGACCAACCGAACCGACGCCGGACGCAACACCCACCCCGACGCCCTAACAGCACCAGCAACACCAACCCTGCCGGCCAAAACCGGCCCAAGACGATGTAATTTGCAACCTCCTGAAAGGACTCCGACACGGTGAACATTCCGCGCGTCCTCAATGGACGGTATGAGATTGGGGAGTTGCTTGGCCGTGGTGGCATGGCCGATGTCTACAAGGCCTTTGACACCCGGCTGGGCCGCACCGTGGCGGTCAAGGTGCTCCGTGGAGACCTGGGCCGGGATGCCCAGTTGCAGGCCAGGTTCCGCCGCGAGGCCCAGGCCGTGGCGGGGCTGAACCATCCGGCCATCGTTGCCGTGTATGACACGGGCGACCACGTAATGGGGGAGCCGGACGGCGACGGCTCCCAACTTCCGTACATCGTCATGGAGTGCGTGCAGGGCAAGACGTTGCGCGAACTGATCCGCAGCGATGACGTCACGATCGACCACGCCATTGACTACACCCTGGGCGTGTTGTCGGCGCTGGAGTACTCGCACCGGGCCGGCATAGTCCACCGCGACATCAAGCCGGCCAACGTCATGGTCACCCAGGGTGTTGACGGGCAGCTGGGCGATGTGAAGGTCATGGACTTTGGCATCGCCAGGACCATTTCCGATGCGGCAGCCACCATGACCCAGACACAGACAGTCATGGGCACGGCGCAGTACCTTTCTCCCGAGCAGGCCCGCGGCGAAAGTGTCGATGCCCGGAGCGACCTTTACTCGGCGGCGTGCCTGTTTTATGAGATGCTGGCCGGCCGGCCGCCATTCAAGGGTGACTCACCCGTTTCCGTGGCCTACCAGCACGTGCGTGAGCTGCCGCCGGCACCCAGCACCTTCAACCCTGAAGTCAGCCCCGCCCTGGACGCCATTGTGCTGCGGGCCTTGCAGAAGGACCGCAAGGACCGCTTCCAGGATGCGGCATCTTTCCGTCGCGCCCTGCGGGCCGCCCGGTCCGGCGTCACCCTGGCACCGGCACCCGAAGCGGCTCCGACGGAGCTCGTGGCCACCATTGCCGCACCGTTGCCTGTCGAGGCCGAACATGGCGCGGAAACCCGCGCCATGGCAAAGGTGTTGGCCGGCGGATCACTTGCCACGACGGACGGCCCCCTCACGGAAGCTCCCGAGGAACCGGAGCGGGCCGTGAAGAAACGGCGGCGCGCCTGGGTTGTGACGCTCGTTGTGTTCCTGGCCGTGATCCTGGCCGCCGGGGCATTTTTGGGCTATATGCTCATGAACACCAAACCTGCCGCGACTCCCGATGTGACGGTTCCCTTGGTTGTGGGCCTCAGCGAAAACGACGCCATGTTCAAGCTCAGTGACATTGGTCTGCGGCCCGAGCCACGCCGCGAGTTTTCGGCAACGGTGGCGGCGGGTGAAACCATCGGCACGGATCCCCAAGCCGGTGTGCATGTCCAGGAGAATTCAAACATTGCTGTGATCATCTCCAAGGGGCCCTCATCGGTGACCCTCCCGAAGGACCTTGCGGGTCGTACCGAGTCCGAGGTCCGCGCCGAGTTGTCGACCCTCGGACTGATTTTCCGGCCCAATGACTTTGTCAATGATCCCCAGATACAGGCGAACTTGGTCGTGACAACGGTTCCGGCACCCGGGGAGACCGTCCCGGTGGGCACCGAAGTGACCCTGAAGATCTCCAACGGCCAGGTGCTGATGCCGTCCTTGTTCGACCTGACCAAGGACCCGGACCAGGTAAAGAAAATGGTCGAGGACACCCTGCGCAAGGCTTCCCCGTACCTGGTGGCCGATTTTGTGTACGTTGAAAATTCAGCGGTGACTCCGGGCCTGGTGACGAAACAGTCGCCCACTGCGGGTACAGAAGTGATGCAACACAGCACGGTCACCGTGACATTGGCGAAGGCCCCCGAGGTTCCCACGCCGCCACCGGCCGCAGAGCCTACCCCCACGTCTGACCCAAGCACCGCAGCAAGCCCGACTCCTGCATCAAGATAGGGTCGTGCCCTCCGAGAGGCTGCGTCGGGCCAGGCGGCTGCGCTAGGTGTTGATGAGTGGGCTGAGCGTGGCGCCCAACCGTGCGGCACCGGCCAGGCCCACTGATTCAAGCCAGTTGCCCACCATTTGGTAGCCGCCCTGCGTCAGGACCGATTCCGGGTGGAACTGGACGCCGCTCAAAGGTGCACTCTTGTGCGCAAGCCCCATGATGACGCCGTCGGCCGTCTCAGCGGTGATTTCCAGGATCTCCGGGATGGTCTGGCGAACCGCGGCCAGCGAATGGTACCTGGTGGCCGTGACCGGGTTTGGCAGGCCGGCGAAGACGTTCGTTCCGTGGTGGAAGACCTCGCTGGTCTTGCCGTGCATGAGCTGCTCGGCATGCCGGACAACACCGCCGAAGGCCTCGGCCAGCGCCTGGTGCCCGAGGCAGACCCCGAACATAGGCTTGGCGTTCTCGCCACACCACTTGATCAGTTCTATGCACACACCGGCTTCCGCGGGCGTCCCGGGCCCGGGGGAGACCAACACGCCATCACGCGCTGCGGCGAGCTCAATCGCCTCAGCCAACGTGACGTCGTCGTTCCTGACCACCGTGGTCTCGGCACCCAGCTGCTGCAGGTAACCCACCAAGGTGTAGACAAAACTGTCATAGTTATCAATCACCAAAATACGAACGGCCATCTTAGGGGCCACCACCAATCGTGGAATCAGTCAGCGGGTTGAATTGGGACAACCACGGGAAAACAAATTGCATCAGTGCGAGCACGGCGGCCGCAATAAACAGCACCGCCGTGAGAATACGGAACCAAAGTGGGCCCGGCAGGTGGGAGAAAATCCATCCGTACATGATTATCCCTTGTTCTTGTTGGCCGCGACCTGGGCGGCAATTGCTGCGGGCGGGCCGGCGCTGGCAGGCTGCCAGGACTCCATGACCGAGTAGGCGATGATGCGTTCCTCGGCGCCAAACCTCGGATTGCAACTGGTCATCGTCATGAATCGTTCGACGGGTTTCACGCCTTGTTTCGTCGGCACCGGCCACAGCACGTCGCCACGGTCAGGCGTAACGATCTGGTTGTTGCGGAACACGTACGTGTAGTAGCCGTCCTGGGTTTGGACATAGATCCTGTCCCCCGGAACCAGGGTGTGGATCGCGTCCAACACGGCGCCGTGGGTTTGCCGGTGGCCGGCGACGGCGAAGTTGCCGATCCCGCCGGGCATGGTGCTGGAGTCGTAACGGCCAAGGCCCAGGGTGTCCAGCTGCGCCTGGGTGGTTCCCTCCACCAGGGGTCGGCTGTAAGTTTTGCCGAAACGGGGGATGTAGACGACGCCAAAGACGTCGCCTTGCGCCGCCGGCGCTGCAGCCACCTTGGGCGGACCAAAGTCAGTGGGCGCGTTGGGGGCCGGCGGGGTGAGCGGGCCCTGGAACTCCTGGGCGAAGTTCGAGACTGCCTGTTGCTGGGCGTTGTTGGCGTCAATGTTGGTCCACCACAGTTCCCAGACCACAAAGAGCAGGAGAATGACACCGCAGGTGATCAGGAGTTCACCCAGGACCTGAACGAGTGTGCGCCAGAACCCTTGCTTGGGGCGCTGCGCCTTCCGCCTGGCGGTGGCGCGTGCGGCCCGCGATCGGGCGACCCTGTTGCCCGAGAGGAGCTCGTGGACACCCACACCGGAATCGACATCATGCGGCGATCGAACCACGCGTGGATTCCTCCTGATTGGGGCGCAAAGTCATGCGATCGAAAGCTGCTGCATTAACAGCTAGAATTGCCTCAACAATACCGGCTGTTGCACACCCTGGAACAATTCCTTACATGTTTGTCGGGGGTAATGTAACGGCCTTTCGCGCAGCGGCCCCGCCACTGCCCCGTTCGAATCGTCAAGGAGCTCCTGTGCCCGAGTCAAAATCGCGTCGTCGTCCCGCCAAGGGACCCGCTCAAACGCCTTCCTCGAAGTCACAGCAGCCCAATGCGGTCTGGTTCCTGCCCGTCATGGTCACCTTGATGCTCCTGGGTCTGGTCTGGATCATCACGTACTACATTTCCGACGGCAAACTGCCCATTCCCAACATCAACAACTGGAACATCGGAATTGGTTTCGGCATTGCCTTGGCTGGCTTTGCGATGACCACCCGCTGGCGCAGCTAAGGGTTATTTCTCGACGCTTCCGGCGTCGCCGTAGTCCCCTTCCACATAACGTCCCTTAGCGTCCTTTGCGGTGCGCTCCGGGACTTCACCGGCTGCGCCGTAATCGGCCTCAACAAACCTGCCTGTGGCGCCTTCGGCATCCGGTTCCTCCACGCCCGTGCGCCCATAGTCGCCCTCGACATACGTTCCATCGGCGGCCCCGGCCAAATGCCCGTGTTCCTTCCCGGCCTTGCCGTATTCACCTTGCACGTACCTGCCGCGGTCTTCCGCTTGTTCCTCCGTGCCCTCACCCTTGCCCATGCCAAACTCCTTCAATGCCTTGTCCTGCACCATCGACGCCCCCACACGCCGCCTACTTTGTAGTCTAGGGTGCACGGAACAGTTG
>Ga0075017_100002050_pt1 | contig 12550 bp, 10 predicted proteins | sample AleBraG_ABR_2012_FD_71475 | JGI IMG/M metagenome (GOLD analysis project Ga0075017, IMG submission 71475) | Freshwater sediment microbial communities in response to fracking from Pennsylvania, USA - Alex Branch Run_MetaG_ABR_2012 | ecosystem: Environmental > Aquatic > Freshwater > Creek >...
CCTATGCCGACGTCGCCGAGGCGGCGCTGTTCCTGGTGTCGGCGCAGAGCCGGTACATCACCGGCGCGAGCCTACCCGTCGAAGGCGGCGCGCTCGGCAAGCTGCAATATCCTGACTACGTCGCTGCCATGACCTGATCGGGCTACCCGTACAGGTCCGGGCCAAATACCTTCATGGCCCTGCAGGCCCTGGCCCGCAGCGGCTCCAGCCTTGAAGTCACGAGGGCCACGTCGGCAGGCGCCCCATGAGCCCCTCGAAGATCGGCCGGATCGCATCGCTCGGCGTCCCCACCCCGATGCCGGTTCCGAACTGCACGCTGCGCCGGTGGCAGATGCGCCAGCCGGCGGACTCGCGCCGCAGCTCATCCTGGTAGCCACCGACGGCGAGCAGGTCCGACGGACCGAGCGCCCCGGTGGGATCCGCGGGGTGAAACCAATGCCAGGCCATGGCACGGCACAGCGACCTGGCCCGATCGCCATCGACTTCGATCTGGATGTTGGTGAGATTGTGCGAAGTGCCGAGCATCGCACCGGAGAAGCCCATGTAGAAGGCGTGGATGGCATCGCGGCCCTCGAGCCGGCCCGTGCCGAAATCGAGTACGGCATCGGCCGCAAAGATCTCCTGCGCCACGAGCTGCGTGCGCTGCGTGTCGAGCAGATGCGCGTAGCGGAGCAGCAGCTCCCGGACCTTCTGCTGATCCTCCAGGTTGCTGATGCGCCGTTCCAGGGCCTTGAGATCGATGCTCATGCGCACTCCTTGATCATTCCGCGCTGCTGATTCAGCCTTTCTGCTGGGCCTCGAACTTGCGTACATCCGCAATTTGAGGCTGATGGGCAAGGTGCCCGCCATCGCAGGCGATGGCCTGGCCGGTGATGTATTTCGACTCGTCGGAGGCCAGGAAGGCGGCCAGGGCGGCGACATCCCCGGGCTCGCCGAAACTCGGCGTCAGGATATGGGGCTTGATCAGGGTGACCAGCACCGGATCCTCCATCATCGCGGGGCTCAATATGACACCCGGGGTGATCGCGTTGCACCGGATGCCCTGCAGCCCGTATTGGCAGGCGATGTGCTGCGTGAGGGAGATGATGGCGGCCTTCGAAGCCCCATACGCGGTGCGCGTGATGTCCCCGACCCGGCCGGAATCCGACGACGTGTTGATGATGGAGCCACCGCCGCCTTGGATCATGTGCGGCAGGGCATACTTGCTGCCCAGCAGGAATGAGGTGACATTGACGTTCAGGACGGCATTCCAGATCTCCAGGGGAATCTCCGTCACCGTCGTGTCCTGCCGCTGGACCGTCAATGAGGTCAAGGCCACGTTGTTATGCAGCACATCAATCCGGCCAAAGCGTCTGACCGCGGCCTCGATCAGGGCCTCGATCGAACTGCGTTCGGCCGCATCGTAATGCACCGCGAGCGCGTTCTCGCCCAGCGATTGGGCGAGTTCCCGGGCACCCGCGATGTTCAGATCCCCGATCACGACCCGGGCGCCTTCCGCGACGTAGCGTCTGGCGCAGGCGGCGCCGATGCCGGTGGCACCGCCGGCCACGATCGCCACCTTGTTGTTCAGTCGCCCCATGTCAATCTCCCGAATGGCCGTTTCCCGTTTTGGCTGGTCACACCGTGCAGGCGGACACCCGTGCACGTCACCTGTCTGACGATAGGCACGCCGGATCTTCAGTAATACGTCTGCATGAATCCGCCATCGACGACCAGGTACTGGCCGGTGATGTAGCTCGCCTGCTGCGAGCACAGGAAGACGCACAGGCCCGCCACTTCCTCGGGGCGGCCGAAGCGATTGGCCGGAATGCGCCTGAGGAAGGCGGTCATGAACTCGTCGTACGGAACGCCCGCCACCTTGGCGCAGTGCTGGAAGAAGGCCTCGTAGTTCGAGCCGGTATCGATGAAGCCCGGCGGGACGGTGTTGACGGTGATGCCGTGGGGGGCCAGTTCATCGGCCAGGCTCCGGCTCAGGCCCAGTCCGGCCGGCCGGACCGTATTGGCGAGCACGTAGTCGAAGTTCAGGACCGAGCGGCGCGCGGGCGACTTGGCGGCCCCGGAGCCCACGGTGACGATTCGGCCCCAGCCGCGTGCCTTCATGCCCGGCACCATGGCACGGGCGAAGTGCGCGAAGGCTTTCACGATGTAGGTGTAGGAACGGTCGAAATCCTCATCGCTGAAGTCGTCGAACGCACCCGCGGGGGGAGCGACCGGCGCGAAGATGCCGATGTCGGGTGACCCGAATGCGGCGACCGCCTGTTCCACGATATAGGGATAGGACTCCAGGCGGGTCAGGTCGGCGCAGATGCCGACCGCCTCACCGCCCCCACGTCGGATGGCCTCCACCGTCTGATCCAGTCCCGCCCGGCCGCGCGCCACCACCACCACGCGGCAGCCGTTGCGGCCCAGTTCATCGGCGATCGCACGGCCCATGCCATGCGTACCAGCGGTTACGACCGCGACCTTACCCGCGATGCCCAGATCCATGATCCTACCCTCCCATCGACAGGGCCGAAGCGACCGCTGCCGTGCTAGTTTGTTGGAGTGCCCCGTTCATCGTCATTGTCCGCGCCATCGGCCGCTTTGAGGAATACCTTATGAGCATTGAGGACAACAAGCAGGTGATCCGCCGCTACTTCGACGCCGTCAACAAGCGCGACAAGGCGGAAATCCTGCAGCTGCTGACCGAAGACTTCGTCTTTCAGGGGATGGGCCGCCATCCCGACTGGATGCGCTACCGCTGGGACCGCGAAGCCTTCGCCGATGCGCCGCGCGACATGTCGACGAAGATGAAGCAGCCCATCACGATGCGACTGCTGGGCATGATTGCCGAGGGCGATCGCGTCGCGGTGCAGGCGGAAAGCGACTGCCAGATGCTCAATGGCAAGATCTACGACAACGCCTACCACTTCGTGTTCACGATCCGCGGCGGCCGGATTGCCGAAGTGCTCGAGTATTGCTGCACCTATACCGTCTTCGACGTCTTCGGGGAGTATTACGAGCCGGCGAAGGCCGGGTAACGGGCCGGGAGTGGGCACTTGAGCGACGCCAGCCGGCCTGTGAACCCGCCTGTGACGTTGATCGGCGTCGGTGATGTCATGATCGCCCGGCACGATGAGACGCTGCTGGACCTCGCTGCCCCGGTGCTGCGCGCGGCCGACGTGGTGTTCGGCAACTGCGAATGGCCCTACGCCGAAGAAGCCGGCGACATTCACCCGGTCGAGGCGCATCTGAACGACGACATCGAAGGGGAGGAGCTGTTCCTGCCCGGCGACCCGGCGAGCCTGCGGCTGATCGGCCGGCAGGGCTTCAACGTCATGTCCTTCGCCAACAATCACTGCCTGCATGCCGGCTATCGGGCCTTCCTGCGCACCATGGACATCATGCGGGAATCGGGCATCGCGCCCGTGGGCGCGGGCCGCCAGATCCATGCGGCGCTGCAGCCCGTGGTCGTGGAGCGGCGTGGTGTGCGCGTCGCATTCGTGGCCTGCACGGCCGCCATGCTGCCTGGAACGCATGCCGGGCGCCGCACGCCCGGCGTCGCGCCGCTGCGGCGCCACAGCTTTTTCCGTAATCCGGAATGGAATGCGCTCGGGCTCAACCCTCAGGTGGGAACGCTGGTGGACCGTGATGATCTGGCCGCGGTCTGTGCCAGCCTCCGCCAGGCCCGCCAGAGCGCCGACGTCGTGGTGCTGAGCTGCCACTGGGGCCTGCTCGAAGACCGCGTGGCCATCGGCGACTACCAGCGCGAAGCGGCTCATGCCTTCATCGACAGCGGCGCCGACCTGGTGCTCGGACACGGCACGCTCGTGACCAAGGGCATCGAGGTCTATGACGGCAAGGTGATCTTCTATTCGCTGGGCAAGTTCCTGATGAAGGGCCCGCGCCCGACGGGCGCGGTGCCGATCGGCGTGACCGCGCCCTTCGGCGCGGACAGCCGCAAGGGCATGGCGGCGATCGCCACCGTCACGGACCGCCGGATCGTGCGCGTGGCCTTCCGGCCCACCCTGGCCGACGACGCCTCGCGCCCCGAATTCCTGCACGCCAGCCATGAACGGTTTGCAGAAGTCCTCAGTGATATCGAAACGGCCAGTGCAGGCGCCGGTCTCCGTCCCACGCTCACGGTCGAAGGCGATGAGGTCGTCATCACCTGACGGCCGTATCGTGTTAGCTGACCGCAGTATCGTGTCACCTGTCGGCCGTATCGTGAAGGGGGGGCAGAGAGTCAGGAGGCCGCCTGCAGTGCGGCGAGCAGCGCGGGCGAGGCCGCCGCGTCCTCCCGCGCCCATGCGGTGAACCGTCTGAGATCCGGATCGTCCGGCCGGGTGGCCGCGGCAAGCGGAACCAGGCCGTCGAAGATGCGTCCGCCCTGGCCGTCCACGGTCAAGCGCCGGCCTTTGAGGATCTCCAGCACGGCTTCGCCGCAGCCCACGACACAGGGCACGCCGATCTCCCGGCTCACCACCGCCGCATGCGAGGTCGCACCTCCAAGGGCGGTGACGATGCCGCGCGCGGCCAGCATGCCGTGGATATCCTCGGGACTGGTCGTGCGGCACACCAGGATCACGTCCTCGTTCTCACCGCGTTCCACAGCGGACTCCGAATCCATGACCGCCTGACCGCGCGCGAAGCCCGGACAGGCGCCTGTTCCGGATGCGAGCTGCAGGGCGCCGGCGAGTGCGTCGGGGTCGAGCCGCGGCTCACGCAGCGCCTGTACCTGTGCAGGCGTCAGGCGCTGCACGGCCTCCGCCTTCGAGATCAGGCCCTCTTCGCACAGGCTCACGGCCAGCCGCAATGCCGCGCGTGCCGAGCGCTTGGCGGACCGGCATTGCAGCAGCCAGAGCCGGCCGGCTTCGACCGTGAACTCCACATCCTGGACGTCGCGCGCGTCCCGCTCCAGGCGTCGCGTGAACGCGAGCAGCTCGCGATACGGCCCGGGCAGCGTCGCCTGCATGGCTTCGATGGGTTGCGGCGTGCGCCGGCCCGACACGAGGTCCTCGCCCTGCGCCCGGGGCAGCCACTCCCCCAGCGGCAGCGGGTCGCCGCTGGCCGGATTGCGGCTGAAGAGCACGCCCGTCCCGGATCGATCATCGAGGTTGCCGAAGACCATGGCCTGGACGGTGACCGCAGTGCCGGCCTCATGGGACAGCCCATGATGCGCGCGGTACACGCGGGCCCGGGCCGAATGCCAGGAGTCGAAGACGGCATGCACCGCCCTGCGCAGTTGCTCGAGGGGATCCGCCGGCACGGACCCGCTGGGATCGCCCAGCACGGGATCGCCCAGCACGGGATGACCCAGTACGATGTGCCTGAAATCCGCCTCGAAGCGGAGGCGTGTGTCGGCGGCAAAAACCGGATCGCCGCTCTCCCGCGCAAGGGCGCGCTCGACCGCCTCGTTGATGCCGAGATTCAGCACCGTGTCCATCATCCCGGGCATGCTGCGGGCGGCCCCGGAACGCACCGACAGTAGCAGGGGCCGCGTTGCGCCGCCGAAGGTTCGTCCGCTCCGGCGTTCGATCGCCTGCAGCGCGCTCTGCAGCTGCTCCCAGGCCTGTTCAGGCAGGGCACCGGTCGACAGGTAGACGCGGCAGGCGGCAATCGTCACGGTGACCGCCGGCGGCGTCGGAATGCCCAGCGCCGCCAGGTGATTCACGCTCCAGGCCTTGCCTCCCACGAGTTCGCGCGGCAGTGCCTGCGAACCGTCGAGTGCGAGCACCCAGGGATCGACCGAGTCCATCCTCAGGCTCCACGGCCCGCGGCCGCTTCCGCCGCGCGCGTCCGGCCGGTCATCGCGATCAGGTCTTCGTGCAGCTCGAACCACACGGTGTGATAGCTGTCGAGGATGGGGCGGGCGACGTAGCCGTGGTCGCCGGCAAGGACGCGCTCCAGCGCCGCGGACAAGCGCCGCCCGTAGCCGCCCAGGCGAGGCGCCAGCACGGCCAGCCGGGCCAGAATCGGGGCGGCCCGCGCATCCACGGCCGCGAGGCGCTCGATCACCGCTGCATCGTAGCCCGGGTCGGTATGGTCGTTGGGCGTCGCTTCGTCGCGCATCTGCCATGAGGCGATCGCGGCTTTGAGTTCCTCGTTGACCGCGCAGAAATCCCCGTAGGCCGCATCGAGAGCCGCCGTGTCTAGTCCGGCCCGTTCCTGCGCGATCAGTTCCGCGAGGCGTGCCCTGCCGGCAGACGTGAGGCGCAGGCCGCGCGGCGAGGTGGTCAGCAGACCTGCGGACAGTGCCGCCGCGCAGGCGGCCTGCACAGCGTCGGCGGACTGGCCGAGTGCGGCGGCGATGGCGGCTTCGTTCACCAGCCCCTTGACGCGGATCAGCTGCAGCAGTGCGACGTCGATCATCGGCCTACGCCCGGCTTTGGAGTCCAGGCCGCTCAGGATGCGGCGAGCACGCCGAGATCGACGAGCCCTGCCATGCGGCCGTAAACCGGATGGTGACCTTCGACGAAGCGCAGGATATGCGTGAGGATGCGGCGCTCGCCGACACTGGTATCCAGCGAGGGGTACCAGTGCGGCGTGTAGTGGTGGTGGCCGATCTCGCCGGTCAGCGTCAGGACGTCTTCGCCGATACGCAGGCCCGCGACCAGGCCGTCGGACTGGCGACGCACGCCGATTTCCTCAGGGCGCGCAAAGCGCGTGCCGGCCGGCGTACTGACGAAGGCAAACTTGGTGTCCGGTGCCAGGCCCAGCCCCGTGTGGGCGCCATGCACCAGATTCGCCGCGAAGCTCGCCCGCAGGTCCAGGCTGACGAGGATGACGCTGGTCACCGAGCCGACGCCGGTCATCGGGCGATGGCCGAAGGAGCGGTCGCGCAGGCCGACACCGTCGAAGGCCCGGCCGCCGATGTGACCCCGGGTGCGCACCCCCGCTTCCTGGTGCCCGAGCGAGAAATCCTTGAAGGTCAGCAGTTTCGCGAAGTCGACGGGCTCGTGTCCCGAGACCCCGTTGAGTTCCAGATCCTTCGCCGCCGAGCGCAAGCGGTATGCCTTCCAGCCCTCCAGCGTCACGTCCATCTGCGCCGAGTGAAACGGCGTTTCAGTGTAGGCGTAGTCGCAGGAACTGTGGCCATCACTGATCACCATCAGCAGATGCCGAGTCCTGCCGGTCGCCGCATTGCACAGCACCTGGGCCCAGTAGGCCTGGCGGCTGTTGGGGTCGACCGCCGCGATGCCCCAGGTGTCCGAGTACAGCGGATCGTCGGTCTTGAAAGGCCGTTCAGCGTGGCCTTCCGTGCTGCTGTGAGCGATCGCGGTAACTGGGGTCGTCATGAGGATATTCCCTTGCAATGAGGTCTGAAATGATTCCACGCCCGGGAGCGGGCCGCCGGTTCCCGAAGTCAGGCCGCCTGTGCGCCGATCCGCGCGAGTATCTCGACGGTGCCGCGGTCCGCATCCAGGCGCAGGCGATCCCCGGTGCGAATCAGTTCCGTGGCATTCCGGACATTCACGAGCGCGGGCAACCCCAGTTCCCGCGCCACCACGGAGGTGTGCGTCAGCATGCCCCCGTTCTCGACGATCACCGCGGCCGCCATGGTGAAATAGGGCGTCCAGCCGGCATCGGTGTAGGCGGCCACCAGCATCTCGCCGCTTTCGAACAGATCCATCTCATCCGTACTGCGGACCACGCGTGCAATGCCTTCGACCACGCCGCCGCTGATCCCCACACCGGTCAGGACGGAACCGACCTCACCGCTGCCAGACACCCGGGCCGGCTCCAGGGGTTCGAGCCCGATCATCAGGTCGGGGGGTTCCGATTCGGCCTCCAGCGCGGCCTTCGTCTGGCGCCGGGTCTGAATGGCCTCCGCGAGGCCGGTGGTCCGGCCCTCCCGCAGCCACGCCAGGACTTCATCCAGGGTGAGGAAATACAGCTCCTTCGCTTCCGCGATGACCTGCGCTGCCACCATGCGCCGCGCCACTTCGCGCATCACCCGGCGCAGGATATCGACACGGATCACTAGGGTGGCCTTGGTCAGCTCGCGGGTACGCGCCCCTTCCCGTGCCGCCCGAGCCAGGACCGTCAGCCACCCGCGCCGCAGCGGGCTCGTTCCGGGAAACAGCCCAGGAAAGTCCGGCTCCGCATGGCCGTCGTTTTCGCGGCTTTCCTCCCGGGCCTGCAGGAGCCCCACGAAGGCGTCCATGACTGGCGTGGGATCATCGGCCCAGGAGGGCGAGCTCAGGTAGAACTCAGCTACGGACCGGTAGCCGTAGCGCGCGAGCAGCGCATCGAGCTCGCGCTTCAGGTCGGGTGCCTGCGCGGCCAGGGTCGCCCAGCGATCCGTCGATGTCGCCAGCGCGGATCCCAGTTCCGGATGAGCCTGGCGCGCCCGGTTGGCCAGCACGCGCAGCCGCCGTGCCGGGGCGGCGCTCTCGACGTCGCCGACATCGCTGAGCAGCGGCAGCACCACATGCCCGAACTCGGGCGCGGCGCCGCGCGACAGGGCGCCGATGGCCGTCATGGCGAAGATCGAGCCACGCGTGTTCCAGTCGGACCCAATCTCCACGTCTTGCCGCAATCCCGGGATCCGGTCGGCGAGTTGACGGTTCGACAGTGCGGCGGCGTCGAATGCCGCGCGCTCGCGCAGCGCCCGGGCCAGGCGGCGGCTGCGTCCGGCAAGCGCGCGCGCATAGCCCAGCGCCAGCCGCCAGGTCATCAGCCCGGCCACGATCTTTTCAGCCACCGTGACCTTCGGGCGCGTGACGGTCAGGCCGGCGTGCTGGCCAAACAGCAGCTTCTCGAAGTCCGCAGCGCTGATGCCGGGCAGGGCATCGCCGTGCCACAGGACCCAGGAGATGTTGACGTACATCCGGCCCCGATAGATCCGGTTGCACAGCAGGCCCGGGGGATCGAGTTTCCACATGCCCACATCGCGCAGGGTGCGCCGCATGCCGCGGTCGGCGGGCACGGACACGGTCGTGAGGTCCAGCGGGTGCGTGACGCCGGGATACCCGTCGCGCGAGTTCTCGCGCGTCGCATACGGCGTGGAGGGGTCAAACGGCCCGGTGAACAGATGCGCCGGGTCCATCGAATGATTGGTCATCGACTGTTGCCCACCCGTCGCGCGCAGGCTCGCCTACCCAACGGTTGGCGGAAGGACACTGGCGGCCCGCATGTCTCCAGGCGGGCCGCCAGCATGCCGGATCAGCCCAGCGGCGCTAGAAGCGTACCTTCAGCGTCACGCCGTAGGTGCGCGGATCGCCCAGGTAATTGATCGACGTACCGAGGCCCGTGAGGCTGTCGAACTGCTGCGAGTAATAGTGCGAGTTCGACAGGTTGCGCCCCTGGATCGCGATCTCCAGGTTCGGATGATCGAGCGTCAGCGAAATCCGGGCGCTCAGCAGGCCGTACGAGGGAATGGTGCCGAGCTGATTGGCGCGGTTCCACAGCGCCCGGGTCGCCGCCGGCAGCAGCGGCGAGGGCGTTTCCCAGGTGTACACCACGTCATCGCGCCAGGCGTAGTCGAGGTGATAGGCCACCTTGCCGAAGGGCAGATTCTGCATCTGCGTGGCGCCGATGCTGTAGGTGATCTTCGGCGCCTGCGGAATCGGCTCGGCGCTGCGATCGACCGTGGCATAGATGGGAGCACCCAGGGCCGTTGCACCGACCTGCTGCTGCTCCGTGAACGTGCCGGCGTCATAGGCCGAGTGCAGGTAGGATCCGTTCAGCGTGACTTCCATGTCCGTCCACGGCACGGCCGTGATTTCCAGCTCCGGCCCGTAGGTGTGCGAGTTGCCGGCGTTGGTCACGTACTGCGTCAGCTGGCCGTTCTGCACCGTGTTGACGATGCGCTGCACGTTCTTCTGACGGGCGTAGAACAGCGCCAGGTTGGTGCGCAGGTGGTGGTCGAACAGTTCGCTTTTCGCGCCGAGTTCCACGTCCTCGTTGGATTCCGGTGCGAAGGCGGAACTGACCGGCGGCGGTACGTAGCGTGTGTTGAACCCGCCTGCCATGTCGGCCTTGCTGGTCTTGGCGTAGAGGAAGGTGTCGTCCGTCACCTGCCAGTCCACGCCCAGGGTCCAGGCGGGATAGGAGAATTTCAACGAGTGAGGGTCATTGCAGGGGCCGGTCGGCGGCGCGACGAAGCAGGTCGGCCCCGGCTTCAGGAAGAAGGCGCCACGAATGTCCTCGGTCGAATGGCGGTTCAGATCGCGGTTATCCCAGGTGTAGCGATAGCCCAGCGTCGCCCGGATCTTGTCCGTGAAGTGGTAGTTGGTCTGGGCAAAGACGCCTTTCGATTCGGCCGCGAAGTCGGAGAAATCTTCCTTGGCGCCGTAGGGCGTCACGGCCCCGAAGAACGCCGCACCGAACAGCGGCAGCACGTTGGATACGGACGTTTCCGTGCCCGATTCGCGGAAGTACAACACGCCGCCGATCACGTCGAAGTGACCGACCTTGCCGGACAGCTGCAGCTCCTCGCTGAACTGGTGCTGACGATAGCGGCTGTAGAAGGAGGCGATGTCCACCGGCGTGCCGTCGAGATCCGAGGCGTCCTTGGTGTCCGATTCGCGCCAGGCCGTGATGGACTTCAGGTGCACGGACTGGATGTCGGCGTCGGTGTTGAGCGAGATGCCTTCAGCCCGGTTCTTGTTGAACGGCGTGTTCATGAGCGGATCGCCGGCCAGGAACGGCAGCGTGGGGCCCGTGTAGCCGCAGAAAGCCGTGATGCAGGCGCCCACGACGCCGTTGTGCGCGGGCACGAAGGTGCCATAGTACTGGCCGTAGGACACGCCGGGGCTGCCCTGCACATAGGCGCCCACATTCTGACAACCGAGGCCGGCAAAGGGCGACACCCCTGGAATGCATGTGAACGCCTGGTAAGTGCCGATTGCACCAAACGGGTCCGAATTTACACCCATCAGATTACTCGGAGTTCCGGTGTCTTCCTCGCCGACCTGGTCGGCCGACAGGGACATGACCAGCGGGATCGAACTCGGTGCATAGCGCAGGGTGAACCGACCCGCGTAGTCATCCTTGAGCTTGGCCGGATCGGTGCCGCCCGGCACCAGGTTTCTGTAGTAGGCATCATGCGAGTGATCGCGGAAGGCCACACGCGCCGCCAGCTCATCGCCCATGATGGGGGCGTTCAGCACCACCTGCCCGGTCAGGTCGTTGAAATTGCCGTACCCGACCTCGGCGCTGCCCTCGAATTTGCCGGTCGGCTGGTTGCTCGTGATGCTCACGGCGCCGCCGGTCGTGTTGCGTCCAAACAGGGTGCCCTGCGGGCCGCGCAGCACTTCCGCGCGGCTCACATCGAGCAGGCCGAGATTCCCGATCAGGGGGCGGGCGAAATACACGCCGTCCAGGTAGATGCCGACCGCGGCATCGGAGGCGGAGTTCGGGCTGTTCTGGCCTTCACCGCGGATGGCCATGTAGACAATCGTGGACGGACCGGTACCGGCACCGCCGATCGTGAGATCAGGCACCGAACTCTGCAGGCTCGAGATCTGGACCACCTGGTGCAATTCCAGCGCAGCCTCGCTCAGGGCCGTGACCGCCACCGGAGTGGTCTGCAGCGTCTCCTCAGTCTTGCGCGCCGTAACCACGATTTCCTCGAGGCCGCCGGCTGCTGCCGCCGCCGTCTTGGCCGCTGGCGCCGACTGTGCCGAGACCCAGGCGGGCATCGCCAGACCGACAGTAAGCAGGAGCGCGAGGAACCGGTGGCCGCGTAAAGCCTTATTGGCAATCATTGAATCCCCCTTCATAGATGTTGCAGGCCAGCAACAATATCTTGTGACCGACAAAATAGATTGTGAACCAAAAACAACGAACTTGGAAGCTCTACCGTTTATGAAAAATCAACAAGTTACAGATTTCGAAGCAAAAGCGTCTTATTCACTGCTGCGGCGCCGTTGCGCTGAGCGCATCCATCACGTCGGCGAAATAGGGCGTATGCGTGGTGATGCCGCCGTCCACCGAAATCGTTTGTCCGGTGATAAAACTCGCCGCGTCGGAAGCCAGGAACACGACCGCGCCGGCGATATCCTCCGGCACGCTGGCCCGGGGCAGGATGACGTGACGCTGGATCATCCGGATCTGCGCCTCGGTCATGATCCTGCGCGCCAGGGGCGACAGCACCAGTCCCGGAAGCACTGCGTTGCAGCGAATATTCTGGCGCCCGAGTTGTGCCGCCGCATTGCGGGTCAGCGCATTGAGGGCGGCCTTCGATGCCGAGTAGGCGGGGTTGAAGACATCGCCCAGGATGGCCACGCCGCTGCTGGTGTTGATGATCGATCCGCCGCCTGCCGCGATCATGTGCGGCGCCGCGTGCTTGATCATCAGCATCGCGCCGCGCGTATTGATGTCGAAGGCGCGATCCCACACGACCGTATCCATGGCGAGCAGGCTGGCATCGGCAGCCATCTGCTCGACGCGCGTATCGGCGGCATTGTTGTGCAGGATGTCGATGCGACCGAAGCGCGCCATCACCGCCTGCACGAGCGCGCGCACGCTCTCTTCGCTGGCGAGGTCGAGGGCCTGCGCCATGGCCGTACCACCGGACCTGCCGATGTCCGCGGCGACCGCGGTCGCGCCGGCGACATTGAGG
>Ga0075017_100002052_pt1 | contig 12544 bp, 10 predicted proteins | sample AleBraG_ABR_2012_FD_71475 | JGI IMG/M metagenome (GOLD analysis project Ga0075017, IMG submission 71475) | Freshwater sediment microbial communities in response to fracking from Pennsylvania, USA - Alex Branch Run_MetaG_ABR_2012 | ecosystem: Environmental > Aquatic > Freshwater > Creek >...
AGCCGGAGAACGGCTTCGGACCCAAGGGCATCGAGCTAGAAGCCAGCCCAGGCGGTGCTGGCTACTCGCTCAGCGGCGTGAAGCGCCACGTGGCCTTCGCCTCGTCGGCGGCACGGTTCGTCGTCCTGGCCCGGACTGGTGAAGGCGACCGGGATGTTGATCTGTTCCTCGTCGACCCGAGCGCCGATGGCGTCTCGATGCGACAAGAGCTGACGATCGCGTCGGACTGCCAGTACGAGGTCGTCTTCGATGCCGTCAGGGTGAACGAAGCCGACCGGATCGGCGAGAAGGGCAGCGGTTGGTCTACGTGGGAGCAGGTGGTCAGAGAGGCCTGGATCCTCACCGCCGCCCAAGCGGTTGGGGCTGCACAGTACGCACAGGAGATCACCGTCCAATACGCAAAGGACCGACAGCAGTTCGACAAGCCCCTGGGGGCATTCCAAGCCCTGGCGCACTATCTCGCTGACGCGCAGACGAGCATCGACGGAGCCGAGCAGCTGGTCCACGAGGCGGCCTGGGCGTCGGCCGCCGGCCGACCTCTCGAACGTCTCGCACCGATGGCGAAGCTCTTCGCATGCCGCACCTTCCGTGATCTGACTGCCACTGCTCAGCAGATCTTCGGTGGCATCGGCTTCACAGTGGAATTCGACATCCAGCTCTACTTCCGTCGAGCCAAGGCGCTCCAGCTTTCCTGGGGCGACGATCGAAGCTTGACCGACGCCATTGCTGCAGCGATCCTCGACTAGGGCGCAGCGCCTCGATCCTCAGGGGCGATCGGAAAGGGGCAGTGCCGACAGCCGCGCTCGCAGCAGCTGCCTCGGCTGAGCAAGGTCGCAGAGGTGAAGACCATGAGACCCGTGGACGGATCTCGGTAGCTGGCCTCGCCGCGGGCGAGGGCGGAGCGGTGCGCCTCGAGGATCTCGGCGTAGTCCGATCGTCTCGGATCAAGGCGATCGAGACGGGGAACCTCGGGCCCAGAAGGGCTCATTTCCTCTTCGCCAGCCCAGCATCGAGGGCGGCCTTCTCTTCGGGGAGTAGTTCGATGTATGCACCATCACGACTCGTCCTCACAAAGATGAGGTCGTCGCAGTGCCAGCCTTCCTTGCGGAGCCGGACCTTGGTGATCTTGCCGGTGGCCGTCTCGTCGAGCTGCTCGACGAGACGGATGTAGCTCGGGATCCACTTGGTCCCGAGGTCCGCCTGCTTCGTCAGCCAGCTCCGGAAGTCGGAAGGGTCAAAGGAGCTGTCTCGAGCGAGCTCGGCGGCGAGCATCACTGCGTCGCCGGCGCTGGTGGCGACGTCGGGGACCGGGTAGATGGCCACCGCCGCGAAGTCCTCGTAGCGCGAGAGCACTGACTCGATCGGCGCCGCCGCCAAGTTCTCAGAGTCGACCCGAAGCCAGTCTCCGCTCCGGCCCGCGAAGTAGAAGAAGCCCGCCTCGTCCCGGTAGGCCAGATCACCTGTCCAATACCAGCCGTCTCGGGTGCGGGTCGCCTCTGCCTCTGGCGTCCCGTAGTAACCCTCGAACTTCCCGATCCCGGCCCGGTTGACCAGCTCGCCGATCGCATCGCTCCCGTTGAGCAGCACGCCGCCACGATCGAATCGGGCGCGTGCCATCTCCGCGCCGGTGACGATGTCCACGATGGCGAGGTCTCCGCCCGGTGGGGCTGGTCCGAGCGCGCCAGGCGGGGTGTCGGGCGTGGCCACGATGTTGACCCCGCCCTCGCTTGAGCCGTAGCCCTCGACCAGTCGGCAGCCGAAGCGCTCCTCGAAGCGGGCGCGATCGGCAGAGGATGCCTCGGTGCCGAAGGCCCGGTCGAGCTGGTTGTCCCGGTCATGCTCGTTGGGCTCAGTGGCGAGCAGGTAGGCGATGGCCTTGCCGACGTAGGTGAAGGTCGTGGCCCGATACGCGCGCACATCGCTCAAGAAGGAGCGAGCCGAGAACTTCGGCGGCAGTGCGATCTGCGCACCGACGAGCAGCGCCGGAGCGACGAGCGCCATCAAGGCATTTCCGTGGAAGAGGGGCATGGGGCAGTAGCAGATGTCGCTGCGGCTGTAGCCGTATGCCGGGGCGGCGGTCTCGGCGATCCCCGCCAGTCGACCTTGGGTGCACCGAACCGCCTTCGGGGTCCCGGTGGTGCCTGATGTGAAGAGCAGGAGGAGCAGGTCATCCTCCTGTGCGCCGTGAAGGCGCCGGGCCGCGGGCAGCGAGCTCCGAATCTCATCGGCGAGCAGCACAGCGTTCGTGGCGGCTCCCAGATCAAGTCCACGCAGGGAGCTCGCGCCCTGTTCGTCAGTGATGATGAGCTGGCAGTCGGTCGCTCGGATGTCGTCAGCCAAGGCTGCCCCGCGGCGTGTCGGGTTGATGCCGACCACGCACTGGCGAGCCAGTGCAGCGGCGAAGAGCCAGAGCAGATACTCGATGCCGTTCGGCAAGAGGACGCCGAGCTGTTGCCGTGTGGCATTCGATCTGTCGATCAGGAAGCCAGCGCGACGTTCAGACGCCTCGACCACCTCGGCCCAGCTCAGGGTGGCGCCCGCTTCGATGAGGCCGGGATGGTCGTCTGAGCGCCGGGCCTCGAGCAGGCCAGCGATCGTCGTCACCTCGGCGGTGTCGAACGAATCATCGACGGATCGATGCTGTCGATCGACGACGCACCAGCGAGTGCCATGCTCCGACGAAGCTCGTGACCAAACCAGCTGAGCAGTCCGGCCACGCCGTCCTCGCCACCGGTGGCCAGGGCCCAGAGGATGGGGCGGCCGATCAACACGGCACGAGCACCGAGCCCGATCGCCTTCACAACGTCGGCGGGTCGGCGGATACCTCCGTCGACGAAGACCTCACCACGGCCTCCGACCGCCTCGACGACGCTGGGGAGCACCTGCGCGGTGGGGGGTGCATCGTCGAGCTGTCGGCCACCGTGATTCGACACCACCACACCGGCGGCACCGGCATCCATGCAACGCGCGGCATCGTCAGCCCGAACGACACCCTTTGCCAGCACGGGGAGTCCTGAGAGGTCAGCGAGCCACGCCAGGTCATCGGGGGTGATCGAGGGATCGAACTCTCGGCTCACTACTGCCATGAAGCCCTGGCTCTGAGCGTGCGCCGAGCTGGCATGTGCCAAGTTGGGCAGCTCGAGATCATCGGGCAGGTGCACGCCCCCGCGGAGCTCTGAGGAGCGAAGGCCCGAGACCGGAGCATCGACGGTGAGGACGATCGCCTTGTAACCGGCCTCAACCACTCGAGCCACCATCTCCTTGGTTCGACCACGATCGCGCAAGATGTAGATCTGCATCCACTGCGCAGCACCCTCCCCGGCGTCGGCGACCTCATCGAGCGGCGTGTTCGACAATGACGACAAGGTCATGACGGTCCCCGCTCTGGCTGCGCCGCGCGCTGTGGCCAGCTCGCCGTCGGGACAGGCGAGGCGCTGGATCGCCGTTGGGGCGACGAGCACGGGCAACATGACCTCGTCACCGAGGACCGTCGTGACCGTCGAGATCTCAGAGACGTCGACGAGGACCCTGGGGTGGATCTGGTAGCCACGCCATGCGTCGACGTTGCCACGGAGGAGCAGCTCCTCCTCAGCCCCACCTGCGAAGTAGGCGTAGGCCATCTCGCCGAGTGCACGGCGCGCGTCAGATTCAAGCGCCGTCACATCGAGATCAGCGGGAGCGAGCACCTGTCCGACCCCGAGGGCGTAGGCGCTGGCAGGATAGGGAGCCATCGGCCGAATGGTAGGCCGATCGAGCCGGGCGGCGTTCGCCGCAGGAGAGGACAGCAGGTGCGATTCACCTACGCCGAGTCGATGGTCGATCCGATGCTCTACCCGTCGCTGGCTGCGGCTGCCGAGGAAGCGGGCTACCACTCGATGGTCATCCCGGATTCGATCTGCTATCCGCTCGATGCGGATACCAAGTACCCCTTCAACCCGGATGGCTCTCGCGAGTTCCTCGAGGACAAGCCCTTCATCGAGCCCTTCAGCCTCATTCCGGCTCTCGGAGCGGTGACAGACCGCCTCGAGTTTGTGACCTTCGTCCTCAAGCTCCCGATGCGCCACCCGGTACTCACCGCCAAGCAGGCCACCTCCGTCGCGGTGCTGACGAACAATCGCCTCAAGCTTGGGGTCGGATCGTCGCCCTGGCATGAGGACTACGACATCCTCGGGATTCCTTGGGAGCGCAGAGGCCAGCGCATGGACGAGGCGATGGACATCGTGGCGGGCCTCTCTGCGGGGGGCTTCTTCGAGCACCACGGAGAGATCTATGACATCCCGGCGATCAAGATCTCACCTGTGCCGACCAAGCGCCTGCCGCTGCTCGTCGGTGGTCACGGCGAGCCAGCCCTGCGGCGGGCCGCAGAGCGAGGTGACGGCTGGCTCCATGGCGGTGGCGACCTGAGCGAGCTGCCCGGCATGATCACCCGGCTCGGCCAGCTGCGGAGCGAGGTCGGCACCGAGGACCGGGAGTTCGAGATTCACGTGATCTCGGCTGATGCGTACTCACCCGATGGCATCCAACGGCTCGAGGATCTCGGCGTCACTGATGCCATCGTTGGCTTCCGCTGGCCCTACCACGTTGGTCCAGATCCTGAGGAGATCACGACCAAGCTCGACGCCCTCCGTCGCTACTCCGACGACGTCATCGCCCGCGTCAGCTGAACGAGCTTGCCGAGGAGCCCCTCGATGGCAATGATTCGACGGCGGCTCTCGACAGAGCGCCACGGGAGGAGATCATGAGTGAGCAGCTGACGGCCAGAGAGCTGGGCCACATGTCACGTGAGGCGGTTGCTCGCGGGGATAAGCAGGGTTGGCTGGATCTCTTTGCTGAGGACGCAGTGGTGCAGGACCCGATCGGGCCCTCGCCCTTCGACCCCGAGGGCCGTGGACATCGCGGCCACTCAGAGATCGGCAAGTTCTACGACGAGGTCATCTCACCCAGCGAGAAGATCACCTTCGAGATCCTCTCCTCGACGCTCTGCGCCGACGAGTGTGCTGACGTGGGCATCATCCGCACCTGGCTCGCTGGTGGCCAGCACGTCGCGATCGTCCATTGCGTCTTCACCTACAAGGCCAAGGGCGATGGGACCATCGCCTCGCTTCGGGCCTTCTGGGAGTTCGACAAGACCGAGCTCGTCGAGGCCTCGACCCAGGACTAGGGGAGCAGGACGATCTTGCCCAACTTCGATCCCTGGGCAAATCTGGTGTAGGCCGCGCTGGCCTCGTCGAGCGAATAGCTGGCGAGCAGTGGGACACGAATCTGCCCCTTCTGAAGCAGGGGCAGCAGATGGGTCGCAACGCCGCTGGCCAGCAGCGCCTTCTCAGTGCGGCTGCGGGCGCGCAGGGTTGAGCCACCGATGGTCGCTCGGGCCGCCATGAGGCCAAGAAGGTTGAGCTCGATCGTCGCACCACCAGCAACGCCGATGACGACCACCCGGGCCCCGCTGGCGAGCGAGCCGAGCAGTCCCTCGCCGAGGCTTGCTGCACCGACGAGCTCCAGGACGACGTCATAGGGGCCGAACTGCGGGGCGGCTGCCGGGTCGATCACCACGTCTGCGCCGAGAGCCTCCACCGCAGGCCGTCGATCAGGGTCTCGCACCGAGGCCGTCACTTGTGCTCCGAGCGCACGTCCCAGCTGCACCGCCGCGCTGCCGACGCCACCGGCGGCGCCCGAGATGTAGAGGCGCTCGCCGGGACCTAGGCGAGCTTGGCCGACGAGCGCATCGAAGGCTGTCGAGTACGCCTCAGGGAAGGCGCCCGCCTCGATGCTCGGCAACGCTGTTGGAACGGCCAGGAGGTGATCCTCGTCGACGCAGGCCAGCTCAGCCTGGGCACCTCCAGCGACCACCGCCATCACACGATCGCCGAGAGACCAACGGGTTGCGGCGGCGCCCAATCCCACGATCTCACCGGCCAGCTCAAGACCTGGGATGTCTGCCGGAGCTCCCGGGGGAGCCGGGTACAGACCGCGTCGCTGGAGCAGATCGGCCGCGTTGAGCCCCGCCGACTCCACCTTGACAAGGACCTCGTTGGACTCGGGAACCGGGTCGGGTCGACGCTCGACGATGAGCTCACCCGCGGCGATCGTGAGCGCCCGCATCAGTGCGATCCGAAGAAGCGGACGAGCTCGGCAGCTACCGGGTGAGGGTCTTCGATGGGTCCAGCGTGCCCGAGTCCCGCCAGCTCGATCAGCTCAGCACCGGGGATCGCCCGAGCCACCGCCCGACCGAGGTGCGGGGGCGTCAGGAGATCGTGCTCAAAGCAGACAACCAGCGTGGGCACGTCGATCTTGGCCAGTGCGTCGAGCCGACCGCCGTAGGACCGGTCGGCCTCGAGCTGGCCGATCGGACCGTCACCGGTCTCGGGGACCAAGGATCCCGCCATCGTCAGGAAGGGGACGATGAAGTCATCGTCGAACAACCGCGCCGGCGAGAAGATTGTGTATGCGGTCTGCATCGCCAAGTACTCGGGAGGCGGGATGATGCCCTGTCGGAGCATCTCGATCTGCGACTCGCACCAGGCGAGTCCGATCGCCGGCTGATCGGCAAGCGTTCCCATCATGACGCCCGCACGAACGAGGTCAGGCCGTGCAAGGCAGAGCTCCTGGGTAATGAAGGCGCCGAGGGACAGGCCGGCAACGAAGCAGGGCCCAAGCTGGAGATCCTCGATCAACGCAGCGGCATCCCCAGCGAGCATCTCGACGCTGTATGGCGAGGGCGTCGAGCCCGACGGCGCGGTGCCTCGATTGTCGTAGGTCACCACGGAGTAGCCGGCGTCGACGAGGAGCTCGACGCTCCCGAGGTGCCAGGTCACCGCAGGCTGGTGCGTGCCGGAGATGAGCAGGATGGGCGGTCCCTCCCCGACGGAGTGGTGCTCAAGCTCGACCCCGTTGATCATCGATCGCGGCATGGAGGTGCTCCTTGTTCTGATTGCTCGTGCCGAGGCTACTGAGCAGCCCGGCATGCTGCGGGCGCAGGCGACCGCCGGTAGGGTCACGGCCATGAGCATCTTTGACGCACCCATCCACTCGCTCGCCGGCGAGGATTCCACTCTCAAGGAGCACGAGGGCAAGGCCCTCCTGCTGGTCAACGTGGCTTCCAAGTGCGGCCTGACGCCGCAGTACACCGGCCTGGAGGCGCTCCAGGAGCGCTACGAGTCGCGGGGCTTCTCGGTCATCGGATTCCCCTGCAACCAGTTCTTGGGCCAGGAACCGGGCAGCGCTGAGGAGATTCAGGAGTTCTGCTCGACCACCTACGGGGTGACCTTTCCCCTGACGGAGAAGATCGACGTCAATGGCGAGGACCAGCATCCCATCTACGCCGAGCTGACCGCGGTCGCTGACGCCGACGGCCAGGCGGGTGACGTCACTTGGAACTTCGAGAAGTTCCTCGTGTCGCCATCGGGCCAGATCGTGGCTCGATTCCGCCCGCAGGTCGAGCCTGAGGATCCTCAGATCGTTGAGGCCATCGAGGCGCAGCTCCCGGTCTAGCAATGGCCCCTGATCGGGCGGCCATCTTCGACATGGATGGCCTGCTCGTCGACTCTGAGCCCCTCTGGCACGTCGCCGAAGTCGAGATCCTCGGCGCGCTCGGAGTGCCGCTGGACCGCGATGGGACGCGGGGGACGAAGGGGATGTTCGTCGATGAGGTGACGACGTTCTGGTTCGCCCGCTATCCCTGGGCGGGCCCCAGTCCCGCCGAGGTCGCCGAGCAGGTCGTCGATCGAGTCGGAGAGCTGACCCTCGAGCGTGGCGTGGTCCTGCCCGGCGCGCTCGAGGCGGTGGCGGCGATGGACGAACGAGGTCCGATCGGTCTGGCGTCATCGACACCGCGTCGGCTCATCGATGTGGTGCTGGGTCACATCGGGTTGTCGGAGGCCTTCGCCGTGATCTGCTCGGCTGAGGATGAGGCCTACGGCAAGCCACACCCGGCCGTCTTCCTGACAGCCGCCGCATCGCTGGGCGCAGATGCCGAGCGATGCATCGTCTTCGAAGATGCCCCGGCGGGCGTGTTGGCGGCCAAGGCGGGCCGGATGCGCTGCGTGGCGGTCCCTGAGGTCTCGGACCGATCTGCCGTTGAGATCGGACTCGCGGACATCGTCCTCGACTCTCTCGCCGATCTCGATCTCGCGCTCGTCGATCAGCTGTTGCGGCGGTGAGCGAGCAGCGCGTCGGCACTTGCCCGGATGTCGGCGGCTTCCACTCGTCGCCTCAGTAGTCTGAAGAGCCCCGGAGTCCCAGGAGAGCCCGTGTTCCGCCCCGTCAGCTCAAAAATCGACTTCGCCGCGATCGACGCAGAAGAGCTCGCGCGCTGGCGAGAGCATGACGTCTTCGCTCGGTCGATCTCGAATCGGGCTGGAGCGACGCCCTGGGTCTTCTACGAAGGACCACCGACTGCGAACGGGAAGCCTGGGCTCCACCATGTCTGGGCGCGGGTGTACAAGGACCTCTTCTGTCGATTCCAGACGATGCGGGGTCACCTGGTCGAGCGCCGGGCCGGCTGGGACACCCACGGTCTGCCGGTCGAGGTCGAGGTCGAGAAGCGACTCGGCATCTCCGGCAAGCGCCAGATCGAAGACGAGGTCGGCATCGCCGAGTTCACCCGACAGTGCAAGGAGTCCGTCCTTGGCTATGTCGACGATTTCCGGACCTTGACCGAGCGCATTGGCTACTGGACTGACCTTGACAATGCCTATTGGACCTTCAGTCCTGAGTACATCGAGTCGGTCTGGTGGCAGCTCAAGCGCATCTTCGACCAGGGCCTTCTCTATGAAGACCTCAAGGTCATCCCCTACTGCCCTCGATGCGGTACCTCACTTTCCAGCCATGAGCTCGGCCAACCTGGCGTCTACGACGACGAGGTCGATGAGACCGCCTTCGTGAAGCTCGACATCGTCGACCCCGATCCGACGAAGATCGGCTCGGCCCGCACACTGGTTGTCTGGACGACCACCCCTTGGACCCTGCTGGCGAACACCGGTGTGGCGGTCAACCCCGAGCTCGATTACGCGGTCGTCGAGGGTCAGGTCGTGGCGGCTGAGCTGGTCGAGTCGGTCTTCGGCGAGGGCACGACGGCGGATGAGCTGCTGCCCGGGACCGTGCTGCTGGGCCTCCACTACCGCCGACCATTCTCAGATGTGGAGATCGAACCCGGTGCCAGTGCCGAGGTCGTGGTGGCTGCCAGCTTCGTCACCGTCGAGGACGGCACCGGCCTTGTCCACCTGGCCCCGGCCTTCGGTGAGATCGACCGTCAAGTCGGACGCGAGAACGGCCTGGCCACGCTCAACCCCGTCGGTCCTGACGGCCGCTTCACCGACGAGGTCCCATGGCTGACTGGGCGGCTCGTTCGGGAGGCAAACCGCGAGATCAATGACGCCCTCGAGGGGCAAGGCGCGCTGCTTCGGCGGATGCAGTACACCCACGCCCTTCCGCACTGCTGGCGCTGCAAGACGGTGCTCATCTACTGGGGCAAGCCCAGCTGGTACATCGCGACCTCCCAGATCGCACCGCGGATGATCGAGGAGAATCAGGCTGTCGACTGGCACCCTGGCCACATCAAAGACGGTCGTTTCGGCGAGTGGCTTGCCAACAACGTCGATTGGGCGCTCTCTCGGGATCGATATTGGGGCACCCCGCTACCGATCTGGCGCTGTGACGAGGGCCATCTGAGCTGCGTTGCCAGCAGGGCAGAGCTCTCCGAGCTCTGCGGAAGCGACGTCAGCGACATCGACCCTCATCGACCAGCGATCGATGAGGTGACATTCGACTGCCCCGATTGCGCTGCGGGAGGGACGGTGGCGACGGCGAGACGGGTCGAGCCTGTCATCGACGCCTGGTTCGACTCTGGCTCGATGCCCGCTGCACAGGTGGGCTACCCCCATGTCGAAGGCTCCGAGGCGGCGCTGGAGTTCCCAGCGGACTTCATCACCGAGGCCATCGACCAGACCCGCGGCTGGTTCTATTCACTGCTGGCGGTGAACACGCTCGTCTTTGACGCCGCCCCCTATCGCCACGTGATGTGTCTCGGACACATCGTCGACTCGCAGGGTCGGAAGATGTCGAAGTCGCAGGGCAACATCATCGATCCCTATGAGATCCTCAACACGATGGGCGCCGACGCGCTGCGCTGGTGGATGTTCGCCCAGGGCTCGCCCTGGACGCCCACACGGGTTTCGATCCCAGCGATCCAGGCGGCGATGGGCGACCTGCTCGGGACGCTCTGGAACACCTACAGCTTCTTCATGACCTACGCGTCGCTCAACGCCTTCGACCCCGCCGATCCCACCGTCCCCGGCCACCACGAGCGCGGCGAGCTCGATCGCTGGATCCTCTCGCGCTGCGAGGCGACGCTCCTTGAGGTGACGACGCAGCTCGAGGCCTATGAGCCGCTGGCCGCCGCCACGCCCATCGGAGAGCTCGTCGATGATCTCTCGAACTGGTATGTCCGTCGTTCACGCCGACGCTTCTGGCGTACCGACCCGACCGCAGCAGCGTCGGACTCACTCGCCGCCCAGGCGACGCTGCATGAGGTCCTTGTCACCATCGCTGAGATGCTCAGCCCCTTCTGCCCCTTCCTCTCGGATCGGCTCTGGCGTGATCTCACTGGCGCTTCGGATGACGACTCGGTCCACCTGGCCGACTGGCCCCTGGCGAAGCCAGGCCTGATCGATCCAGGCCTCGAGGCCTCCATGGCGGTGGCACGTCGGCTGACGACTTTGGGTCGGGCGGCGCGTGCCGAGGCCGGCGTCAAGGTCAGGCAGCCGCTTGCCCGGGCCCTCGTCTTCCTCCCCGCAGGCTCACCGAGGCCCCCGACGGGCGTCGTCGAGGACGAGCTCAACGTCGATGCCTTGGATGAGGCGGGCGAGCTCACAGACGTCTTGCGCTTCGAGCTGGTCCCCAACTTCAAGGCCCTCGGCCCTCGTCTCGGCGAGTCTGTCAAGCACCTCAAGGCAGCCCTGGCTTCGCTCGACGGCGCCGCTGCGGCTCGGGAGCTCGATGCCGGCCGGCCGGTCACCGTTGAGCTTCCCGATGGCCCCGTCGAGCTTGGCAGCGACGATCTCGAGCTCCGTGTGCGCTCTCAGGAGGGCTTCGCCGTCTCGAGGGAGGGCGGCGAGGTCGTCGCCCTGGATCTCAGCCTCGATGAGTCGCTGATCCGCCGGGGCCTCATCCGTGATGTGATCCGCCAGATCCAGGAGCTCCGCAAGTCGACCGGCCTCGAGCTGGCCGACCGCATCGAGCTTGACGTCGACGGACTCGACGATCTCGATGACGACGACCTGGCCGTCATCGGCTCAGAGGTCCTGGCCGTCGCCGTTCGGCGGGGCAGCAGCGACGGCGATGGCCACCTTCTCGATCTCGAAGAGCGCCAGAACGCGCTGGTCTGGATTCGACCCGTCGTCGCTTGAGCGCTTCTTGCTGCTCAACCGGCGCAGGCCGTCGGGCCGTCGTTGAGCGCGGTGAGCGCCTCGACCAGCGTTGCTCGCTGATCAGAGCTGAGCCGGGAGCTGAGATGTCTGTCGAGGTGCTCGAGGTGCGCGGCAGTCGCCAGCTCCAGGGCGGCGACGCCCTCGTCGGTGAGCTCGACGTAGGTCGTTCTTCGATCGGAGGGGCAGCTGGCCCGGCGCAGGAGACCGGACTCTTCGATGCGGTCGACCAGCCTCGTGGTACCTCCCGAGGTGTAGACGGTCTGCTTCGCCACCTCTGACATCGTGAGGCGCCCCTCGGGAGAGCGGGCGATGCGCACCAGGACCTCGAAGAAGCCGATCGGCATCCCGCAATCGGCTTCGAGCTCGGCACCGAGGCTGCGGTGCAGCCGGGCGGTGACCTCTGTCAGGAGGCCCATGAGGATGAGGCGCTCGTCGTTGACGACGCTGTCGCAGAGGGTCGATGCCGCTCTCGAGGTCAGGCTGTCAATGGAGGTCATGGGGGAGATCCTAGCAGAAAGTCTCTTATTTAGCAGTTGTTGCTTGACAAGTATCTGTAGAATCAGATAATGTACTTGCAAGCACCTACCAAGGAGAACCACCATGAGCCAGCTCCCCACCCCCGGTACCTACGTCGTCGACGACTCGCACAGCCACGTCGGTTTCATCACGCGTCACCTCGTGGCGTCGAAGGTGCGCGGCAGCTTCACCGACTTCGAGGCGACGATCGAGATCGGGGAGAGCCCGGAGACATCAAAGGTCTCTGCCACCGTGCAGGCAGGATCGATCACCACGCACAACGAAGCGCGTGACGGTCACTTGATGTCACCCGACTTCCTCGACCTCGAGAACCACCCCACCCTCGATTTCGTCTCGACGGCCATCAGGCCCAAGGGTGACGACTTCGAGCTGGTAGGCGACCTGACGATCCGCGGCGTCACCAAGCAGGTGACCTGGACCCTCGAGTTCCTCGGATCCAGCCCGAGCATGGTCGAAGGCGTCACGGTCGTCGGTTTCGAGGCCAAGGTCGACATCGACCGCCGAGACTTCAACGTCAACTTCGACGGTGCCCTTGAGAACGGAAGCCTGGTCGTCGCCAACAAGGTGACGCTGGTCCTCGA
>Ga0075017_100002053_pt1 | contig 12537 bp, 9 predicted proteins | sample AleBraG_ABR_2012_FD_71475 | JGI IMG/M metagenome (GOLD analysis project Ga0075017, IMG submission 71475) | Freshwater sediment microbial communities in response to fracking from Pennsylvania, USA - Alex Branch Run_MetaG_ABR_2012 | ecosystem: Environmental > Aquatic > Freshwater > Creek >...
TGTGAGTCACTACAATTACTACCGCAACTTCGAGACCCTGATCCGCGCCCTGCCGCTCCTGCGCGATCGTTTGGCCGTCCGTCCGGTCAAACTGCTGCTTACTTGCAAGCTGGCCGCCGGAGAAAATCCGGGCGCGTATCACCCTGAAGGCGCGGCGGGGCTGGTGGAGAAACTCGGAGTCTCAGATATGGTCGTCGAGCTTGGAGCTATCCCGTACCGGCAACTTCATCAGCTTTATCGCAGGGCCGACCTCTACGTTACTCCGGCCTACACTGAAACGTTCGCTCACCCCTTGGTTGAGGCGATGGCCAGCGGGTTGCCGGTGGTCGCCTCGGATCTTGCGGTGCATCGTGAGATCTGCGGAGGCGCGGCAGTCTATTTCCCGCGATTCTCATCGGAGGAGTTGGCCCAGTGCGTCGTGCAACTTGCCGGATCGGCCGATACGTCAAAACGGATGAGCGACCGCGGGCGGGAGCGCTCGCAGCAGTTTTCCTGGAAAACGCACGTGGAGAAGATCCTCCAGTTGGCACGGGAGCTGGCAGACGTTAGAAAAAAGAGAGCTGGAGCGGCGTGTTGAGTTCAGTCAGAAAACAGTTTGCACTTTGCGCGCGGCCGCTTTCTTCACCGCTTGTGCCACCTCGGCAATGGCTCGCGCAGAAAGCTCCGGATAGATCGGGAGTGCCAGCACCTGTTGCGCCGCCGCTTCAGCGTGGGGAAGATCTCCCTTGCCGTACCCGAGGTCAGCATAAGCGGGCTGCAAGTGCGCCGGCAGCGCATAGTGCACAGCAGTCTGAATGCCTTCCGCCAACAACGCCGCCTGTAAGCCGTCGCGATCCTCGCTTCGCACCGTGTAGACGTGGTACACGTGGCGGGCCCAGGGCATTTCTAAAGGTCGTTCCACACCGCAGTCCGCCAGCAGGTCGTGGTACTTCCTTGCGACCGCTCGGCGTGCTTCCGTCCACTCCTCGAGGTAGCGGAGCTTCACGCGAAGAATCGCGCCCTGAAATCCTTCCATCCGGTAATTGAATCCGCGCAGCACGTGATGATACTTCCGGTCCTGTCCCCAATCGCGCAGCGAGCGAATCGTTTTCGCATACTCGGCATTGCCGGTCGTGACCGCTCCCCCCTCGCCGTAGGCGCCAAGGTTCTTGGCCGGATAAAAACTGAAACAGGTGATGTCGCCAATGCTCCCTACCGGCCTTCCTTTGTACTTTGCTCCGTGCGCTTGCGCTGCGTCTTCGATCACGACCAGTCCATGCCGTCGCGCAATCTCCATGATGGGGTCCAGGTCGGCAGGCTGCCCGTAAAGATGCACCGGCAGGATCGCCTTGGTGCGGGGCGTGATCGCGGCCTCAATCGCCGCGGGATCCATGTTGAACGAACGCGGTTCGATATCGACCAGCACTGGACGCGCGCCGGTGTAGGTCACCGCCGCCACGCTGGCAATAAAAGTAAAGGGCACGGTAATCACTTCGTCGCCGGGACCCACTCCCGCGGCGAGCAGCGCCAGGTGCAGGGCACTGGTGCCGGTATTCAGGGCAATGCACTCGGCGGCTCCGCAGTAGGCCGCAAACTCCTGCTCAAAGCCTGCGACCTCCCCGCCCAAAATAAATTGGCAACTGTCCAGAACCCGGGCAATGGCTGCATCAATCTCGGGCTTGATGCTCTTGTACTGCGCCTTCAAATCGAGATAAGGAACTTTGATAAGCGAATCTGCCATTTGAGAACCTGTGGGGACGATCCAACAGAATCTAATTTAGCATCGATCAATGGTCAAAACTTGGGCTCGTTCCTTAAGCTGAGCACGGTGCCCACCTCGCCTCGCCGGGGATCTCGAATGACGCTGGCTGTGCTCTTCGGGTGCGTTTTAAGAAGAGCTGTAATCACGGACGAGTATCCGGGATCGGAGGTCGTTCCCCACACCATGACTGCGTCCGAGTTCAATTTTCCGGTATCAGCGACGACAGAGTCGACGTTGCCGGTCGTGGGCAGATCGGGCGTGTCGCCAAGTACGACTGCCTCTGCAAAATAAGCGGCGTACATGCCCGCTTCCCACCCGACGCCGTGTTCAGGATACGGCCCTATGCCGATCACAACGAGCGTCCGCGCACCCGCTGCCTTCAAGATGCCGGCACTGTCGTGGACGCTTCGCTGAAAATCTTGACCCATGGTTCGAAACGGCGACGCCCAGTAAACCTGAACCCCGATCAAACCAATCAGTAGCAGCGCGCCCGCCGCGGTCCGCCACACGTTTGCGGGGCTCGATAGTTCCTCCTTGGGCTGCGGCAGATCCTTGACCCAGCCAGCGGGCAAGACAAACCTCACTGCCAGCGCAATGAGAACCGGTGCTATGGGAATTACGTATCGCCCGTCGAAAACCAGCATGCAATAAGCCGCCACGAGCGCTGCCGTCGCGAACGTTACGATCCATGCGAACTGGAATCGTGCCTGAAAACGCCGGTGTTCGCGCGACAGTTGAATCGCGCAAAGCAGCAACGCGAGCAGGCCGCCCGGCGTTAACAAGACAAGCAACTCCTTGCCCGCCACCGGTACGTTCGTCAATTCTTTGTGCACAATCCGCCGCAGCACATCCCCTCGCCACACCTTGACCTTCCACAACGGGGAACCCGGCGACATGACATCAGAGACCATGTAGGAGTCGTAGGTTCCGCGGTGGTCATGCAATACAAGCATTCCGTGACCCGTAGCCTGGGCCGCGTTCCACTCCGGATCGATCAGGTTCCAGTGCAACTGATATCCGGTGGTGAAGACGCCATACTTTGCCCGCAAAGCGATGCCCCAGCTCGCCCAGACAAGAGCAGGAACGGCCGCCGCGCAGAGCAGGGCAGTCGCGGCTCGTCTGGGGGATTTGCGTAGCGTCCAGGCCACGGCGGTCAATGTGGTGAACGCAAGCAGCGGCATGGCAATCGCCTTCGCTAAGAACGCCACAGCATGCGCCATTCCGAGGCCAAACCATCTGGACGCGCGCTCCGGCTGTTCCAAACATTCCAGGAGCTGCGTGAAGTAGACGAGCATGATAGCGGTGAGGAGAAGATCAGCTCCGATAAAGCAGATCGAGAAAACAGAAATTGAACGGGCGGTGGCAAACCACAGGACAGCGATTGCGCTTAGCAGCCTCGAACCCCACAACTTGTGCGTCAGCCGGTAGACCAGGGCCAGCGAGGCCGCAAGCAGCGGAAGCATGAGAACTCTTGCCGCCAGGGTTCGATCGCTGCTTATGAAAGAGGTCGCGGCGATGAGCCAGGAGATCAGCGGGCTCCAGTAGCCGTGGAGGGAAGCACGAAAGTTGCCCTCGGTGATATGACGAGCGATGCCGATATAGGAGATCGCATCGGCATTGATATTCCGTCCGCAATATCGCCAGAACCAGACGACATTGAAAATCCAGTAGAGTCCAGCCAGCCCAACGATGGCGCGCGGCGCAAGCCGCACAACCAAGGGAGACCTGATATTCCCAGCCGCAAGATTCGATTGAGATGGCTTGGTGTCCGGCATCGAGGAGTAAACCACGTCAGACTAGCACACGGCGCGGTGTGCGGTTTTTCGACCGCGGGACAGCAGAAACGAGTCCACGGCTTTCCCGCTACGCTGTGAAACCGACCCTGACAGACCGCCTGAACCTTTGCTATAGTCTCCATCACGATGGTGCAAGATAGCGCTCGAGGCAGTCGCTTTGCACCCCTTCGAGTTGCACTGTTCATCCTCCCATTGCTCCTCGTTCCGCTGGTTTGGTCCAATGACCCACTAGGTGCGCTCACGGGAATTTTGCTTCTTGGAGTCATGTTCTTCTTTTCCGGTTATCTGCTGTTGAGCGTCTTGGGCGAGCTTCGGGGCGATCTAAGAATCCTTTTAAGTCCGGTCTTCGGCATTGTTAGTGTCACGACCGCTTACGATATGTTTGCGCGCGCGTCCCTGGCCGGTTATTTCCCCTATTTGGTGGTCGCGCTCTCGGCCGCGGGAATAGTTCTTTTCGCTCTTCAAATCAGACGCACGGCGACGCCGTCCTGGTGGACCCGGAAGGAATATCAAACGGTTGCGGCAGGGAGCGCCGTGGCGTTCAGCGTTGCTCCCATCTTTTGGAGAAGCGGCCGATTTTCAGATGGCGAGTTCGTTTTCTATGGGCCCGCCGGCCAGGATCCTCTGTTTCATGTGACTTTGCTGCAACGACTCTTGCATCACGTGCCGCCAGATAATTTCATAGTTTCGGGCCTCAAGGAGCCCGTCTATCACTATTTTGGCGACCTCACCCTGGCGGTCGTCCTGCGCGTGCAAGATGCATTGCACCTTCACGCGATCAATTTGTTCGATTTGTATTACAGATGCTATCCCATCCTCGTATATTTTCTTCTCGGCGCTTTGGCTTATCGCGCTGGTCGGCAATGGTTGGGGACGGCAAGGGGTGGCATGCTGAGCGTTCTGCTGCTTCTCGGCGCCGGGGGGCTGGGCTGGTTCTTTGGGGTTATGCAGACCGCGGCTCACGCATCACATTTTGCCGCAATGCGGGAGCGGCTCTTTTCTGACTGGACGTCCTGGGAGGGCGTCAGTTCCATTCTGCCGCTCGTTCATCGTCCGGCCTTCTACAACGGCCTGCTGATCTGTCTCGCAGCCATCAACCTTCTTCTGCGGCCGGAGCGTTCCCGGCGCGACTGGATTCTGGCAGGGTTGCTGTTGGGGCTGATGGCCGGATTCAACTTTACCCTGGCTGCTATCTTCGGCGTTGCCACCGTGCTTGCGAGCCTCGTATTCTTTTTTCAGAAGAAGCAACACGAAGCGCTCGATCTCGCCTGGTTCGCTCTCTTCATACTCGCCGGCAGCCTGCCCATCACTGCAGCGATGTTGTTTTCGGGATTTCACAACTCGGCAACTGGCTTTCCCTTTCGGGGGCCGAACCTGGAATTCCCCACCGCGCTCTGGGGCCAATTCCTCGGCCGAATGATGCCGGCTGTGCTCGTGCCGTTGGTTTCTCTGATCGTGTTTCCAATCGTGGCTTACGGGGTCAAACTGATCGGCTGCGGCGCAATGGCTCGGCTCGATCTGGGCGGAGATCGTCATCGCGGCATGGCGCTGGTGTTCGCGTTTACTTTTATCTTATCGTTCATCATCGGCGTGTTCTTCCCCTATCACTCTCAAGGGGGCAACATCGGCATTATTTTTCTGCAGCCCACGCTCTGGATTCTTGGTCTTTTCTCGCTTCGTCCGATCCATGCGTGGCTGGAGCGCAACCCAGGAGGCTGGCGCCCGGTCGCATTGTGGGGAATGCTCGGACTGACGTGGGTGCAGGCGCTGGGCGCTTTCAATTTCTCCAGCAAAGCAGCTTTCGACCACGATACAGCTGCCGCATTGCAAGAAGTCCGCTCGGCGGCCGAGCCCGACGACGTCGTAGCCTATCTGCCGAGCGGTCTCGCGGAAAGGGCGATCTGGGGGGGCAGTGGGGAATCTACAAATTTTGCGATCACGGCGATGACCGGCCTCGACGGTTATTTCTCAAACGAGCCCTACTCCATATCCTTCGGCGTCCCTGGCATGAATGGGCGCGACCCATCGGCAGTGCTGGCGCAAGCGAAACATCTGTATCGGCAGAGACGCGACGACGTCGAGTCCTTTACCAAGGGTGATATCACCGATGCGGCCTCCGCGCGCCTTCGAGAAGACCATGTGCGCTGGATTGTCGTGTCGGGCGATACATTGCAAGACATTTCGTCTTCTGCACCACCGTGGCGGAAGACTCGCGAAATTGCAATTTACAGGTTCCCTCGGTAGCGGAAGGACCGAAGTCGGGCCAGCTCTGAGACCGTAACCAAGCTGCAGTGGATTGTGATAGATTGTGGGAATCTAAGCGGTTCCCCCACGACAGGACTTGACCCACGACACTCAAGAAGCGGTTTCCACTGACCAAGAGGCTGCGCCCAGCTCTGACGCGGCGTTACGTGGCGGCTACGATCCAGTGTTTTTCGAACAATTGGCTCGCATCGAAGACCAGCACTTCTGGTTTCGTGCTCGGAACCGCCTAATTTTCAATCTCGCGAAGAGGATTGCGTCAGAGTTGCAGCCCGGATACCGCGTGCTGGAGGTTGGCTGCGGTACGGGAAACGTACTTCGAGTGCTTCAGAAAGCTTGCCCATACGGAGTGGTCGTAGGGCTTGAACTCTGGTTTGATGGTTTGCGGCACGCACAAAAACGATCTGCTGGCTTGCTGGTTCAGGGAGACATTCGCGACTACCCGTTCAGGAAGCCTTTTAGCCTCGTAGGAATGTTTGATGTTCTCGAACACATTCCGGAAGAGCAAGAAACGCTAGCCGCTCTGTGGAGATGCCTTGCGCCGGGTGGATGGCTATTGTTGACCGTCCCCGCACACCAATCTTTGTGGAGCTATTTTGACGAAGCGGCTCACCACTGCCGGCGTTATTCCGTCCAGGACATTCGCAACAAGCTGGTGGAGTCAGGGTTCCAGGTGGAGTTTCTGAGTCAATTCATGGCATGTATATTCCCGATGGTGTGGATTTATCGGAAGGTGCGCGGGCTCCGAGGCAGCGCGAACCCGGACGTCGCGCGAGCGCAGACCAGCGATGAGTTCCGGCTCGTGCCCGTGGTCAATCAGGTGCTGAAGGCGCTTCTGACCCTGGAAGCCGGTTGGCTGGCGCGCGGACATCGGCTACCCATCGGGACGTCGCTGGTGGTTGTCGCTCGCAGGCCAGCCTGATCGGCAACAATGCCGTCATGATTGTTCAGGGCGCAGAGTTCTGAGTACGACCATGCGCTGGGAGCAGAGGCACAAATACCGAGTTCGGATACCTCGATGCTTCAATCGATTCGTTCAGTCTTGGCCATTCCGGCAGCGTACAACCTGTGGTGGAAAATGGTAGGCGGGGAGGCCTGGGCTAAAGTGCTCGTGGCGGAATACGTCCAGCCGGCAGCTGATGCCCGCATTCTCGAAATAGGTTGTGGGCCGGGAACGATTGCGGGCTATCTGCCCAACACCGAGTACGTGGGGTTTGATATAAGCTCCAAGTACATCGAAATGGCCCGGAAGCGCTTTCCACGGGCGCAATTCTTTTGTGAGCGGGTGAGCGAGTTCTCTCTGGCGAATCAGCACAGTTTTGACACTGTGCTGGCGCTCGGGATTGTGCACCATCTGGATGATCTGGAGGCTGCCCAATTGTTTCAAATCGCGTATGATGCTCTGAAACCGGGCGGCAAGCTGGTTACCTTCGATGGCGTGTGGACCGACGATCAGTCGCCTACGGCACGCTGGCTGCTGGCCAGGGACCGCGGAGAACATGTAAGGAGCGAGCCGGAGTACGTGCGAATCGCATCTCAGGCTTTCACGCATGTCAGACCAACCGTTCGCCATGACCTATTGCGCATTCCCTATTCGCACCTGATTCTGGAGTGCGTTCGTTGAGAAGTTCGTTTGTTGGGCTCGGGAGGGTTAGTGAGTTCGGACGTACGGGTAATTAAGGGCGGGTTGTCGCGAGACGTTCCGTTGACGCCACGGCGATTGTCCGTCGTGATCCCCGTCTATCGTAGCGAAGGGATTCTGCCCGAGTTGGTCGCCCGATTGGAGCCGGTGCTCGTCGGCATCGCGGAAAGCTTTGAACTGATCCTGGTCAACGATTGTAGCCCCGACCATAGTTGGGACGTGATCTGTGCGCTGGCTCGGCAATACTCCTGGATTCGCGCCATCAACCTGATGCGCAACTATGGCCAGCACAACGCTCTACTGTGCGGCATCCGGGCGGTCCGCTACGACGTAGTCATCACCATGGATGACGATCTGCAGCACCCCCCCGAAGAGATTCCGAAATTGCTGGCCAAACTGGCGGCAGGTTATGACGTTGCCTATGGCACGCCGGAGCACGAGCAGCACGGCGTAGGGCGCGACTTTGCCTCGTGGATCTCCAAGATCGCGTTACAGAAGGTAATGGGAGCAGAAATCGCCCGCAAGATCAGCGCATTTCGAGCGTTTCGGGCCGAAGTGGCAAAGGCCTTCACCCATTACGCGGGCGCATTCGTTTCCATCGATGTCTTGCTGACCTGGGGCACAAACCGTTTTTGTCTGACGCCGGTGCGACACGAACCCAGGAAGGGCGGAGTGTCCGGCTATACATTTCGCAAGCTGGTCACCCACGCCATGAACATGATGACGGGGTTCACCACGCTTCCGTTGCAATTTGCCAGCATGGTGGGCTTTGTCTTCACGCTGTTTGGTATAGGCGTCCTGGCCTACGTTGTGGGGCGATTCCTGTTGGTGGGAGGGAGCGTGCCCGGGTTCCCCTTTCTCGCTTCCATCATCGCCCTGTTTTCGGGAGCGCAGTTGTTCGCACTGGGAATCATCGGAGAGTATCTGGCGCGAATGCACTTTCGCATGATGGACCGTCCCAGCTACGTGGTCCGCGAGAGCTTGGGACTGGGCGATACGGCGACTGCCCCAGCGGATGCGGAGTTCATTCCCAGCGTGCGCCGTCATTCGTAGCATTATGGTCATGCGATCCCAGGAGTCCGGCGTGCAGATGGTGAACACAGAACTGGAATCTGTCGCACTCTCCCAGATTGACAGCGAACGCTTTGGGCTACGCGTCGGCAGAGCGCATCTTCGTCCTGGAAATCTGTCGCGAATCTTGCAGAGCTGTGCCGAGGAAAACATAGACTTGCTGATTGCGCGTTGCGCGAGCAGCGATCTCGCAACTGCGCAAGATATGGAGATGCAGGGATTCAGCTTGATGGATACGCTTGTGTACTACCGCTTCGATTTGGCCAAGCGGGCGATTCCCGAAGACAAAGGGGAATTTCCGGTGCGCAGTCTGCGTCCGGCAGACGAAGACCAGGTTCGCACCGTCGCTGCCGCGGCGTTCCGAGGGTACATGGGCCACTATCACGCTGACCGCCGTCTCGACCCGCGCAAGTGCGATGAGGCGTACGCTTCGTGGGCCGAGCGCTCCTGCCTTTCGAAAGCTGCCGCCGATGAGGTGCTGATCGCCGAGCACAACGGGAGAGTGGCCGGTTTTGCCACGTTACGACTCAATTCTCCGCAGGAGATCGAAGGTCTGCTTTTCGCGGTTGCTCCCGAGTACCAGGGACGCGGCATCTGCCGTTCCTTCATGATCCGCAGTTTGCAATGGTGCCGTTCTCAAGGCGCACAGCGCATGATTATTTCAACTCAGGTGGGTAACGTTTCCATGCAGAAGGTGTGGTGCCGCGTGGGTTTCGAGCCCAGCCACTCCTACTATACTTTCCACAAGTGGTTCAGCGAATGACTTACCGAATCCCATTCAACCGGCCCTGCCTCGCAGGCAATGAATACAAGTACATCGCCGAAGCGATTGCCAACGGGCACGCGTCCGGAGACGGTCCCTTCACGCGCAGGTGTCACGAACTTCTGGAGAGAGAACTCGGCGTTCCTCGAGCTTTGCTCACCACTTCCTGCACGCATGCCCTGGAAATGGCGGCGCTGCTGCTCGACTGTGGCCCCGAGGATGAAGTCATCGTTCCATCCTTCACGTTCGTCTCGACCGCAAATGCTTTTGCGTTGCGCGGAGCGCGTCTGGTCTACGCCGATATCCGGCCCGACACGCTGAATCTGGACGAGAGTCGCCTGGAGTCCCTGATCACGCCGCGCACCAAATCGATCGTTGTCGTTCATTACGCGGGCGTCCCCTGCGAGATGGATCCGATTTTAGCGATCGCCGCCCGTCACGGAGTCCGCGTCGTCGAGGACAATGCGCACGCCTTGTTCTCGCGCTACAAAGGGAAGTACACGGGAACGCTCGGATGCCTGGCCGCCCAGAGCTTCCATGAGACTAAGAATTTCACTTGCGGCGAAGGCGGAGCGCTGATCATCAACGATCCTGAGTTGCTGGAACGGGCGCTGGTGATTCGCGAAAAGGGCACCAACCGCAGTCGTTTTTTCCGCGGCGAAGTCGATAAATATACCTGGGTGGACCTCGGCTCCAGCTATTTGCCTTCCGATTTGCTGGCTGCTTTCCTGCTGGCCCAGTTTGAAGCCAGAGAGATGGTTCAGGAAAAGCGGCGGCGGATCTGGAATCGATACTACGAGTCGTTAGCTGATTGGGCCGAGAGCAACGACGTGAAATTGCCCGTCATTCCGCCAGATTGCGAGCAGGCCTATCACATGTTCTACATGCTGCTGCCTTCGGCGAAGCACCGTGAGCATCTGATCTCCCATCTCAAGGCCGAGAGCATTCTCAGTGTGTTCCACTACACGCCACTTCACCTCTCGGAGGCGGGGAAGAAGTTCGCCGCTCGTCCTTCGACTTGCCCGGTCACCGAAGATGTGACTGAGCGGCTGCTGCGCCTGCCCTTCTACAATGACCTCACCGCGCACGAGCAGGACCATGTGATCACTGCCACGAGGAAGTTCCGGGTTCAGTCGCTGAGCCGCCAAGCGAGTTAGAAGGAAAGAAGTCTCCGCCGCCTGGTTCCCGCCTGCATTGGCGCCAACTCAATCGCGTAATATTGTTCGTACCAAGCGGCCCCGATCCGATGTGTGGAATTGTTGGCATTCTGGCGCGCGAAGCTCGGCTCTCTCCGGAAATGCTGGAGCGGGCAACATTGTCGCTCGCGCATCGCGGGCCTGATGACTCGGGTACGGTCATTCTTCGCGACTCAGTTCCATGCCCGGTTGAAATCGGCCTGGGCAACCGGCGTCTCGCAATTCTCGATCTCTCGCCACTTGCCCACCAGCCCATGCATGATGCCGAAACCGACAACTGGATCGTTTACAACGGCGAGCTCTACAACTTCCACGATGTTCGCCGCGAACTGGAACAAGCCGGAACGAAGTTCGCCAGCCATTCCGACACGGAAGTGGTCCTGAAGGCCTATGCGCGCTGGGGCGAGCAATGCCTGACGAAATTCCGCGGGATGTTTGCCTTCGCCGTCTGGGATGCGCGCCGGCATCGCCTCTTTATCGCTCGCGATCCCATGGGCATCAAGCCGCTCTATTACGCTCAGTCGGGTTCGTATTTTCTTTTTGCCTCGGAAGTGCGAACCCTGCTCGGGACGGGGCTTGTGCCGCGCAACATCGACCACGCCGGCCTCATCAACTACCTGACGTTCGGCTCGGCCTACGATCCGCTGACGTTGATCGACGGCGTGCGCGCCCTTCCTCCCGGCCACACCCTGACTTGGGAAGATGGGGCTCTGCGCGAATCCCAGTACTGGGATCTCGTAGACGACGCTGCGAGACCAGCGGGAGCCGGTTCTTCCAGGGATGAAGAACATGCGGCCGAGCAATTGCAGGCGATTCTCGAAGAAGCTGTTCGCCTGCAGTTGGTGAGCGATGTGCCTGTGGGCGTGTTTCTTTCCGGCGGCATCGACTCGAGCGCGCTGGTCAGCATCCTCAGCCGCGGTGGCGTCACTCCGAGCACGTTCTCCATCGTTTTCCGCGAGGCCGAGTTCTCCGAGGCGCAGCACTCCCGCGCCGTGGCCGAGAAGTTTCACACCGATCACCACGAGATCAGCGTTTCTCAGGCCGACGTTCTGGCCGCTATCCCCGACGCCTTAGGCGCCATGGATTTGCCCACGATGGACGGCGTCAACACGTACTTCGTTTCGCGGGAAGCTCGCCGCGCCGGCGTGAAAGTCGCTCTCTCCGGTCTGGGCGGCGATGAAGTCTTCGCGGGATATTCCAGCTTCCGCACCGTACCGCGTATGGAGCGTTTCGCTCAGTTTTGGAATCACGTTCCCCACGCTGTTCGCAGTCCGATGGCATCGGCGTTTGCTGCGCTATCTCCTCATAACGATCAGAATCGCAAGCTGGCTTCGCTGGCCCGCGACAATGGCCGCGTTCTGCATCCCTACTTCCTCACCCGCATGCTGTTCACGCCCAGCCAGCGCGACCTCCTGTTCCCCTCGGGCACTCTTGGGGCGGACTCAGCCACCGCTTCGCAACGTACGAACCTGCAGCGGGCTCTGTCACTCGACCCCGTGAATCGCGTTTCCTATCTCGAGTCGCGCTGTTATATGCTCAATACACTGTTGCGCGACGCCGATTTTATGAGCATGTCCCAGGGCCTGGAGGTTCGAGTTCCCCTGATCGATCACCATTTGGCCAAGGCGGTCCTGGCTCTTCCGGGCGAGTGGAAGGTCAACCGCACGCCGAAAAAGCTGCTGGTCGACGCGCTGGCCGGGACGCTGCCCGACGAAATTGTTCATCGTCCGAAGCGCGGCTTTACGCTGCCGTTTGAGCATTGGATGCGGCAAGAACTTCGCTCTGAAATCGAACCTGTACTCGATGCGCAACGAGTCGCCGCCGGCCCACTCGGCAAACTACTGGACGGCAGCCAGGTGCACCAAGTCTGGAACGATTTTCTGCGCGGAACGGTGTCGTGGTCGCGGCCGTGGTCTTTGTACGTGCTGCAGCGCTGGTGTGAGCTGCATTTGTAACTCGCTTCAACCATGCAAAAGGTAGAAGAAGTCGCCAAGTCGCAGCCTAGGACGACGACCGGCAAATTGCCGGTGAGCGTCATCGTGGCCGCGCGCAACGAAGAGAAGAAT
>Ga0075017_100002054_pt1 | contig 12535 bp, 8 predicted proteins | sample AleBraG_ABR_2012_FD_71475 | JGI IMG/M metagenome (GOLD analysis project Ga0075017, IMG submission 71475) | Freshwater sediment microbial communities in response to fracking from Pennsylvania, USA - Alex Branch Run_MetaG_ABR_2012 | ecosystem: Environmental > Aquatic > Freshwater > Creek >...
GGGAGAAGGTTCTCTACAAAGATGCCAAGAGCGGCGGCATCGATGTCGCATTCGATCCCAGCAATTCCAATATTCTTTTCGCGGCGCTGTGGCAAGCCCGGCGCACGCCGTGGAGCATGGATAGCGGCGGCCCGGGAAGCGGTCTTTATAAGTCGATCGACGGCGGGACCACCTGGAAGGAACTGAAAGCACATGGCCTGCCCGAAGGCATTCTGGGGCGCATCGGCGTCACCGTCTCCGGCGCCAATCCCAACCGGGTGTGGGCGGTGGTCGAAGCCGACAAGGGCGGAATCTTTCGCTCCGACGACGGCGGCGACTCCTGGCGACTGCTGACCGACGACCACCGTTTTCGCCAGCGCGCCTGGTACTATTCGCACATTTTCGCTGACCCAAAGTCGGCGGACACGGTTTACATCCTGAACACGGCGGCGTACCGGTCCAACGATGGCGGCAAGACGTTCGCCCGCGTGCGCGCGCCGCACGGCGACAATCACGGGCTGTGGATCGATCCCACCAACCCCAAGCGCCTCATCAACGGCAACGATGGAGGCGCCACCATCTCCACCAACGGCGGCGATAGCTGGAGCACGGTGTACAACCAGCCTACCGCGCAGTTCTATCACGTCACCACCGACAACCGATTCCCCTACTACATCTATGGCGCGCAGCAGGATAATTCCACCGTCGCGATCGCGAGCGCCAGCCCTAACGGCTCGATTGATCGCCCGGACTGGTACGACGTGGGCGGCGGCGAGAGTGGCTACATTGCGCCCGATCCCACTGACCCGCTCATCGTCTATGCCGGCTCCTATGGCGGCGAGATCTCGCGGCAAGATCGCCACACCCATCAGGAGCAAGCGATCAATCCCTGGCCGGTGAACCCCATCGGGTGGGCGGCGGCGGACGTCAAACATCGCTTCCAGTGGACCGAGCCCATTGTCTTCTCGCCGCACGATCCTAAGACGCTCTACTTCGCGGGCGAAGTGTTGTTCAAGACGACCGATGCAGGAATGAGTTGGTTGATCATCAGCCCCGACCTGACGCGCAACGATAAATCCAAGCAAGCGGCCTCGGGGGGACCGATTACCAAAGACAACACCGGCGTCGAGGTCTACGACACGATTTTCTCGGTGGTGGAATCGCCGGTGCAGAAGGATCTGATTTGGGCGGGTACCGACGATGGCCTGGTTCACCTGACCCGCGATGGCGGACAGCATTGGGAGAACGTCACGCCGAAAGCCATGCCGGACTGGGGAACCGTCAGCATGATCGAGGCCTCGTCGCGCGACGCCGGGACGGCGTATCTCGCGGTCGAACGCCACAAGTCGGATGACTTCGCGCCTTATGTGTTCAAGACCACCGACTTCGGCAAGACCTGGACCAAGCTGGTCGCCGGTCTTCCGGCCAACGACTACGTGCACTCGGTGCGGATTGATCCTCGGCGTCCGAATTTGCTCTTCGCCGGAACCGAGCAGGGCGTGTACGTTTCTTTCGATGACGGCGGGCACTGGCAGTCGTTGCAAATCAATCTGCCGACGACGCCCGTGAATGACCTGGTCATCAAGAACAACGATCTCGTGGTCGCAACTCACGGACGCAGCTTCTGGGTGCTCGACGACATCACTCCGCTGGAGCAATACGAGGATGCGATTCCGCAGCAGGACGCACACCTGTTCGCGCCTGCCGCGGCCAACCATACCGTATTTCGCGGCGGCTTTCTTGCAACTCTTCTAGGGACGGGCAGCGCCGGGAAAAATCCGCCCGCCGGAGCGGTTATTGATTACTGGCTGAAGACTTCGCTTAAGAAGCCGGAAAAGAAAGACGGGGAGAAGAAGGAAGCGGACAAAAACGACGCTTCGGCTGCGAGCGGTGAGCCATCGCAGGCCAAGCCGGAAGCCAGCAAAACCGAAGGCGATAAAAAAGACGAAGCCCCGAAGATTACGTTGGAGATTCTCGATTCCTCCGGCAAAGTCATCCGCAAATATCCCAAGAAGGAGGAACCCGCAGGGCCCGACGAGGAAGACTTCTTCAATCGCGGGGGCGGCGCCGCCAGCCTCCCTGCCGACGCGGGCCTGAACCGCTTCGTCTGGGACCTGCACTACGAGGGAGCGACCGCAGTGCCGCGTGCACCGCTTTGGGGTGGAGACACTGAAGGTCCGCAGGCACTACCGGGCACGTATCAGGTCCGACTCACGGTGCTGGGCAAGAGTTCCACTGCACCGCTGGAAATCCAGGCCGATCCCCGCCTGAAGGTGACCGCGGACGACCTCGCCAAACAATTCGACTTGCTGCTGAAGATCCGCGACAGGGTCACGGAGGTCGACGACGCGATCATCCAGCTTCGCGATCTGCGCGACCAGATCACCGCGGTCAACAAGCGTCTCAAGAACGATCCGCGCGAAAAAGCGATTGCCGACGCGGGCAAGGCGCTCGACAAGAAGATGACGGAAGTCGAAGAAGCGCTCATCCAGACCAAGGCCAAGAGTGGTCAGGACGTGCTCAATTTCCAGGTGCGGTTGAACAATCACCTGGTCGCTCTGAGCGGCGTAGTGGGCAGCGCGGACACGGCCCCAACGAAGCAGTCCTATGAAGTATTTGACATGCTCAGCAAAGACGTCGACGAACAGATGACGAAGTGGAAGGCGATTGTCTCGACCGACGTCGCGGCCTACAACAACCTGGTCAAACAGCAGGAGGTTCCCACGCTGATTGTGACGAACCCTGAAGCGGGAAAATGACGGGGGGGCTGGCCGCACCATCGTGCCGCCGGCTGCGGTGCGAACAGGCAAATGAATTTTGCTTCTTCTCTTCGCCAGGAGCTCGCCGAGCGCGCGCGGAAATACGCCGAATCGCGCGGCCTGCCGCATTCCCTCAGCTACGGAGAGACCCCGGTCGTCTGCTTCGCACCGGATGATCGCTCGCGCCATGGGAACTTCATTCCGGAAAGCTACAAGGCGATCACCGCGAATCCGGCCTGGCGGAAACGTTTGGCCAAGATCCATCCCCAAGCCCGCACCTGCCTACCGAAGACCGAGCGCGGGCGCTGGATGGAACTCGATTCCTGCACCAGTTCCGACGCGCTGTTGATGAACATCTTCTGCCATCCCAAAGTGGCCCGCAGCTCGCACGCCATGGCGATGCTTGGCGCAGACTCTGGCCTGTCACCGCAGTTTGGCTATAAGGCTCGGGTCCCGCTCGTCAGCGGCAGATTTGATCGCACCGAGGTGGATCTGCAGTTGGGCGGCCTGCTGGTCGAGGCCAAGCTCACCGAGGGGGACTTCCAGCGCGCCGAGAAGCGGGTTCTCGCGGCGTATCGCGACTTCCACGAGGTGTTCGACGAGGAACTGCTGCCGCAGACTGAACTTCACTATCTTTCTTATCAGCTCTTGCGCAACGTGATGGCGGCGCATGCGCTGCACTGCGCATTCTGCGTTTTGCTGGATGCCCGAAGGCCTGACCTGACGGAAGCCTGGTACGCGGTCATGAGATGCGTAAAGCCAGCGGAACTGCGAACCCCATTGCGAGTCTTGACGTGGCAGGAACTGGCGCAAGCGCTGCCAGTCCAGCTTCAGACCTTCCTGGCACTCAAGTACGGCATCGGCGTTTCGTGACTGCGACTACTGCCCCGAGTATTGATCGCGCAACCGCGTCTGACGGCTGGTCATCGGAATCTCCTGGCCCGCGATGAACACCTGCTTCACATCCGTTTTCATGTCGAGCGGATCTCCGTTGGCAACGACCACGTTTGCCGTCTTCCCCACGTCCAGCGATCCTAATTTGTCCGCCACGCCCCAGATTTCCGCCGCATTCAACGTGATCGCTTTCAGTGCGTCGTCATAGGGCAACCCGAACGCCGTGGCAAACCCAGCCTGATACGGCAGGTTGCGCGAGTTGTGCGCATCGAACGAAGCAAACGCGATCTTCACTCCCCGCTTGGTCAGCTCCGCGGGCAAGCTGTACACCGCATCGAACCGCTCGTAGGGTTTGGGATCTTCATAGATCGGGCCAACGATCACCGGAACCTTGAGGCTGGCCACATAGTCGAGCACTGATTGCGCGTGGCTGACGTGGTTCAACACAAACTTCAAGTTGAATTCGTGCGCCAGTCCAACTGCCGTCTGCAAATCGTTGGATTCGTCGGCGGCCAGCACGACCAGCTTCTTGCCCTGCAGATACGGCAATAGGGCTTCCAGCTTCAGATCTCGCTTGGGCGGGCTGGGAGGCTGCTTTTTGTCTTTCTCTTTATTCTTGTCCTCAGGTTTCGGGGCGTCGTTCTTGGTTTTCTCGTAGTCCGCTTTCTTCCTGTCGTAATCTGCCCAATGCTGCGCATAATCCTGGGCGTCTAGAAACGCCTGCCGCAACTGCGCCGCCAGGCCCATGCGAGTGGAAGGAAACTTTCTCCGATCGAAAGGCCCTTGATTGCGCCGCTGCTCTCCGCTGAAGTTCAGCGGCATGGCGACGTCGCGCACCAGCAACATTTCTTCCGCGGACTTGCCAGCGAGTTGCACGAACGAGTCCTGGCCGGGGAGCGTGTCGCGGCTGCCGGGAGCGACGATCGCATTCGTAATGCCGTTGTAGCGCGTCACCGGGATCACTTCCGACTCCGCATGAAACGCGTCATACACGTGCATATGCGGCATGATCTCTTCGCTCGGCTCTATGAAATCGTTGGTCATCTCTTCCCCTGAGATTTCCGTCAGCCCGAGCTGTGTCTCGGAGTCGATCAGCCCCGGATACACCGTCATGCCGCTGACGTCGATCACGCGAGCGTCCTTGGGAATATGCACCGAACTGGCGGCGCCGACCGCCACAATCTTTCCGTTCTCGATAACCAGAACTCCGTTTTCGATCGTCCCGTGAGAGACGGTGAGCAGCTTGCCTCCGCGCAGCACAACCGGCTTCTGCTGGGCCACGGCCACCACGCAAAGGAGTAGGGCGACACTCACTAGTCGAACCGCACACCGACCAACGGCGCATGTCTCGCGCATCACATTCCCTCCTTGTAGTGCGGCATCCCAAAGCCCGGGAGCGAGCGGTCGAAATACACGTCGCCGTCGATGAACACTCTGTTAGGCACGCCGTAGCTGGAGAGCGGGTACCCGTCCCAGATCACGAGGTCCGCATCTTTGCCCACGTCAATCGATCCCACCCGATCCTCAACACCGATAATCCACGCGGCGTTCAGCGTAATCATTTTCAGCGCTTCTTCTTCGGTGGCCCCGCCATAACGCATGGTCTTGGCCGCCTCCTGATTCAGGCGGCGGGCGAAGTCCTCCGAGTCGCTCTTGATCGCGACGTGAACCCCCTTGCGCATGGCCAGCACGGCATTCCACGGAATTGCGTCCCAGGCTTCCTGCTTGTAGCCCCACCAGTCGGAGAACGTAGCAATGCCGACGCCCGCGGCGGCAAGTTGGTCGGCCACTTTATAGGCTTCCAGCGCGTGGTGGAACGCCCGCAGCTTGTAGCCGAACTCTTTGGCCATCGCGATTTCGGTGAGCATCTCGTCGGAGCGGTAACAGTGAATCTGCACCAGCAATTTTCCCCGCAGCACGTCGGCCAGCGCCTCCAGTTTCAAATCGTGTTTGGGAGCCGTTGCGTCCTTGTCGCCGCTCTTGACCTTGGCGTCATAGGCGTCCCACTCGCGCATATAATCCTGCGCCTGCACCAAGGCCTCGCGCTGCACCTCAAAATTGCCCATCCGAGTCGAGGGCAGTTGATCCTTGCCGCCGTACACGCGCTTAGGATTCTCGCCGCTGGCAAACTTGATGGAGCGCGGAGCGCCGGGAAACAGCATGGCATCGCGATTCGCACCGTATTTGTGTTTGATCACGACGGCCTGCCCGCCGATCATGTTCGCCGACCCGTGCAGCAGCAGAGACGTCGTCACCCCGCCCGCCAGCCCGTGGTAAATCTCCTTGTCCTGGTAATCGAAGGCGTCGATCATCATCATGTGCGGCGTGATGGGGTTGGTGGCCTCGTTCACGTCGCTATCGAGCGCGATGTGCGAGTGCGAATCGATGATGCCCGGCGTCAGATACTTGCCCCCGGCGTCGATGACCGTGGCGCTGGCCGGAGCGCTCACGTCTTTCCCCACCGCGGCGATCTTTCCGTCCTTGATGTAGACGCTGCCGTTCGCAATGTTGCCGTGCGTGGCGGTCATGACCATGGCGTTCTTGATCAGGACCTCGTTGTGCGCCGCGGGCTCGTTGGCAGCGGCTGGCGCCGCCTGGGCCGCAGCAACCACGGCAATCGTAATCATCGCAAGCGTGGCCACCGCGATGGCGCTCATGGCCATCGGAGCTGAGCGGCGCCTTTTGGCTGTCAGAGAACGAAGAAACATGTCTGCCCCCCTCGCCGGATCGTGGAAAGACGAATCGCGGAAAAGAAATGCGATTTTATTTACCCCAAACCCCAATTGGCAACGCAAATCTGCACCGCCGAGATGCGAGTAACAGATTACTGGCCACGTGCTTGGCCTTTTGCGTCCTGCCCCATACACCTCCGTTACCTGCCTGCCACGGTGATCTCCGGCGTACTCTCTTCCAGCAGACAAAGGCCTATGAACTCCCCCCGGCAAGAACGACGCGACATTCGCTTCCCATTACACCTCCCCGTATTAATCAGGACGGCGCGCAAGGAAATGCGTGCCCGGTCTGAGAACATCAGTCTCGGCGGCATTCTGCTGTCGAGCGCCTTCCTGATCCCGGAGGGCTCCGCCGTCGAGGTGGCGGTTGGAGTGGAGCGCCTGCCCGACCCCGGCATACTCTTGCGCGCTCGCGGCAGGGTTCTTCGAGTGCACCCGAGGATCAGCGGCGACTTTGCCGTGGCGATCAAATTGGAGCGTTCCTTCGAGCTTCCGCTGCCAGAACCAGGGTCACCCTCCAGCTCAAAAGTGAAGCCAGCCCATTCTCCTGCCCCACGCAAGGATCGGGAGCTGATCAATCATAGGCTGGGGTTCTGCCTGGCCTGGCACACGGAGACGTAAGCGAGCGGGTGCCGTGAAGAATAAGCGTAAGTAACTAAGAGGATGGAGCCGACGAGCACGAATTAACACTCGTCTCCAAACCTCCAACCGCTAAATGCGACTGCCAAGATCATTCTCACGAATCGAGTGTGCTTCTCACATCCTCACTTGTAACCGAGTTGGTGTAGCCGAGACGGTCTGCCTCAATTGCCGTAACTCATGTAGAACACGTGTTGCGCATTGCCCAGGGCAAATCCGGCCATCCCGCTGTTGTCATCGGCTTGTCCGCTGCCACCGGTCAGATTCTCGACAGTCCAGGCTGTCCCGTTGAAATAAAACTGATAAACGTCGGTGCTGGGCGCGTAGTAGATGTGCTGCTGATTGTTCGGGGTGGTAACGAAAGCGACGATCCCGCCATAGTGGGCATCCGAGGGAGCGCCCCAGGTGGTGGTTGCGTCCCAATCCACCCACGTATGCATTTGGTAGTCCCCAATGTACTCGTTCAGATGCGTGTCGGCGGTGACGCCCCACACTTCCCATTGCGGAAAGACCGGAACCCGAAAGGCGGCGACGCCGGTGTCGAGGTACATCGGAGTCTGAGTCCTGCTGGCCTGGAGGGTTATGTCTTCAACGCTCCACGCGGAGGTGTAGGAGAAGTGCAGCAGGTCCAGGTTGCTCGTACTCGTCAAGTATCCAGGACAGAAAAGGTGCTGCTGGTTTCCCATCGCAAAAGCCGCCATCCATTGGGTGTAGCAAAAGGCGGTGCCAGTGCCGGTGATGGAAGTAAGGTCCTGGTAGCTCCACGAGGCGCCGTTGTAATACAGCTGGTATTCGTGGAGGTTATTCGCATCCTGATAGTAGACATGCAGTTGATTGTTTGGTTTCGTGGCGAAAGCCACCAGGGGAGCGGGACTGGCCGAGTTTCCGCCCAGTAGCCCAGTCAGATCCTGGTCGACCCAGCTGGCGTTGTTGTAGTTGAGTTCGTGGACATGAGAATCGATTGCCACGTAGAAGACGTATTGCAAATTTCCGATCGAGAAGCCAGTGATCCCATAAGCGTAGGCGGTAGGCCCGCCCGTGAGGGCAGAGAGATCTTCATCGCTCCAGCTCTTGCCATTGTTGTAGAGCTGGTGCACATGCTGCGAGGTGATATCGACGTAGTACACGTGAAACTGATGATTCGGAGTGGTGTAGAACGCTGCAATAGCGCCAAGGGACTCCGAGATGCCTCCGTGGGTGAGCACCGTCAGATCCTGATCCTGCCACAGCGAATTGTTGTACCAGAGATGGTGAATGTGATCCGCATAGGCTGGCAGATAAGCGAGCAAGAGAAACATCAGGCAGCTTCCCAGAATTCGGCAGGTTCGAGTTGAAGGTGGGCCGGCAGCGACCCGATTGACCGCAAGATTGATGTTAGACATTATGTTCCTCCTTGTACTTTCAAAGTCATGGCTGACGTTCTACGAATCGTGTGGCTGCGGAAGCGGAAGCCTCCCGCCGATCTGGTTTCGTTTCATGCGTTACCGCAGTTAGCGGGACGTACCGGATCCCGTCGTCGCTTGCGGAAGGAGCAGTGGCGGGGCAGTCCGGACCGCAGGCTGCCGCTTGTTTCGCCGTTCCTTCATCTCCTTCATCATTTGCGGATGGCGCGCCCACTCGATCTGCTTCTCCTCCGGCGCACCGTACAGTGCAGGATGGAGATAGAAGCCGCGCGTCTGCGCGTCCTTCTCCTCCTCGACCACAAGCGGGTGCGCCTTGGCGTAAGCATCCTGGCGCACGCCCGTCACCTGCCAGGAGACCTTCACATTGGCTGTGTTCGTCTTTATCTGGAATTGGTGACTCTGAATCTCACGGGCGACGATGGCCTGCGCGAACTGTCCGATCACCGTCAACTGATAGCGGAAGTCAGTGTTGAGGACCTCAAACCATTCCGGCAACTGCACCGTCGCTTCCCCCTGTGCGTCGGTGGTGATGTTGCCGGTGTAGATGTTCATCATTTCCGAAGACTCAACCGAGGAATGCACCAGATATTTGTTGGCCGGATCGAGCGGGTGATCGATTTTGAAATCCTTTGTAGCCGCGATGAGGGCTCCAATGGTTTGGACGTTGTTGTCAAAATAGCCGGCAAGACCGCCGCTGCCTGCGTGCGCAGTTATCCCATCGCCCCCCTGGCTGCCTGTTCCGCCGGTGAACCACCCGCCGGATCCATCGCCGCCGAAGCCGAGAATGCTATTTCCCGAGGCACCGGTCGCCGTAATGCCGTTGCCGCCGTTGGTGGGGAGGATACCACTCAGGTCCCCGTTGCCACCAATGCTGTCAACTCCGTCCGTTCCGTTGGACAATGAGCCAGAGGCAGCCGAGAAACCGTCGAAGTTGCCACCGACATTACCGGCAGGAGCCCGCACGTCCAGTGTCGCGTTGGGGGTCTGCGTCCCGATACCGACCAGGCCGCCGTTGGTTATGGACATATGGGGTTGAGAGTTGGTGTAGAAGTCGAGACCATATTGGTTGGGCGATCTGGTTCGGTTGGAGGCGATGGTTTCCCCGCTGCCCCCGCCAAATTGGAGGCTCGGAACGACACCGCCGCTGTTGGTGCTGTTGACGTCCACAACGACCGAACCGGCCGAGACCAACCCGGAGGCGGCGATTACTTCTCCAGAGAAGGTGTTGGACGCGGCGGCCAGCAGCGGAACCTTGGAAGTATCCACATTCAGTGTCGTGGTCCCGCCGAGCGCTACTGCACCTCCGCCCGTCAGGGCGGTGCCTGCCGCAACCGTCAGCGAAGGAGTGACCAGCATCGCGTTGGTCACGCCGCCTGTCTTGATACTCAGTGTTCCACTGGTAGTGATCGGTCCGCCGGTGAGGCCCGCTCCCGAGCCCACGCTGGTCACCGTGCCGGTGCCGCTGATCGTGGCACACGCCCAGGACGTTCCGTTCCACTGCAAGGTCTGCTTCGTGGTGCAGGTCTTCAGCAAACTCATCGTAAGTGTGCCGGTCGTTCCTCCACCGGTTAATCCGCTGCCGCTAGCCGTCGTGATACCCGTGAGCGTCCCTGTCCCGGGAAATTTCTGGCCGCTGATGAACGTCACTGAACCCGTGTTGCTGATCTTGAAGGTGGTACCGCTGATCGCCAGAGTGTTGTCGGTGCTCTTGGGAAACAGCGTGAATGTGTCGCGAACATCCGTCTTCCCGTTCACGTCAAGGGTCGCGGCCGGAGCGGTCGTCGCGATGCCAATTTGCGAACTCTTCTGGAATATCACGGAATCGACGATGTCGCTGGTGGTATCCCACATGGGGATGTAGTCCACAACGCCCTTGCCGGTGACGGCGGGATTGGCTGGAACTGATGACTTCGCAGTCGTGGGCTTGCCCGCCGAGGCTGCCGCAGATCCTGCCGTAGAACCTGCACTCTTACTCGCGGCTGCCTCCGCCGAATTCGTCAGCACGAAGGCTGAGGGCGGAAGTCCCCCCAAGGTTTCCGCATCCCCAGCCTTCAGTGCGTAGGGCACGCTCAGCAACAACACGCGCGCCTGCTCGGCCATCCCTTCGACTTGAATCCCCAACCAGCGAGCTTCTCCCGAGGCGAACAAATCTGCGGGCAGTCCTTGCGTCGTGGTTGAGCCTAGTTGCACGGCGTAGCGCCCGGAGGAGTCGACGGTTACGTTCTGCGTCTCCAGCCAAAGTGGCGCGCCGCCTTCCTGGTCCTTATACAAAGCGAAGGTGATGCCGGCGATTCCCGTCTGGTTACCCAAGTTGCCGGTCAGAGTTCCAGACGGAGTTCCAGACAGAGTTCCAGACAACGTCCCGTGGTAGCGGATCATGTGCGGAACTACGGCGGGCGTCTGCTGAGCGCTGGACATCACTGGAACGCCCGCAATCATTAGAGTGAAAGCGAGCACTAACTTCACAACCGACCGCAGATCTCGAGTTTCCATTGTCTCCTCCACTGGCGCGAATGATTGAAAGATCCGATTGCCCAACCGCTTGGCCCATCGCGCGTTGATGTTCAGCGTTTTTCTCTAATCGCTGACGTTGCTGGTTAGTCTCGTGACCGGCTGCGACGGCTTCAAATTGAAGTCGGGGCGCAGGGTGGACGGCCTGGGTGCGTGAAGCTTTGCCGGCAAACCGCCTTGCAGGTTAAAGGCGTAAAGGTTGCCGTCAGCGGAGGTGACGTAGACCATACCGTTGGCTACCGCAGGCGAAGAAGTGATGACGTCGCCAGTATGGAAGGTCCAGAGAAAGGCTCTGGTGGTGGCGTTAACGGCGTAAATATTGCCATCGGCCGAACCCACGTAGACCACGCCATCTGCTACCGCGGCAGAGGAGGTGATAGTGCCGTTTGTAGTGAAGTTCCAGAGAGGATTGGCGGTGCGGGCATCCTCGGCATACAGGATATTGCCGGAGTTGGTACCAAGGTAGATTACTCCGTTAGCCACCGCCAACGAAGCGGCTTCAATTCCGCTTATAAAGATTCCCCTTCCATTTACGGCGCTCAAACCCTCAGTCGCAAGATCTCCTCCCCAATCAACATAGACGATGCCATTGGCGACCACAGGTGACCCGGCCACGTAGTTCAACCCCGACCAAACAAGACTGCCAGTGGTGGCGTTGATCGCGTATATCTGGAATCCAATCACGTAAACGACGCCGTTGGCGACGGCCGGGACACACTTGACAATATCGGAGGTGGGATAACTCCAAAGAAGGGCGCCGGTGGTGGCGTTCAGCGCGTCAAGACTGGTACCGGCGCCAATGTAGACGACGCCATTGGCAACCGTCGGCGAACTTTGCACCGGCAAACCTGTCGCAAAGCTCCATAATTGGGTGCCAGTAGCGGCATTCAAAGCATAAACGTTCCCGTCGTAGGCGCCGAAATACACTACGCCTTGTGAAACCGCGGGGGACGAAATGACGATCCCGCTGGTACTGAAGCTCCATACTTTCGCGCCGGTGGTTGCGTTTACGGCGTAAAGATTTCCATCTTCGGCGCCAAAGTAGACGTTTCCGCCAGCGACAGCGGGCGAAGAAGCGATCGCTTGGCCCGTGGCAAAGTCCAGGCTAGGCCAAGTCCGCCGACTGTGGCAGGACTGAGGACGTGCTCGTAGGGGTTCTGTCGCTTGTTATTGGGGCTGAATCCGAACCCAGCCCAGTTCGTCCGTACAAGAAAGGTGGTTTGTCCGGCGGTCCCGTTTGAACGTGCGACGCCGGTGACGTAGTGGCCGCCAGGCACAGCCGAACTCGGCGCCTGAATTAGGATTTTTGAGAAGGCTCCCGCGCCGTCAGTCGCAGCCAGGGCCACATCAGTAGTGTCAAAGTAGACGTCCACAGCGCTATTCGCGGGGAAGCCGCTGCCCGAAGCCAGCGTCTTAGTGGTAGGAGGGCCGATCTGCGGCGAGAGCGACACAGTTTGGCTGAAGCAGAATCCTGCCAGGGACAAAGTTGCCAGCAACAGCCCCAGAGTACCGTTGAGAAACTTGACGAAAGCTTGGGTGCGAATCTGCATAAATTCCTCCGGTAAGAAATCCTTTAATTTTCGAGGGACAATCGGGACCGCAAAGAGCCATCCCGGAC